>ERZ795053.281-NODE-281-length-64334-cov-12.936184_pt1 | contig 64334 bp, 54 predicted proteins | sample MGYA00375137_ERZ795053 | MGnify/ENA primary metagenome ERZ795053 (study PRJEB30182, sample SAMN05720284) | activated sludge metagenome | isolation source: Anaerobic digester | place: Hong Kong | collected 2014-12-17 ...
TCCGCTGTGCAAGTGGCGGCGGTGGTAACGGCTCCCTCGTCCCACTCATGCTCCGTGCATTCATTCTCCGTCATGGCATAGAGGATGCAGTCCGCGGCCGACAACACAGCGGTGAACGATCCGTCGGTATGAGTGACATAATACGAACTCTCATTACTTACTGTGTATAGGGTACAAGTTGTATCAGAAGCGGCATATCTGAAGTTGGATGTTTCGTTGGAAGAAGCGTCCCCAATCAGTGAAAGTCCCGCTGTTTCTCCGCTTACGTCCACATTAAGATAAGAACCGTTCATAAGTGTGAACGTTCCCGCCTCGGCATCCGTCTCTGCCGCGGTAAAGAAGCAGGCTTGCGCGTCTGACTTGGATAAGCTGAGCTTGCCATCCGACATTGTTGCCTGAACAACTGTCAAAGCACCCTCTGATACTGCGAGGATGTATGCGCTGTCGGAGCTGATACCGCTTACAATCAGATACCGGGTTCCGCTTGTGATGGCGGTCACCTTCTCATAGGTGTAGAACGCATCCTTGGTCTGCGATTGCATGGCTGCTATCGCAGAGCTATGCGACGCTGCGGCAGCGTCGCCTTCTTCCTCTGCTGATACTATGGAAAAAGGCTGCAGCAGCATCGCTAAAGTGACTAATATGGCAAGTATTCTGCGAAACTTCATTGGCAGGCACCTCCTGATAACTATATAATTAGTTTAATTATATCATGTTCACAGGAACATGCAAGCAAAATTTATCGTACTTGCCAAGAAGTGGTATCGCTAAATAGAATCTGCTAATTTAGGATTACTGCGTACTCGCTGATTCGTTCGGCCATCTTTCCCACGCGCTGCGCGCAGGGTACACAGGCTTTGAGCTCCGACATGAGCGCGTCGGCGTCATCCTTATGTACGGCAATCAAAAGCCCTCCTGAGGTCTGCGGATCGAATAGAGCATCGCAAATTGCGGTACTTACTTGGCCGAGATTGCAGTATGGCTCGGCAAAGCTGCGATTTCTGTACATCCCCGCGGGTAAAATACCCATGGAAGCGAACTCAAGCGCTTCGGGTATAATGCTCACAGCGTTAGTATCGACAATAGCTGTTGTCTTTGAACCGTTTGCCATTTCGCAAAGATGACCCAAAAATGAGAATCCCGTTATATCGGTGCAGGCGCTGACACGATACTTGACCATACAGTCCCTTGCCGACTTGTTTAGCGTGGACATCAGCTGTAAACAAAGCTCCGCTCCATCAGGCGACAGCATATCAGCCTTATGAGCTGTCGTCAGTATCCCTATCCCTAAGGGTTTCGTCAGGATGAGTACATCTCCTGCATGTGCGCCGCAGTTCTTCAGTACCTTGTCGGGATGAACGAATCCAGTCACCGACAGTCCATACTTAGGTTCATCGTCGTATATGCTGTGACCACCCGCAATAACCGCTCCCGCCTCAAAAACCTTGTCATATCCGCCTCGAAGTATGGCGTGGACATACTCCTTGTCCATGCTTTCAGGAACACACATGATATTGAGCGCGAGCTTTGGCTCCGCCCCCATGGCATAAACGTCTGAGAGCGCGTTGGTGGCCGCTATCTGTCCAAACATATACGGATCATCGGCGATTGGCGGAAAGAAATCGAGGGTCTGCACTATTGCAAGCTCATCCGAAATCCGATAAACGCAGCAATCATCACTCTTGTCATAGCCGACAATAAGATTCTCATCATGCTTTAAGTTCAGCCCGGTCAACAGCTTTGCGAGTTCGCCTGCACCAACCTTCGCTCCGCATCCGGAACACTTTGTCAATTTGGTTAGCTTAATGTCGTTCATGATATCCTCCCAGTATTGCTTCAAGCACTCCGCCGCCAACGGCTCTTGCCTTGTCGGAAACGGTATAACAATTGTTCAAAACGCCTCTTGGATCTATGTCCCCGCACTTTTCATCTGCAAACACCTTTGTGCCATTCGGAAGCAGCCCGCGAATAATACCATCGATTTTACTGCAAATGGGTTTGCCGTTGACCACAGCTGCGACATCTCCCGCTTTCACGCTGTCACCAATTTCGTGCTTTGATTCAAAATAACCCGCGCAAGGCGTCCTCAACACCCTTTCAACGGTATATCCGCCGATATTCCCGGGTATACCCGTGTTTGGAGCGGCAGTACCCTGATGAATGACCCTGCCCAAATTATGCCCTCTTTGAGTTTCCACAACAGCATGGCAATCCATACCGGCGCAAAAACCCGGACCTACTCCTATCACTATCGGAGCAAGGTCAATATGAGTGCCGATATTGCGCTTTGCAAGTATTGCGTCAACTACGACATCGGGATGAAGCTCAGATATGCAGTCAGCGTTTTTGTCTGTAATAACGGCAATTTTTCCTTCCCTAACCATTTGCAGAGCTTCCTGAACATCTTTTGCAAGCGTTGCGTAAACGCCCTCTATTTCTTGAGAGCCGCAGCGTATCGCTTCAGAAAAGCACACCGTGCGCCTAATGGCGGTAGGCTCGGCAAGGTCAGTCATGACCAATTCAAAGCCGCAATTGTGCAGGCGAACAGCTATACCGCTGGCTATATCCCCCGCCCCCTTTATGACAACAAGCATTTCCCTGACCTCCAAATCTCCGATATAACTGTTGCGTCCTTTAGTTTTGTTATGGCAACAGGCAAATCCGTCATTGCCGCCATCTTCTGCGCAAGCCTTTGTCGTTCTTCGTCGTCGGCTCCGTTGAGTACAAGCCCGCTCACCTTGGGGTAGGCAAGGACATTTATCATCACGTCAGAAGCTGTTGCATTGTCATTGACGTCTTTACCAAAACGTTCCGCGAATAGCTGTGGCCTATGAACAACTTCAATTATTGGTTCGCCAATTCCCCACAGCCCCACAACAGCTAAGACTTTTTCGGCGCATTCTGGTATGGCAGGCTCCCAAGATGCATGGGTCTTCAGAGGAAGTCGTTTAGAACCGTCGGCCTCGACTATCAATAAGCCGCTCAGCTTCATAAGCTCATCGAAGCTCTGCTCAGGGCTTGCCTGCTTGCCATTTTCCGCAATCTCAGCAACACAAATGAGCGTGTGTTCGGAAAGGCGTTCGCCAACGCGTCTCATGCACGGCATATGACTTGGTGTTTTTATCTTTGTAGAGGTTGTACAGATAACTGACGAAAAATCTTTCGCATAATCGGCGATGGCATACATGAGCGAGGTCTTTCCCCCTCCACCGACCAATGCGACACATTTGGCGTCACCTATCATAATGCTGTAAAAATCCCGGAATTCAACCACACTAAGCCTCCGTTATCCTGTTGAAAGAATAACACCTGAAGGCTTCATTGTCAACGACAACCGCCTAATGCGTCTATTAGTATATGATAAAGGAGCGGGACAATCCCGCTCCGAAACGATTATCTCTTAGGTATCTGCGTCACTCCACGGTCACCGACTTGGCCAAGTTTCTCGGTTGATCCACGGGGCATCCCTTTTGAATCGCCATGTAATAGGCGAGCAGCTGCAGCGGAATGATTGCGCAGAAGGGTGTTAAGGTGGAATCCAACAAAGGGATACTCCAGCTCTCATCGCAATGTCCTTCGACCTCAGAGTTATCGCCGCTCGTTACTGCAAGAACATTGGCTCCTCTGACCTTGACCTCCTCCATATTGCTTGCCATCTTGGAGACAAGCTCATTTTGAGTGGCAAGGGCAACCACAAGCGATCCTTCTTCGATTAGGGCTATGGTCCCGTGTTTCAGCTCTCCCGCCGCATACGCTTCGGAGTGTATGTAGGATATCTCCTTCAGCTTGAGCGCGGCCTCCATGGAGAGGGCGTAATCTATACCCCTGCCAATAAAGAACACATGCTTTACCGCGAAACAGCGGCTTGCAAAGTATTGTATACGTTCGCGATTATCAAGTATCTCCTGCATCGCGGCGGGAAGCTTTGTCATCTCATCAAGCTTTACCTTAACCTCGGTCTCACTCAAATAACCGCGCTTTTGAGCCAGGTCAAGAGCTGCCAGGTATTGAACCGTGACCTGTGCCAGATATGACTTTGTAGCCGCGACAGCTATCTCAGGTCCCGCATAGGTGAACAGCACATTGTCAACTTCCCTCGCTATGGTGCTTCCTATGGCATTGCATACCGCAACCGTGCGCATACCGTTTCGTCGTCCTTTGCGCATAGCGGCTATCGTGTCCGCCGTCTCTCCCGATTGACTGACAAGCATCAAGGTTTCATCGGAGGACAGCACATCATCTCCATAGCGGAATTCGGAAGCGATATCTATGTCCACCGGCAACTTTGCCATTCTCTCGATGAACTTCTTACCAAGCATCGCGGAATGATAAGCCGAGCCGCAAGCGATAATCCTAATGCGCTTCAATGCTTTTGCTTCGTCTTTATTCCACGGGAAGCAGTCCGCTTTCAGCTTGCCTAACTTAAGGTTTGCGTACTGTTCAAGCGTTTTTTTAAACGCTATGGGCTGTTCACATATCTCCTTCATCATGAAATGCTCGTAGTTGCCCTTCTTGGCGGCTTCGACATCCCAATCAATATGCGTTGGAGTTTTCTCTATGCTCTGCCCAAACTCATTGTAATAGCTTATGCCGTCCTCGCGCATGATGGCAATTTGTCTGTCATCCATAAAGCAGACATCGCGGGTATATGGAAGCAAAGCTGGAATGTCCGAAGCGATAAACGAACCCTTCTCGCTGTGTCCTATGACCATTGGACTGTCCTTGCAAGCGCAATATATCGTCTTAGGATCGTCCCTGAACAATATGGCAAGCGCAAACGAACCTTCAAGCAGCTGAGTACAGGCGACAACCGCCGCCAAAGGATCTCCCATGTAGACTGTTCCAAGCAGCTGTGCCACAACCTCGGTGTCGGTCTCGGACACAAAGACGCATCCCTTGTTGATAAGCATATCCTTGAGCTTCTTGTAGTTTTCGATTATACCGTTATGCACCAGGGCAATCTGCTTAGCGTCATCGGTATGCGGGTGTGAGTTGATGTAGTTGGGTTCTCCATGCGTTGCCCAACGGGTATGCCCTATTCCGCAGTGTCCCGAAATGGGATGCTGTTCCAGAAGCTTTGAAAGATTCTCAAGCTTGCCTTGGGTCTTTTCGAGTACTATCTGCTTTCCGTCCCAAACGGCAACGCCCGCGGAATCATAGCCCCTGTATGCCAAGGCCGAAAGCCCGTCCATCAGAGCGGAAACACAATCCAGCTTACCCACATATCCAACGATACCACACATATCACACCTCGTACACGGTAAAATACTTTATGATTATATTCTCACAAGCTCGGATTGTCAATCAACATTATATATAACAATCTCATCGCCGTAACTCATGTCCGAAAACCAAGGGCTGAGTATGGGGGATATTACATTTCCGTTTACATCTGTAAAGCGCATGGTCGTCGTTCTTGTATCAACGGTCACTGCAAGCCCTATAAACTCCGTATCGCCGTATATCTCCTCGCTGCTTATCTGCTGTACCTTGCATTTTCTTGAGACGAGTATGTTTGGGAATGTTGCGTTGCTCATAAACCCATCCGCCTTCTGGCCGTCGTATCCTGCGTAAGCTTCGTAGTATACCAGCTCCGCTCCGTCCTCTATCTCAGAATCGATGTACATTAGCTGATGTCTGTGTCCGCCGAAGCATACTGTGAGCTTCATCTGCTCCAAGCGCTCTATCCATTGCTCCTTGTACTCCCTCGCATTGTCCTCACGATAGAAGAAGGTTATGGGAATGTGACAAACCGCTATCCTGTATGTTACGCCTTCCGCATTGTATTCGCTGTCGGCGTTCGCTATAACGCTGTCAAGGAACTCAGTTTGTTCGGCTCGATAGGAATCGAAGCGTGAGGAGTCGAAATGCTCTGACCAATCATCTCCATGGTTTTCCCCCAAATCCAGAACTATGCCCCAGATGCTTTGTATGCGAAATGTATAATAGAAGCTCTGCCCGCTGCTGCCAACATACTTGTAATACTCATCAGCCATAACGCCCTTTGTCTCATGGTTGCCCCTTGCGTACACAACAGGAATTGCGCCGCCTGTCACCTTCCCCGCAAGCTTAAGGAAATAGCATGCGTCCATATGCCTGTCTATCCAATTTGCCGTGTCGCCGCAGCAAATCAGAAAGTCAAGCTTATCGCCAAAATATGAGGCCGCTTTTGCAGGCGCGTTGTAATCGGTATGGGTATCGGAAATCACATAGTAGTTTATCCCGTCGGTGGTATCAACCCCCTTCCACTCATATTCCTGCGAAAGGGTCTTTCCCTGTAAGGCGCAGTAAGGGCCTCTGAGGTACATTGCTCGCGTGCAGATGGTGTATGACTTGGCTTCGTCCAAGGCTTCCATGGGTACGGACACCTTAAGTACTCTATCCTCGCTCGTCCTCGAGCCTGCGTACAGAGCATTGTATTCCTTACCGTCTATCATGACGAATGCCGTACCCTTGACCTTGGTTGTGAACACTATCTGATACTCATCCCCAACCGCGTAAACCACCGGAATGGTGGTAAAGGAATTCGGTATCAACCCCGTATGCGCATACAGCGCTGCAAGGACGAGAACCAACGCAATCGTCACCCGCAGCCATTTATGATCATACGCCTTGGTCTTAGGAAAAGCAAAAACTAAATACAGCGCAAGCGCAATGATTGCGTATGCCAAAAGTACATAGACTCCTTCTCTGAGAAAGTAACGATAGCTGTCTATTGTTACCGACATAATGTAGGCTTCGACAGCTGCAAAGAATAAGCCCAAAATAAGCGCGGCAAGCTCAAATGCCAAGCAGCGCTTTTTGACAAGCAACAGCGTCACAGACGTAACCGCAAGCGCAATGATTACGGAAAGGATGATGTAAGGCGAAGCCTGACCAATGATTGCTATGATACCCGACCACATCGGCCGTATCGCAAAATAGATCAATAGATTCACAAGGGCAAGCGCCGATGTCACATACGGCAGCCAACGCATACGTCTTTTCATGGATGATTCCCCCCTTAACAAGTGTCATGCTTATTATAACATAAATACTTCACACTTGAAAACTGTTTCACAAAACATCGCGTTGTGTTAAAATGAGTCCGTGAGGTGAGAGTATGAAATCAAAGGAACTGTTTCAAAGTCCGCTGTCTGCCGCCGAATCATGGGCAAGGCATTACAGTTCGCTCAATACCGACTATGAGTTTGGCGCGCTGTTGTACGAAAGGCGCGATAAACACGATGTGAGCTATTTGGTCGGCAAGACACGAAAGGGTTCTAAGGGCAACGGAAGCCGTATACGTCCAAACGTTGTTATGCCTATCATCCTTGCTTTGTTGTTGGATTGGATGTGCTTCTTCGGTAAACCCATAGGTCTCCTCCATACCCACCCCATAAGCAAAAATGGCAAACCTTCCACCGCCTTTTCTAATGAGGATAAGCAGCTCACTACCGGCAGGTACGGAATTAAGCTTTTATATGTGTTCATGATACCCCAAGGCGGCGGAAGAATGTTGACGTTCAAACAAGGCGATCAGTTGTAATACAATATTAAATTATCGTATATCGATATTTTACTGTTGACATACGCATAGACCTGTGATATGATTCTTTAGAACCTTAATGAAAGGGGTCTTTAATAACATGAACGATACCGAGAACAGTTTATCGGTCAGCGAAATTACCGCAGCCGAGGCTAACGATACCTCCAACTTGCAAGCCGAGAAAGGCGTAACGCCAAGCGAAGCTGTGTGTGAGTCTGCCGTGCAGACAGACGCCCCCGCCCTTACCGCAAAAAGGTCACAGTTCACGGCATTAGAATGTGTCGCGGCTTGGGTCTGCTTCGTATTGAGCTTTATCTTTCTTCGCCTTGTCGGTTGGGAGCACTACCCCATTGCGATGACCTGCTATGTGTTCGCCATTTACATAGCGAGCTATGTGGTCGTTAAAGTCAAGGGGGTAATTGTGAACAAGCTGGGTCTTATAATAGGAGCCGCGTTTGCAGCGCTGTCGATATCCATTATATTGACGTCAAACGCAATGATACAAACCCTCAGCTTCTTCATCTGCGCTTTCGGATATGTGTTGTCAACGTACATCACAACAGGCAACTCTCTAAAAGAGGATGCGGTCATTTTCTTCAATATGCTTAAAGCCTTTTTCATCATGCCCTTTTCGGCGTTCGGCAAAATATGGCCCGCCGCATTCAGGCGCAGCAACAAAGCCAACCGTCAGGGAGACGGCAAAACCGTCCTTTGGGTTTTGTTAGGCTTGCTGATGACTGTGATTCCTACTCTGCTTGTCATCTTTCTCCTGCAATATGACGAGAACTTCTCTCGTTTGCTCGATAAGGCAGGTAAGCTGTTCTCAAATCTTCCCGATGCAGCGCCCGGATTATTTATATCCTTCATACTCTCCGTCCCGTGCGCTATGTACATCTTCGGGGTATACTTCTCGAATTCCCGTAGAATGAACAACACCATAATGACCGACGCGGGTTCGGCAAAAGCACGAATCAATATGCACTTCCTGCCTAAGGCTCTGGTTTTGGCAATGGCTATCCCTCTCCTTATAGTCTATGTCTGCTTCTTCGCCACACAATGGAGCTACTATGTGTCCGCGTTTACCGGTATCCTTCCCAAGGGTTACTCCATTGCCGAGTATGCAAGGAATGGCTTTTTTGAGCTTCTTGTGGTTGCCGTTATCAACGGAATAGCCATTGCCGTGAATGGCGCTTTTACCAAGTTCAACTCGGACGGTAAACCAAGCGTCATCCAAAAGACAGTAAAAGTCCTGTTCATTATCGCCACCCTCGTTCTCATTGCTACGGCTATGTCAAAGCTGCTGCTGTATGTTCAGACCTATGGTTTGACAAGGAAGCGCGTTCTCGCAGCCTGGTTCATGGTTTCCATGGCAATTGAGTTCATACTTTGTCTCGTACTTCCCCTCTTTAAGAGGGTAAAGCGCAATACTGTAATGCTCGTTGCCGCGTTCGCGCTGTTTGCCATACTCGCCTTCTCCAACATGGAGGGTCAGATTGCAAGGTTCAACGTGAACGCCTACCTCAACGGCAGTCACAAGTCCATAGATATTCAGGAGCTTGAGGATCTTGGTGACTCCGCCATTCCGGAGCTGGTGCGGTTATATAATGAAAAAGGTGACGTCAACTACCGTGTTGAAACGACGCTCGATTCATACTCCGAGAAGGAAAACCTCTTGGACTTTACCATACCCGCCGTTCGAGCGTCGGCCGCGATTTCAAAATACAGAGACATCCAAAAATCTCTTGATAAATAGCAAAAGCGCTTGAGGTCTTTGAGCCTTAGTGCTACAATGGCGGCAACGTTATTACTAATGGAGATGAGAACTATGAAAAAACTCTTGGTCGTGGTGGATATGCAGAACGACTTCATCGACGGTTCTTTGGGAACGCCCAACGCTCAAGGCATAGTTGCTTCTGTGGCAAAGGAAATCGGCGCTTATGCTTCACGCGGCGATGATATCGTATTCACACGCGATACGCATCACGAGGATTATTTGCATACACAGGAGGGCAAAAAGCTCCCCGTCCTGCATTGCATCGAAGGAAGCCATGGTTGGCAGATTTGCGACAAGCTCAATACGAAGGGACATACCATACTTAATAAGCCCACCTTCGGCTCTAAGGAATTAGGTAAACTCGTTGTGGAGCTTGCTCCTGATAGTGTAGAGCTTGTAGGGCTTTGCACCGACATCTGTGTAATCTCCAACGCGATGATTATCAAGGCATTTTGTCCGGAGCTTAGCATAAGCGTTAAGGAGAGCTGCTGTGCCGGCGTCACGCCACAATCTCACGAGAACGCTCTTATGGCAATGCGCGTGTGCCAAATCGACATTGTTTGACGGAAGAAATTGATTCGGCTAATAACTTGTTTAAGGTCTTGGCATAATGTCCGAGACCTTTTTGTTGTATAATTAGGGATTCCCCATAATGTGACGACATTCGAGCTTTGTTGACTCTTTTGCAGCAGTTGACGCCAATATATAATGGCTTTGCCGAAACATAAACTAATTTGCCGCCGCGATTATCAGACGTGTTGACTAACGCCGCTGTTTAAGGTTTGTGCTTCGATAATTCAATAACCGGAGGATACTATGAAAAGAAAGACCCTATGCCTGTTGTTGGTGGCGCTCATGTGCTTTATGAGCGTCGGAGTTTCCGTTGCGGACGATGAAGCAAAAGAAGAAACTCAGACCAGATCTGTCCTTACCCTATTATGCGGACTTCAAAGTCTTGGCGGCAGCTCATACGAAATGTATGGCAACGTAAGCTCCAACGTTCAAGACGACCTCTTTGCTTCGGTTGTCATATACATATGGCAAAACGAAACCTGGCGCTATATCACGGGCAACTCAAACAGAGCGTACAGCAGCTTTTCGGTCACTGTGACCAAGCCGCTTTCATTAGCTTCAGGTGTGTACAAAATAGTCCTGTATGGCTCAGGCAGCAGCATAAGCAAGAGTAAAACCGTGACAGTACAAGTGTAAGCTATGGAATTATAAAGGCGGACATCAGCCAGTCTGCATCTACGGGTTTGTTACTGCCGATAAGCACATATGAGTCATTGAGCACGGCTACGGCGCTGAAGGTATCGTCCGAATCCGTGCGGTAATACAGCTCATAGCCCTCGTCTGCGGCATAATGCCAGTATTCGGTTTGATCGGATGAGAACGCTGTCATTTTACACTCGGCCCAACTCTGCCGAAGCAACAGAACCGCATCTGTTGGCAGTCGATAAACCGTCAGCAGCGCTTCACCGAACGAATATGTTTCACCTTCTATTCTTTCAAGCTGAACCCCGACGTCATAAACCATGACAGGGTTCAGCTTCTTTTGTTCCGCGAATTCCTTAAGGGAAGCGTATACAATGGAATGCGCGCCGCTGCGATTCGATAAATCGAACAAATTAGGAACGAATGACGGTTTGGCGGTTATTCCGCTGTCCTCATACTCAACACTGAGTGTCCCATGCAAAATTTCGACAGAATACAGCTTCACTTCAGCGGCCCAAGTTCTGCCCACGGGAGTCAGCGTAAAGAACACAGAGATGATGCATATCGCCGCTGCCGCAATGGCAATTCTTCTAAACCACGGCGTCCTTAACGCGTTAAAAAATGTATGCCTTCGTACTTGCCTTGCGACAACATTGTCTGCCGCTCTCCAAGCGCAGTCCCCAAGCTTCGAACGCTCTTTAGCCGAGGCTATCACCTCTTTGAAGTCTTGACGAGGCTGCGCGTCTATCAGTGACAGGGCTTCACGCTTGGACATCCTGATACGCGGATCCAATAGGTATGGGTGCTTCCTCAATACTTTATACAATTTAGCTCTTCGCATAATAAACTCCTGCTATTGACTTTACATTGACCATTTACACTGTCTTTCCCATATAGACGCAGATTAAGAACATAAATTCGCAAGCATGAAAAGAAAAATTACTGTCAACATGCTCGCGTAGTTCGTACGTATCTTCTTCTTTAGTCTGGATACTTTATCATACAGCGTCTTTGGCGGTATGCCCATCTCCTTTGCCAGTTCAGGAATGGTCCAGCCGTCAACCGCGTTCCTGATGAGGACTTCCTTCATATCGCTCGGCAGATTATCAACGCATTCCCTTACCCAAGCTAAGTCGTCGGAATACTCAAACTGCTCATCGCCGGTGTGTTTGATTCTGTTTAGCGTCTCGTCGATAGTCGGTATCTCTCTGCCGTTTCTTCTTAGGTAGTCCACGGCCTCATTTCTGACGCAGGTTCTAAGGTATGCAAGCGGGTTGGATACGTTGACGCATTTTTCAGGATGTGTGACAAGCTTAATAATCGTGTCCTGTATTATGTCCTCCGCTTCATCCGCATTGCACACAACGGTCATCGCGGCAGCCCTAAGCTCCCGTAAATTATTAGAATAGACAGCTAAAAGCTTCTCCAACGTTTCCACTTATCCATCCCCCACCGCTGTCATTATACATTAAATTTTCGAATAATGCAATATCTATATATCAATATGCCGAGCGCCTTTTGTTCAAACCTTGCTCTGCTGTTGCGGTCAAAACACTTTATGGTGAATGACTTATCCTCAACAATATTTTTAGTTGATAAAAAATGTAATTTAGTTTGTATTTTTACTCGTAATATTTTAGAATTATTTATGGGGAATATAATGAACTCACAAAATCAGTAATTGGAGGTAAAAGCATGAGGAAAATGAAAATGTCCACTCCCTACGATTTGGACGGACGAATCCCGCTGAAGCTTGCTGTTCCGCTCGGTATGCAGCATGTATTAGCAATGTTCGTTGGTAATCTGACGCCATTGCTTGTCATAATGGGCATTTGCGGCATTACCGCAGCCGGCGGTTATGGGGCGCTGCGGGTTTCGCTTCTGCAAAACGCGATGCTCATAGCCGGCTTGATTACCCTTTTACAGATCTATCCGATAGGGCCCATCGGCGGACGATTACCTATCGTTATGGGTACAAGCAGCGGCTTTATCGGCGTTTGTTCAAGCGTTGCGGCGGGTATAATAGCTGATGATCCCAACGCGGGGCTTATAGCTTACGGAGCCATCATGGGCGCAAGTATCATCGGTGGTTTGTTCGAAGGCGTTCTGGGCTTCTGCTTAAAACCGCTTCGTCGTTTCTTTCCCCCCGTTGTTACAGGCACGGTCGTTATGGCAATCGGCCTTTCGCTGATTAATGTCGGAATCAATTTCTTTGGGGGCGGCTCCAACGCAGCGGATTTCGGCAGCTGGCAAAATCTCCTGCTCGGTCTTATCGTACTTGTAATCATACTTGTTCTAAAACACGGCACCAAAGGTTTCACCAGCATTTCGTCCATACTTCTCGGCATCATCGTGGGCTATATTATAGCTACTGTGATGGGATTCATCCTGCCGAAAACAGGGGTTACGGCAGAAGGAGTGGAGTACACCAAGGCATGGGTTGTTCAATGGAGCAAAGTCGGTGAGTCAGGATGGTTCGCCTTGCCTAAGCTCTTGCCGGTTAAGCCTGTATTCCAATGGCGTGCAATAATACCCATATGCATCATGTTCATTGTTACGGCCGTTGAAACCATCGGTGACGTTTCAGGTATAACCGAAGGCGGTTTAGATCGCGAAGCTACCGATAAAGAGCTTTCCGGCAGCGTGGTCTGTGATGGCGTAGGTTCAAGTATCGCGGCTGTGTTTGGCGTTTTGCCCAACACCTCATTCTCACAGAACGTCGGCTTAGTCGGCATGACCAAGATAGTCAATCGCTTTGCCATAGCCTGCGGTGCAATCTTTCTTATCCTTGCCGGTCTGTTCCCGAAGTTAGGTGCAATTATCTCCATCATGCCACAGAGTGTCCTCGGCGGCGCGGCTGTCATAATGTTCGCAAGCATAGTCGTCTCGGGTATTCAGCTCATCACCCGTGAAAAGCTTAGCCCGAGAACCATCACCATAGTTGCCGTTTCCCTTGGACTTGGCTTCGGTCTCGGTGCAAGCAGTTCCGTACTAAAGCAGACTCCGCAATGGCTCCAATACATCTTTGGCGGAAGTGGAATCGTACCCGCCGCATTGGTCGCAATTATCCTGAATATCGTCATCCCCAAGGACAGTGTTAATAAAAGCGCTCCCGCCGCGGATGGGGAATCTGCTCTGACGCCTGTGGACTCAGCTGCTTGTGAACTTGTTGAGCATGGCAGCTCACAATGCGCGTCGGTGACTGCCGATGAATCGGATTCAAACGGAAAGTCCGTTGATTCTAAGCAGGAATAGTAAGCTGAAGCAATACGCCGACATAACCGCTGTTTGAAAGACAGGCCTCCTCTTTTTGTAGGCTTGTCTTTCTCACGGTGCGTAACCGACATTTGCTTCTCGGCAGCGTGTTGCATAGATAAGTAATATTTACAGCGTCTGTCCGCTCTCGGCAATACTAATTCATAGAACCCGCTTGGAGACATTATTAGTGAAAACAGCTTGCAATTTACAGATAATATAAGAAAAAAGTGCTTGACAAAGGTTCTTGGTTTTGCTATTATAATCGCTGTGTCATTGGGCGAAGTGCGCCACAGCCCCGGTTGCAAAACGTCTGATAGCCGCTAAAACATTACAAAATTATTATGGAGGAATCGCCATGAAGACCTATATGGCAAAGGGCGAAACCGTTGAGCGCAACTGGTACGTTGTCGATGCAACCGATATGGTTCTCGGACGTTTGGCATCACAGGTAGCAGCTATCCTCAGGGGTAAGCACAAGCCGACTTTCACACCCCATGTGGACTGTGGAGATCATGTTATTATAATCAATGCGGCAAAGGTTCGTTTGACCGGTCGCAAGCTTGATCAGAAGGAATATATCCATCACACCGGTTATCCCGGTGGACTGCGCAGAACTTCTTACCGCACTCTGCTTGAGAATAAGCCCGAGTTTGCCGTGTATGAAGCCATTCGTCTTATGATGCCCAAGGGTCCCCTGGGTGACAAGATGTTGACGAAGCTCCGCATTTATGCGGGTCCCGACCACAAGCAAGAGGCTCAGCAGCCTCAAGTGCTTGTACTCAAGTAAGGAGGATCGTTATGGCTAAGACTGCTTTCATCGCAACCGGCAGACGTAAGAGCTCCGTCGCACGCGTTCGCCTGCTCCCGGGCAATGGCGATATCACCATCAACAAGCGCACTTTGGACGAGTACTTCGGTCTTGATACCCTGAAGATGATCGTCCGTTCGCCCCTCGTACTCACCGGTACCTCAGCTAAGTACGACGTTTCCGTTAACGTCTACGGCGGCGGCACAACCGGTCAGGCAGGCGCAATCCGCCACGGCATTTCCCGCGCTCTGCTCGTAGCCGAGCCTGAGCTACGTCCCGCCCTAAAGGCTGCGGGTTTCCTGACCCGTGACCCCAGAATGAAGGAGCGCAAAAAGTACGGTCTGCACGCTGCAAGACGCGCACCCCAGTTCTCAAAGCGTTAATCCGCATACATCAAGCACTATCACAAGAGCCTGTCCGCAAAGTGGACAGGCTCTCTTTTTACTGTTTTACTAAATATTGTCAGTAGTTGATGATATAGCGGTTCATCTCCCATCCGCTCACCTGAATGCGATACTCATCCCACTCCTTGTTCTTGCCCTCGACATACTGCGGCACGATATGCGAACCTAAGGCGTCGCAAACCACCTTATCCTCAAGCATAGCGTCTATCGCCTCGCGCAAAGAGCCGGGTAACTGACGTATGCCCTTTCGCTCCCTTTCTTGGGGTGACATGGTATAGATGTTCCCTGTAATCTCGGCGGGTGGTTCAAGCTTGCGTTCAATGCCGTCAAGTCCCGCCGCAAGACACACCGACAAGGCAAGGTAGGGATTACACGTTGGGTCGGGATTTCTGAGTTCAACTCTGGTTGTCTTTCCTCGTGACGCGGGAATGCGAATGAGTGCGGAGCGGTTCGAGGTCGACCAAGCCGTGTAGCAAGGCGCTTCATACCCTGGAACAAGACGCTTATAGGAATTCACAAGGGGATTCGTAATCGCAGCCATACCCCGAATATGCTCGAGCAGACCCGCGATGAAATGATAGGCGTCCTCTGACAGACCCTTTGCTCCATGCTCATCATAGAATACGTTTTCACCGTCCCTGAACAAGCTCATGTTGGTATGCATTCCGCTGCCGTTGACGCCAAATATCGGCTTTGGCATAAATGTTGCGTGAAGGTTGTTGGCCTGAGCTATGGTCTTGACGGCATGCTTAAACGTCATTATGTTGTCGGCCGCTCTAAGGGCCTCGGCATACCTAAAGTCAATCTCGTGCTGCCCCGCCGCGACCTCATGGTGTGACGCCTCTATCTCAAAGCCAAGCTGCTCTAACGCAAGACATATCTCCCTGCGCGTGCTTTCGCCGTGATCCAATGGCCCCAAATCAAAGTAGCCCGCCTCATCGTTGGTTCTTATGCAGGGTTTGCCGTTCTCATCCAGTCTAAAGAGAAAGAATTCACACTCAGGGCCTACGTTAAAGTCATAGCCCAAGTTCTCCGCTCTTTTCAGCACCCTGTGAAGTGCGCCTCTCGGGTCTCCCACAAAAGGCGTTCCGTCGGGATTGTAGACGTCGCATATAAGCCTTGCTACCCTGCCGTGCCGAGGACGCCAAGGTAAAATCGCGAAGCTGTCCAAATCGGGATGCAGATACTGATCGGATTCCTGAATCCGCACAAAGCCTTCGATGGAGCTTCCGTCAATCATTATCTCATTCGCAACAGCTCGTTCTATCTGCGATGAAGTTATCGCAACATTCTTGAGCTGTCCGAAAATGTCGGTAAACTGCATTCGGATGAACTCAACATCGTTTTCCCTTACAAGCCTGACGATTTCACTGTCTGTGTATCTGCACATATTTCACCTCCGATGTCCGTTAAATATAAAGCGGAACGTCTGCTGTAAAGACGTTCCGCCTTAGAACTCGTTGATTATATATAAAATCGAATAGACTGTCAATATTTCTTTTTCAAAACTTTGTTTACATAACGTTGGATTGGTAATTAACCCGCCGGTTCAGTTTCAACAGGGTCGAGGCTTTCGACCGGCTCCAAGCTTGGTTCAGGTGTACAAATGAAGCCCTCATCCTCAAGGTAATCCTTGGTTTCGGTGCCGATGCTTGTAACATGCCCCGTGATACTGTCCACCAGTCCCTTCAGTGAGCCTGTAAGCCAACCTCTGTCATTCAGAAAATACAGGGTTGCGCAAACAAGCGCTACCACAACCACGACGACTCCCACCACTTTCAAAACAAACTTCAAAGCTGCACACTCCTTTCAAACATATTATAGCATACCCTTAAAGTGTCAAATAAGAATTCTATGTTAAATTTTGACAAGCTCACAGTTTTCTATTGCTCTTGCTATCATCGGCTCAAAGTCCACCAGCTTTTCGCTTTCAAGCAATTTCTCAAGCTTTGGTTTTGTCGTGGGATGCTGCGGGACAAACACGGTGCAGCAATCCTCAAAGGGCTGAATTGAGGTTTCGTATGTACCTATCTTCAACGCCTTATCAACTATCTCCTCCTTGTCAAACCCTATGAGAGGGCGGAACACGGGCAAGCTCACAGAGTTGTTCGTTACGTTTAGGCTCTCTATGGTTTGACTCGCAACCTGCCCCAACGATTCACCTGTTATAAGCGCTTGGCACCCGTGAGCCAAGGCGATTCTTTCGGCAATCTTCATCATCTGCATACGCATGATTATTGTAGTTTCGCTTTGCGGGCAGCCATCGTAGATTGCAAGCTGAATCTCGGTAAACGGAACCAAGTATAGGTTGATTTCGCTCGTGTACCTTGAAATGAGCTTGGCCAGCTCCACTACCTTATCCCTTGCTCTCGGACTGGTATATGGATAGCTGTAGAAGTGTACTGCGTCAATCGCAACTCCGCGCTTGGCTATCATGTACCCCGCAACAGGGCTGTCAATTCCTCCGGAGATGAGCAGCATTGCCTTTCCGTTGCACCCAACGGGCAGTCCGCCGCAGCCCATATACTCGTCACAATAGATGAACGCTGCAAACTGCCTGATTTCCACCGTAACCTTGAGGCTTGGATTATGTACATCAACATAAAGATGGGGGAAGCTTTCAAGCAAGATGTGACCAAGTTCATGGCAAATCTGCTCAGAGCTGAACCTAAAGCGCTTGTCCGCACGCCTTGCGAACACCTTGAAGCTCAGCCTGTCCTCCGTCTTTCCCTCGGATACCATTTCGACGGCGGCGTCGCATATGCTCAGCCAGTCCTTTTCAACACAACGGGCAATGCTCACAGAGTGAATTCCGAACACTCTTGTGAGCTTGTCCACCGCCTGCTTTAACACATCCTCCGGAACGCCATACACAAAGATGCGTCCCTGCTCGCGTTCGACTTTGACGGTATTCGGCTTTAGCGCATCGACTATTCTGTCGGCAAGTTTACGCTCGAAGAAAGGGCGATTCAGCCCCTTCAGATGTATCTCGGCATACCTTACGAGTATAACATGTTCCATTTACTATCTCCTTCTGTATCGTCTCAAAAACTGCACCTGCTCAAACAATATCTGAGCGGTCAAGTCCATCTCGTCCTCTGTGTTGAGAGGGCTTAAGCTTATTCTTATCGCGCCTTCTTGACGCGGTCCCACTATTCCCATCGCCGTTAGGATGCGGTTCTTGCCCTTCTTGTGCGTTGAGCAGGCCGAGCCGGTAGCCAAGCACACCCCTCTTTCATCCATGGAGTGCATGAGTACCTCGGCTCTCACTCCCAAAAACGAAAGATTCAGTATATGCGGTGCTGCTTCTGCAAGCGAAGGGCCGTTCAGCAGCACATCAGGCAAGGATCTGAGGTTGCTGTACAGGCGTTGCTTCAGCCTACGCATATAGTCATGCTTTTGGGTCATATCCTGCGTATAGTCAATTACCGCCTGCTCCATTCCAAGTATGCCCGGAACATTTGTCGTGCCGGACCTGAGATTCCTCTCCTGTCCTCCGCCCATCTGCCCGCCGCCAAAGTTGGTTCCGCTCTTAACGTATAGGAAGCCCACGCCTTTCGGCGCATGAAACTTGTGTCCCGACACAGAGTATAGGTCTACATCCGGAGTCTTTTCTTCCAGCTTGAGGAAGGCTTGAACGCCGTCGGAATGCAGTACCGCGTTGGGGGAGCGCTTGCTCATAAGCTCACGAACAGAGCGCAGGTCAAAGACCGCTCCCACCTCATTGTTCACATGCATACAGGATACAAGCGCAGTGTCCTCGGTAAGCATCTCTTCCAGCGCTTCAAGGTTTACAGAACCGTCTTGCTTCACCGGGGTATACTTTACATCAAAGCGTTCTATACGTTCAAGATATCGGAACTGTTCGAATATCGAAGGGTGTTCTGCCGCCGTAGTTATTATCCTGACCTTGCCCCTCGTCTTGATAAGAGTTCCGAAAACCGCGGCGTTGTTTGACTCCGTCCCGCCCGAAGTAAACACTATCTCCGAGGAGTCGCAGCCGATCGCTCTTGCCATCACCTGTCGGGCTTGTTCAACGCGTTTTTCCGTTTGCACAGCCGCGTTGTACCCGGAGGCAGGGTTATAGTACATGTCGGTCATAGCCATTGTCGAAGCTTGCGCCGCTGCCTGGCCGACCTTTGTCGTTGCACTGTTGTCTAAGTATATCATATTCACCATCCGGTCAATGTTGTCTTTCTAATATAATATGCCGTCCTTGCGGCATCTGCATCAATTTATACCACAATACGCTCCATGTTTCAACAAAATTAACTGTGCGCCAATAGAAAAGTTTACATATTTGTAACGCTTGTGAGACTTTTTTCGGCTATAATGTTTTCGTGGTTTAGTATATACCAAAGGAGGGTTACAAATGAGAGGGACACAACCTGTTTGCAGCCATTGCGGTGCTTATAACAGCGAGGATGCAGTGGTGTGCAAAAAGTGCGGCTGTGATTTGACGGCCGACCCTGATTTCGATGAAAGTACAGACGTTTCCGAAAAGGCGGACGATGCTGAGGCATATGCTCAATCCGTCAAAGCTTCGCATTCCGAGCCTTCATACTCGTCTGCTCCCTATGATTCAGCTAACAATCAAGAAAACGTAAAAGCCCGTCGCGCTCCTGAGCCTGACCTTGATGATGAGGATGATGTTCGCGTCCGTCCTTCAAGGCACAGGGCTGCTGCTCCTGCACGCAAGCCTTCCTCCATTGATGATTTTGACGACGATGATGAGGATGACGATGAACCCGTCCGTCCCGTAAGGGGCAGAGCGGCAAAGCAGGTCAAGAAAGCCCCCGCCATCGATGATTTTGATGATGACGACGAGGATGACGAACCCGTTCGCCCCGCAAAGAGCAGAGCGGCAAAGCCGTCAAGGAAAGCTCCCGCCATCGATGATTTTGACGATGACGACGAGAATGACGAACCCGTTCGACCCGCAAAGGGCAGGGCGGCAAAGCCGTCCAGGAAAGCCCCCGCCATCGATGATTTTGACGATGATGAGGATGAGGTTCCCGCACGCCATGCTTCGGCAAAACGCATGAACGATTCCGACGAGGCCGAGCCTGCCACAACTCGTTGGCAGCGCACACCCGTGCCCGCGGCTGACAACGAAGAGCGCGAGCCTTATCATGACGAAGAAGACGACGATTATGATTCCGAATCCTTCGAGCCAACTCCCCCGCGCAGAGGCTCCGATGGCGGTGATAATAAGTCCAACACTCTCATGTGGATACTGCTTGCGGTAGGTTTGGTCGTAATAGTTCTTATCATTGCCGTTTGGTTGTTCTTGAACTTCAGCTCCAAAAAGAGCCTGTTGCCCGAGTTTGCCCAGATTAACTGCGCAGGCAAGAGCGATACAGAAACCCCCGATGATTCGGCAAATCCTTCGAGCGAGCCTTCACCCGACGTCACCGATGTACCGGTAGTCGATCCCTCCGACTCTGCCAATCCCACTATCACCGAGTTTACCAATGAAAGTGGGCAGGAATGCATCAAGGTGTCCATAGTTGTCGGTGCAGGCGAGACGCTTATCGCGAGATTCGCGGGTCAGGATGATCAGGAGTACACTAACACCGAGTCTGAGGCACGCACCTTTGACCTTGACGTACCCATGGCTCTGTATTATCCCAATGCTCCGCTGACAGAATCCACCTATACAACAGTTCCCGAGTTCTACATTCGTGACGTCTCCGGCAATGTTACTCAGGTAGATTTACCGACCATCACTATGGAGTTCCCGACCATTTCCCTGCAGCTCACCTCACCCGAGGATACAAGCGCACCCGTCATGGCCGATTCAAACAACAAGATAGCGATTGTCGGCATTGTAGACGATCACAACGTTAAGGTCTACATAGACGACAAGGAAATCACTGTCTATGAGGGCGGCAACTTCCAAGAGGAGATCGAGTTCAATGAGGACGCAGACCGTGAGATCGTAATTCGTGCCGAGAAGGACAACTGTGTTACCAGCACGGCGACCTTCACCGCCACTAAGTATGTGTATGTGGCTCAGCCCATGGATCTCATTATCAGTCAAGGCGTGCAAGCTCTTCGCGCAAACGCGGACAGAAAGGTTACCATCAACGGTATCGTTACCTCCGGCGCTCAGATTTCGATTGCGAGCAGCAACAGCAATGTTGTGTTCGGTTCCATCGCCTACGGCGCAGACGGCACATTCGCCTTTGACTGTACCTTCGCGGAGGGTGTGTTCGGCTATAGCATCATAACTCTGACAGCAACAAAGGAAGGCTATACCACTGAGGTTAAGCAGTGCATGGTCACTCGTTCCTACGAAGATCGTAAAGCCTTTGTCTCCGGTGAGAAAAAGCGTGCAGGGTACTATGAGCTTCCGACAGACCTGTCGTATGAGCAGCTTGTAGCTTCTCCCGAAATGGATGGCGGTATCCGTATCCGTGGCAAAGTCATCGAAGTTATCGAGGACGGAGAATACAAGATTGCCAAGATACAGCTCACCGGCACCGAGAACATAGTGTACGTTCTTGTTCAGAGCTTGAAGTGGGATCCCGCAGGCAACATCGGCACGCAGTATGCCGTGTACTGCAATACCTACGGTCTCTACGGCGACACAGGCTGCCCCTACCTTATCGGCTGGTTCGCCTTGAAAAACTGATAATGCAGGTTTGGGCAAAAACGCTTAAAAAGCATAAGATTGTTAATGAAGTCGTGCGGAATTTCGATTCCGCACGGCCTTCCGATTTATACGGCTGGGAGATTATAATCCATGAGCTGTGCCAGGAGCTCGACCTTTCCCGACCTGTTATCCTAACAAATCATGTAAGAGACCTCAACAGCCTCATGCGCGTGGTTTTCAAAGCTTCGGACTTTATGGAGCCAATATCCTTTGATCGCTTTGAGATAGAAGTACTTCCCGAGAAGAAAAGGAATCAGTCGTAACAATTCTTTATGAATATACTCACTCTTTTCTGCACATGCTTACTGTGACTGAAAGGAGTGATGATATGAACGTAGCAGCGTTGATACTGATGATAATCGGTGCGCTCAATTGGGGGCTTGTAGGCCTCTTTAACTTCAACTTGGTAAGCGCCATCTTCGGGAATGGAGTATTCACGGATATTATCTATGTGATAGTGTGTCTGGCGGGCCTTTGGGGTATAGGAATGCTCTTTATGCGGAACGTGAGAAAAGTGCCTAAAGCAAGCGGCGCAGAATAAGTGAAATGTATCAGGGCGTGTAACTTTACTATAAGTCACACGCCCTGATGATTTATTAGCTTATGCTGCCGCTTTTATCCGCTACTCGCTTCGGATTGCCGTCAACGGAGACAGTCTCATGGCTCTTATTGCGGGGTACAACCCCGATATTAAGGCAACCAATATTGAGAATGCTACGGCGCCTACGGCAAGATAGCCCGTTATGATACTTGTCAGTCCTGACGAGGCAAGCAGCTTGTTGATAAGCGCTGAGATCGAAAACGAAAGCGCAAGCCCCGCTATGCCTCCGAAGAACCCGATGAATGCGGATTCGCAAAGAAACAGACCAACGATGTTGCTCATCCTCATTCCCAACACTTTGATAATTCCTATCTCCTTAGTGCGCTCGTAGATGCTCATCATCATTGTGTTCATGATGCCTATCGCGGCAACGAGAAGCGAAACACCGCCTATCGCCCCGAGCAGCACCCTAATCCGTTGAGTACTTTCTTTGGCCATATTGACCGCGTCGATAAGGCTGTATGTGCCGTACCCCATCCCGTCAATCTGAGCCCTGACGCTCTCCACAACATCTATGCTCTCGCATTTGACAAGCACTTGGTTGTAGGTTTTGGGAAATGTGCCAAGGTACGTCTCGTTGGCCTTGTACAGCTTCTCAAGCGTTTCTATGTTCATAAGGCAATAATAGGAGTAATCGTTGCCCTCAGCGCTCATCACCCCAACCGGCGTTACACTATACACCTTACCCTGTGCCGTGCCTTCATCGCCATACCAGTTTGGATAGATGTTGCTCATATCAAAGCTGAGCTTGAAGCGGGAGTCCATTGTTACAAGCGGATTGCCGTTTCTGTCAACAGCTTGATTCCAATTGCTTGGGTTGACAAAATTATCCAGCACATAGCTGCCCAATACTATCTCGTATCGGCTGCCTGCGCGGCTCTCCGGATATCTCCCTTCGGACAGGTCGAAGCCCAAGAGCTGAGCCTGCTCTGCGTCCACTCCTACTATGGATATATCGGAAACATACTTACCGCTCTTTAGACCGCCGTATGCATTGATCATGGGCATTGCCGCAACAACTCCGTCAATCTGTCTGAAGCTCATAACCGAGTTTTTGTCAAGCTTTGTCTCGGTGGATGTTCCGTTGCCGTCGGTAGTTTCGATATACTTGTATGAGCTGACCTGAATCATGGTAAGGCTGCCCGTGCCGGCAAAGGCGTCAATAGTGGCCTTTTCTATGCCGAGTCCGAGCGATACCATCACGACTATGGACGTGATGCCTATTACCATGCCAAGTACTGTAAGCACGCTCCTGACTTTGCGCCGCCAAAGGTTCATAAACCCAAAGCGAAGCAGATCCAATATCCTCATATCTCATCATCCGCCTTGTTTGCGCGGCGCTTCTTTGACACGATGACAATTACCGTTACAGCTGCGGCAACTCCCAGAATGATTATGCCAACCCACCAATACTTCAGGATCCCTGTCGGCTGTTGCTCTTCAGGCTCCACATAGATGTCGCCTCCGATAGCCTCGCCGTAATCGGGTACGACCTGTTCACTCACATAGAGGTCGAGCGGCGCTCTTGTCTCCATCTGTTCGCCGTTAACATCCTCATAGCTTATCACCACATAGCCCGAAATCTCCCCCGAAACACTCGGTATCACGGAGAAGTCAACATTCATGCTTGCGCCGGAGCTGAGGTTTCCTCCAAAGTAAGGTTCTTCAAGTTCCGCGCCCTCGCAGTCAAGAGTAAGCTGGCAGTTGTAAATGGTGCCCTTGCCTAAGTTGAAGAACTGGATATACATAGCGCAGGCATTTCCGACCCAAGCGTCGTCATAGATGACAACATCATTGCACTTGGTCCTTATCTTCTGTTGCAGGCTGAAGGTTATGTCCCCGGTTGACTGATACGATTCAAGGCTCTTAACGCCGTCATAGCCCATGGATACCGCCATTGTATAGGGCTTGGCTTCGGCGTCGGGAGCTGATTGCAAGTCAATTGAAAGCTGTTTTGAGCCGTTCTCAGGGATGTTGTCGATATACATGGTTCCCGACCCGTTGTTTGCGGGAAGTATAACCCCGCTTTCATCCTTGATCTCCAGCTGCAAGTTGGTGATACCCTGCTCCGACGAGGTGTTTCTGACCGTGAACGTCAAGGTAAAGGTGTCGCCTGCATACAACTTTTCGGCGCTCACAGAGTAGCCGTCAATGATGAGCTTGGGCTTTAGGTAAGGTATAGACGTTGGTTCGGGCGTCTCAACAGGCGTCGAACCGCCGCCGCTGCTGTAACCGCTTGTTACCGTGAGGTACACGCGAAAGTCCTGTGTTTCAAGCTCGGCGTCGGGTGAGCCGGCTCTGTACTGCATGGTAAAGCCTACCTGCTTTACGCCCTTAGTCGCGTAATAGCTGATGGTGAACTGGAAAACAAAATAGAAGTTGTTACCACTCATAACCGCCCTGCCCAACTCTTGGGTGTAGTCCATTTGCGTTATGTTAAACGGGAACGAGTCTAAATCCGTACTGACAACGGGTGAAATCTGCACATCATACAGCGGTCCGGACACACAGTTGAACGGCAGCTGAATGGTTACATCCTTGCCGTGCTTGCCTGAAGGGGCGGCGAACGGCTTACCGTTGTCATCCAAGGTGCGCATCACTACATTTGAAGCGGTAGTGGTTCCCTCGGGGTCGTCAATTATTTCCTCAGCAAAAACGCTCAGAGAAGTGCCCATGCAGAGTATACAGCACAGCAGTATTGCGATTATTTTCTTTGTCATTTCTTGTCTTCCTCCGTATCCTCAATGATCATGCCGTCTTGGATTCTTATCACCCTGTCCGCATAGGTTGCGACGTGCGGATCATGTGTTACCATGATTAAAGTCTTGCCCTGTTTTCTGCAAATGTCACAAATGACCTCCATTACCTCGTCAGAGGTCTTGGAGTCCAGGTTGCCGGTAGGCTCATCGGCAAATACGACGTCAGGGCGAACGACCAGCGCTCTTGCAATACCGACACGCTGCTGTTGTCCCCCGCTCATCTGCATGGGTTTATGCTTTAAATGAGTTTCAAGTCCGACAGCCTTCAGCATCTCAACGGCAAGCCTGTTGCGCTTTGCCGTTGGAACGCCTCTGAATGAAAGCGGGAACGCCACGTTCTCAACCGCTGTGTAATACGGCATTAGATTGAACGACTGAAACACAAAGCCAACGTGCTTCTGCCTGAAGACTATAAGCTCGCTCTCACTCATCTTATCCAAACGCTTGCCCGCTATCTTGATGCTTCCGCTTGTCACCCGCTCAAGCCCCGCCATGAGGTTCAACAATGTGGATTTGCCCGACCCCGACCTACCGATTATGCAGCAAATCTCGCCTTTATCGATACAAAGGTCTACCCCTTGGAGAGCGTTAATGTCAACGCTCCCGACGCGGTAAACCTTCGTAACCTTTTTAACTTCTATGAATGCAGATTTCGTTTCCATACTGCCCCCTGTTTAATGCACATACATAATACCATATGCAGCGTCAAAAGGTTGCAGCAGATACAATATATTTTATCCGTAATAGATGTCGGATGAGACGTATGCTATTTCCGCTATTGAGGGATATCTGTCCTCATACGCAAGCACGCGCCTTATCAGCTCGCCGCTTGCATCATAGTATTCGAGGTAGGTTCTTGACGTCCTTCCTCGCCGCCCCTCACGCTCAATCACCTTTGTACCCGATTCTAAGCTCTCGTCAAGGTAATAGACAGGATCAAGCGAAGCAAGTCTGGAAGTCTGCTCAGAGCTTATCTCGATGTGATCGTACTCGGAGGACTTTCTTCCGTAGATACGGACAGTGATGGTCAAAGCCTCGGTATCGACATTTGCGATTATGCGTATCGGCGCTTCGCTTGTATTTCTGAATATGAAATCCTTTTTGCCTGTGCTTATTGTCGCGTCTCTGCCTATCGGCACATAACTCATAGGCCAGCTGTGGTGATGCCTCTCGACTATCTCCATATCGCACATCAGTACTGCGTTAAATAGTGTGCTTGACACTTGGCAAACTCCCCCGCCGTACTCCTGAGCATAGGCTCCGCCGCTTATTGCTGCGGCCTCCTTCCAACCGTTCTTTTCGTTCCTGTCTCCTATTGTGTCGTTCATGCTGAATTTCTCGTTGGGTTCAACGACACAGCCGTTTATCATCTCGGCCGCTTTCACAATATTGTAAACACGGTTCTTCTTCCTGTGTGCCTTGGTATCAAACGAGGTAGTAAACTCAGCAATCAGGCTGTTGTCCATTTCAAGCTGTTCGCGTGACACATTAGCGTTGACGGTCTCATATGGAATGACAACTGATGAAGCTCCGTCGTTTACAGCCGCAATCAAAGCGTTGACAAAGCCTTCCTTGTCTATGGCAAGTCCGTCCTTTTCATCCGAAAAACTGCATGAGTTGTTCGGGTCATTCGTATATTCCGCCGTTGCGTCAACCGCAGCAATGTCATGCGCAGAAGCCAAACCTTCAACAATCGTTAGCGCGGTGCTCTCGTCAAGCTCTATACCGCTCTCTGTTATCCTCACCCCCAACTCCCACAACGGTACCTCGGTACTGCTCCCGTTAGGCAAGATAAGGGTCATCATATTAAGCTTCAGCTCGCTTACGGTATTGCTGTTTTTGACTTGCGTCTTGGTCTGAGCCTCCTTTGCGGTCAATGAACAAACATTGTCGTCGTTTATGCCGTCGGTATAATTTTGCTTGTCCTCCTTAGAAGTACAAGCCAATAAAGCGCATACGCAAATGAGCATGATGATTTCGATAATTTTCTTCATGAAGTCTATTATGTCCAGCGCTCTTGATTAACACACACCAATTTGACAAAAAGCGTCGGACATTATTATCCGACGCTTTTGCCAAAGCTTATCCATTCTATTTCATACCGTGGTATTTTGTGTTTTTGCGGGATATTTCTTTTCAAAGTTTGTTAAAATCGCAAGCAAGCGAGCATCCAAATACGAAAGTGCCTTTGCGCGAATGCCTTGTGATACGCCGTAATAAGCCTCGGCAACACCACCTGTGATTGCGGCCAATGTGTCGCTGTCGCCGCCGATGGAGATTGCGTTGCGTATCGCGTCCTCGAAGCTTACAGATTCAAAGAAGGCCTGTAAAGCCTGAGGCACGGTATTTTGACAGGTCTCGTTAAAGCGATAGCTGTCCCTTATCTCATCCAGAGTAAAGTCAAGCGTGTAGTAGTTGTCCGTGATATATTTTTGAATTTCTGACATGCTGCTTCCCGTGAGCGCAAGGAAGGCCGCAATCGCAGTCGCTTCCGCACCCTTTATGCCCTCGGGGTGGTCGTGCGTTACTTCGGTTACGGCTTTAGAGAGCAGCTTTACCTCGTAAAGCGATGCGGCAACATAGGCGCACCCGCTTACTCGCATCGCCGCCCCATTGCCGAAGCTGTGATAAGGCTGGGGATTATCGCTGTACATCCAATGGCAGAACCTTCCGCCGTATCCGCAATGCGGATAGGGTCTGCCTACGCTTTGCATTGAATTAACCGCCAACAATCCCAAATCGCTGCGGTCGGGCTTACTCTTTAGCAGAGCATCGCACAGCGCGAGCGACATCACCGAATCGTCGGTGAAGAAGCATTTGTCTATGAGTAATTCAAAATCCTTAGATCTGTGATTATCCCACTCAAAGCGCGATCCAACTATATCTCCGATTATTGCACCTATCATGATTTCCCTCCGTTTATACTATCTGTGTACCACTTGTTTGACCGATCCGGCAGTCTAATTCATTTCCTTGCAAGCCTGCTTGAAAATTCCTCTTGAATATTGGATGTAGTCCCTCTATGTTCGTAATCGTCTGCTATTCTCCGAATAATGTAATTTTGTTCACTCCATTTCTGCCCCTGCTGAGTATAATATCATACTCATGCTCTACTGTGCAAGTGTCAACACATTGTTACAAATGAGGCAATGAACGCCAAGCATTTTGCAGAACTGTTCGTGCATTCCCTCCCCGAATAGGTATGAATATGACGGGAAAAAAGAGAGTTCCGAAAAGAACTCTCTTACATGGCATACCTACCGCTACTTGATACAATGCACCACATTTTCGGAGCGTGGTGCATTTTTTCCCCGCCATAATTCTACTACTGCGGACAGTGGGACAGAAAGGACAGAACACTTTTCTTCTTTGACGATGTGGAATCTAAGTGTTATACTGTTCTACGCAGTAAATAATTATACTGCGTGATAGTCTTTAAGCGGGACGGAGAAAGTTCGCAGAGTCATGTATGCTCTGTGAGCTTTCTTTTTTATACCCGTCTGTTCTCTCTGAAATCACATTCTGTATCTCTGAGAATCATTCGCTCAAGAATGTCTTTTACCGACTGCGTTGCCGATTCGCTGCTACAAGATTCAACGATATAAAGGTCACCATTAATTTCACGATAAGTTATATGCGTGTAGCGATGCGGGTCTATAGGTGCAATTGCTGTATGTAGTACCTCTATTTCTATTGTTGGAAATGCTACGAAATAGCTCATCCCGGGTTCAACAATCTTTGTAACAACACCCTCTGTTCCTATCGAGATGCCCTCAATAGCTGTGGTTAACTTGACTGTGTCATTTGTCAAAATCTTGTACTCATAATGATCCTTATAATCGGTCATAGCCTCTCCTTTTGCTTTATTAAACTTCCTGACGATTCAGCTGCATGTAACCGACTTCGTCGATGATCAGGATCGCCGGCCGCAGATAAACCCGCCAGCGTTTCTTCAGCCGGTTTTGCTGTGATGACAGCATATAATGTACTCCGTTGCTTTGGGGTATTTCAGAAATTGTTGTAGAATCCGATTTCTGGATTTTCATATGTTCCGATAACCACGCCTCTGTCAAGAAAACCGTTTCGTTCTTCACAACAAGTTTCCGGTAACAGCGCACAAGCATGACAAGCGGCAAGGTTTAGCGATTCTCTTCCTTGCCCACCGCTCAAAATGCATACGGGATCATTTGAACAAGTCCTCGCGCCGTCAATCGCGCGCTTGAAAATCTGTGGAAACGCATCTGGCTTGCCTTGGCGAACAAGACCGCCAAGAGTGCCTTCTGAATCACCGCTTGCCGTATATATAAAGACGCCTGCCATTTCTTTGCCGTCGCTTTCATCGGCACAATAAAGGCGTTCACTTAAATTGGCTATGCTGTAACCGCATTCAAAGCTTAATTGCTTTATGAGAAGATGAGAAATGGTGTGCAAGAGCAAGAGCTTAGGCGTTATTGTTCGCGGATGGTTCAACGCAAAGAATGAGTTCGCGTAGTTATCATTAATCTTTTTTGTCCGTCCAACAACCAGCGGATTTGCGGCAATCCAAGCATCAATATCAGATTGTTCGAATTCAATAAAAATCCCTTCGCCGCGAACTTCGTAAGCCGGATACCAGCGAGTTTCAGGTTCTTTTACATGAACAAATCCAGTATCGTCTTTACTGGAAACGGGGTTTATGCGGGAAAATCCAATCAACGCGTTAACCACACGGACTTTATCAATCAGGGAAATTGCCTTAACATAAGGGAGTTTATCTTGAAAAAGCTCTTTGCGGATACCTTCTCTCGAAAAATCACCCAATGAGCCGGAGGGCGTACTGATTTCTCCGCTGAGTGCTTCGTATTCTTCGGCGCGGTATTTTACGCTGGTAACATCGATCTCGACTTTTCCTTCATCAAGCCACTTTCTGCTTAAAATCGCCTCAACGCTTGATTTTGGAGCACCGATTTCAGACGCTATCTTTTCAACCCACTTAGAGAGTCTTCTGGTTATTGTACCAATTCTTTCTTCAGGCTCTTCGTCCGCGATGATTGTCATGCAGTCCGCGAAAGCTCCGGTCTTTTCAATTTTAGCATTTAACTTGTCTGCATACGGAGGTATAACCAGAGAACTGTAAACAACCGGGAAGTAAACCGATGAAGAACCGCGTTGAACCGTTCTCGGATGCAAGATGCATTTGCCTTTTTCGTGCTTATGCGGATGCCCGCCTTCACAACGAAAAATTTCTTCTTCGGCATCCTTGTCGAGCGTTTCAAAGCAATCTTTTTCAAACGCGCCTTTGAGCGTTGTATATGCGCCGCAAGAACATGAAATACTCAAGCCTTCGAGACCTTCCGTGCCAGAAGCCCCGGTCTTAAATGAGAGCGATGGGCTTCCGCATATCGCTTTTTTGCTCTGCTTATGAACCCACTTCACCCACGGAAAATCATTTATGTGTCCGTGTTCGCAAACTGTCACTATACGGGCAACGACCAAGTCTTGTCTGCAATCCATACATTGCATATGCCTTGTCATATGAGGATCGATTTCAAGTGCTTTCGGCTTGGAACGCCTCTGATACTCCGCTATCCACTTATCGATAGGCTGGAACTTTCTGCACTTGGGGCAAAAATACCATTCAGGGAAACGAGAGTATGATATTTTTGTCGGTAAGGCAAAATAGTCAACTCCCAAGGCTTTGGCAAAACGATCATCGTAGATTCTCTGGGTTTCGCTCCAAGTTTCCGGGGCGGCGGTTATAAGCGTCTGATCCGGAAAATCAACCATTGCTCCCACGCTGTATTGAAGCACAGCCTGAGCCGCTCTTACGGAATGCGTTACCTTATTGAGGGCAACTTTGTCTTTAATCTGATATTCCATTTAGTTTCCCTCCCATACCACGATTTCCCCCAGAACTTGCGTATCGACATTTCTCATGGATGTCAGAGTTTCTCTAGCATTGTCTTTGCTGCCGGAATTGTATTGTTTTAACAATCTTCCCAATTCCGTGCTCGGTGGCGTAACCATAAACCTGCGACCGAAGTAATATGCAGTTTTTGCTTCTTCGGCGGCTCTGGCATATTTTTGCCAATCCTCGATGTAATCCTCGATTTCTGTTTTAACTTCAGCGATATCATCCTCAAGCCCGTTATCTGATCGAGTGTTAATTTGCTGTATTCTTTCAAGAATAAAATTTTCAGTTTCTTGCACGGCATCCTCGAAATAGTCCTTGTCGAAGTGTATCGCATCCTTGTCTTCCACAAGACCTGCGCGTTGTCTTATCATTGCAGTGACAACGGCGTGTAACGCTCTCTCCCGTGCGGGTTTCGAGAACGGTGTGGCTCCTGTGGGTTCAACAAAGCGATAAAAGGATTCGTGGTAGGCTCTGAATCGTTCGTAATGCGAGCGGTCACGGCTTTTTGTTGCATCATACTGTACAAAAGCGACGCCGGGATATGAACGACCGACACGGCTGGATGCTTGAATATACTCACTGGTCAGTTTTGGCTGTCCAATCAAGAGCATAACATTCAAGCGAGCCACATCAATGCCGACGGAAATCATATTTGTGGCGAGCAGAATATTGGAAGCATAACGCTTATTATCCATATTGGCTCGTGAATATTCCAGCTTTTCGAGTTTATCCAGTGTTTCATTCAATTCGGTAGTTGTGACTCGACTGGTAAGTTCATCCGCGCTAACAATCAAACGGCGCGATGTAAAAAGCCTATTTGCCGTTCGGATGATGAAGTCCTTAACGTCATCCTCTACAAGCGTGGAAGCCTTGCCGAGATCTTTCAAACTGTTGAAATACGCAGTAAGCGTCCATAGTTTGTCTTTCATCTCATCAGGCAACTTCATCATATGAATCCGTTGCAAAAGAGCAGCCATTGTACGAATTTCCATCATTGCCTTAGTCTTACCAGAAGGCATGAGTCCAACATATTTGCGCCCGAAGATACCATTATCATAGGACATTTTAGCTTCACGGGCAAAAAACGAATCACCCGAATCCAGTCCCGGCGCAGGGAATTGAACAACATCACGGTTATATAGAACTGAGCATTGTTCCTTGGCTCTTCTGATTGTAGCTGTAGAAGCGATTATTTTCGGACGCACCCCTTTTTGACTGCAAATAGCATCCACGGCTGTTTCATATAGGCCGACTATAGTTCCGAGTGCTCCCGATATTAGGTGAAGCTCGTCTTGAATAATTAGTTCGGGGGCGCGGTTGTCGCTATTCACGGCAAAGAAAGAACCGATGCGACCGTCCCAAGGCAACATGGCGAATTTATCAACCGTACCGAACAGAAGTGTCGGAGGATTGATATAGAGTTCCTCGTCGATTATTTGAATCGGCAGTTTCGCTGTAAAATCACAATCTTCATGTGTGCAAGACATATAGAAATGCTTTCCGTCCCGCATTTTATATCCCCAAGAACCGACGAGCTTTTTGTCTTTATCATCCTTAACAAGTTTTGTGCCGCACCACGGGCATTTCAAAACTTGAAACTTGTTATGGCGGTCTTTCTCATTTCTGACATAGAAATGATCCTTAACAGCAAGTAGCTTCTTAAGGTGAAAACTTGCGTCATCATTTTTATTTGGGATGTGGTTTCCTCCAATCCAAAGACCAATCGTTATCGGCTCTTTGCCGAGAGGATATGCAGGATAAACGCGCTTTCTGGCTTCGCAGTCTTGGCGGATATACTCACAGGCGCAGATGAGCGTTGCCGCTCGTGTAAACTGTTGAGCCGCGAGCAAGCGCAATGTATATCGCATGATTACCGCAGTGCCGCCTGATTCAGCAAGGTGTGTTAATCTGCGATAGAAAATCGTAAAAGCGGTTAATCCGAGATAAGCCTCAGTTTTACCGCCTCCAGTCGGGAACCAGATTAAATCCACGATATCGCGTTCAGGCGATTCATCATTTATGATAGAGTTTATATCCATCAGTAAGAATGCAATCTGGAAAGGACGCCATCTGCTGTCACTATCGTCCTGCTTGCGGTAATCCATGTTTTGTAATAATCCCGCTATTTGTTCATCGTCGGGATAACGGTCAATATCAGAAGACTGTTGTTGCATACGAAGTTGAACCCTTTGCATGAACATGGCTCTATTTGCAAGAGCAAAGGCAGAGTATGCGTTCTCACTGCTTTCAAGCGTGGAAATTCCTGAATACATCCGTTCATAAGCTCGCTTACACTCAGAGACATTCTTTGCGGCGGCGGATTTATATCGAGGATCAAGCTTCACAGCGATACCTTCCAATTCAACCACCCATGCTTTGTATATATCCACAAGGTTTCGCAATGCGTTCAGCTTAAAAGCTTTATCCGTCAAATCTAAATCCGACAGATATTTCATGGATAGCTGCTCAACTGATATTTTATCGTTTTTGGGCAAGTCAAAGCTCATTGGGGGCACTTCTGAAATCGGAAAGTATTCGCTCCGAATATCACCGCCGCCATTGTTGTCGATATTCCAATCAACGGACACACCAAGCCCTGTACCGAAGATTTTTTTGTCTCTGTACAGCAAGTCCAGCGACTGCTCTTCTTCGTCCATATTGTTGATATCGGATTCAGCACTGCTTTCAATAAAAATAAAATTGTTATCCGAGGACGAGATTTTCAAAACAGGCTGATAAATACATCGGTATGCCTTAGCGGGAACTTCATGTAACCCGTTAACAAGCATTACGGTCAGCGACCATACGTCATCTGAAATTTTCGTTCTTAATGCCGTGACTTTCGCGGTTGTGCCGTCAAGCTCTCTGTTGTTATCGATGTAATCGCCGCTTGAAAAATTAAGAACGAATTCGATGTCGTTATGCGGTTCTCTGACATAAGCGGAACGGCAAAGCTCCGCCAAGCGATAAGCGGGTTGTTTCAATATATCGTGATCTATTTCAGAAAGCGTATCGCGTTCGATTATTTCGCGGATTTCTTTTTTCTGAACCGACCTTAATAGACGAAATGCTTTCGTCTCCTTGTCGTAAGCCATGATGTGAGAAAGCTCCGAAGGCACGACATAGTCTTGCGTTCCGTCTGTAGGTGTGTAAGGCACCAAACAATCCGGGATTTTTGCGTTTCTGTAAGTGGCAAAAGAAACCTTTCCGCGAACGACATCCGCAGAGCCTTTAATGATGAAAGTTATTCCCATCGATGAAGGCATGTATTGCGCCGAAAGCTCTATTTCTTCGTCAAGATTTTCATCGGCGGTTTCGTCAAACTCAAAATTACGATTGCCTTTGCTTTCGGTCAATGTGGTTTCCAGGGAGTCCGCATCTTCCGCCACAGGTTCATCTTCTGCCACGCCTGCTTTCTCTTCGGTTATAGGCACGGTTTCGTCATTATCTTGGTTTACCTGATTTCCTTGCGGATACAAAATCCCAACTGAATAGCGACTCATCGGACTGCTTGAGATTAATTCGTGTTCGATGTCAGGAACATTAAACTCCGAGCCTGGTCCGAGAAGCTCTGATTTTATCAGGTTTATGTATTCATCACGGGAATTAATAAGCTGTTTCCGAATTTCGCCGTTTGTCATGATATAACCTCCATATCTGGGATAGGTTTGTTAATCAAGTTAATCGGAACCGAAACACCCTCATCCAACAGTGTGATGACTTCCAATTCCAATGTCTCCGACAGATTCTCGACATTGTTGTAAACGATTTCAAGCTCACTACCATGAGGTGGCTGATTTCCGCTCAGTTTATCTTCAATCGCTTTTCCGATAAGTTCGAGAATCTTTTTTCTTTGCCGTCGAACGACTCTGCAGGCATTGAAGTAACCTGATACATCACTAAGCAAATCGGAATCTTGTGTCATTTCCGCAATTTGCCGCAAGGTGGAATCTTCCCTTGGACCCACAATATGGCTATCGGGAACGAGCCACTGTCGTATGCCTTGTTCTTGTACGGTACATCCGAATCCGTTTAATTCCTTTGCAAGCTGTCGGTATGACAGATTTCGTGCATTCTGATAATCACGAAGGACTTCCTTCCACCAGAACGCTTTATCTGCGGCGTCGCATACATCCCTGTTCAATTTTCCGGAAACTTGCAAAGCGTCAAAAATGGCATCGACAATGTTTCTAGTGAAATCGTCACGCTTTGTAAACACGAGTCTGTCTCCAGCGTTCAATTTATCGACATCCGTTTCTGATATCGGTTCTTTGGTATTTGCCGGATTATAAACAACCGCTTTATAAAACTTGGAGAACATTATCTGCTCGCCGCTTGTAAATCGTCCCATAGCCGTGACTTCGGACACCTGTGTATTTTCTCCGGAGGCGGTAACTCCTGTGGCAAACTTTCGAATATCGAAAAAGCTTATTGTGTTGATATATTCTTCCAAATCCAAAGACTCGCCCTCGAAGTGCTCCATCATTTCATCATAGTCCTCGAATTCATCAATATCACTCTCGTCTGAGTATTCATTCAAACCGCTGATTATATTCAGTTTCTTCTCAAATTTGGCAGCTTTTCGCTTTCTACGCTTAAACCAGTGAGTTTCACATTCATAAAGAAGCACAATAATATCGGCGGCAGCTCTGCATTTCAATGCGTCAAATCGTTTTCCTGAAAAGTCTCCGACAACAATTACTTTGTCGTAGCTTTGGCTTGAGTCAAAGCGGTTTGCGGTCATTATGTGAATGCTTTTGCCGGAGAAAAGTCGCTCCTTTCTCAAAATATCGGCATAATACGCTTTCGGAATGACGATGGCAATCCTTTCTCCAAAAGAGTTTTTTATTAATTCACAGAGAGCCTGATATTTGGGTGAATTCTTAAAAATAGACTTATATAAATCCTCCAGAGCATCAGCAACAAAAATGCATTGTGATTCAAAAGAGCCAGAACCTTCCGCCGCCTTCCAAAGCTCGCTTATTTTACTGGATGGAGAAGCAACGCCGAGTTGAAGCTCACCGTTTGCAATCGCAGATTCCAATGATTCCATTGGGAAAACTGCGGTGGTAAACAAATTGAGCAAGGAATGCGCCGGAACAATGAAGTTCTTTTTTCTATCTTCATCCCAATCCGACTGTCTAATAACAAACAATGCATTTCTGATTTTTTGGTAGATTTCCCAAGAACAGCCGCCGTTAATTACATCCATTATAACTTCATTATTTATGATGTTTTCGACATGCCTATCCAATTCCATAGTAAGTATGTTAGATACAACCGTAGGCTTGGAATGCTGGAGCAGAAACTCTTTTGTACATGCAAAAACCGCAGAGCTTTCATCTTCTCCGATGTACTCCTCTGCGTTTTCCGAATCGATACTCATGGAAATGTGCGTGAATTTTAGCGACTTCCTTCCGAGTAAGTCTTCAAGTTCCGAATAACCTTTCGAGGCGGTTTCCGAGCCGATAACCATAAGCCCAACAGCCCTGTTTCCGTGCTTGTCCAGCACAAGGTCACGGGCAACCGATAATTTCCCGGCAATTTTTAGTACGGGTTCTGCCTTTGAAGGATTGCTTCCAAATTGATATGGTTCATCGCCGTCTGTGTAATATGATGCCGGAACGATATCCAAAAGGCTAATGCTTTTCCCGTCATATTCTATACGGAGACCTTTTTGAATTCGGTCAAACGAAGTTCTGTCCCCAACTATGACTGCAGAAACTCCTGTAATTGAAGGAACATCCGAAATAGGTTTACCTGTTATATATGAGATGAAATCTGCTCTATTCGACTTCTTGCGACGAATACCTCTTCCGTCAGTCACTTTTGATGTTCCGTTGTAGGGTTCAATCTGGGTTTTACAGAGATCAAAACGCCGCCATTCTGTTGAGATACCGTTTTTACCACGACCATCCTGCTCTAGTTTCATACAGAGGTGACCATTTTTTATTTCCAACCCACGCCAATGATAACGCTCTTTTTTAGCTCCGACCCCAAACAAGACAATGTCGCCATCTTTCAATGCGGCAATAACCTCATCGGGGTCGGTTTCATCCATCGAAACACAGGCAAGAGCCGCCATAATAAAGGTAACGATATCAAAACACACCGATCCCGTATGTAACGCCACGCTTGACGAGCGTTCCTTGGAAGATATCGATGCGGCAAAAAAATCTGCGTATTTTTGAATAATAAGTTCTTTGGATATAAGCGAGTCCTCGAAGAAGATGTCACAGTTTTCTGTGAGTCGTAGCAGTGCTTGTTGGTCACTCATAATCCATTCCTCCTATACGGCTTCTCGGCGGAGTACCTTGAAACACTCCAAAATAAACTTAGCCATTTCCTCGATTGCGGGGATGGTAACCGAATTTCCAAATTGCTTATATTTCTGAGCGTCGGGGATGCCTTCAGGGAACGAAAAACCGTCTTGCCCGTCATCACCTATAAATGCGTAATTAATAAAGCCCTGCAACCTCCCCCACTCGGTTGGAGTCATCACACGAATTCCCTCATCGTTCAACGGCGTTTTTTTCCCTTTTATCTCCGTCCCTCCGATTCCATCTTTGGGATCGTATATAAGATTGCGCTCTTTGCCCGAACCTCCCGTTGCCAGCAATGTATTTGCAACAGGTGAGGCGATTCCTTTTTCATTCACAACACGATAACCGAATCCGTACCCTCTTCCTTCTTGTCTTTCACGGTGACGTTTCAGCGTTTCAAGGTAACCAGAAGCCATATAATATTTGGCTTCCACATTTGGCTCCAATAAATCATTCAAATTGGAATATATGCTTTCCGCTCGTTGCTTTGGAAGCTCTGCAGGAAGCAAATCCAAAAGTTCCGCAGGGAATCGTTCACTGTCAAAACCGATGATATAAGTTCGCGGACGGTTTTGCGGAACGCCGAAGTTCCTTGAGTTGCGAATGAAATCTCTTCCTGTGTACACAGGTTCGCCGTTTTCCTTGAGGGAAACTCCGATAACTTTATATTTTAACCTTACGGTCAGTTCTTCAATTATGAATTTGAATGTGGCGCCTTTATCGTGCGTCACCAAATGGTCAACATTTTCAAGTAAAAAAGCGCATGGACGAGTACGTCGAATTATCTCCGCTATATGGTAAAAAATCTTTCCCTTTTCTTCGTTCTCAAATCCTTCTTCAAGCCCCACACGGCTGAATGTTTGGCAAGGAAATCCGGCAAGCAGAACATCATAAGGCGTTTGCTCAACCAGTAATTTGAACTCTTCGGCAGTGACATCGTGGTTGGGATTATCGCCGTATATATGTTCATAGGTTCTGCATGCCCATTCGTCTTTCTCTGCTGACAAAACATTTCTGAATGAGCCGCACAACTCAAATCCGCGCCTGATTCCACCGATTCCAGCACACAGATCTATTGTTCTGAATGGTGCTTGCGGCATAGGATCTCTTAGCGCGGAAATTACTTCATTTACGCACTTTCCCAACTCATTTTTTATGCGGAATTCCCAAAAGCGCAAAACCGTCCAACCGTCATTTTTCAGTTGAGCTGTAACCTTTTTATCGCGCCTTATATTCTTTTCTATCTTTGGAATCCAGAAATCCTGTCTGGACTTTATTGCATGACGAGTGTTCTTCCAATCATATCCATGCCAAAACTCGCTGTCACAAAAAACAGCAACCTTACGTGCTTTAAATACAAAATCAGGCTTTCCGAACACGCTCTTATCATTCTTAGAATATGTAGTGATGCCGCGATGAGTCAACTCGTCGGCAAACGCTTTCTCAAGAGCCGAATCGGTGCTGCGCACTCGGCTCATATTATAGCTGATTTGCTCTTTAGTCCTGTTTGCCACGCACAACACCTTCCCTCGCTATTTGGATGTATTATAATGAATCTTAATCGAATTAGCAATAGTTAGATAGAAATAAATATGAATTGATACGAATAGCAATCTCCACGGTGGAATTTAATCTTGGAATTTACCATTATCAACTGAGTACATCTTCAATAAAATCATCAATCTCCTGCTGCTTCTTACGATGGTAATAGTTGTTTGCCTTCCTGGAATTACGTATACTCTGGCACTGCACGTTGTCGCAATAGGACTGTCGGTTCCCATTTTTGACGAATATACAACCGCAGGCTTTACATACACCGATTGAGGTCTTGCCTCCGGTATCACTGGTAGCTCCGGCATCTACGGAAATGAAGCGAGTTAGCGCATAGTATGCAGAATCAAATACAGATTTCACATACGGCAGGAATAAGACATTTTTCATTTCTGTGCTGTACTGTGCGCCCATCTTCAATGCCGGAAGTGAATGGAGAAACTTATCAACAGCCTCTGCTCTCTCGGACTCGCTTTTGTTTTGCCACTCGGTACAAATATCAGCAACACCTGTTTGAACGAGCGGAGCATATTGCTCTTTGGCTTTGCCTGTGTTGCCCTCCATCAGGTGCTTATATGAGAATGCCGTTATAGTGCTGACGTATAATCGATTCATGTCCTTAAGCATCTTATCACAGGAGAAAGAAAAGTAATTCAGAACATTGATGTCGAATTCCATCTGTCGCGCTTGGAAAAAACCGCTGCTCTCATATCGCATCAGCTCATCTTCTTCGAAATAATACGGGTGGATGTGTTCGGCGCACCACGCGCAAATTACCTCCGCACTTTCTGCCATACCTTTATTTGCAACGGCAAGATGCAGATTGCATAGGTCTGTCAGGATCTTCTGACCGTTGGGGTACCTGACCTGCAAAATGCGTGCCGTAGTATGAACTGCTGATTGAAAAGTGTTTTGCCTTAGGCAAGTCTTCCATCAGGGATTCCATAAAATCGAAGATGTTGGTGGTTTCACGGCTTTCTTCGCCGTAGATTAGAATTTTTGCCTCGTATTTGAGTTCGCGCTCCGGACCTTCCTCATATTGATATTTGATTGCCTTCATCGCCAAATATCCAAAGTAATTTTGAAGTTTATAGACCACAGCCGTTGAAGGCTTACTTCTGAATTCAACAAACTCGTTTATGTCGCTATTACCATGGACAATTTGTAAAGGCGAACAAAATGTTTTGTACTCTTCAAATAGCTTTTCTGCTCTATATCTTGCGACATTTTCGCTGAACATTTCTTCTGCAACTTTTATCGGATCAAACTCCTGAAGAATAGTGTCTTGATGTTCTTCAAGACTTGTGTCAAATCGCGGATAGGAATCAATCAAGTGCTCTTTACGTGCGATTTCACCCGCAGCGTAATGTAAATCTTCGAGTAATTCTATTGCTTGCTCCGAAGTGTTATCGTTGTCCTCGTGAACAGCACTATTCCCGTTTTTTCTGATGTTATGGAGAGCGTCCAGCACTTCTCGTTTTCCGATGTAATTTTTCACCGTATAATCCGTGAGGATATCCGAAAAAGTGAGATTTTCTGCTGTTTCTTTATACGAACTTAAGTAAATGAAACGTGCCAGAGCTTCACCGCTTTTTCGAGACGAAAACATACTGCAATCTGGTTTGGACAGGGCTAAGTCTTCAGCGTTTTTGCAATATTTATATATGCATTTTAGGCCTTTTAAGTTCTGCAAAAATTCGAAATTCATAAAAACTCCTCCTCATCGTTTGGCAACGAACTAAATAATGTGAAGCGCGTCATTTCCTTCAAGCATATCCATAAGTTTTTCTTTGACGGAAGCGAGATAGTTATCAATATCCTGCTCGCTCTGGAGCTTTGCTGTATAGCAGATATTTGATCTGTTTGTTGTTACCATTTTTACTTCGGGATCCGGCTGAACAACGAGTGCCTTCAGGTACTGCTGCTTGATACTTTCAATTTGGATTTTCATTGCATCCAGCATTGTCAGGTTATCCGCCTTGTTTGCAACAGCTAACGAGTCGCTTTACATCCTCCCAATTGATTTCACTTCAAATGATATGCTACATGTCATGCTCGCTGAGCAGCTGCATCAATTTTCTCTTTATATCAGCCAGATACTTGTCAACATCCGCTTCGTTTGACAGCTTTGCTGTGTAGCGTAATGAGGGGCATTTCAGGGTGGCTATATCGATATTTGGCATTTTCTATACCATTAAAGCTTTGATATACTGTTGAGAATGCTCGCAAACTGTATTTTCATTGCATCTTGTGCGATAAGTGTAGCTGCGGTTTGAGCAGTTTTCTTTTTGACATCAAGCATTTCCGCTTTGGCAAAAAGTAAGCATTACGGTGTGGATTCTCTTATATCTTAACCTTTATGCTTTGCTCTCTTGTAATCCGTCTGAAAAGCAGATGCCAAGCACTTCTGAACAGCTCGTGTTCACTGCAACCTAAGCTCATCAAGCTGCCGTATTATCTCCGTCTGGCGCTCGTAAAACAGCAGCTCCTTGTTGTGCCTGAAATAGCTCTCGCAACCATAGCGGCTGATGAACACGGCGCTCATGCTGTTTGCCGTAAGCTCGGTAACGAAAATCAACAGCTCCTGCCCGTCGGGGAACACCTCCTCCAAAAAGGTGAATACATTGTTCATGTGCTCCCGGCACTTTTCCGCCATTTTTTTCATTGCGGCATTTTCACCGTCGAACAGGCGCTTGATCACTCCGAATGCCGCCGTTCCGTCCGCAGGTGCGTCTTTTTCTATTGCGGCGGCCATATTGTCAATGTCGGCTGCCGCACGGTTTTTGGCGTGCGCATCGTCGGATGAGAGCATGCCCGAACGCCGCCCCGCAGTAGCGCTCTGCCGAAGCCCGGCGGCCGCCTTCTCAATGCGCTGCTTCGCTTGCTCTGCACTGCCGTTCGTTATTCCGTATCTGTCGTTTTTCAGATAGTTCATCAGCTCGCGAAGCGCATTCTCCGCATCCGCGACGCCGCGCATCTCGCCGTAAACGGCGTCCAGAATCAGGCCCAAAAGCGACAGTCGTTCATCGAATTTAGCATTTTGGGCACGCTCCTCAATGTCAGCAGAAATCCTGCCGTCAAGTATGTTCTGCACCTGATAATCCGAGCGGTACTTATTGAACAGATCATAATATATGGCAAAATGCTTGGCGATGTTTTTGTTCTGAAGATACTGTATCACAAGCGATTCGTCTATTTTGAATCCGTTCTTTTCATACAGCTTCATCATATCCGAAAGATCCACCCAGCCTCGGGCGGTGACAAAGCTCTTGCCGTCCACGGTGGTCTCTATCTGGTAGAAATCGCTCTTTTTGATCTCGAGATATGTCATCACCGCCGGATGCACGCCCTTTTCATAAGCGTATGCTTTCCACACGTCGTAATCCGGCTCCACGTCGATGCGCTTGAGCCTGTCCCAGGTAACGATATCAAACTCGCGCACCGAGTTGTTGTATTCCGGGGGATTGCCCGCCGTTACGACTATCCACCCATCGGGAACACTGTGCCGTCCGAACACCTTATACTGCAGGAATTGCAGCATGGAAGGCGCTAGCGTTTCAGATACGCAGTTTATCTCGTCGAGAAACAGTATTCCCTCCTTGGCGCCGTCCTCTTCAATGCGATCGTACACCGAGGCGATGATCTCGCTCATGGTGTATTCCGAGACGCTGTATTCCTTGCCTCCGTATGTCTTTTTGATGATAAATGGCAGCCCCAGCGCGCTTTGGCGCGTGTGATGTGTCATGGAATAGGTGACAAGCCCAACTCCCAGCTCGCTTGCGATCTGCTCCATCACCGCCGTCTTACCGATGCCCGGCGGTCCCATTAAAAAGATGGGGCGCTGGCGCTCGGCGGGTATTATCAACTCGCCTGTGTCATTTTTTGTAAAGTACGACTTTATAGCATACTTGATCTGTTCCTTAGCCTGCTTGATGTTCATACTGTTCCTCCGTATTGCTTATCTTTTACTTCGCCACGAATCGGATGTTGTTTTCCTTTGCATACGCTTCTGCGTATGATTCGGCGCTTGCGTGAATGGTCAGGCTGGTGCAGCCGGAAAAAGCATTCCGGCTGATCTCCTTCACACTGTCGGGTATGGCCACAGCAGTAAGGCTTCGGCACCACATAAAAGCGCAAACATCGATCTTCTGCACACCATTCGGTAACAAAATCGATGACAAACTCCTGCAGTCCGAAAAAGCGGACACTTGGATCTCCGTCACGCCATCGGGTATCTTGATAGAGGTTAGGTTTCTGCAGCTGCTAAAAGCGCTCGCGCCGATTTTTGTCACACTATTTGGAATGGCAATGGAGGTTAGCGCATCGCAATTGTAAAAAGCGCTATTATCAATGATTGTCACGCCGTTTGGAATAATGATATTGTTTTCCATTCCACAGTAACCGTAATAAACATCGCGCACGATTATGTGACCGTCAGGGTCTGCAAGTCCTTCACAGCCGTGAAAAGCAAATCCTCCAATTTTCTTCACACCCTCCGGAATGACAACCGATGAAAGACCGCTGCAGTCGCGAAAAGCCATTCCCCCGATCTCTATCACACTGTCCGCAAGCGCAACCGAAGCGAGACTGCTGCAGCCGTAAAAGGCCTTTGACCCAATCTTGGTAATGCCGTCGGGGATCACGACCGAATGGAGTCCGCTACGGAAATGGTCTTTTCGTTTGGCCGGTCTCCCTTCCTTGTATATGGAAAACAGTTCGTCAGCCAATGCGCTCACCCCTTTGCGGCCGATGCGAGCCGGCAGGATAACATCCTCTGCATTGCCTTTATAGCTGGTGAGTACCAGATTGCCGTCCGGGCCGGTTTCCCACGACCATTCCCTTTTCAAGTATTCCGCCGAATCTGTTTTCAAAGCCATTTCATGTTCAAATGCCACCGTTTCGATCTCTGCCGTGTTTTTTTGGAACGCCGTCTTTTGATAGTCCATCAGCATGGCGGCAATCGTCGGGTCGCTTTTCGCCGCAAGCCCGATCAATTCCGGCATATCCTCCTGTTTGAAGATACGATGCTTCATAAAGCAGCGAGCGGCCTCCTCCTCTTTTATCACCGTCTCATACCATTTCTTGCGCTGGGTTTTCAGCGTCTTGATATAGGAAGCCTTCACCGCCTCTGCATACAACTCGTCCTGCTTTATAAATCCGCACAATACAGCTTTCTTGTGCTTATTATGAAAAGCTTGCGGCGTCAGATTGGGCGTCACGATATATTTCAGGTTTTCACAGCAATCAAATACCTTGAAGTTAGATTCATAAGAAAAATCCATGCTGCCGCTCATAATCACAATGGTTTGAAGCTTGGGGCAGCGCTTAAATACATCATTGTTGAAAACAAGCCGGTCACCCATAAATACAGCTTTTTCTAGTGATTTACAGCCACTGAATGCCATAAAGCCAACATAGTATACCCTGGGGGGAAAGGTTACGTTTCTGAGGCTTGAATTATCCCGAAAGGCTTCGTCGGAAATTTTACCCACGCCGTCCGGTATTTCAATATCCTTCTTTTTGCCATAATACCCATACAGCGTGCCGCATATTATTACAAAGCCCTGCTTGTCCGAAAGGCCCCGGCAGCCGGAAAATGCTTTTTGGCCGATTTTAACATTTCGCGGAAGCTCGAGTTTTTTCAGGCTTTCGCACCCTCGGAAGGCTTCGGAGCCGATTTCTTCCAGGCTATCCGGAAAGACGACATTTGTTAGGCTGCTGCAATCAGCGAAAGCCTGATAATGGATGCCGGTTACACCTTCCGGGATAACCAACGACGTCAAACTTGCACAGTTCTCAAAAGCAGACGCTCCGATCTTCGTCACCCCCTTAGGTATCGTTACCGAGGTCAAGCAGCTGCAGCCGGAGAACGCATCCTCCCCAATACTCTTCACGCCGGCAGGTATCACAACGCATGATGCATCTCCGTGATAACCGCGAACCATATTTCTGATGATTACCAAGCCTTCACTGTCGGCAAGTCCTTTGCAGCCGTAAAAAGCCTGCTTTCCGATCTCCGTCACGCTTTCGGGTATCGTAATGGCTGTTAGATTGCCGCAGTTCTCAAAAGCACTCCGCCCGATCTTCATAACGCCCTCAGGTATCGCAACAGCGGTCAGACTGCTGCAGTCCATGAAAGCATTATCGCCAATTTCTATCGTACCGGATGGAATCGAAACTGACGCCAAACTGCTGCAGCCGGAGAAAGTCGACTCTTCGATCTTTGTTACGCCGTCCGGTATTGTAACCGAATTCAGGCTTCTACAGTTATAAAATGATTGCTCTCCGATCCTTGCTATACTATACGGTATCGTGACAGAGGACAAATTGCTACAGCCGGAGAATGCCCTAGCTTCGATTTCCTTCACCCCGTCGGGTATCATGACCGAGGTAAGGTTGCTGCAGTCGCTGAAAGTCTCCTCTTCGATTCTTCTCACGCTTTTCGGTATCATGACAGAGGTCAGCCCCCTGCAGCCGCAGAAAGCCAGCTTTCCGATTTTGCTCAAACCATCGGGTATTGTGACTGATGTCAGGTTGCTGCAACCGAAGAAAGCAGACCCCCCGATCTTTAATACGCTGTCGGGAATGGTGATGCGCTCAAGACTGCTACACCATTCAAAAGCCATGGCCCCGACCTCCGTCACCCCATCCGGGATAACCACCGCCGAATCGCTACCGTTGTACTTTTTCAGTACGCCGTTTTGGATATCAAAATCATTAGTGCCGCTCATTTTTGTTCCTCCTCTATATCTCGTCCTTTTCCAGTATCAGCTTTATGGCCCAGGGTGGTACTTCCGGGATATCGTACCCTTCCCGAAGGAATACGAATGCCGTTTCGTATTCCGGTTTTTTGGGGGGGAATGTCCCGTAGCCGTCCGTAAAGTATACAAGCCCCTTCAGGTTGGAAAACTCATGCTGCGCGACCAGCTTGTTCACATATGAAAACACAGGACGGAAATCCGTTCCGCCGTGGCCTATGATCGTCATTTTTTTGAGATACTCGTCAAACTCATCTCGTGAGGTTATTTTGACGGCCTCCTGAATTTCGGCGTCGCACTGTATGATATGCAGGTTTATCTTTGCGAAAAAGCTTTCGGTTCTTTTGAGTATGTTATAGGTCTTGTTCATGAACCGCTGGACAAGCTCGCCGCTCGTTGAGCCGGAGGTATCTATCGCGATGACGAATTCGCGTATGCGTTTCACTTCCTTGTATTCAAGCGGCTCGATAAGCGGCATATTGCCGAACAACTTTAAGCCGTAGGTGTAGAATATGTAGTCGAATTCGTCGTCGTTGACCTTCATGGCTTCGCCCATAACGGCAAACTTTTTAAGAAAGGCGGTGTAGTCATACCGCTCGCGGTTCAGCTCGCGAAGCTGCTGCATCATGCCGCCGGCCTTATCGCCCTGCGCCTTTGATGCGGTCTCCATGTCCGTCTGCATTCTTTCGCTTATGTCTTTCCAATCCTGTTCAAGCTGTGCCCGTGCGGACGCCTCATTAAATACAGTTTCATGTCCGCTTGAATCATCACCGGTTGATCGGTCCTCGCCCTCGCCTTGACCCTCGGCGCTGTTTGGCTCACCGTTCGACAGCCCGACTCCGTCTGTCGGTTCGCCCTGACTCTCTCCTTTACCTTCGCCCTGCTCTTCACTTTCGGGTGAACTGCGCTCATACCACACGGAATGATCGTCAGCAAAAAACAGTGCACGAAGCTCTTGTCTTTTGCGACCGGATATGTCCCCGTTCAGAAAATAGTGGTACAGCTTTTCCGCTGTCAGCGTTTTGATGTCCTTTTTGAGCCCGTCCGTCACCCGCTTCCGCTCGGCCTGCACCGACGTTTCCGTGCAGCGCAAATCGAGAGAGATAAGCACGCTTTCCGCGGCAATATCGGCGGCGATATCCCAAAGCTCGGTATCCACGAGCGTGCTTACGAATGCATGGCGGAAGACGCAGTGGAGCACGATATGAAGATACGCCCTCGTTACCGCACCTCTGTCGCCAACATACTGCCCAAGAACGTGCTCCGCTCCGTAAAAGAGATGCTCGCCGTCGGTGGCATAAGTAACGGGAGCCGCCTCCGGTGTAAGGCGAAAAAGCGCTTCGTCAAGGAACCGTAGAGTCACCAGCAACGTATTGCGTGAAAGGTTCAATACATCGGCAGCTATTCCCGCAGCCTGCTTCAGTTTTGCCTCGTCGTTCATCCGTACTTACTCCAATCTAAATTCGTCCATTCCGGCAAATTCGGCGAAGTGCTTATTCTTGTAATCAAGCAGCAAAGCGGTAAATTTGACGCAGTTATTCTCGGTTGCGATCGTCAGATATTCCATAATCTGCGCCGCCGTGACAGTACCAAGCATATTCGCCACAGTTACATCGTCGTCCTTCAATATCCGTGCTGAGATCGTCCACTTGTCGAGCAGGAATATCTCATGATTGGCTTGACGGGATACCTTGTATATTCCGAGCTTGCCCAGCGTGAATGTCTCATTGCGCGAAAACTCATGCCTGAAAAAAGGTGAGCGCTTAAAATCCAAATGACATGCCGACAGATTGAACCCTATGTCGTTATGAAAATCGATGTCATAAAAGCTTATTCCGTGCTTTTCCATATTTATAAAGCGATAAACCGGCACCTCGCAGCCTTTGTACCGGTCGGCATGTATGCTTGCGGGGTCGATCGCAGGCTCCCAAACCTGTTCGAACGGTTGTTTCAGATGTTTGTCGGTAAAATATCTCTGCCATGCGCCGATCTCTTCTTTTTCCATTTCGATCGGGTGAGCGAGGCTTATCTTGCCGGCCTGCCCGACGGCATACGGCTTACCGTCGCTGCTAATAGCTCCGTCCTGCGAAAGCGTGAAATACACCATATTTCGGTTGTACGAGTATTTCCACACAAAGAGCTCTGCCACGCGTTTGAGAAGCGGGCTTCCCATATATGAAGCGCACCAATTTGCGGCATTTTGCGGCTTCTCGTGTAAAAAATCCTCGAACAGCATATGCCACATGAGGCGAGTCCGTGAGTTCCTTGAGTTGTTCTGCAGAGAACGCAGCATGCTCATATGTGCCGTCAGGATTCTTTTTCTTACGGCCTGCACCAGGACGTGAACCCCCACGATTACTGCTGTTTGCCATTGATAATTCCTCCTTTTGCAGAGAGAAATGATTTCAAATACAGATATTATAGCATTATCTGTCCGGTCTGTGGATGCAAACTATATTATCTGTCCGAAAACTTGATTTCCAACTCTGCGATTTGTGTGATGATTTTGATTTCACACTCTCGAATTTCAATCAATGACTGTCCAAATTTCGGGGTACGGATCAGGGGCGGTCTGAATCTCTACGTCTATTCATATCGGACAACGGCGTGGGGCTTCGTGTAAAAAAACGCATAAGTTATTAGGGTATTGACCAAAAAGTTTCAAAAATGAAGGAGGATGAGCTTTTTATGGGAAACAGAGGACCGCAACCCGGCACCGGCGGCAGGCCGAGAAAGCCGCTTGCAGATAAAATGACAGAGGGTCGCAGCAAATACACATCGGTCGGTATTCCACTGCCGGAGCCGGTAGAGCTGGAAGGCGCGGAGATGCCGCCGCCTCATGAGTTTCTGTCGGACGAACAGAAAAGCGGTCAGGAGCTTGTGGCAAATGAGATATACAAATCCACATGGGAGTGGCTTCGGAAGTTCCGCTGTGAGCAGATGGTCACCCAGCAGAGCTTGGAGCAGTACGCGGTAGCAGCGGCTCGTTGGATTCAGTGTGAAAAAGCCATATCGACCTTTGGCTTTCTTGCCAAGCATCCGACCACCGGCGCTCCCATCACATCGCCGTATGTCTCAATGGCACGTGAATATTCCAAACATGCCAATGCCTTGTGGAATCAAATATACGCAGACGTTCGTGAAAACAGTTCTATGGATTGCAGCACGTCTTGGACGCCCGCAGACGACGTCATGGAACGCCTGCTCACAATGCGCCGGAGCAAATGACCTTCGGCGGGAAAAGGAGTGCAGTCATGAGACCATCAGAAATAAAAACCATCACGGAAATGCGGCTCAACGGGCAGGGAGCGTCAGCTATCGCGGCTGCGCTCCGGCTCTCGCCGAACACCATCAAGTCATATATTCGGAGGCATCCGGCTTTGCCCGGCACCCATCGGTGTGCTCAGTGTGGCAACACCTTTTCACAGCCGGAAGGCCGCAGGCAGAAACGGTTCTGCTCGGATAAGTGCCGTACCTTATGGTGGGACGCCCATCAGGAGAAAATCAACAAGAAAGCGTATTACACCCTCGTGTGTCAATACTGCGGGAAGGAGTATGAAAGCTATGGCAACAAAAACCGTAAGTACTGTTCAAGAGTGTGTTATCAGCAAAGCCGTGGAAAGCAGCTCGGATAAGTATTCGCCGGATACCCTTATGCGGTATCACACCACCCTCGCCCTCATCGATAGCAATAACCTCTCCGTGCAGCAACAATATAGCGGAAAAAAGTTGTCATTTGGGCGATTTTAGTTGCCATATTGCAAACTCGCGGAATTTTTAGACTGTAGCCCCAAAAAATAATGCAATCTTCGGAGGCGTACAAAACCGAGAAAAATCCTGATGCCCCGGCGCTTTTTGCTTTTAGGTGTCTCTGTACGAACGTTAAGGATGCAGAAAAACCGACACTCCCGTATTCTTGCCTCCTTACAACCTTTATCCGACAATTTCCGCTCCCCCGTAGAACCGGAAAGTCAGCGACCCGTCCCTATGCGCCGTTACGCTTTCGACCGTCAGAAGCCAGATTTCGTTATCAAAATCTTCAAGCAGTCCGTCCCGGCTTTGAAGCTCGGCGGCAAACCGGTCTATAGCCGCCGCTTTCGCTTTCCGTTCGGCTCTTTCCTTTAGGAGCGATTGCTGACGCTCCTGTACTTTTTCGTACTTTTTCACATATCCGCGGTACCTGTCGAGAAACGCTTCCTGATCCTGTGTTTCCTTCGAGTTCTGCTCGACGCACTTTCGGATGAGTTCTTCGATCACATCCATTTCCCCGCGTAGTTCATTCAGTTCGTCATCGATACCGCTGACATCCGTAAGAACAGCTTTCGTTTTCCCGCATGCCGCCAGATATGCAACCTTGTCCGTTATCATTCTGTTAAAAACAGCAAGGAAACGGTCTTGAATGTCCTTCTCCTTCAGGTGCGGCGTTCCACACTCCGGCTTGGTCCTGTTGAATTTGCTGTTGCATTGCCAAATCCGTGATTTGTATTTATCAGTTGAATGCCAGACCTTGCTCCCGTACCATGCGCCGCAATCAGCGCATATGATCTTAGCACCGAAAACGCTGCCGCCGCTGTATGCACGTCCGATGACCTTCCGTCTGGCGATCTCGTCCTGGACCGCTTGCCATTCTTCCGGGTCGATGATTGCCTCATGACTGTCCTCGATGTAGTACTGCGGTACTTCGCCCTCGTTTTTCTTTCTCTTTTTTGTCAAAAAATCCACGGTGAACCCCTTCTGAAGCAGTGCGGCACCGCGGTATTTCTCGTTTTGCAGAATACTGCTGACGGTCGAATCCCGCCAGACTATTCTTCCGCCGGGGGTCGGGATCTTTTCCTCCGTCAATTTCTTTGCAATGGCTCCCGGCGTCTTCCCGTTCATAAACATCTTGTAGATCCGGCGAACGGTCTCTGCCTGCTCCCGGTTGATCACCGGCGGGTCACCTTTGTTCTTTCCGCGCTCGTACCCGAGAAACTGTTTATAGGGCAGACTGACCTTTCCGTCCGCAAAACGCTTGCGCTGTCCCCATGTAACGTTTTCCGAGATCGATCGTGATTCTTCCTGGGCGAGGCTCGCCATGATCGTAAGAAGCAGTTCGCCTTTGCTGTCGAGACTGTAGATGTTTTCTTTCTCAAAATAGACCTCGACGCCTTTCTCCTTCAGCTTCCGGATCGTGACCAGGCTGTCCACCGTATTACGTGCGAAGCGGCTGACCGATTTCGTTACGATCAGATCGATCCTGCCGGCAAGCGCGTCGGCGATCATTTCGTTGAAGCCTTCCCGTTTTGCGGTCCCGAGGCCGCTGATGCCTTCGTCCGTATATACTTTGACGAATTCCCAGCCCGGATGCGTCATAATGAACCGGGTATAGTAGTCGACCTGTGCTTCGTAGGAAGTGAACTGTTCGTCCTTATCCGTGGAAACGCGGGCGTACCCCGCAACGCGCCGCTTCGCCGCGGCGTTTTTCTGCATTCCGGTCAGCGGATCCACCGTTGCCGGTATGAGCGTTACTCTTGGCATGTTTCTTCGCTCCTTGCTTTATATCTGTTCCTCGCCGCCGCTTTCATTTCATCCGTCCAGCTTTCCGCGCGGGAACGGTCCTTCCATGTGAAGTCTGCCTTGTGTCCGTCTTTGAATCGGAACTGCACCGCGTTCGGTCCCGTGACCAGGATGCTGTCGATCCGCTTCCCGAATTCGGTTTCATCGAACTGTTTTAGATCCAGCGCCGTGCAGCACAGTGCCGTAAGCGTGTCTTCCGGGATCTGCTTCGCCGGGCAGGCGCTTTTCCCGCTGTACAGAAACGTAGTGCACTGCCAGGCGGGAATGCCGTGCGTGACCTTATGCGAGTAGCTTTTGCCGCAGTTTCCGCAGACGATCTTTCCGGAAAACGGGTACCGGCGTGTCGTCGGTTTCGTTCCGCAGAACTGCTCCCGGTGCGTTTCCATGACCGTCTGCGCCGCCCGGAACGTTTGCCTGTCTATGATCGCCGGGTGTGTGTCTTCCGCATAGTAGCGGGGAAGCTCGCCTTTGTTCCGGACGAGTTTCTTAGTCAGGTGATCTTTCACAAACTTTTTCTGCAATAGTGCGTTGCCAGTGTACTTCTCGTTCTTTAAAAGATCCCGGACGCGCGTTGGCGTCCATTTCCCGCCGCCGACACGGGGGACCTTTTCCGCAGTGAGCGCGTTTGCCAGTTCCGTGGTGGACGCACCGTCAATGTATCTTGCGAACAACCAGCGCACGATCTCCGCTTCCTTTTCGTTGACCGTGACATTGCCGTTTTCAATATCGTAGCCGAACATATCTCGGAGCCCGACAAGGCAGCCTTCCTTCATGCGCTGTTTCCAATACCACTTGCAGTTCTCGGAAACGGAAAGGCTCTCTTCCTGGGCGTAACTTGCCAGGATCGTCAGCATAAGTTCTCCTTCGGTACTGAGCGTATGGATGCGCTGCTCCTCAAAAAAGACGTCGATCCCGAGCGCTTTCAGTTCCCGCACCGTCTCAAGAAGAGTGACCGTGTTTCGGGCGAAGCGCGAGATCGACTTTGTTATGACGATATCGATCTTCCCGGCGTGACAATCTTCCAGGAGTTTCCTGAACCCCGGACGGTCGCCTTTCGTGCCGGTCAGCGCTTCATCTGAGTAAACGCCGCCGTACAGCCAGCCGGGATGGCTTTGAATGTACGAACTGTAGTAGCTGACCTGCGCGGACAAAGAGTGGAGCATGGCATCCTTTCCGGACGATACGCGGGCATACGCCGCAACGCGCTTCAGTTTGTGCTGAAACTGCCCGGAAAATCTGACTTTTTCGACGGTCCTTTCCATGTTCGGTCCCCCTTGTGGTGTCACATGTTACCTCTGTTTTCCTGGTATATCAAGTTAATTTATCGGAATATCGAGATGGATTTTATGCCGTATTTCCTAGCGATCTCTGCCTCCGCGACAGCAAGATCCGCTTCGGTGATCACGCCCTTTCTGACCATCTCTTTGATGACCGCCATTGCCGTTTTATACGCGATCACCTGCTTGCGAAGCTCGTCACTCATGCGCGGCCGCCTTTCTGCGCGCGTTAGCAAAGCAGGCGACAGAGCAGTATGCGCTCCCGATACGGTTCGTTTGAAACGCTGCGCCGCAACACCGGCAGATGTGCGTGTGGCCACGTTTCCGCGCTTCCGGATGCTGCGACCACCAAGCGAGCCTGCACCGGTCCGAGCTGAAGCGCTTCTTTTTCGCGTGCGGCCGCTGCCGAACCGGCGTTCCGCATTGAAGGCAAGCTTTATCCGTTACCAGCGGATGCCGTCTGCACCAGCTTTTGACCGTGTTCAGCGGAATGCCTACGGCTTCCGCGATCTTCGCCATGCTGAGCCCCTGCTCGTGAAGCTGTGTGATCGCGGCTGTCTGTTTCTGTGTCATGTCGAACACCTCCCGTAAGCTGTCCACGGGAGAGCCGAAAACATGAGGTTTTGCAAAAAAGCCCATCAGGTTTTTTCCTGATGGGCCAAATAACAATTATTACAAAGGATTTACACTATTACCAATCTAGTACAAATTCCTCCATAGGATTCACATTTGCATAGTTCTTGTTCTTATAGTCCAGCAGCAAAGCCAGAACATTTGTAGCGTTAGCCTCCTGCGCAGCGCGAATATAGTCGGTGATTTGCGCAACATTGCATCGTTTCAGTTGATCTGCTATAGAGGGGTCATCTTTTTTGATCCGCTCATATATCGTGATCCTGTCCAAATATGCTATGACATGGTTTGCCATCCTCGAAGCAGTGTTTGTCACGGCAATGGCTTCGATCTCAAACCGATCGCTCATCGATATTTCATGCCTGTGCCAATCGATCCGTTTGATCTCCGCATCGCAGTCTCTCAAACTGATATCGATTTCATTATGAAAATCATAATCTTCTACTGTGATCCCGTGCTCTTCTCTGCTGAGGAAGCGGCAGTATTCGATCATGCATCCTTTATAGCGATCCGGTTTGATTTTCTCAGCTAGCGGCGTTGGCTCCCAAATCTGTGCGAACGGTTGTTTGATGCTGTGTGCAGTGAAGTATTTCTGCCATGCTGCAGTTTCTGCAGGATCCATTTCAAGCGGATGCGCGATGCTGATAGGCGCATCATTTCGAATTTCGTATTGTGAAGAATCGGATCGAATGACGTTGTCCGCGGTCAGGGTGAAGCATCCACCCGCTTGTTCCCAAACGAGCGACTCCGCAAGTCTTCTGAATACGGGATTTGGAAGATATCTTTGCTTCCACTCACGTACTCCAAGGGTAGCACCCCCAAGGAAAACCGGGAACAGTTCTTTCTTTTTGTTGCTGATCACCTTCCGAATGTTCTTTTTCAGATCTGCAAGATCATCCGATGCTTCCTGCAGCTTTTCGGGATCTGCATTCCGTTTCGGGATAGAACGCACCTCTTTGCCGGCATTCATATCAAACAGGGTAAAGGAAAAGTCACGATTGAGAGTAGCCTTGATTATTGTGCTCCCAATATCGTAGTATTTGTCCCCGTGTTCATCTAAACCGAAGTCAAATATTTTAGTTTCCCGAAGGAAAGTCGCTGTCGTTTTGCGCATTTTCGCATATCTGCCAAGTTCTCCCATTTCATCCGCAATGATCATTCCTCTCCGTGTATCGCTGAGAAAGAACGCCTCTTCTGCAACAAGATTGAATGACGGATTGCTTTCCTTACCGCGTTTGTTATACACCGCTCTGATATGGACAAGTTCCTTTTCAGAACCGTATCTGCATTTTACTGCAACGGTCTCATGACAAAGCTCGATTCTGTCTATCAGGTTTTGAAAGCTCTTCTTGTCAAATGTTGCTGCAACTTTATCTGCAGCAGCATCAAATGAGAATCTGCCGCAATACCATCTGCCTCTCTTGGGTCGTGCTTCCAGCTGTTCCACATACGCTGCAATCACATATTTCAGAACAAATGTACTTACTTCCTCGTCTGAATCAGCATACTTTACACCTGAATAGTCAAAGTCGTCAAACACACATCTCTCCCAGTAAGAATCCATTGATACTGCTTTCTTCAGCACCATATCCAGATCATAGAGATTATGCTTTTTCCTCAATTCTTCCTCCACAGGGTTCATCCGCTCATCGTCCTTTGGGGATGATTCCTTTGGCATATACTGTTTTAAAAGCGTCACGGCGTCCGTTGCTCCGGCTTTTTTTGAAACATTTAGCAAGCGACTGATTTGCTCCTGAGAAATACTGCTGATGTTCTCAAGTGCGAAATGCGCTGTGCGCTCATGAAAATCCCGCAGTTTGCTCTTTTCTAATTCAACAATGAGCATGTCCATGGCTTCTGAGGGGTTTGATGAAAAACGCTCAAAGCAAAGATCTAGGAGTGCTCTATTGGTTTGATTTGCACAGATTTTAACATAGTCTTTGAACGTTGCTTCGTTCTCCCACGGACCGCACAAAAGAAGGAGCGCCATATCCAAATCATACGCACCTTTGGTCTGTGTGAAATACCCTTCGGGAATGTTCATACTACCCGGCATCCCCCTCATCCTTTGATCTCTGAGAGTGGGAACATGGTCATAGCGGCTCATGGCAATAACCGGAACAATAAAAGCATTTTTGTGGATGTTTCGGACAGTATCCGGAAGAGTAACTTTTGCAAACCGTTTGCCTTTTCGATACAGTCCACCTTCCGCTATCTCTACGATGCCAAACGGAACGGTAACTTGATCTTCGCTGCCTAAATAAGCTAACAAAGTGTCGCCCGAGATATTGAAATCTGCCAGATTCAGATCCTGTAATTTCGCTTGCTCATTCTCTGAATTCCTGTCACCCCCGTTTTGAAGAACCTCTTCGTCAGAAGGTATCGCATCCACAGCCGGCTTAACCCGTTCAGCTGCTTCTGTCGCTTTCGCGGAGACAGCAAAATCATAAAAGGCTTTTATGTTTTCCGGCGACACGCTGTGCACATGCCGCATCAGAAACTCAGCCGCCAAATTAAAGCTTGTCTTCTTTTTTTTCATTTGCGGAACGGAAACGAACAGCTTTACGCTTTCATCCGGGTCAGCAGCAAGTTTTTTCTGGCAGATATCAACAATGGCTTTCGGTTTTTGAAGGAGATAAAGACAAGTGTAGTCAAACAAAGTTGCCTTTTTCTCCCACACTTTTGTCAACAGAACAGTAGTTGATCCTATCGGCAGAGCCTTTATTTGCTGAAGATATCCTTTGGGGATATTCATCTCCTCTATCTGTTGGAACACCCTATTGTCTTCGATCAATTGCACAGAATCAGGCAAAACGATCTGCTTGATACGGTTTGTGTATGGAAAAGCTTCTTTCGCTATTGTCACGACGCCTTCCGTTACATACAGCACAGCGTCCTCTCTGACATGTCGGATCAAAGTATCATCTTTTATGGCACATCCGTTTTCATCTCCAAGGCCGAGACGAGAACATGTAGTTATATCAGTAAAAGGATTTGGAAGTTTTACGCTATTTCTAGATAAATGCAGACAGTCAAAGAAAGCATCACGGCCAATCTCGATAACACTGTCCGGAATTATGATGCTCGTCAGGCTGTCACATCCCCTGAAAGCGCTTTCTCCGATGATCGTCACGCTATCCGGGATTGTGATCGAAGATAATGAATCACAGTATGCAAAAGCATAACGACCTATACTTGTCGCACTAACCGGAATCGTTACGCTCGTCAGGCTTTCACAGTTGGAGAATGCTGCATTCCCGATGGTCTTAACATTATCCGGAATGATGATCTCTGTGTCATCGCCTTCATAATTTTTCAGTGTTTCTGCTTCGATAATGAAATTACCCATTTCAATCCTCCTTCAATTCGTTATGTCTCGTTATTCCAGAACAGACAGTTCCGCGATCAGATCCATCTGCCGTTCATAAAACAGCAGTTCCTTGTTGTGTGCAAAGTATTCGGGGCAGCCGTAGCGGGAAATGAAACGGGATGCATATTTGCTGATCGTCAGTTCGGTGACCAGGATCAGCATCTCCTGACCTTCGTCAAATGCCTTTTCACAGAATCGGAACACGTGACTGAGACTCGCGCCGGTCTCATCAGCTTGTGTCTTAAAGGCCTTAACGCGTTTGTCGTAGTCTTTCTTGAGAAGCGTCTGCGCAGCGTCCCGATCCGGTTGGTCGATTTTCAGCTGCGTCTCTATCTCCTCCAGAACAGTGATCACACGATGTAAAGCGTAGAACTGTTCGTCTGACATCGTCCCTGCGGCTTTTCCGTTTGTTATTTCGCGATCGATCGCTTTTATCTGCTTTTGCGTCACCGTATCGTCGATCGTGATCGCAGATCGCATTGCCGTGATTACAGATTTTAACCTGATCAGCGCCATTTCCTCGCGAGCTACCGTCCGCACATTGTCCTCAATAACGTCGAGAAGTAGGCCGAGAAGAGCAAGGCGCTCGTCAAATTTTGCTGCCTTGGCACGCTGTAATATTGTCGCGTCTTCTTTACCCTCCACGATGCGATCGACCTGATAATCAGAGCGATACTTATTAAAGAGGTCGTAATAAACAGCAAACTCCTTGGCGATCTTTGGATTCTGCAGGTATTGGCGAACGAGCTTTTCATCGACCTTTTCGTTGTTCTTTTCAAACAGGCGAATCATTTCCGAGAGATCCGACCAGCCACGCGCTGTCACAAACGTCTTTCCGTCTACCGTGGTTTCGATCCTGTAGAAGTCGTTCATCTTGATTTCCAGGTATGTCAATATCGCCGGATGAACGCCGGCATTCCGCGCATACTCTTTCCAGGCGTTGAAATCCGGCTCAACATCGATGCGCTTTAATCTGTCCCAAGTGACGATATCGAATTCGCGTACGGAAGCATTATATTCCGGCGGATTGCCCGCTGTAACAACGATCCACCCTTCCGGCACGCGATGACGGCCGAAGATCTTATACTGCAAAAACTGCAGCATCGTCGGGGCAAGCGTCTCGCTCACGCAGTTGATCTCATCAAGGAACAGAATGCCTTCCTTGAGGCCGGTCTCTTCCATCATGTTATAGACGGATGCGATGATCTCACTCATCGTATATTCGCTGACCGCATACTCTTTGCCACCATAGATCTTATGCTCGATAAACGGCAGACCCAAAGCGCTCTGGCGCGTATGGTGCGTCATCGAATAGCTGACAAGCCCAACGCCGAGCTCCTGCGCGATCTGCTCCATGATGGCTGTCTTCCCGATACCCGGAGGGCCCATCAGAAAGATAGGACGCTGTTTTTCGATCGGAATGACATAACTTCCGAATTCGTCCTTCGTAAAGTATGCGCGCATTGCGCTTTTGATTTGATCTTTTGCCTGTTGAATGTTCATGCTGCACCTCTCTTTGCGGTTACCGTATTTGTTACAATTCGTTTTCCTGTAAAATCAACTTGATCGCCCATGAAGGAACGTCATAGTTATTGTATTCATTATCTAAAAACACAAAAGCAGTGCTGTACGGCGGTTTTTGTGAAGGAAAGACGCCAAGTCCGTCTGTAAGATAAATCAGTCCTTTGAGATTCGTAAATTCATGTTTCCTTATCAAATCATCCACATAGCTGAAGACGGGGCGGAAATCTGTACCACCCAAACCATGGATCGTCATTGTTTTCAGATAATTGTCAAAATCCTCCTGCGATGTGATTTTCACGTCTTCCTGTATCTTGGCGTCACACTGTATGATGTGCAGATTGATTTTACTGAAAAAGCTCTCGGTGCTCTTCAAAATGTTGTAGGTCTTTTGAACAAAAGTCTGTACTGTCTTCCCCGAAACCGACCCGGATGTGTCGATCGCAATAACAAACTCGCGGATACGTTTGACTTCCTTGTATTCCAGCGGTTCAATGAGAGGCATGTTCTTGTATAGCTGAAGTCCGTAGGTATAGAATACATAATCAAACTCCTCGTCGTTGATCTTCATGACTTCCCCGAGGACGGCAAACTTCCGCAGAAAAGAAGAATAATCATAACGCTCGCGGTTTACTTCTTTCAAGTTCTGAAGCAAACCACCCGCACGGTCCCCTCGTTGTTTTGCAAACGATTCGATCTCGATCTGCATTCTCTCCGAGATGTTTTTCCAATCCTCTTCGGAGCCCTCAGCCACAGACGAGCTGCTGTCACTTTCGCTTTGAGACATGTCGTCGCCGCGTCCTGTGTCTGAATCAGATCGTTGTTCACCGTCATCATTGCCAGAGTCGTTATCACTATTGTTGTTTGGATCACCTTTTTCATTTGGCTTCCCGTCTTGGTCGCTTCGTTCGGAAGAAGAAAAACCCGCGCTTTCCTTTTGGTCATCATTCATGTACCAGATTGCGTGATCATCCGCTCGGAATATACTCTGCCACGTGCGGATCTTTGTCTGATCCGGTGCCGCATCCAGCAAATAACGGTAGATCCTTTCCGCCGTCAGCTGCTTGCATTTCTTCAATTCGTCAAATACTTGTTGTTGCCGGCTTTGCGTCTCAATCGCGGTTGCGCGGATATCAAGCTCGGAAATACAGAACTCCACTGCGATATCGCAAGCAAGATTCCAAAGATCCCGATTGATGTATGAATAATGCACAAACATATGACGAAAAACGCAATGCAAAACAGCATGCAGATAATCATGTGCTGTCGCATTGCGTTCTGATTTGTATCTGTTGATGATATGCCGACTGTCGTAATATAGAAAACGTCCGTCCGTTGCAAGCGGGATGATTGGCTCTTCAAACCAGGTCAATCTGCTTAACGGCACATCCAAAAAGCGCAGATTCACAAGCAGCTGATTCCGCGAAAGGCGAAGGATCTCCCGTCCGATTTTTGAATACTGTTTTGCGACGCCTTGCTCTATCTTGCCCGCCTCCTTAACAGATGCTCCCTCACAGGGCAAATGGTTTGTTCTACCTTACATTATAATGAAATCCTGTACGATAAACATCCCAAGAAACAGCTTCTTTTTCCTATGGATTGCACCTCCCGCAAGGGGCATAACCTTGCTCGATCAATTCCTCTCTTGTTCCAAAAAACTCTTTCCTGTTCTTTGCTTTCATTTCTTGAACACTTTTACAATTCAATTTATGAAACCGCTTTGTATTAGTGTTTAAAATGTACGTCGCACCGTCACTCGGAACAAAAACCGATGGATCATCTTCTGTATTGCTCTTGGTGATAGATTCTGCGTGGCTATCCCCGGTTTTATAATCAATCACCACCCCCGGTTGTATGTTGAAACAAAAGACATGAAAGCATCGGTTGTCCCGAAGACAGTGCTTCACGAACTTGACAGTCTCAAATAGAGCAGGCTTACAACGTCTGTTTTCTGGGGCCACCAGGCGTTGGCAAAACACATCTGGCGTTAGCCCTTGCGGCGAAAGGTCTGGATCTCGGCTATACTGTTGCATTTGAGACGCTGGACAACCTGATGAAGCTCCTCAAAACAGCTGAGATTTCCGGCACCAGCAAGCGGCGACTCAAGTATTTAAACAAGGCGGCGCTTGTGATTGTGGACGAGGTTGGGTTCATGCCGCTCTCACCCAGTGAAGCAAATCTGTTTTTTGGGCTTGTCTCTGCCATGGCTGAACGCACCTCTCTGATTTTAACATCCAACAAGGGCTTTGATGAATGGGCCGAGTTTCTGGGTGACGCCACCATTACAACCGCCATCCTTGACCGACTGATTCACCACTGTGAAATCCTTAATATGACCGGCAACAGCTACCGCTTAGAGCACCGCAAATCTATTACCTGACAATCTGTGCACTTTGTGGCGAATATCTGTGCATTTTACTTGACTGCTTACACCTGCGTGCACTCAACAAAATTCACACGTTATGATCTGATTGGATAGTCATATTTTGTTTTTTCTTCCTTTTATGTTCTATTGACTTTGTCACATGTCTTGCTGAACACATCTATTTCAGGTATTCGTACATCGGCTTCGCAATAACCTCCTCGCTTTCAGGATCTATCAATACGATAGAATTACCCTTGTCGTTCTTGTTCGTTTTGTTGCTGCAATACATAACGCGATAACCTTTTTTCCTGATTGCGTCTGTTTGTTCCTGCGTCAGACCGCATAACTTCAGATGCGCCGCCATTTCATCGATATCAAGCTGCGGCTTATCAAAGTGCTCAAATATCATTCTGAAAAAGCGTTCGGTATCGTCATGCAGGCTTCCGGACTGATTGTCGTTATAGTTAAAGCGCACATAATTGTATTTGATTTTGCCAACCTTTTTTTCGATATAGCACGGCGTATAATACATGAATCTGATATCCTGAAAATAGTCGAAGAGGCTCCAATCCTCGCCGATAAGCGCTCGAAGCCTTGGATGAAAGCAGTCTTTGCAGTCATACCAGAAATTCTCAAGCGCACCGCCGCAAAACTCTCCGGACTCTCTCTTCGATTCCTCTTTTACAAATGACGCGGGCGACGAGAACGAATACTTGTCCGGCTTTTTCTCGTGCAGGAACGCAGCGTAATCCTTAAGCATCTTTTCTGACTAAGCCAGATTCGCTGGTTTGGGCTTTTTGCCGGTATTCAGGTACAGCTCGTTCACGAATTCCTTAAACAACGGTGCGTTATAATCGACATTGATACCGCCACCACCCTTTGTAGTATCAAACTGTATCGTCGTCTTTCCGTCATCCGAGACAAGCTCAGAGTATGTGTGCACGATAAAGCTTGAGCTGGATGAATTGGTTACGAAATCAAATCTGTATTTCATGGCCATCTCCTACCTGATCCTACTTGCCGTATTCAGCGGCAGTCGGCGCAGCTTTCAGCTTTTGATATGTTTTGCCGTAACTGCTGATTCGTTCTATCTTCAGCTCAACGCCGGTGTCCGTAACATTATGAAGCACGAGTGCCAATACGTCTGCGTTTATCGTAACGCCCGACCATGCGATATACGCTTTTTTGAGTATATACAGCGTACCGTCCGCTTTGGTGGCCGCCAAGGGCAGCACTTGCTCTATCATCTCGGGCTTGGTAAACTTCAGGCAGAGGCCTACAAAAGCCTTCAGCTTATTCAATCCGTCCTCGTGGTCTGCTGACTCCACATTCTCTTTCCAGCACGATCCTGCCCTGAGCCGTTCAATGTCATTCGCAATAGGGTCTACAACATTGTCAAAATACGCCGCAACGCTGTCAGAAACGGCCATGACAGGTGCCTGGATCGAGGAGGTATCCCACGCAGCTCCTCCGTTTTGTATCGCATCGATCTCCGTCCCGATATTGCCGAGCATGCGCCGGGGCTGATACTTCGCTCGTATCTTTTTGCCGTTGCTGGTGCAAAGGCAGTTAACGGGGTTGAGCAGCTTGTCGTCTATTACATACGGTACTCGCAGTATTCCCTCGTCTGTAAGCATTTGCGTGCAGCTCTTGCCGTATGCCGCCTTGCAGTTCTTTACGAGAAACGCCTGGTCAATGTCTCTGTCCATATAGGTCATTCTCTGGAGTGATTCCAACCGTTTCTTGTCACCGCCGTAACGTTTATGAAGCTCCGCGATGATGGCGTCACATTGTTCTTTCGTGGTCATAATATTCCTCCTTATATGTTTTTTCTTTTTTTATCGCACAGCACTATCTCGCTCATAAGCGGGCAGCCGCCCATGCAGGCCTCACGTTGTTTACATTCGGGACATCTTTCGCGCAGGCTCTTTCTGAATGCTTCAAACCGTTCGCTGTTCCACGCTTCCCCAAGCGTGTTGTCACGGAGTGAAACGGCATATTTTTCTTTTTGGTCAAAGCTGCAGGGGATAAGCTTCATATCTGCGCTGATATAGCATGAGAAGCGCCCGCCCTCGCAGGTATCGATGGCTTCAAGCATGATGTTCTTCGCAAAGTTTACAACCCCCGGTACGCAGCAGCTGTCCATGCCGACCTTGTGCGCATGCGGTTTACCGTCTATCTCCTCAAAAAACTCCTTTACGCGCGGGTCATTCATCGACAGCACGTTTGCCTTTGTACCCAGTCCCGCAGGCTTGTGCAGCAGAAATATCACAGCGTTTATGCCCGCGGAAAAGCCGTTGTTTTTGAGCCGGTCAATGGCTTCGTCTATGCTGTTGTTGCCGAGCACATAATGGATGTTCGTCTTAACTCCGGCGTCAAGCAGCATTCGTATGGCTTTAAGCGTATACTCGCTGCGGTACCAGCTTACCGCCACCGCCCCACAATACTTTTTGCACAGCGCGGCGATGTCTGCCGTCATGCCGTAGCCGGATGTGGTGAAGTTCGGCACGATGTCGTTCTCGCGGCAGAGCTTCAAAATGTCCTCAAAACGCTCGTGCTGATCAGGGTCACCGCGTCCGCCGAGAGCAAACTGGTTGACTCTGCCTTTTGACTGGCGAACTATTTCGCAAAAGTCTTCATAGCGCATATTGGGCTTTCCGATAGTCAACCCGCTCTGATAGCAGCCTATGCCCGCCTTTACGCACAGACCCGTCTTTCCGTGAATGCAGTGTCCCATAATGCCAACGTCGATAAGGTGCGGAAACGAGCCCATGAACGGGTCGACGCCGGTATCCTTCCCGTTTTCATCGAGAATACCGGTACGGATATACGCACCCGTATCGGTATCAAAGGCGTATTTGAAGCTGTATTTTGTATCGTGTATAAACTGCCGCATAATTCTACCTCTGATTTGACGGTATAAGATCGTCAAACGTGTCTTTACGTTAATCTTGGATTAATGTTCCATATGGAGGTCAACATGTTAATCCGGATCACCTGCAATCATTATATCCGATAGACCGTATTGTGTAAGATCATCACCCGTCGCTCTTCTATATGCGCGTATTATCGGTGACATTGAGACATACAAACCGTTTTCCATTTCAAACGGGTGATCACTTATGTTCTATTGACTTTGTCACATGCTTTGCTGAACACAACTATTTCAGAAATTCATATATCGGTTTCGCAATCACCTCCTCGCTTTCAGGATCGATCAACACGATGGAATTACCCTTGTCGTTCTTATGTCCGTATTGAAGTGTATCGTATCACAAGAGCGCAGCCATTCTAGTTATTCAAACACAGAGTTTTCCTCTTTACAGCGTTTCGAGGTCGTCCTCGATATGCTTCCAATAAAGCCTGAGCGGAGAGCCAGTGGATGTCCACTGCTTCAACGCAAGTTTCTGTTCTTTATTGAGGCCGCTTTTTCGCTGCTTGCTCCAACCTGTAAACACCGCAATGTAATCGCATTTGGACGCGTCAAAATCCTTTTTTGTCATAAAAGCAACGCCTATATCTTTGAGCTTCTTTGCTGATTACATATGTGAGGATCTTATCATAATCGGGGAATCGTTTATCATCCTTGTCTTTTCCTTCAAAGACAAGGTCTTCTCTCATCACCGTCCCGACCTCAAGGCGGGAGATGAAACACTCAATTTCCGAGATCAGCATGTTTCTTCGGTCATAGGGCGTTTCAAACATCCTATATCCGCATGTAGGACAGCTACACGGTTTTTCGCTGTCTTTGCCTGCAAGTCTTTCTTCATCATGTTTTTATCAATAAGCATCTTAAACAGTTTTTTATAGCTGACTGCCATTTGATTGACCTCACATTCTAAGTAGAATAGGATTGCGTGTAAGGATGAAAGAATAAAGCTTCGCAAATCTATTGTAGCATACCGCTGTAAACATGTCAAGAATATTAGATAGATAAGACCGTGTCAAGTTGTTCCGGGTAAATTAGGAGCAGAAGGCGTTGGGGACGGCGGAAAGGGTTTTCAGGAGAAGATAGCGCCCGTTGACCTTGCCGAAGGTCGGCGGCGTTGATTCAAGGCAACTCCAATCTCGCTTTTTGTTCAGGA
>ERZ795053.283-NODE-283-length-63783-cov-11.547718_pt1 | contig 63783 bp, 61 predicted proteins | sample MGYA00375137_ERZ795053 | MGnify/ENA primary metagenome ERZ795053 (study PRJEB30182, sample SAMN05720284) | activated sludge metagenome | isolation source: Anaerobic digester | place: Hong Kong | collected 2014-12-17 ...
GTGTCCGCGCCCGCCCCACGCCCTGCGCTTCTCGGCACGGCCAGAGGGGATGGGGGAGAAGACGGGCCATCGCTGCGCTCGGCCCCAGAGCCGAACAACCGGGCGCATGGCCAGTTTTGGCGCTCCCAGAAGGCCGCGGAGCAGGCCATGCAAGCGACCGCCGTGGCCGGGCTTGTACCGGCCACTGGCGGTGCCCCCTTGAGGGGGGTGGCGAAACAAGCCGAAGGCTGTGGAGCCTGGGGGTGGGCCTTCTACGGCGCCAAGCGCTCCCGCACCCACGCTTCGCCTTCCAGCCGGTACCGCAGGCGGTCGTGCAGGCGGCTCTTGCGGCCCTGCCAGAACTCCCAGCGGTCGGGCTTGAGGCGGTAGCCGCCCCAGTGCGGCGGGCGCGGCGGGTGGAGCATGAACTTCGCGCCGTACTTGGCCGCTTCGGCCACCAGCCAGGCGCGGCCGGGGATGACCTGGCTTTGCGGGCTGGCCCAGGCGCCGATGCGGCTGTCGAGCGGGCGGCTGGCGTAGTACGCGTCGCTCTCGGCGTCGCCCACCTTTTCGACCAGGCCCTCGATGCGCACCACGCGTTCCAGCTCCACCCAGTGGAACTGCAGCGCGGCCCAGGGGTTGCCGGCCAGCTCCAGGCCCTTGCGGCCCTGGTAGTTGGTGTACCAGACGATGCCGCGCTCGTCGAAATCCTTGATCAGCACGATGCGGGTGGAGGGGCGCAGATCGCTGGCCACGGTGGCCAGGGTCATGGCGTTGGGTTCGGGCACCTCGCCCTTGCGGGCCTCGTCGAACCACTGGGCGAACTGGCGCATCGGGTCGGCGTGCGAGGCGTCCTCGGACAGTTCGGCGCGCTCGTAACTCTTGCGCAGCTGGGCGATGTCGTTCATGGGGTCGGGCTTTCGGTGGGGCAGGCGGTGATGCCGTCGGTCACGGTGCCTGGGATTCTTCTTCCGGCGCGGCATCGGCCGGCGGGGTGCCGGCGTGCGCCAGCAGCGCCGCCAGGCGGCGGTCGCGGATACCGTGGGCGGCCAGGGTGTCGAGGGTCTGGCGGGCGTAGTCCAGCGTGGTGCCGTAGCGACCGGTGGCTTCCAGGAAGATCTGGCGGTAGCGCTCGGGCGGCAGCTCGCCGGTGAAGGCCGGGCTGCGGCGCGACAGGGTGAAGGCCAGCGCCTCCACCCGGCCGTGCGGGGTGGCGCAGGGCAGCCAGCGCGGGTCGTACACGCCGGTGGGCATTTCGCGCCACCAGAGCTGCTCCAGCACCGCGTCGGCGTGGCGGTGCGGCACGCGGAAGGCCATGCCCTGGCAGCAGCCGCCCGGCAGCAGGGCGAACACCAGGCCCGGCAGTTCCGGCGTGCCGCGGTTGACGCGGCTCCACATCTTCAGCGCCCGGTGCCAGCCGTGCACGCGGGTGGCGTGGCGTTCGGTGAAGTCGAATTCGGGCCGCCAGATCAAGGAGGCGTAGCCAAACACCCACAGGTCGCTGCCGTGCGCGCCCTGCTGCTGGTGCCAGCGCTGGCGGGTGAGTTCCAGCAGCCGCTCCGGTTCGCGCCCGGGCAGGCGGAGGTGCTGGTGCTGTGCGTTCAGGTGCACCGCTTCGGTGCGTGGGCCGGTGGCCTCGGAGCTCATGGTGCGGACTTTATACAATCGCGCCACCAATCAACGGAGCGAAGAATGTTTTCCAACGACGACGATCAGGGACTGGTGCTGGGCGTGGTGTTCGGGGTGATCCTGCTGGCCATTGCCACCGTGCTGGGCGTTGCCCTGTACAAGACCGGCCAGCGCGGCGCGGCGCCGGCACCTGCCGCTGCCGTGGTGGCCATGCCCGGCCTGAACGCCGCGGCCGGCGCACCGGCCGCCGGTGAGGCGAGTGCCGGCACGGCAGTGCCGGATGCCGCCCGCGTGGTGGTGGAAGGCGGTGTCGTCAAGTTCTACTTCGCCAGCGGCAGCGCCGATCTGGCCCCCGGCGCCGCCGAGGCCCTGGGCGACGTGGTCAAGGGCGTGGCCGCCGGCAAGAAGGCGGTGATCAGCGGCTACCACGACACCACCGGCGACCCTGCGAAGAACGAGGAGCTGTCCAAGCAGCGCGCCTTCGCCGTGCGCGATGCGCTGGCCGCCCTGGGCATCGGCGAGGACAAGATGGAGCTGCGCAAGCCCGCCGACAGCACGGCCAGCGGCAACAACGCCGAGGCGCGCCGCGTGGAAGTCACGCTGGAGTGAGCTGCACTGGCGGCACGGCCCGCCGATCTATAAAAAGCCCGGCGCCGCCGGGCTTTTTCTTGGGCTGCCCGACTTGGCGACACAGGCGGCCCATGCTTTGAGAAGATATCTTTTTGATAGCTGCCTGCGCCCGTCATTCATGGGCTGGAGGCCAGTTTGGCATTGAATCTTCAGGCGGGCGACGTGCCACGCTACAGCGCGGCCGCGCGTCCCGCCGCCACGCCGCGCAGAAAGCCCAGGATGCCGCGGTCCACGCCCAGCGGCTGCAGCAGATCGGCCAGCAGCATCAGGTCGCGCGCGGCGCCGATGCTGGTCTGCAGGTCGGCCGCCTCGTCGTGCCAGCGCTTGGTGCGCGATTTGGGCAGCGCCGGCCGCACGGCGTCCAGGCAGTAGCGCGTGCGCTTGGCCAGCAGGCGCAGCCGGTGCTGGTGCTCGTGCACCTCGGGGCCTTCCAGATCGGCGTCGTCCAGCGCGTCGGCCTCGCGCGCCAGCCGCGTGTGCAGGCGTTTGGTGCGATCGGCCGCCCACGGGCCGATCCGGGCACCGGCCAGGTCGCCCGGCAACGAAGCGGCCGGCAGGGCGTGCAGCCAGCGCGCGGCGGCCAGCAGCGCCTGCCCGCAGGCCGGCTGCTGCATAGCGATCAGCAGCGCGGCGCGGCGCGTCTGGCGCGCGGCCTGCACGGCCGCTTCCATGGTGCGCCAGGCGGCGGCGCGGTCGGGGTCGCCCTCGATGTAGGTGTCGGCCCAGAGCGGCAGGGTTTCCAGCGCGGCGACGTCCAGGTCGCGCATGGCGCCCAGCGTCTTGAGCAGGGGGCGCAGAGCCTGCGTGTCGGGCGCGGCGGCTTCTGCCAGCAGCGGCTTGAACAGCCACAGCGCGCTGCGCCAGCGGCGCCAGCCCACGCGCGCCTGATGCACCAGCTCCGGCCCGTCAGAGCCCAGGACGCCTTCCAGGTTGGCGGTGAACTGGTCCAGCGCCTCGCCCAGCACCTGTTGTGCGGCCAGCGGCAGCGCGGTGTCGCGGGTCAGCGGCAGTGTCTGCGCGCGGCGCGGCGCGTGGGCCGTGCCGTCGGCCAGGCGCCAGCCGCGCTCCGCCTTGCTGAGGTGCGCGGGCAGCACCGCCAGGCTGCGCGCGATGCGCCGGGCCAGCACGAACAGCGCGTCCGCCGGGCCGGCCAGCAGCTCCAGTTCCAGCTCGCACAGCGGCTGGCGGCGCTCGCCGGCGCGCACCTCGCCCACGTCCAGCGCCACCTCGATGCGGCTGCCGCGCGCGCCGCGCACTTCCCACAGCGTGCGCGTGGCATGGGTTTCGAACACCGGCGCCAGCTCGCCGAAGCGGCGGCCTTCCGGGTCGAGCCCGTGCCAGGGCGTGGCCTGCAGCGCCAGCAGGTCGAGCCGGCCCTGGCGCACCGGCTGCTCCCATTCACCGCGCTGCGACAGGCCGCCCTGGCCACTGCCGGCGGTCTTGAAGGTCTGCAGCCACTGCGTGCGGGTACGCGCCTGGCCGGGCGCGGGTTCGCGCAGGCTGCGCAGGCGCAGCGCCGCCCTGGCGCCGCGCAGCAGCTGGTCGGGCGTGTCGAAGTAAAGGTTGCGCAGCACCTGCACGCGCGGCGCCACGCCGGCGAGCGGCGCCAGCAGGGCCAGCCGCGCGGCCAGATCGCGCGGGTCGGCGCCGGGCAGGGCGAGTTTCAGCTCGGTTTCCGCGGGTGCCGGGGGCGCGCTGCTGGCCTTCATGCGGGGTGGGTGGTGCCGGTGGTCAGATTGAGAGCGAAAAGTGCCTCAAGCCCAGGTGTGGCGGGCGCAGGCAGCTATGAAAAACGAAGTTTCTCACGAGGTGCTCGGAAAGGTGGCACGCAGCGCTGCAGCACAGGTGCCTCGGTCAGCGCAGACCCTGGCCCGTCGTCGCATCGTCGGCGCGCTGGATCAGCTCGATCTTGTAGCCGTCGGGGTCGGTGACGAAGGCGATCACGGTGGTGCCGCCCTTCACCGGGCCGGCCTCGCGCGTGACGTTGCCGCCGGCGGCCTTGATCTTGTCGCAGGCGGCGTAAGCGTCCGGCACGCCCAGGGCGATGTGGCCGTAGGCCGTGCCCATGTCGTACTCGGTGGTGCCCCAGTTGAAGGTCAGCTCGATCTCGGCCTGCCCGGGGTTGCCACCCTCGTAGCCCAGGAAGGCCAGCGAGTACTTGTACTCAGGGTTCTCCGAGCGCCGCAGCAGCTGCATGCCGAGCACCTGGGTGTAGAACTGGATCGAGCGATCAAGATCGCCCACGCGGAGCATGGTGTGGAGGATTCGCATGGCCCGATTGTGCCCGTGGCCCGCCAGCGATGTGTGTCCGACGCATGACGGAGACAGGGGCGCTCAGGTTCGACGCCCAATGGCTTTAGGAACGAACTTGCCTGCAGGCCTTGATGGGCAGGCGCAGCCAGCTATTGATTCGATAGTTCAATGGGCCACCAGACAGGGTCCCGCCGTTCAACGTGCAGACCGGCGAGCGGTGCTCAGCAAGCCGCCCCAGATGGCCGCGGAGCAGGCCGCGTCAGCGAACGCCGTGCTCGGGCTTGCACCGAGCACTGGCGGTGTCCAGGAATAAGCCCCCACGCTCCCCGCTGCGCGGCTCGCTGCCCCCGGAGGGGACTCTCGCCCCTTCGGGCGGCCGGGCGGGGCTCGGGGGAAGGCGCCGAAAGCGCCTCAGGAGGGATCAACTCGCGGGAAGATCGAACACCAGGCAGGTGGTGGTGGCGTGCGCGTACAGCGTGCCGTCGGGGCCGACCAGCCGCGCCTCGGCGGTGGCCAGCTGGCGGCCGCAGTGGATCACCTTGCCTTCGGCGCGCACCCGCGGCACCCGGGGCGTGAGCGCCTTGACCATGTTCACGCCCAGCTCGGCCGTGGTGTAGGCGCGGCCCTGCGGCAGCATGGTGTGCACGGCGCAGCCCAGCGCCGAATCGAGCAGCGTGGCGAACCAGCCGCCGTGCACCGTGCCCAGCGGGTTGAACAGCTGTGGACCTGGCGTGCCCTGGAACACCGCGCGGCCGGGCGCGACCTCGACGAGGATGAAATCCAGCGTCTGCGCCATGGGCGCGTAGGGCACCTCGCCGTTCAGGATGGCCTGCATCAGCTCCAGACCGCTCATGCCCGCCACCTGGTCCATGCGCGTGACGCCCGGGCCGGGGCCCTGGTCGACGCGCTCGCGCACCGCTTTCTCCTGGGCGAGCCACTGGTCGAGCTGGTGCGGGCGGGAGGTCATGCGGTGTCCGATGGGGTGGATGGTTCGGCCATGATGCCATCGGCCCCGGCCGGGCAGGCGCACCACCGCGACAGCGCCGCCTGGACGGTCGCAGGGCTTGTCGGTCAGGCCGGGCCTGCGCCCTGCAGGGCCTGCAGCGAGCCGGGCGCCAGCCACACGGCGTGCCAGCCTACACGCACCAGGCGGCCTTCGCGTCCGTGCATGGCGCGTCGCGCCTCGTCTTCGGTGGCGAACCAGGTGTTGAAGGTGCCGCTGCCGTGGAGGCGCAGGTGCAGCAGATCCTGCGGCAGCGCGTGGCGCAGCGCCGGGCGCCAGGCTTCCCAGCTGGTGTGGCCGGCTTCGGCGGCCAGCAGGCGCAGCAGGTGCTTGCGCTGCACCGTGTGGCGCGCGCGATGCAGCTGCGGCAGGCTGGTGCCAGCCAGCACGCCTTCCGCGATCAGGCGACGCAGCACGGGCAGGGCGGTGGAAAGTTGGTCGGAACGCGCGGCACGGTGCAGGCGGCGCGCCTCGCGCAGCACCAGCGGCGCCGCGTCGAAAGGGGTGGAAGAAGAATCGGGCAAAGGCATACCGGCTCCATCAGGTGGCCTTGCCTCGCTCACAGGCCGGGAGGGTATGCAAGCGGATGCTTGCGCAGATGACGGGGTGCTCACGCTTTCGCGAGGCCGGCGCCCCCGCGCGCCGAAGGTAGTTATTTTAACGGTGCGTGCCGACCAGCCGCTGGCGCAGCTCCGTCTTGAGCACCTTGCCGTAGTTGTTCTTGGGCAGGTTGCTCACGAAAACATAGCGCTTGGGCCTTTTGAAGCGGGCAATCCGGGCCAGGCAGTGGGCGTCGAGCGTGGCCTCGTCCAGCGCGGTGCCGGCCTGGGCCACGACGAAAGCGACCACGTTCTCGCCCCATTCGGCGTCCGGCTGGCCGACCACCGCGACCTCGGCCACGCCGGCCAGCGTGAGCAGGGCTTCCTCCACCTCGCGCGGGTAGATGTTGCTGCCGCCGCTGATGATCAGGTCCTTGCTGCGGTCTTTCAGCGTGAGATAGCCGTCGGTGTCCAGCGTGCCCATGTCGCCGGTGAACAGCCAGCCGTCCTGGATGGCGGCGTCGGTGGCTTCGGGGTTCTGCCAGTAGCCAGCCATCACGGTATCGCCCTGCACCAGCACCTCGCCCACCTCACCGAGAGGCAGGTCGCGCCCCTGGCTGTCGGTCACGCGCACGCGCACGGGTGTCTGCGCCACGCCCACGCCGGCGATGCGTTCCAGATGGCGCGGGTGCGCGGTGTCGGCCAGGTCGGCGCGCGAGAGCACGGTGCCGGTCATCGGCGTCTCGCCCTGGCCGTAGATCTGAACGAAGCGTGGGCCCATCACGCGCAGCGCGCGCTGGATATCGGCCACGTACATGGGCGCGCCGCCGTAGACGATGGTCTTGAACGAGCGCGCGCAGTCGTCCTGCGAGAGGCCGGCGGCTTCCGCATGATCGACCAGCCGGCCGACGATGGTGGGCGCCGCGAACAGCGACAGCGCCCCCACCTCGCGCCCGAGCGCGAACAGCTCGGCCGGATCGACGCCGCCCGAGGCCGGCACCACGTGGCGCGCACCCGCCATCAGGTGCGGGATGGCGTAGATGCCGGCGCCATGCGAGATCGGCGCGGCGTAGGCGATGGCGTCGCCCTGCGCCACCGGGTCCACGTCGACGAAGTAGCCCAAGCCCATGGTCATCAGGTTGCGGTGCGTCAGCATCACGCCCTTGGGCCGGCCGGTGGTGCCGCTGGTGTAGAACAGCCAGGCCACGTCGCCCAGCTGCCGCCCGGCCACCGGCACGGCCAGCGCGTCGGGTGCGGGGGCGAGCAGGCCGTCGGCCTCGGGTGAATCGAGGGCGACCTGGCGCTCCAGCCCGGCCAGGGGCTCGGGCGCCACATCGGCCGTCACGAAGCCCCAGCGCGCGCCGCTGTTGGCCACGATCCATTCCACCTCACGCGGGTGCAGCTTGGCGTTCACCGGCACCGCCACCATGCCGGCCCACCAGATGCCCCACAGCGCTTCCAGGTAGCGCGGATGGTTGTGGGCAAACAGCAGCACGCGGTCGCCCTCCACCAGGCCGGCCTCGCGCAGGCGCTGCGCCAGGCCGGCACTGCGCGCGGCCCACTCGCCGTGCGTGGCGTGCAGCGTGCTGCCGCGCAGGATGGCCGGCGACTCGGGCCGTTGCCGGGCCTGCCTGACCAGCAGATGGGCCAGGGTCATGGTGCGTCTCCTTGTGGCTTGCTCTTCAGCCATTCTGGCCCAGGCTGGCAGCGGCCTGGGTCACGCGAGCGCCAGAGGCCACGCAAAGAACAGCTGGTGACCGTCGAGGTTGATCACCCGCGCATGAAAAAGCCCCGCCGGAGCGGGGCTTGGGCGTTGCGCGCGCGAGGTTGGTCAGGCGCGGCGGCGCAGGCGGCGCGCACCCATGCCGGCAGCGGCCAGGCCCAGGGCCAGCAGGCCCCATTCGCCGAGCGCGGGCACGGCCACGGGTGCGGTGGTGGCCCTGGGCCGGAGGTCGGTGCTGACGTTGCTGGTGATCACGCCGTTGTTGCACTGCGAGAGTTCGACCACGGTGCGGTACATGGGCACGGCGGTGCTGTCGCGCAGCGTCATCGTCACGGTGATGGGGGTGTCCTGGGGGATCGGGAAGCTCGCGGTCTGCTGGCCGCGGTCGTTGCTGTCCCAGAGCAGCCACGATCCCGCACCGTCGGGAAAGCTCCAGCCGAAGTACTCGTCCATGTAGGTCTGGCCGCCGGCCGTGGCGATGGTGTCGAAGTACCAAGTGCCGGTGGAAACGCCGGTCATGTTGATGGCGAATTCGGTGTCGCCGTCGCCGCAGCCGGAACTGGTCAGGCCGGTCACCGTCCAGGTCTGCGCGTGCAGCGGCAGGGCGGCCGCGCCCAGGGCGGCGGCGAGAAGCGGGGGCCTGCAGCGGGCAAGCAGGGCCGATGCAATGGATGTCACGGTTCACTCCCTTGGTTGGTCTGGCTGAAGGTGACGCCGTCCCGGCGAAGCCAGTGTTGTAGATCGATGGTACCAACCGATGCCGCTTTTCCCAAGCGGCCGTCAGGAGAAAGGCCAATTCATCCCTCGAATGAGGGAGGTTCGGCCCCGCAGCGCGGGTGAGGTGCTGTGGCGCAGGCGGTCGGTGCTAGACCGGCACCGTGTAGTTCAGTGCCATGCGGCCGCCGTCCACCATGATGATCTCGCCGGTGATGTAGCTGGCGGCGTCGCTGGCCAGGAAGGCCACCACGTCGGCGATCTCGCCGGGCTCGCCCAGGCGCTTGAGGGGGGTGCGCATCATGATCTTGGTGCGCGCCTCGTCGCTGGTGAGCACCGCCTTGGCGGCCAGCTCGGTGGCGATGGTGCCGGGGCCGACGGCGTTCACGCGCACGCCCTGGTCGGCCAGCGCCAGCGCCATGGCGCGCGTGAGCTGGTTGATGCCGCCCTTGCTGATGTTGTAGCTGGCGATGTTGGGAATCGCCACCACACTGTTCACCGAGCTCATGTTGACGATGCTGCCGCTGCCGGCCCGGGCCATGGCACGCGCCACCGCCTGCGCCACCAGGAAGGCACCCTTGAGGTTGACGCGCAGCACGGCGTCGAAGTCCTCCTCGGTCACGTCAAGAAAGTTGGCGGCCTTGAAGATGCCGGCGTTGTTGACCAGCACGTCGATGCGGCCGTGCCCGGCCAGCACCTCGGCCACCAGCGCGTCGACCTGGGCCTTGTCGCCGACGTCGCAATGCACGTAGCGCGCGCCCAGTTCGGCGGCGAGCTGGCGGCCGCGCTCGTCGGCCACGTCGGCGATGACCACCTGCGCGCCTTCGGCGGCGAAGCGGCGCGCGCAGGCCTCGCCGATGCCCTGGGCGGCGCCGGTGACGATGGCGACACGGCCCTGCAGGCCGAAACAGATGCGGGAGGAGGCTTTGGCGGTCATGGTCGAGAGGCTTTCGTCAGACGTGAGTTTTTTTAGAAGAAATCGGGCTGCAGCCATTATGTGGCGGGCGCAGGCAGCTATTATAAAAAGAGCATTCGAGGCCCGGTCTCATGGCGTCTTGCCGGCTTCGGGCGCGCTGGTGGCGGCTGGTTCGAGCCGGCGGGCCAGCGCTTCGTGGCCGGCGCGGCGGGCGTAGTCGGCGGCGCTGGCGCCGCGCTGGTCGAGGCGCGCGCGGTCGGCGCCGGCGGCCAGCAGCACGCGCACCATGCCGTCGTCGCCGCGCATGGCTGCCAGCATCAGCGCCGTGCGGCCGGCAGCGTCGGCGGCGTTGGGGGGGGCGCCGCGCTCCAGTGCCTCGATCACCAGCTTGGGCCGGCCCTGGGTAGCGGCGGCCAGCAACTGCTGCGAGGGCGAAAGGGCCTGCGGTGCTTCTTCCTCGCGCCGGAGCAGCTCCGAGATCCTGGGCGGGGCGGAAGCCTTGGCTGCGGGGGCGGGAGCCGCCGTGCTGGCGCCGGCAGCCGTGCTGCCGCTGGCGTCGGCGCGCTCGGGCGCCGTGAAGGTCGACGGTGCTTCAGCGGCGTCCGCGGCGGTGGTGGCCGAGCCTTGCGCGCGGCCCATTGCTTCAGGCGCGGTGCGTTGCCCCGCCGCGGCTGCCGGTGCCGGTGCCGGCGCAGCCCCGCGGAGCGCCGGCGAGGGCGCACGGGCGGGTGAGGCAGCTTCGTCGCCGGCCGGAGGCGCTGGCGCCGCAACCGGCGCTGGCGGCGGCGGCAGTGGCGCAGCCGGAGCTGCGGCCGAGGGTGTCGGCATGCCGGCCTTGGCGCGTGCCTCTGATACGGCTTCCGGTGGCGCCCCGTCGGCGTGGGTACGGGCGGCTTCTCCGTCGTGGGTCGGCTGCGCGGCGGGGGCGGTGGCCGGGGCTGATTTCGCGGGCTCGCTTCTTCGTTCGGCTCGTCCCTCGGCGCGGGGCGGTGCGGCGGGCTTCTGGGGCGCGGGCGGAGGAGCCGCCGGGGCGTTGGACTCGGCCAGGGGGGCTGGTGCTGGTGCAGGCGCCGGTTCCGACTCCGGCTGCCGGGGCGCGGCGGGCGCGGGTGCGGCAGTCGTTGCGCCGGGCTGCCGTTCCGCGGCCGGCGCTAGACCGGGAGCGGCGGCCGGTGCGGGCGCCGTCATCGCCGATGGGGTCTGCGGTTCGGCAGCAGTGGCTTGCGCGGACGGGGTGGGCGCGGGGGCGTCGGCCACCTGGCCGCTGTCGCTCACGGTGCCCTCCTGGGCTGACGGCGCGCTGCGGCCCAGGCCCACGTCCTGCTCGGTCTGCGGGCTGCGGCCGAACTGCAGCGCCAGCAGGCCGGCCAGGCCCAGCACGGCGACGCTGGCGACGGCGCGGATCGGCCATCGGTGGTCGTTGGCGGCGGGTCGCGTCGGCGGCCTTGGCAAAGCCCTGGTCTCGATCAGCCGCAGATGCGACGCCGGATCGCCCGGCGCGGTGGGCGGTGGTTCGTCCGTGCCGCCGGCCGCATCCATGCCTTCGGCGTGGCGCCACGCCTGCATCTGCGCTTCGGCCAGCACGGCGGCGCGCACGTTCGGGTCGGGCTGGGCCGCGTCGAGCTCCGCCGCCTCCTGGTAGCGGGCCAGCAGGTCGTCGTCCATGGGCGGACCGCCGGGCGGGTGGCCGGATGGGTTCATGGGCGCGTTCATGCCATTACCTCCAGCGTGCGGCGCAGCGCGGTGCGGGCGTAGCGCAGGCGGCTCTTGGCGGTTTCCAGGCCGACGCCGGTGGCTTCGGCGATCTCGACCACGCTCATGCCGCCCTCGGCCTGGAGCAGGAAGGCTTCGCGCTGGGCGGCGGGCAGCGCGTCGAGCGCGGCGAGCAGGTGCTCGGCCTGCTGCTTCGACTCGATCCGGCGCACCGGGCCGAAGCCGGAGTCGGCAGGCAGCTGGTCGGCCAGGCGTTCACCGTCCTCGCCCTCGGCTTCCAGGCTGGCATGCGGGCGGCGGGCGCGCAGGTGGTCGACCAGCCGGTGGTGCGCCAGCGTGAACAGCCAGGTGGAAAAACGCGCCACCGGGCGGTCGGGCGCGGCGGCGCTGGGGGCGTAGCGGGGCCCGGCGCGGGCCACGCTGAACCACACTTCCTGGGCCAGCTCGTCGGCGCTCGCGGGTTCGCCGATGCTCCTGTAAACGTAGCGCCACAGACGCAGATGGTGACGGTCGTACAGGATTTCGAAGGCGCGGGCGTCACCGGCAGCGTAGGCTTGCATGAGCTGCTCGTCGGCGGGCGCGGCCTCGGGGGACATGGGCCGGATTATGGCGGCCGGCCCACGCAGGCCGAGGGGCGACCTCGGAAGGTGTGAATGAATCCCGCGTGCCCGAAAGGGCCGCCGGAAGCTGGCCGATCAGGGCGCCAGGCGCAGACGTGGCTCGTGCCACGGCGGGCATTGGCAACGCCGGGCGTGCGGGTTCCGGCGGCCAGGGCGGGCATGTGGGTGTCGTCAACGCCTTCTCAGTGCGGCGGATCGGGCACGTAGCCCGTGGCAGGCGCGTCCGGGAAAGGCAGCGGCCGGCGCGGCTGCGGCTCCCAGGCCGGCAGCACGCCGCGCGCCACCAGGTTCTCGCGGCTGTCGTAGCGCAGCACGATCACCTCGTCGGGGCTGCTGCTGCGGCGCTCGAACGCGGTGTGCGTGACCCAGGAGCTTTCGCGCGCGCCGTGGCCGGTGCCCAGGCTGGGAGCGGGCGCCGGCATCGCCTTGGCGCGGCCGGTGGCCTGGGCGCCGGCATCGGCCCGTGGTTCGGCGCGGGCCTCGGCGGCGGGGCTGGCGGCTTCGGCGCGGGCCTCGCGGTCGGCGGGCGCGGCGGAGCCGAACTCGCCGCTGCCCGGCTCCCAGCGGCGGCGCGGCATGGGCGCCACGGGCGGATAGGGGGGCGGCGGCGGTTCGTAGCGCTCGCGGAACACGGCGACGCCGATCACCCCCACGTTGTCCGGCCGACCGGTGCGCGCGGCGTAGGAACGCGGCAGCGCGGTGAAGTGGAACTGTGCCACTTCGGCGTCGCTCTTGCGCCAGCCGGTGATCTGCGCGCGCTGCCAGGGCGCCAGCACGTAGCCGGTCTGCTCCCAGGCGGCGGTTTCGCCGGAGACAACGTTCACGCCGTCCACCGAGGTGACGGCCAGTACGCGCCCGCCGCCGGTGTTGCCCAGCTGCAGTGCGTAGCGCGCGCCGGGGCGGCCGGCGATCCAGTACTCGCCCTGATGGCGGTAGATGGGCAGTGTTTCGCCGCTGTCGCGGTCGATCACCTGCAGGTCGGCGATGCGCCCAACGGCCTGCGCCGGCAGCGCGGGCAGCAGGGCGAGCGCCCCCAGGGCCACGAGGGCCAGGCGGCGGGTGAGGGCGGTGCGGTGCGGGAAAGGCATGTCGGTGCTCCGTGGTTGGACGTGGACATGGCGTGAAACGGTGCCGGGGCGAGGATGGGGTTGCACACCGGCAGCGGGATTGCAAGCATTTGTTGCGGCGCGGATGGGCGGCCGGGCAGCGGGACGGGCCACGCGCCTCTGCTACAAAGCACGCCTGTCCAGCCACCAGCCACGACCTGCCGCCATGCCCGACACCGCCACGATGACGCTGCCCGAACTCTTCACCGACGCCGACGGCCGCGCGCGCTGGCGCGAGCGCGTGCTGCCGCTGGCCGAGGGCTCGCCGGCTTCGCGGCTGACGGCGCTGGCGCCCAGCGGCGGCTCGCAGTGGCGGCGCAGCCCGGCCGGCTTTGCCAGCCAGTTCCACTGCACCACCACACCGCAGTGGCTGGTGGTGCTGCGCGGGCGCATGGAGATCGGCCTGCAGGACGGCAGCCGGCGTGTGTTCGGGCCGGGCGAGTGCTTTTATTCCAACGACACGCTGCCGCCCGGCGCCACCTTCGACGCCACGCTGCACGGCCATTGCAGCCGCGCGCTGGGCGACGAGGGCTTGGAGACGCTGTTCGTGAGGGATTGAGGGTGCAGGTGCCGCCGGCGTCGGGTGCTTCCGTGGGGGGTGAATGCTACTGATTGAATAGCTTCTTGCACCCGCCAGATAAGGACGACAGGCCTGTTGGTCTCATAAAAAAACGCCGCATTCCAGAAGGCATGCGGCGTTTTCCTGAGGGCGGCCGGTCAGCGCGGGAAGCCGCCGCTGCGGCGGTTGCCGCCGCCGCCGCCACCGCCGCCTCCGCGGTTGCGCTTGTTGCGGTTGCCGCCGCCTTTGCCCATCACATCGATGCTGGTGCGCATCGGGTCGGGCTGGCCGGCCGCGCCGTGGCTGGGGCCGCGGTTCTCGCGCCGGCGGCCGTGGATGTTGGTCTGCAGCGGATCGATGTGGCGCGGCAGGTGGTCGGGCTCGCGGTCGTCCTCGTCGTCGTAGCCGCCGTCGTGGCGGGCCGGCTGCTGATGGGTCTGGCCCTGGTGGTGGCTCTGGCCCTGGCCCTGGCCCTGGCCTTGCTGCGCGGGCGCACCGCCATTGCCGCCGCGGCGGCCACCGCGCCGGCGGCGACGCTTGTTGCGGCCTTCGCCGGGTGCGCCGTTGGGGGCGCCGCCCTGGTTGCCTTCACCGTCGGCCAGCAGGGCTTCGTCGGCCTGCTCGCCGTCGGCCATGTCCTGTCGCGGCGCCTGACCGTTGGCGGCGGGGCGGCCCCGGCCACCGGCGCCGTTGCCACGGCCGCCACCCTGGCCCTGGCGGGCCTTGTTGTCGCGGATGCGCTGCATCATCTCCTGGCGCGCGGCGCGGGCGGCGGCGGCCATGACGTCGCGGCCGGGTGCCGGGCCGAGGCCGCCCCACAGGGTCTGGCGGCCCATGGCAATGGGTTCGGCCTGCTCGCCCTCGGCCGGGCCGAAGCCGTCGAGGATGCGCACGGGGATCTGCTGGCGCGTGAACTTCTCGATGGCGTGCATGAAGCCTTCTTCGTCCATGCAGACCAGGCTCACGGCTTCGCCGCTGGCGCCGGCGCGGCCGGTGCGGCCGATGCGGTGCACGTAGTCTTCCGGCACGTTGGGGATCTCGAAGTTCACCACGTGCGGGAGTTCGTCGATGTCGATGCCGCGGGCGGCGATGTCGGTGGCCACCAGCGCGCGCAACTCGCCGCTCTTGAACTCGCCCAGCGCCTGGGTGCGGGCGGTCTGGCTCTTGTTGCCGTGCAGCGCCATGGCCTTGATGCCATGCCTGGTCAGGTACTCGGCCACGTGGTTGGCGCCGAACTTGGTGCGCGTGAACACCAGCACCTGGCTCCAGTCGCCGTCACCGATCAGGTGCGCCAGCACTTCCTTCTTGCGCTCGCGGCCCACCGGGTAGATGACCTGGGCGATGCGCTCCACCGTGGTGTTGGGTGGCGTGACCTGGATGCTCTTGGGGTTCTTGAGCAGGTTGCCGGCCAGCTGGCGGATCTCGTCGCTGAAGGTGGCGGAGAACAGCAGGCTCTGCTTGGCCTTGGGCAGCAGCGCCAGCACCTTCTTCACGTCGTGGATGAAGCCCATGTCGAGCATGCGGTCGGCTTCGTCGAGCACCAGGATCTCGACGTGCGAGAGGTCGATGTGGTCCTGCTGCTCCAGGTCGAGCAGGCGGCCGGGCGTGGCCACCAGGATGTCGACGCCGCGGCGAATGCGGTCGATCTGCGGGTTCTGCCCCACGCCGCCGAAGATCACGGTGGAGCCGAGCTGCAGGTGCTTGCCGTAGGCCTGCACGGCTTCTTCCACCTGGGCGGCGAGTTCGCGCGTGGGGGTGAGCACCAGGGCGCGGATGGCGCCGGTCTGCTGCGCCGGGCGGCTGCTGAGCAGCTGCAGCATGGGCAGGGTGAAGGCGGCGGTCTTGCCGGTGCCGGTCTGCGCGCCGGCCAGCAGGTCGTGGCCCTCCAGCACGGCGGGGATGGCCTGCTGCTGGATCGGGGTGGGCTGCGTGTAGCCCTGCTCTTGCACGGCTTGCAGAATGGCCGGAGCCAGGTTCAGTTCTTCAAAGTTCATTCACGGTGGCGCCTGCGAAACGTAGGTGGCGCGTGGCGATGGGCCTGATCCGCCAAGCAGGGTGCCGGCAGCCAGTCAAAAGACCCATCGGGTTTCTGGGCGGGAGAGGGCACCGGAGGCCTGGGCCGCTTCATCCCCAGCAAGAACGCTGACGCTGCGGGCGTACTGGTGTTCCGCAGGTGCCGTTATTATGGCACGGACACGGCCGCCCGCCGTCAGCACGCCGCACCCATGTCCGTCACCACCACGTTTGGCTACAGCGCCGCCGAGGACCGGCTGTGGGTCAGCTGCAGCGCCTGGAACACGCGACTATGGCTCACGCGGCGCATGGTGCAAAGCGTGGTGTCGTCGGTGGCGCAGGTGCTGGAGACGGTGGCGGCGCAGCCCGCCGGCGAGCCCGCGCCGCCCGGCGCCGAGGGCGCCGCGCGTGAGCACGATGCCTCGCTCAACCAGCCCCAGCCCGGCGAATCCGGGCGCGCGCTCACGCTCGGCCGCGACAGCGAGGAGGGCGCCGCCGAGCTCGCCGCGGCGCCGCTGTGCACGCGTTTTCGCGTCACCGGCACGGTGCGCAACGCCGAGCTGGTGTTTGGCACCCGCGAGGGCGACCGCAGCGTGCAGCTCAGCCGCGTCGGCCTGCACCGCTGGCTGCACGCGCTGCAGATGGTGCTGGCGCGCACCGACTGGCACGAATGGCAGGCGCCGCCCGAATGGCTGACGCGCAGCTACCTGCCGCCGGCGCTGCAGAACCTGCTCACCACGGCGGCCGGCCCGGCCGCAGGCGACGCGCCTCCGCCCGCCGCCTGAAAGCCGCGCGCGCCCGCTGCGGGCTTGACAAGCAGGGATAATCGAACCATCCACATGCTCCGCGGTGCCGCGTGCCCAGCGCCTTTGCCAACTGCCGGAGTTTCAAGCCAAATCGCCTTCCAGCCCTTTCGTGGCGGGCGCAGGCAGCTATCAATTCAAGAGTAATCGGAGAAGTTTCCGCATGGCCCAGTACGTCTTCACCATGAACCGCGTCGGCAAGATCGTGCCGCCCAAGCGGCAGATCCTGAAGGACATCTCGCTCAGCTTCTTCCCGGGCGCCAAGATCGGCGTGCTGGGCCTGAACGGTTCGGGCAAGTCCACGCTGCTGAAGATCATGGCCGGCATCGACAAGGAGATCGAGGGCGAGGCCACGCCGATGCCCGGCCTGGACATCGGCTACCTGCCGCAGGAGCCGCAGCTCGACCCCGAGCACACCGTGCGTCAGGAAGTCGAGCTGGCCATGGGCGAGGTCAACGCGGCCAAGGCCCGGCTGGAAGAAATCTACGCCGCCTACGCCGAACCCGATGCCGACTTCGACGCCCTGAGCGAGGAGCAGGGCAGGCTCGAAGCCGTGATCGCCGCCGCCGGCACCGACAGCGAGCACCAGCTCGAGATCGCCGCCGACGCGCTGCGTCTGCCGCCGTGGGACGCCGTGATCGGCAAGCTCTCGGGCGGCGAGAAGCGCCGCGTGGCGCTGTGCAAGCTGCTGCTGTCCAAGCCCGACATGCTGCTGCTGGACGAGCCCACCAACCACCTGGACGCCGAGAGCGTGCAGTGGCTGGAGATCTTCCTGCAGCGCTTTGCCGGCACCGTGGTGGCCATCACCCACGACCGCTACTTCCTCGACAACGCGGCCGAGTGGATCCTCGAACTGGACCGCGGCCACGGCATCCCGTACAAGGGCAACTACTCCACCTGGCTGGAGCAGAAGGAGGCGCGCCTGAAGCAGGAGCAGCGCACCGAGGACGCGCGCGCCAAGGCGATGAAGAAGGAACTGGAATGGGCGCGCCAGAACCCCAAGGGCCGCCAGGCCAAGAGCAAGGCCCGCCTGGCCCGCTTCGAGGAACTGTCCGACTACGAATACCAGCGCCGCAACGAGACGCAGGAGATCTTCATCCCCGTGGCCGAGCGCCTGGGCCATGAGGTGTTCGAGTTCAAGAACGTCTCCAAGAGCTTCGGCGACCGCCTGCTGATCGACAACCTCAGCTTCAAGGTGCCGGCCGGCGCCATCGTCGGCATCATCGGCCCCAACGGCGCGGGCAAGTCCACGCTGTTCAAGCTGATCGCCGGCAAGGAACAGCCCGACAGCGGCGAGATCGCCGTCGGCAAGACCGTGCAGATGGCCTTCGTCGACCAGAGCCGCGACGACCTGGCCAACGACAAGACCGTGTGGGAAGACATCTCCGGCGGGCTGGACATCATCACCGTGGGCAAGTTCCAGATGCCCAGCCGCGCCTACTGCGGGCGCTTCAACTTCAACGGCGGCGACCAGCAGAAGAAGGTCGGCATGCTCTCCGGCGGCGAGCGCGGCCGCCTGCACCTGGCCAAGACGCTGATGCAGGGCGGCAACGTGCTGCTGCTGGACGAGCCTTCCAACGACCTCGACGTGGAAACCCTGCGCGCGCTGGAAGACGCGCTGCTCGAGTTCGCCGGCAGCGTGATGGTGATCAGCCACGACCGCTGGTTCCTCGACCGCATCTGCACCCACATCCTGGCCGCCGAGGACGAGGCGCAATGGGTCTTCTTCGATGGCAACTTCCAGGAGTACGAGGCCGACAAGGTCAGGCGCCTGGGCGAGGAAGGCGCGCGGCCGCACCGCGTGCGCTACAAGGCACTGAAGTAACGCGGCCCGCCCGGCGCCGGATCAGGAGAACACCGCGTGGACGCCCAAGACGTGCTGGTGGTGACCGCGTTCGACGGCCGGTACCTCGATCTGGCCGAGGACATGGCGGCCTCGTTCCGCCGCGCCTACCAGAACCGTTACCGCCTGGCCGCCGTGGTGTTCGGCGGCTGCGAGCCGCCTGCCGCGCTGGCCTCGCAATTCGACGTGCTGGTCCGGGTGCCGCCGGTGGCGGCGCTCGACAGCGCGCACGGGTACGACCTGGCCTACCTCGGCATCAAGCCCGGGCTGCGGGAGCTGTTCCCGGGCTACGCCAGCTACTGCTGGGTGGACGCCGACTGCTGGTTCCAGGGTGCCGAGTCGCTGCCGCGCATCCTGGCCGGCGTGCCCGGCTTCGCCATCGCCATCCACCCCGAGTTCGACGTCCACTACCTCAACTACCCCACGCCATCCGACCGCACCCTGCGGATCTATGAGACCAACGAAGGCGACAGCCTGGACGGGATGCCGTTGAGAATGCCCATGCTGAACGCCGGGGTCTTCGCCATGAAGGCGGACTCGCCCGTGTGGTCGCTGTGGGAGGCTGAGCTGCGTTCGCTGCGCCAGCGGTACGACGCGGGTGAAAAGGTCTACTTCTCGGACCAGATCCCGCTGCACAAGGTCGTCTACCAGCACAAGCTCTCGGTGTATCCCCTGCGGGCGGTGGACAACTGGCAGACCTGTGCCAGCCTGCCCTTCGTGCACCGGCCGTCGAAACTGCTGCGGCTGCCCACCCCGCCGTATGAGCCGCTCGGCATCGTGCATCTGGCCGGGGCGACCATCAAGACCAAGAGCTTCGCGGTCGATGGGGGCACGACCACCTTGCGCTACCGGGACCTGCTCAGGTTCTTTGGCGACCAGGCGGCGATTTAGCGGGCTCAGCTGAGCACGTGGTCGCGCGGCTCCGGCTGAGGCGGCCAGGCCTGGCGATCGACGCCGATGGCCTCGAGCAGCGAGGTTTCGATGGTCCAGCAGATGGCGTCCAGCGCCAGGTCGTTGGGCTCGGCGCCGAAGGGCTCCTCGATCTCCGAGCCCAGCGCTTCCAGCGCGAAGAAGGTGTAGGCCACGAACACCACGATCAGCGGCGTCATGGCGCCGATCGAATCCACCAGCCCGAAGGGCAGCAGCAGGCAGTAGAGGTAGATGGTGCGGTGGATGATGACGCTGTAGGTGAAGGGGATCGGCGTGTTCGCCAGCCGCTCGCAGCCGCCGATGGCGTTGCCGATCTGGGCCAGCGGCTGCTCCATGGCCGGCACCAGCGCTGGTGCCACGCGGCCCTGCCGGCGCAGCTCGCCCAGCCATTCGCCGGCCATCTGCAGCAGGGCGGCGGCCGGGTAGCGCGCGGCAGCCACGCGCGCGGCTTCGCCGGCGGGCAGCAGGCGCGCCATGTCGGCCGCGGCATCGCTGCCGCGCAGCTGGTGGCGCCGCGCGTGGCCGAGGGCGATCAGCCGGCGCGCCAGTACGGACGCCTGGGCCTGATCGCCATCCACCAGCGTGAGCGCGTGCCGCACGGCGGCGCGGCATTCGATCAGCAGCGAACCCCACAGCACGCGCGCTTCCCACCAGCGGCTGTAGCTGGTGCCGTTGCGAAAGCCCAGGAAGATGGCCAGCGTGAGCCCGATGAGCGAGAAGGGCACGAAGTTGAGCGGCACCTTCCAGCGCAGCACCTGGCCGTGCACCACGGTCACCACCAGCGCCAGCACCAGCACCGCCACGAGCTGCGGCAGGATCTTGCGCAGGATCGAGCCGCGCCAGACGAACAGCAGGCGCAGCCAGTTGGGGCGGGGGCGGACGATCATCGATGCGTGGCGGCGAATGGCGGCATGCGATGGTACGACGGCGGGTGTGGCACCGCGGGGGGCCGGCTATGCTTTGGCGCAACCCTCCCATTGAAGCATCACCATGCGCACATCGCCCCATGCCGCCCCGCGACAGCGTTCGCGCCTCCGGTTCCCGCTGCCGCAAGGGGCGCTTGCATGAACCTCCTCAAGGCAGCCTGGCGGGCGGCGATGGCCATCAGGTGGTCGGTGCTGGCCTGCGTGGTCGGTGTGGTGCTGGCCTTTCTCAGCATGGGGCTGCTCGGGCTGGGGCTGTACGTCGCGGTGTCGCCGGTGACGGGCCTGCGCTTTCCGGGGATGGACGAGTGGCACGGCGACTGGGTGTGGCCGGCCACGCTGGGCGCCGGCATGCTGTGGTCGTTCGGCTTTCTGCTGGCCGGCTGGCTCAACCACCGGTTGCGCACACGGATGGGGGTAGGGCGCTGGCCGCGGCGGCTCGCCTACCTGGGCGTGCTGTGGCTGTGGGCGCTGCTGGTGTGGTGGCTGCTGCTGGCCGGGGCGCCGCTGTGAAGCTGCGACCCTACCTCCAGGTGGACGACATCCCTTTCTCCACCACCCGGGAGGAGTTGCTGCAGCAGCGTGGCGCGCCGCTGCACGCCGAGCGCAACAGTGTCGGCCTGGCGGCGCTCGACTACGGCGACGTGGTGCTGCGTTTCCAGGATTCCGGCCGGCTGGAAGAGGTGACGCGGCGCGCGCCGGTGCTTTATCTCGGCCCGGTGGACGTGCCCTTCGCCGGCCTGGCGGCCTTCATGCGCCGGGAAGACGCGCAGGCCTTCGAGCGCGCGGGCTTCCTGGTCAGCCCGCGCTACGGCCTGGCCTTCGTGCCGGGCGAGCCGGACTGGGTGACCGCGCTGGCCGCGCATTGCATCGACACCTGGCGTGCGCTTTGAACCGGAAACTGATGAAGTTTACTATGATTTGAATAGCTGCCTGCGGCCGTCAATCAAGGGCTGCAGGCACAAAATGCTTGAAAATCCGGGTTTGGTCGGGATCCACGCGCTCTTCCTCCCGCAAGGGATCCATCCACGCCACGGTGGCTTAAAGTAGCGCTCCATGACGCCCTCCGACCTGCCCACTTTCGACGACGTGCGTGCCGCCGCCGCGCGCCTGCAAGGCCACGCGCACCGCACGCCGGTGCTGACCTCGCGCACGGCCGACGCTGCCACCGGCGCGCAGTTCTTCTTCAAGTGCGAGAACCTGCAGCGCATGGGCGCCTTCAAGTTCCGCGGCGCCTTCAATGCGCTGGCGCAGTTCGACGCCGCCCAGCGCCGCGCCGGCGTGGTGGCGTTCTCGTCCGGCAACCACGCGCAGGCGGTGGCGCTGGCGGCGCGCCTGCTGGGCATGCCGGCCACCATCGTGATGCCGCACGACGCGCCGGCCGCCAAGCTGGCCGCCACGCGCGGATACGGTGCCGAGGTGCGCCTGTACGACCGCTACACCGAAGACCGCGAGCAGATCGGCCGCCAGCTGGCCGCCGAGCGTGGCATGACGCTGATCCCGCCCTACGACCACCCGCACGTGATCGCCGGCCAGGGCACGGCGGCGCTGGAACTGCTGGAAGACGCCGGCCCGCTGGACGCGCTGTTCGTCCCGCTCGGCGGCGGCGGCCTGCTGTCGGGCTGCGCGCTGGCGGCGCGGGCGCTGGCGCCGGGCTGCAAGGTGTTCGGCGTCGAGCCCGAGGCCGGCAACGACGGCCAGCGCTCGCTGCGCGAAGGGCGCATCGTGCACATCGACACGCCGCAGACCCTGGCCGACGGCGCGCAGACCCAGCATCTGGGGGACTACACCTTCGCCATCATCCGCGACAAGGTGGACGACATCCTGACCGCCAGCGACGCCGAGCTGGTGGAGGCCATGCGCTTCTTCGCCGAACGCATGAAGCTGGTGGTGGAGCCCACCGGCTGCCTGGCCTTCGCTGCCGCGCGCCGCGTGGCTAGCCAGTGGCAGGGCCGGCGCGTGGGCGTGGTGCTGAGCGGCGGCAACGTCGATCTGGCGCGCTATGCGCAGCTGCTGGCGGGGCAGGGGGTGGCGGCGTGAGTGCCGCTGCTGCCCGAGCGCGGCCCCGCATCGCGCTGCTCGCCACCGGCGGCACCATCGCCGGTGCCGCCGCCAGCAGCACCGCGGGCGGCTACCAGGCCGGGGTGGTGAGGGCCGGGGCGCTGCTGGCCGCCGTCCCGGAACTGGCCGCCGCGGCCGAGGTGCGGCCGGAGCAGCTGTTCGCCATCGACTCCAAGAACATGACCGACGCGCGCATGCTGCAGCTGGCGCGGCGCGCGGCCGAGCTGCTGGCGCAGGACGACGTGGACGGCCTGGTGGTCACCCACGGCACCGACACCATGGAGGAATCCGCCTACCTGCTGCACCTGCTGCTCAAGAGCGGCAAGCCGGTGGTCTTCACCGGCGCCATGCGGCCGGGCACGGCGATCTCGGCCGACGGGCCGGCCAACCTGTACCAGGCCGTCGGCGTGGCGGCCAGCCCGGCAGCGGCCGGGCAAGGTGTACTGGTGGTGATGAACGGCAGCATCTGGTCGGCGCGCGACGTGGCCAAGCAGGACGCCGCCGCGCTGCAGACCTTCGGCTCGGTGTACGGGCCGCTGGGCTGGGTGGTGGAAGGGCGCCCGCGCTTCTACCGCGCGGTGAGCAGGCCGCACACGCTGCAGAGCGGGTTCAGCCTGGAAGGGTCGGGCGAGCTGCCACCGGTGGGCATCGTCAGCACCTACGCCGGCATCGGGCCGGCGGCCTACGAGGCGCTGGCCGCGGCCGGCGCGCGCGGCATCGTGCACGCGGCCTTCGGCGGCGGCACGGTGCCTGACGAACTGCTGCCCACGCTGCGCCGCCTGCGCGCGCAGGGTGTGCACATCGTGCGCGCCAGCCGCACCGGCGCCGGCCCGCTGCTGCGCGACGCCAACGCCGACGACACCGCCGAAGGCTGGCTGGTGGCGGACGACCAGAGCCCGCTCAAGGCCCGGCTGCTGCTGGCGCTGGGGCTGGCGCGCACCGCCGACGCGGCGGCGCTGCAGGCGATGTTTGACGGGTATTGAGGCCGCTTTTGGCGACAGGCCACGTACTGCGGCCGGCAGTGCCAGCGCGCGCAGAAGGCTTCAGCTGGCTCAGCGCCCCAGGTTCTTCAGCCGGCCCGGTTCGACGATCTCGACCCAGTAGCCGTCCGGGTCCTTGATGAAGGCCACGTCCTTCATCTTGCCCTGGTCGGGGCGCTTGACGTAGGTGATCTGGTGCTGGTCGAACCAGGCGATGGCGGCATCCAGGTCGGGCACCGAGAAGCAGATGTGGCCAAAGCCCTGCGGCTGCGCGTTGCCGTCGTGGTACTTGAACGCGGGGTCGTCTTCCGTGCCCCAGTTGTGCGTCAGTTCCAGGATGCCGCGCTGGGAGAAGGTCCAGGCTGTGCGCTCACCGACATCGTCGGGCGGGGTCTCGCCGTCGACCGGACGGTGCAGGAAGTACAGCGAGAACTTCATCTCGGGAAAGTCCAGCTTGCGCAGCAGCTTCATGCCCATGATGCCGGTGTAGAAGGCCAGCGAGACCTGCGGATCCTTGACCCGCAGCATGGAATGGTTGAGGACGAAGCCGCGGGTGGCGGCGGGCGCATCGGCGACGACGCCGGGTTGGTTTTCGGTCACGAAGCTCATGGATCTTGGGATAGGGGAAGGAACTCCGGGCTCTCAACAGGGCTCCGGAGCGGAGGAAGCATCGGGTTCCCGGACGACCGGCGGCAGCAGGCTCAGGTGCCCACGGCCTTGAGGTGCTTTGGGAAGGCGGGCACCGGAGCGGTACGCGCCTGCGGCGAGGCGGACATCGCACATCGTCGCAGGTAGCGCATGCAGGTCACCCGCAGGAAGGAAGCGAAGTTGGGCACTTCGCCCCGATGCGCCAGGATTTCCTCGTGGAACTTGGCGATCAGGGCGTTGGTGGTGCAACCCTCCTCCTCGGCCATTTCGGCCAGGATGTCCCACACCATGTTTTCCAGCCGGATGCTGGTCAGCACGTTGTGGATGCGCACGGTGCGCGTGCGCTGCTCGTACTGGATCGGATCGGCCTTGACGAAAAACTCACACATGCTTGTCTCCTGCTGGGCTGTGGGCGAAGCCATTCGCCGCCGGGCCGCCCCAAGGCGGATCAGCCCCCGGACCCGACAGGGACCGAGGTCCTCCCCGTTCCTGGGGCAGCGACCCGCGAAGCGGCGAAGCGTGGGGGCTCATATCGCGCGCTGCTTCATCTGCTCGGCAATGTAGTCGGCCTGCCGGATGGCCAGGGTAACAATGGTCAACGTGGGGTTTTCCGAGCCACCGGTGGTGAACTGACTCCCATCGCTGACGAACAGGTTGGGAATGTCGTGCGTCTGGCCCCATTTGTTGACCACGCCGTCCTGCGCCCGGGCGCTCATGCGGCTGGTGCCCAGGTTGTGGGTCGAGGGGTAGGGCGGCGTGCGGAAGGTCCGGATGGCCCCCGCGGCCTGGTAGACGCGCTCGCCCTGGGTGAAGGCGTGGTTGCGCATGGCGATGTCGTTGTCGTGGTCGTCGAAGTGCACGTTGGGCACGTAGTTGCCCCACTGGTCCTTGACGCTGGTGTTGAGCGTCACGCGGTTGGTCGCGCGCGGCATGTCCTCGCCCACCAGCCACATGCCGGCCAGATGGGTGTAGTGGTCCATCCACCAGGCGAAATCCGGACCCCAGCCACCCGGATTCAGGAAGGCGGCCATGAACGGAACGCCCAGCGACAGTGTTTCCATCTCGTAGCCGCCGGCAAAGCCGCGCGCCGGGTTGTGGACGGCTTCGTCGCGCACGATGCCGGCCATGGTGGTGCCGCGGTACATGTGCACCGAGTCCTTGAAGGCCGCGTACACCGATCCGGTCATGTGACGCATGTAGTTGCGCCCCACCTGACCGGAGCTGTTGGCCAGGCCGTCCTTGAACATGTTGGAGGCCGACAGCAGCAGCAGGCGCGGGGTCTCGATGGAGTTGCCTGCCACGCAGACGATCCGGGCTTTCTGGCGCTGCTCCTTGCCGTCCTTGTCGAAATAGACGACGCCGGTGACCTTGCCCGCCGGGTTGTGCTCGATGCGCGAGACGTGGGACTCGGTGCGCAACTCGAAATTGCCGGTGGCCTCGGCCTTGGGGATCTCGGTGTACAGCGTCGACCATTTGGCGCCGCTCTTGCAACCCTGGAAGCAGAAGCCCAGCTGCATGCAGCGGCCACGGTCGTCGCGCGGCTGGCTGTTGATGGCCATGTTGCCGGTGTGCACCTCCTTGTAGCCCACGCGCGTCGCGCCGTTGTACATGACCTTGAAGTTGTTGTTGCCGGGCAGGCCGGGAATGCCGTTGGTGCGGGTCACGCCCATCTTGTTTTCGGCCTTGGCGTAATAGGGCTCGAGCTCCTTCAGCGTCACCGGCCAGTCCAGCAGGTTGGCGCCCTTGAGCTCGCCATACACGGTCTTCGCGCGGAACTCGTGCTCCTGGAACCGCAGCGAGGCGCCGGCCCAGTGGGTCGTGGTGCCCCCGACGGTCTTGCAGATCCAGGCCGGCAGGCCCGCAAAATCCTTGGCGATGCGCCAGGTGCCCGAGGTGGTTCGCGTGTCCAGCCAGGCGAGCTGGGCAAACGACTTCCATTCGTCGTTGATGAAGGATGCGTTGGACTGTTGCTTGCCGGCTTCCAGCACCACCACCTTGATGCCTTTCTGGCACAGCTCGTTGGCCAGCGTACCGCCACCGGCGCCGGAGCCGATGACGACGACCACGGAGTCGTCGGAATGATCGAATTTCGCCATGTCTGTCTCGCTCTGTTCGTCTATGGATGGAAGGGCATCAGCCCATGTAGGGCTTGGGGCTGGCTTCCAGCGGCGGGGCCGGCAGCCACTTGAGGTCCTGGAAACCGCGGGTGATGTAGCCACCCTTGTCCCAGGAAGCGCCCGGATAGCCGAACACGGCGTAGGCCATGTCGTTGTCGTAGAGCGAGGTGATGCACTGGCCGCGTACCGTGTTGAAGAAGGGCGTGCCCTCCATGCTGCGCACGATCTCCTGCCGGCGTCCGGCCTTGGCCCTGGCGAAGTCGCCACCGGCGGATTTGTTGAGCCAGGCCGTGCCATCGGACAGCAGCTTGGCGGTAGCGGCGTCGCCGGCGGCCTTGGCATCCAGGTCCTTGGCCAGCAACGCGTACACCGCATCCGGCAGCTTCTCGTGCGGGTAGAGCACGCGGCCCATCGCCATCAGGGCGGCGCCTTCAGCCGACGTGAGCTTCTTGAGTTCTAGCGCCCAGGCGGTGGAGGGCGCCAGGCCGGCCAGCAGGCTGCCGGTGGCTAGGCTGCCGAACAGCAGGCCCGAGCCCTTGAGGAAGTCGCGCCGCGCCAGCGGCAGGCTGATCGGGCGGACGTCACCGGTGTCTTCGTCGCAGCTGCCCGCTGCGGGGGCGGACGTGTCCGCGATGGGAATGACGCGCATGTTTGTCTCCTGAGGTCGTCGTGGCCCGGGCTGCCCGGTACCTCAGTGTTTGACAAACGGCGCTTGTGATGGTGATAGCAGACTATTTACCGGGTTAACCCTAGTGCGGCTCCCGGCGAGTCCGGGCGCGCGCAGGCCCGGCGACTTGTGAGTGGGCTTGATGCGCGCTTTTTGGGCATTGGCCCCGCGCCCAACCCTTTCACTTGGCGAACAGCTGGCCCATGTCCTTGAAGGCCTTGAACTCCAGCGCGTTGCCGCAGGGGTCGAGCAGGAACATGGTGGCCTGCTCACCTACCTGGCCCTTGAAGCGCACATAGGGTTCGATCACGAACTTGGTACCAAAGCCGCGCAGCCGCCCGGCCAGCGCTTCCCAGTCGCCCCAGTCGAGCACGATGCCGAAGTGCGGTACCGGCACGTCGTGGCCGTCCACCGCGTTGGTGTGGGCGCTTTCCTGCGAGGCGGTCTTCGGGTGCTCGTGGATCACCAGCTGGTGGCCGTAGAAGTCGAAATCCACCCAGTGCGTGTCCGAGCGGCCTTCGGGCAGGCCGAACACCTCGCCGTAGAAGCGCCGGGCGGCCGGCAGATCATGAACGGGGATGGCGAGATGGAAGGGATTGAGCTTCATGGCGCGGGGCTTCAGGCCGGGGTGGTGATGTCAGCGCGCATGCTAGCAAAAGGCTCAGGGCGAGCCGGCTACCGGGTTTTGGGTAGGCCGAATGGCCTATATGCGCACTGTGGCGGGAAAAATAGACTCCAGTGATGCGTGGGCGCCACAGCCGGTGGCGTGCACTGAGTGCACACGAACGACTGGAGGGAACACATGAAACGGATGGGTCAATGGGTGCCGAAAGGCCTTGCGGGTCTGCTGGCATTGGCCGCGGGCGTGGTTCAGGCGGGCGTGCCTGGCGGCGGGATCGTGGGCTACGCACCTGGCTCCGTGGCCGTGCCCACGCTGTCGGAGTGGACGCTGATCGGCCTCGGCCTGCTGCTGATGGTGGTGGCCTACCGGGTGCTGCGTACCCGCGCCAACGGCCGGCTGCTGGCCAACCTGCTGGTGCTGGGCGGCGCCGCAGCCGCCGGCCTGGGTGGGCATTCGCTGGTCGGCAGCGCCAAGGCGATCTCCTTCACGCAGGTCGAGATGCCCTCAGCCGCGGGAGGGGCGGTCAGCGTGCCCTACGTCAATGAGACGATCGAGGTGGTGAACAGCACGCCGATCGCGCAGACCATCACCTCCATCGCGCCGACCGGATTTGCGCTGGAGGGTGATCCCGGCTTCACGCCGCGATGCACCGTGGGCTTGCAGGTGCCAGCTTCGTCCAGCTGCTACGTGCGTTTCGATATCCTCCTGGAGGCGCGTTGAGTTTGGAGCCTGCGGCCAGCACAGTTCGGTCACCGATGCCGCTTTTCTCTGACTGAGTTCAGGGTGCCGGGGCGCGGCTCGTCTGTTCCGGCCTATGCCGGATGGCCTATACCCTGAGTGCCCGTAACAAAAATACACTTCGGCCATGCCCGGGCGCCGCTGACGGTGGCGCGGCGGGCGTCTACCAACGACCGGAGGGAATGCATGAAGCAGATGGGCAAATGGGGGCTGAAGGGCCTCGTGGGCTTGTTCGGGATGGCCGCGAGCGCGGCCTACGCAGGCTCGGCACCTGGCGGGGTGGTGGGCTACGCACCTGGCTCCGTGGCCGTGCCCACGCTGTCGGAGTGGACGCTGATCGGCCTCGGCCTGCTGCTGATGGTGGTGGCCTACCGGGTGCTGCGTACCCGCGCCAACGGCCGGCTGCTGGCCAACCTGCTGGTGCTGGGCGGCGCCGCAGCCGCCGGTTTGGGCGGGCATTCGCTGATGGGCAATGCCAATGCGGTGGCGTATCAGGTGGACATGACCAGCGCTACCGGTGGCGCGCTCCAGGTGACGTGGACCAATGTTACGTATACGGTGTCCAATACGACGGCGGTCACCCAGACCATCACCTCCATCTCGGCGGTTGGGGGGGCCTTTGAGAGCGATCCCCTGGCCACGCCGCGTTGCACGGTCGGCCTGCAGGTGCCGGCTTCGTCGGTGTGTTACGTGCGCTTCACGTACATCCCGCCCGTACCTCTTTAGCAAGCGTAAGCTCAAGGTCGATGGCCTGCTGATGGCCGACCCGGCCGGCCCGCCACCTTGAACGACACTTCCTCCCCCGACGCCGCCGTCCAGCTCTACCTGGGCGCGCTGGTGTTCAGCCTGGTCGCGGTGTTTCTGGTGGAATCGCTGCGGCCCGCGCGCGCCGTGGGGGCCGATGCGCCGCGCCGCTGGGCCCACAACCTGCTGCTGGCCGCGCTGGCCACCCTGACCACGCTGTACACGCCGCTGCTGTTCGCCGTGGTGTTCCAGGCCCTGGGTGCCGAGCCATGGGGCTTCCGCGGCCTGCTGGCGCGTGTGGAGGTGCCGGCCTGGCTGGCCTGGGTGGCCACCTTTATGGTGCTGGATGTCACCGGCTACACCATCCACCGGCTGGCCCATGCCGTGCCGTGGTTCTGGCGGCTGCATGCCATCCACCACAGCGACCTGGAGATGGACGCCACCACCACCCACCGCCACCACCCGCTGGAAAACCTGGCCACGGCCGCGCTGACCCTGCCCGTGCTCCTGCTGCTGGGCGCGCCGCCGCTGGCGGTGCTGGGGTATTCGGTGGCAGTGACGGTGTTCAGCACCTTTTCGCACGCCAACCTCACGCTCGGCCCGCGCGTCGATGGCTGGCTGGGCCGGCTGCTGGTCACGCCCGATTTCCACCGCATGCACCACAGCGCCGAGCGCCGCTTCACCGACAGCAACTACGGCATGCTGCTGCCCTGGTGGGATCACCTGTTCGGCACGGCTTCGGCGCCCGCGCATGGCGACGAGGCGCGCCGCATGCAACTGGGCCTGGAGTATTTCCGCGCGCCGGCGGCGCAGCGGCTCGACCGGATGCTGCTGCAACCCTTCGGCCATGAAGGCTTTGACCAGGCCCGGGCCGAAGGCCGAAGTGCTGCGCTTTAGATAGCTGCCTGCGCCCGCTGCTAGCCGGCTGCAGCCCTGTTTTCCTTTGAAACCGGCTTGCTGGCCAGCAGCCTGCGTCGCGTGGCGTCGATGTTGCTGCGCAGGCGGTACAGCTCGTCGGCGTGGGCCAGCGGTACGGCGATGCGGTGCGCCACGCGGTCGAGTTCGTCCAGCTCGTCCAGCAGTTCCTCGCGCGGCGCGTCGGCCTGCTCCGCGCGGGCCTCGATGTCGCGCAGCCGCGCGTACCAGCGGAACACGCGCTGGCGCACCCGGTAGGTGTAGAGCGGCGGCACCACGCGCGACAGCGGCAGCAGCAGCACGATCAGGCCGCCGATCACCAGCCACATGCGCTGGATCACGTTGCTGGCCCAGAACGGCAGGTAGCGCTGCCAGAACGGCGGCGTGCCGTTGATGGCGCGGTCGCCCTCGGGGCTCACCGGCAGCTCGCTGGTGCGGGTGTTGGGGAACTCGCGCGCGCCGTTCAGCCAGCCGGCGCGGCTGTGGATGCCCTGCGCGGCCTGCGCGAACAGCTGGCGCAGGGCGGGGTGGGTCTGCTCGCGTGTCAGCAGCGAGGTGGTGGCGGCCAGCAGGGTCACGTCGTGCGGGGGTACGTCGGCCGCCAGGTTGGCCACGCCGCGCGGCAGCGTCACGGTGCGGAAGAACGGAAAGCGCCGCGTGTAGGCATCGGCCTGCGACAGTTCCATGGGCACGATGCCGGGTGCGCGCAGCAGCTGGCGCACCAGCGGTGACTGCGACGCGCTGGTGAGCACCACGGCGTCGAGCAGACCGGCCTGCAGCGCCTCGACCGCGGCGCGCGGCGCCAGCTGGCTGACCACCACGTCCGCTTCGCTCATGCCGTTGGCGCGCCACAGACGCTGCATGAGCTGGGGCACGCCGCTGCCCGGTTGGTCGACGTTGACGCGCAGGCCCTTGAGCTGCGGCAGCCCGACCAGAGGCGGCGGCTCGGCTGTGGGCAGGGCGCCGGAAGCGGTGGCTTGGGGCGCAGCGGCGCCTGCGCTACCAGTGGGTGCCGCCGCTTGCCCGGCCACACGGGCGGCGGCGTCCTGGCGGTAGAAGATCCACAGCGGCTCGTAGAACAGCGCGCCCAGCGACAGCAGGTCTTCGTCTTCGTCCGGGGCGTCGGCACTCTGCGGGGCGGACGCCGCCTGGGCGGCCGACGCCGCCGAGGCCGCGGCCGCCAGGGGCCGGGCCAGGTCGCTGCTGCCGCCACGCACGAAGGCCACGTCCACCTCGCCCGCCCGCAGTTGCCGCAGGTTGGCCAGCGAGCCTTCGGTGGGCACCAGCTCCACCGTGATGCCGTCGCGTGCCAGCGCCTGCGCGTAACGGCGGCCGAAGTTGGCGTAGGCGCTGCCTTCGGGGCCCGTGGCCAGGCGCACGGTCTTGGGTGGCTGCGGGTCCAGCCACCAGTAGGCGGCCACCAGCAGCGCCACGGCCAGGAAGGCCACCGGCCCGGCGGAGGCGAGCAGGTCGCGGAGGCCCAGCAGGATGAGCTTGAGGCGGCGCGTCACGGGGTTGGCAAGGCGGTCATCTTGCGGGTCATTTTGCCACCTTGCCCATACCCATCAAGCGTGAGCAGCTTTCAAATCTGTAGCAGACGGCAACCGCAACCCATCCAGCTGCAGGCCCCGGGCGGCGCGCACGGCGTTGACGCAGGCGCGCGCCACCGCCTCGGCTGCCATCACCGCCAGCACGTTGAAGCCGGGCGAGTGGCCGGCCAGCCCGGTGCCCAGGGCGAACAGCGTGTCGCCGTCGCTCATGGTGTGCACCGGCGCGATGGCGCGCGCCAGCCCGTCGTGCCCCACCGTGGCCAGGCGCTGCGCCTGGGCCTTGGTGAGCGGCGCGTCGGTGGCGATCACGCCGATGGTGGTGTTGCTGCCGGCCAGGATGGCCAGCGGCGGCTCGCCGGCCAGCAGGGCGCGGCTGGTGCCGCGCAGCGCCGCACCGTCCGCCGTGCGGGCGCCGGCCAGGGTGGTGCCGCTGGCGGGGTCGATCACGTCGCCCAGCGCGTTGACGGCGATCAGCGCGCCCACCGTGACGCCGTCCACGGTGACCGACGCGCTGCCGATGCCGCTCTTCATGGCGCAGCCCATGCCGAACATCTTGCCCACGGTGGCACCGGCGCCGGCGCCCACGCTGCCCTGCGCCACCGGCTGGTCGGACGCCGCGGTGCAGGCCGCATGCCCGGCGTCGGCGCCGGGGCGCAGCCGTGCGTCACCCACGTGCAGGTCGAACAGCACGGCGGCCGGCACCAGCGGCACCAGCTGGCCCGGCGCGTCGCCCACCGGCAGGCCGATGCCTTGTTCTTGGAGCCAGCGCATCGCGCCGCTGGCGGCGTCCAGGCCCCAGGCGCTGCCGCCGGAGAGCAGCACGGCGTGCACGCGCTCCACCAGGTTGGCGGGAGCCAGCAGATCGGTCTCGCGCGTGCCGGGCGCGGCGCCGCGCACGTCCACGCCGCCCACGGCGGTGCCGCGCGCGATCACCACGCTGCAGCCGGTGGGGCGGCCCGTGAGGGTGTGATGGCCGACCTCGATGCCGCGCACATCGGTCAGCGTGCCGGGGTGCAGGCCGGTGGTCGGGTCGATGGTGATTTTAGGCATCAAATCGGTCTCCAGGCCTTATGTGACAGGCGCAGACAGCTCTTGTTTTCATAGTGTTCCGCGATGTTGCGCATGTGCCGAGCGCGCGCGCCGGCGGCGCTTGAGGCGCACGGCCAGCCACCAGCCGAGCCAGATCAGCGCGTAGCTCAGCAGCCCGCCGGCGACGGCGAACAGTGCCAGGCCCACCAGCAGCGGCTTGCCCAGCGCGCGCACGCACTGCCAGGTGCCGAGGGGCTTGGCGGCATCGGGATCGCCGGCGTTGGCGGCGCTGGCCATGCCGGCGAGCTCGCGCCGGGCTTCGGCCAGATCCTGCGGGCTGGCGTCGCCCATCAGGCGGGCGCCGGTCTTCCAGGCCAGGTAATAGATCGGCGCGAAGGTGACCGGGTTGGTCACCAGCGTGCTGGCCAAGGCCGCCGGTACGTTGGCACGCAGGGCGATGGCGGCCGCCACCGACAGCGGCGTCTGCGCCAGCGGTACCAGCAGGCCGAAGAAGATGCCGACGCCCACACCCAGTGCCACGCCGCGGCGCGACCAGCGCCACAGCTGGCGCTCGCCCAGCCAGGGCGCGAGCCAGCGCGTGAAGCGGCTGGCTTCGAGCTGCTCGCGGCTGGGGATCAGGCGGCGGAGGCGGTCGCGCAGGGTCAAGGGCAGTGGTTGGTGGCGTGCGATTCGGACCTTGCATTGTGGCCGGAGCCGCGCACCAGAGTCACAGCCACTTCTGCATCAGCAAGGCCTGGCCTTCGCGCGGGTCGAGCACGTAGGGCGCGAAGCCGAAATGCGCGTAGCTGCGCATGGCGCGCTGGTTGCCGGAGAGCACCTCCAGCGTCAGCTTGCAGCAGCCGCGCTCCCGCGCATGGGCCTCGCAGGCGGCCAGCAGCGCCTGGCCGATGCCGCGCGCGCGGTGCGCCGGGTGCACCACCATGTCGTGCACATTGAGCAGGGGCCGGGCCTTGAAGGTGGAATAGCCCTCGAAGCAGTTGGCCAGGCCCACGGGCTGGTCGCCCAGCCAGGCGATGAAGCTCACGGCCAGTGGGTGGCGCGCCAGGTCGTCGCACAGGCGGGCACGCACGTCGGCGGGCAGCGCTTCGCCGCCGCCCATCCGGTCCTGGGCGTAGGCGTCGAGCAGGCCAATCAGGGCGGCGCGGTCGGCGGCGGCGCTGTAGTCCGCCCGGCGCACCTGCAGGCCAGGCTGCGTCAAGCCAGTTCCTCGACGGGCACGCAGGAGCAGAACAGGTTGCGGTCGCCGTAGACGTTGTCCACGCGGCCGACCGGCGGCCAGTACTTGACGCTGCCGGGCAGGCGCCCGGCCAGCGCGCCGCCGACCTCGCGTGGGTAGGGGTGGGGCCAATCGGCGGCCAGCAGGCTGCCCGCGGTGTGGGGCGCGTTCTTCAGCGGGTTGTCGTCCTGCGGCCATTCGCCGCGCTCGATGCGGCGGATTTCCTCGCGGATGGCGATCATGGCGTCGATGAAGCGGTCCAGTTCCTCGCGCGTTTCGCTCTCGGTGGGCTCGACCATCAAGGTGTTGGCCACCGGGAAGCTCAGCGTGGGCGCGTGGAAGCCGTAATCGGCCAGGCGCTTGGCCACGTCCTCGGCCATCACGCCGCTGGTTTCCTTGAGGTGCCGCAGATCCAGGATGCACTCGTGCGCCACATGGCCGTTGGCGCTGGCGTACAGCGTGGGGTAATGCGGCGCCAGGCGCTTGCTGATGTAGTTGGCGCTCAGGATGGCGGCTTCGGTGGCGTGCTGCAGGCCCGCGGCACCCATCATGCGGACGTACATCCAGCTGATCGGCAGTACGGCGGCGTTGCCCAGCGGCGCGGCGCTCACGGGGCCGACCTGGCCGGACGGCGTGGCCAGCGGTTCGCCGCCCTGGCCCGGCAGGCCGGGCAGGAAGGGGACCAGATCCTCGACCACGCAGACCGGGCCGACGCCCGGGCCGCCGCCGCCGTGCGGGATGCAGAAGGTCTTGTGCAGGTTCAGGTGGCTGACGTCGCCGCCGAACTCGCCGGGCGCGGCCACGCCCAACAGCGCGTTCATGTTGGCGCCGTCCACGTACACGCGGCCGCCGTGCTGGTGGACCAGGGCGCACAGATCCTTGACCAGCGTCTCGAACACGCCGTGCGTGCTCGGGTAGGTGATCATCACCGCAGCCAGTTGCTGGCTGTACTGTTCGCACTTGGCCTTCAGGTCGGCCAGGTCGACGTTGCCCTGCTCGTCGCACTTGGTGACCACCACCTTCAGCCCCGCCATCTGTGCACTGGCCGGGTTGGTGCCGTGCGCGCTGCTGGGGATCAGGCAGACGTCGCGCTGACCATCGCCGCGGGACGCATGCCAGGCGCGGATGGCCAGCAGGCCGGCGTACTCGCCCTGCGAACCGGCGTTGGGCTGCAGGCTGACGCCGGCGTAGCCGGTGATGGCGCAGAGCCACTGGCGCAGCTGGGCGTCGAGCTCGGCATAGCCGGCCAGCTGATCGGCCGGCGCGAAGGGGTGCACCTCTGCGAATTCCGGCCAGGTGATGGGGATCATCTCGCTGGTGGCGTTGAGCTTCATGGTGCAGCTGCCCAGCGGGATCATGCTGCGGTCCAGCGCCAGGTCCTTGTCGGAGAGCTGGCGCAGGTAGCGCAGCATGCCGGTTTCGCTTTGGTGCGTGTTGAACACCGGGTGCGTGAGGAAGGCGCTGTTGCGGCGCAGGGCGGCCGGGATCAGCGGCTCCACGCCTTTTTCGAACGCATCGAAGGTCGGCAGGGTCTGGCCGTCCTTCGCGAAGACCGACCAGAGCAGGGCGATGTCCTCGCGCGTGCTGGTTTCGTCCAGCGACATGCTCACGTACTGATGCCACGACAGCTTGAGGTTCGCGCCCTTGGCCAGCGCCTTCGCCACGAAGCCCTGGGCTTGCGCGGCGTCGGTGGCCTTGACGGTCAAGGTATCGAAGGCCGAGGCGCTGGTCAGCGTGCAGCCCAGTTGCTGCAGGCCTCGCGCCAGCACCGCGGTGTAGGCGGCCACGCGCTGCGCGATGCGCTTGAGGCCCTGCGGGCCGTGGTAGACGGCGTACATGCTGGCCACGACGGCGGGCAGCACCTGCGCCGTGCAGATGTTGGAGGTGGCCTTTTCGCGGCGGATGTGCTGCTCGCGCGTCTGCAGCGCCAGCCGGTAGGCCGGGTTGCCGTGCGTGTCCACGCTCACGCCGACCAGACGACCGGGCAGCGAGCGTTTGAACTCGTCCCGGCAGGCCATGTAGGCAGCGTGCGGGCCGCCGGCGCCCATGGGCATGCCGAAGCGCTGGGTGGTGCCGATCGCGATGTCGGCGTCGAACTCGCCCGGCGGCACCAGCAGCGTCAGGGCCAGCAGGTCGGCGGCGACGATGAAGGCGGCCTGTTTGCCGTGCACGATCTGCACGTCGGCGCGCAGGTCGTCGATGCGGCCGCTGGTCGACGGGTATTGCGCCAGCACGGCAAAGTAGTCGTCGGCGGCCAGCGCGTCAGCCCATTCCTGGGACGAGTTCGCCAGCTTCACGCTCAGACCCAGCGGTTTGGCGCGGGTCTGGATGACCTCGATGGTCTGCGGATGTGCGTCGCCGGCAACCACGATGGTGTGGCCCTTGGCCTTGACCGAGCGCTTGGCCAGCGTCATGGCTTCAGCGGCGGCGGTGGCTTCGTCGAGCATGGAGGCGTTGGCGATCGCCATGCCGGTCAGGTCGGTCACCATGGTCTGGAAGTTGACCAGCGCCTCCATGCGGCCCTGCGATATCTCGGCCTGGTAGGGCGTGTAGGCGGTGTACCAGGCGGGGTTCTCCAGGATGTTGCGCAGGATCACGCCCGGCGTGTGGGTGCCGTAGTAGCCCTGGCCGATGAAGCTCCTGTAGACCTTGTTTTTGCCGGCAATCGTCTTGAGTTCGGCCAGCGCGGCGGCTTCGGTGGTGGCGGGCGGCAACTGCATGGCGGCGCTGCGCGCGATGCTGCGCGGCACGATGCCTTCGATCAGCGCGCGGCGCGAGGCCTCGCCGATGACGGAGAGCATGTGCGCCTCGTCGGCGGCGCTGATGCCGATGTGGCGGGCGATGAATTCGCCCGGGTTTTCCAGGCTGGCGAGATCGGGGGCTTGGGACATGGGGGACTCCGGGCAAAACCTTGGGCAAGGCGCACCACCGGCCGCCGGCGGCGGCGGCGCGGTGCGCCTCACGCAGCGCTCTGCAAGCGGTGGATCAGGCGGCGAAGGCCTTGTAGGCGGCTTCGTCCATCAGCGCGGCCACCTCGGCGGCGTTGGTCAGCTTCACCTTGAAGAACCAGCCGGCGCCCATCGGGTCGCTGTTGGCCAGGCTGGGGTCGTCGCGCAGGGCCTCGTTGACTTCGGTGATCTCGCCGCTGACGGGCATGTAGACGTCGGCCGCGGCCTTGACGCTCTCGACCACGCCGGCGGTATCCTTCTGCGCGTAGGTCTTGCCGACTTCCGGTAGTTCGACAAACACCACGTCGCCCAGCGCATCCTGCGCGTGCTGCGTGATGCCGACGGTGGCGGTGTCGCCTTCGACGGCGATCCATTCGTGGTCTTCGGTGTACTTGATGGTCATGGCAAGGTTTCCTTTCGGGTATCGAAAAAGAACGAGTTGGGGCTTCAGTCGGGAACGGCGCGGAGCACATACTGCAGCGGCGCCGCTCGCTGCACGGCCACTTCAGGGTCCTGCCCCTGCAGCATCGCCATCTGCCGGATGGCGGGGGCCACGGTGTCGAGCGCGGGGTGGGGGACGATGCGCGGCTCCATGACCTCGACGCGCAGCCCCGCGTCGCGGAACATCTCGTACATCGTCGGCCCGGAGAACCAGCGCAGGTGGGTGCGGTCCAGCAGGCCGCTGTCTTCGTAACGGATCTGGCCCGCGTTCAGCCTGGCCTGGATTGACCAGTGCTGCATGTTCGGGATGCAGGCCACGACGCAGCTGCCGGCCTTCATCACCGATCGGATCTTGCGCAGCACCGTCCAGGGCTGGACCAGGTGCTCCAGGGTGTCGCCGAAGATCCAGCAATCCGTCTCGCGGTGCTCGTGCCAGAAGACATCCGGCACCTGCTCGATGTTGCCGGTGCGCACGGCGTCGCAGTGGCGGCGCGCCAGCTCGGCGTAGCGCGGGTCGATCTCGAAGCCGGTGTAATGCGCGGCGGGGTTGATCTTCTTGAACTCGCGGGCGAGGGCGCCGCTGCTGCAGCCGACCTCGAGCACGCGGGCGGCGCTCGCCGGGATCAGGGCCAGCAGTTCCGGGTTGTGCTGCTCATGGGCAGGGGTTTGCGCGCCGGTGCCTGAGAGCGGGGACGCGGGCGCGGCTTCGACGGCGTCTTCCGGCCATTTGGCCAGGTAGGCTGCGTAGGCCGCACGCCAGGCTTCGTTCTCATAGAAGCCGCCGCTCTGGTGCGTCAGCGCGATCGGCCAGGTGCCCAGCGACAGACCGGCCTGGCGCAGGCTGCGGCACAAATCCAGATCGTAGAAGTGGAACAGGAAGCGCTCGTCGAAGCGCACGCCGTGCCGGACCAGCGTGTCGCGTCGTATTGCGAGCAGCACGCCGTCCAGCAACTCGCACGCGGCTGGCGCGGGGCCGAACCGGCTGATGGGGCCGAACGGCTTGTCGCCGTGCGCCACGCTGCCCGAGAGGTGGAGGCGGTCGTCCCAGGTGGGCTGGGTGTCGACGAGGTGCCAGGCCGGCTGGCGCGGCACGCGCCGCCGGTTGCCGGCAATGCCGATGGCGTCGAAGCGATCCAGGCCCTCGGCGATGCGGACGGCGAAATGGAAATCGTCCAGCCAGACATCGTCGTGCACGAACACCAGCGTGCTGCCTTCGGGCGCGGCGTCGATGGCGTAGTTGTAGATCGACGGCAGGCCCTGGCTGTTGTCGAAGGCGATCAGCGGCGAGGTATCGGCACCCAGGCGCAGCAGCGACTGGCCGAGCGCAGAGCCTTTCCAGAAGGCTTCCTGCGACAGCCGCGTGGCGCTGACGACAACCAGGCGCGACATGGCCAGGCTCAACCGCGGTGGTAGCGCGCCGGCACGAAGGGCATCGCCGACACCAGCATCGGTACCGGCTTGCCGCGCACCATGGCGAAGACCTCGGTGCCGGGTTCGGCGTAGTCGGTGCCCACGTAGCCCATGGCGATGGGCTGGTCGATGGTGGGACCGAGCAGGCCGCTGGTGACCTGGCCGATGGCCTGACCGTCGAAGTTTTCCAGCGGCGCCGGCTCGCGCACGGGAATGCGTTCCTTGGCGATCAGGCCGACACGCTTGCGCCGCACCGGCAGGTCGCCGCTCAGCTGCGCCAGCACGAATTCCGCGCCGGGAAAACCGCCGGCGCGCTCGCCACCGGCACGCCGCACCTTCTGCATGGCCCAGGTGAGGGCCGCTTCCACCGGGGTGGTGGTGGCATCGATGTCGTTGCCATAGAGGCACAGGCCGGCCTCCAGGCGCAGCGAGTTGCGGGCACCCAGGCCGACGGGCTGGACTTCGGGCTCGGCGAGCAGGGCGCGCGCAAGAGCCTCGGCGCGCTCACCGGGCACCGAAATCTCGAAACCGTCTTCGCCCGTGTAGCCGCTGCGGGTGATGTACAGATCGGCGCCGTTCCAGTTGAAGGCCCCGCCGGTCATGAACACCAGCTTCTCGACGCCAGGCAGCAGACGCCGCAGCGCGGTGACGGCGTGCGGACCCTGCAGTGCCAGCAGCGCGCGTTCGGGCAGGGGCTGCACCTGGCAGCGGGCGCCGATCTTCTGCTGCATCAGCGCGATGTCGCCTGCCTTGCAGGCACCGTTGACGATCACGAACAGGTGGTCGCTCCGGTTCACGAACATCAGGTCGTCGACGATGCCGCCGGCATCGTTCAGCAGCAGGCCGTAGCGCTGGCGGTCGACGCCGAGGCCGATGACGTCGACCGGCACCAGGGTCTCGAAGGCCGCGGCGGCTTCCGGCCCCGCCAGCCGGAGCTGGCCCATGTGGGAAACGTCGAAAAGGCCTGCGGCGGTGCGCGTGTGCCGGTGTTCGGCCATCAGGCCGCTGGGGTATTGCACCGGCATGGCGTAGCCGGCAAAGGGCACCATGCGTGCGCCGAGTTCGACGTGCAGGTCGTACAGCGGGGTCTTGAGCAGGTCGGCGGTCATGCAGCGGGCTCCTGAAGAACACAGAGGGGGTCAAACCAGGGCAGCGCCTGCGCGCCGCCAACGTTTTGCCCCGCTGTCCGCTTTACCTGAGAGATTCGCGCGCCGATCCGCGCTTGCTCCTTCGGTGGGCGCGGGCGATGGTGCCTGCGCCTCTCTCCAGCCGGGAACACCTGCGCCCGTCTCCGGGCCTGCAGGTGGTGCCAGTCCTTTTGCCTGAGCGTTCGGGTGACCCTGCGCCTTCGGCGGCCGGCTACCCGAGGGTTGGCCGGCGCTCTCCTGACATCCGGGATTCTGCCATGCCCGAGGGCTCGCCGGACCAGCCGTTGGCGCTTTTACTTGAACACCAGGTCGCGCAGGCCGAGCGACAGCTCGGGCACGTAGGTGATGATCATCAGGCAGGCCAGCACCACCAGCACGAACGGAATCAGGTGCTTGATGATCTGTTCCAGCGGGATCTTGGCCACAGTGCAGGCCGCGAACAGGTTCACGCCGAAGGGCGGGGTGATCATGCCGAGCGCCAGGTTCACCACCATGATCAGGCCGAAGTGCACCGGATCCACGCCGAAGTGCATGGCCACCGGCGCCAGGATGGGCCCGAGCACGATGATGGCGGCGCTGGTTTCGATGAACATGCCGATGACGAACAGCGCGGCGTTCACGCCCAGCAGGAACCAGTGCGGCGACTGCAGTGTCTGCTCCAGCCAGTGGCCGATGGCGTCGGGCACGCCGGCACGCGTGATCAGGAAGGCGAACAGGCCGGCGTTGGCGATGATGAACATGATCACCGCCGACGAGATAACCGACTTGCGCAGCACCGCCGCCAGGTCCTGCAGGCCGATCTCGCGGTAGATCAGCATGCCGACGATCAGCGCGTACAGCACCGCCACGGCGGAAGCCTCGGTGGGCGTGAACACGCCGCCGTAGATGCCGCCCAGGATGATCACCGGCATCAGCAGCGCCCAGGCGGCCTTGCGGGTGGCCGTCCAGAAGCCCAGGCGGCCATCGCCGTCGTTCTTGCCCCAGCCCTTCCACTTGCAGTAGATCCAGACGAACACCATCAGCGCGCCGGAGATCAGGATGCCGGGGCCGAAACCGGCGATGAACAGCTCGCCGATCGACACTTCCGCCGCCACGCCGTAGAGGATCATGGGGATCGAGGGCGGGATGATCACGCCCAGCTCGGCGCTGGTGGCCTGCAGTGCGGCGGCGTAGCTCTTGGGATAGCCATGCTCGACCAGCGCCGGGATCAGGATGGCACCGATGGCGAAGGTGGTGGCCACCGACGAGCCAGACACCGCCGCGAAGATCATGCAGGTGAGCACGCAGGTCATGGGCAGGCCGCCCTGCACGCCGCCCACGATGCTCTTGGCGAAATCCACCAGCCGGCGCGAGATGCCGCCGGTTTCCATCAGGTTGCCGGCCAGGATGAAGAAGGGAATGGCCGCCAGCGGAAACTTGTTGACCGCGTTGAAGATCTCCTTGACCGAGATCAGCATGTTGGCGTGGTTGACCTGGATGCCGACGATGGACGCCAGCCCGATCGACACGGCCACCGACACGCTGAGCGCGAAGCCCAGCATCATGGTGATGAGCATGGCGATGGTCATGCGAGCCTCCAGGCCTGGCGCAGCGTGTCCATGCCCATCCCTGAACAGGCCTTCATGCCACGGAGCAGTTCTGCGGCCCTCATTGCGCCGTCTCCAGTTCCATGTGGCGCGGGTCCAGGTAATTGGCCACGATGCCGATGATCGAGAAGATGGCGCCCACCGGCATGGCCACGTAGGCCCAGAACATGGTCAGCTCTTCCAGGCCGGCCATGGTCTGCACCTTGCCGCGCACGGCGTAGTCCCAGCCCCACCAGAGGATGAGCAGCATCAGCGCCAGCGCGGCCAGCGCCGCAGCCGCTTCCAGCAGGCGCACGCCACGCGACGGCAACGCGCGCTTGAGCGCGTCCACGCTCACCATCGCGCCCTGGCGGAAGGCCGCGGGGATGCCGAGGAACAGCATCCAGATCAGCGAGAAGCGGATCAGCACTTCCGTCCACTCGGCCGGCTGCTCCAGGATGAAGCGGGTGACGATCTGGAACACGCCCAGGGACGACGCCACCACCAGCATCAGGCAGGCCAGCACCAGGGCGATGCGGGTGGTCCAGCGCTCCAGTTGCAGAAAACCTTGCTTCATTGGGGGCAACCAGGGAAGTTCGATGAATCAGAAACAAAAACGCCCGCCAGCCCAGGCTGGTCGGGCGTAGTCAGCTACATGAAACGTAGCAAACTTGCGCCTGCCGGCTTACTTGAAGTTGCGGATGCGCTCGATGTTGGCCTTGCCGAACTTCTTCTCGAACTCGGCGTCGGCACCGGCCAGGGCCTTGACGAACGCGGCCTTGTCGACGTTGGTTTCGACCTGCATGCCCTTGCCGCGCAGGTACTCGACGCCCTTGGCGTCGTCCTCGTCCACGCGGGCGCGGTTGGCCTTGGTGCCTTCCTTGGCGGCCTCGATGAAGGCCTGCTGGTCAGCCGGGCTGAGCTTGTCGAACTCGGCCTTGTTCATCAGGAAGATGCAGGGCGAGTAGACGTGGCCCGTCAGCGCCAGGTACTTCTGCACCTGGTCGAACTTGGCGGAGATGATCACCGACAGCGGGTTCTCCTGGCCGTCCACCGTGCCCTGCTGCAGGGCGGTGAAGACTTCCGGGAAGGCCATCGGCGTGGTGATGATGCCCAGCGCCTTGTAGGCGGCGATGTGCACCGGGTTCTCCATGGTGCGCATCTTCAGGCCCTTGACGTCGGCCGGCTCCTTGATGGCGCGCTTGTTGTCCGTCATGTTGCGGAAGCCGTTCTCGGCCCAGGCCAGGGCCTTGAAGCCCTTGGGCTCGAACTTCTTCAGCATGTCCTGGCCGATCGGGCCGTCCAGCACCGCGCGGGCGTGGGCCTTGTCGCGGAACAGGAAGGGGATGTCGAGGATCTGCGCGTCCGGCACGAAGTTGGGCACCGGGCCGGTGGAGGAGAAGGTGAGCGCCTGGGTGCCGAGCTGCACGGCCTCGATGGATTCGCGTTCGCCGCCGAGCGAGCCGTTGTAGAAGGTCTCGATCTTGTAGCGGCCGCCGGTGCGCTTGGCCACTTCCTTGGCGAAGGTGTCGATGGCCACGCCCTGGTGCGAGTTCTGCGCGGTCGAGATGTTGATCTTCATCACGGTCTGCGCGGCGGCGCCGGCCACCAGGCCCAGGGCCAGGGTCGCGCCAAGAACCAGTCGGTGCAATTTCATCGGATGTCTCCTGCTTTGTGAACAACGAAGGCGCGCCCGGAAGCGGGCGCGCTGCAGCGCCACATTATGGTCAGTCGGGCGCCGCCTCAGGCTACGGGTTTTCGCTCATGCGGATCGCGCAGGCGACACGGGCTTGCGCCACGCTCCGGGCAAGGTTCCGATTGCTATCGAAAGAGAAGCTGCCTGCGCCCGCCATTCCTGGGCCAGAGGCCGGTTTTCCTTGCAAACCGGCGTTGGCCCACTGGCATCTTCACATACCCGAATAGTTCGGCCCACCGCCGCCTTCGGGCGTGACCCAGACGATGTTCTGCGTCGGGTCCTTGATGTCGCAGGTCTTGCAGTGCACGCAGTTCTGGGCGTTGATCTGCAGGCGCTGGGCGCTGCCGCCGGCCGCTTCGTCGGGCACGAACTCGTACACGCCGGCCGGGCAGTAGCGCTGCTCGGGGCCGGCGTACTGCGGCAGGTTAATGCGCACCGGCACCGTCGGGTCCTTCAGTGTCAGGTGCGCGGGCTGGTTCTCTTCGTGGTTGGTGTTGCTGATGAACACGCTGGAGAGGCGGTCGAAGGTCAGCTTGCCGTCGGGCCTGGGATAGTCGATGGGCTGGTGCCCGGCCGCCTTGTCGAGCAGCGCGTAGTCCGGCGCGTGGCGGTGCACCGTCCAGGGCATGTGGCCGGCGAACAGCTTCTGCTCGATGCCGGTCATCAGCGTGCCCACGGTGAGCCCCTTCTTGAACCAGGTCTTGTAGTTGCGGTCCTTGTTGAGCTCGGCGTGCAGCCAGGAGTGCTCGAACGCCTCCGGGTAGGCGGAAAGCTCGTCGTGCTGGCGGCCGGCCACCACGGCGTCGTAGGCAGCGTCGGCGGCCAGCATGCCGGTCTTGATGGCGGCGTGGCTGCCCTTGATGCGGCTCACGTTGAGGTAGCCGGCGTCGCAGCCCACCAGCGCGCCGCCGGGGAACACCGTCTTGGGCAGGGCCATGATGCCGCCGGCGGTGATGGCGCGCGCGCCGTAGGAGATGCGCTTGGCGTTCACGTTGCCGTTGTCGTCGGTGAAGTACCACTTGATGCGCGGGTGGGTCTTCCAGCGCTGGAATTCCTCGAACGGGAACAGGTAGGGGTTCTCGTAGCCCAGGCCGATCACGAAGCCGCAGTAGACCTTGTTGTCCTCGGCGTGGTACATGAAGGCGCCGCCGTAGGTGTCGGGGTCGAGCGGCCAGCCGGCCGAGTGCAGCGCCAGGCCCGGGGTGTGGCGGCTCGGGTCGATCTCCCACAGCTCCTTGATGCCGATGGCGTAGCTCTGCGGGTCGCTGTGCGCATCGAGCTTGAAGCGCTCGATCAGCTGGCGGCCCAGGTGGCCGCGCGAGCCTTCGCAGAACAGCGTGTACCTGGCGTGCAGCTCCATGCCGAGCTGGAAGTTCTCGGTCGGCTCGCCATCCTTGCCGACGCCCATGTTGCCGGTGGCCACGCCCTTGACGCTGCCGTCGTCGTTGTAGAGCACTTCGGCGGCGGGAAAGCCCGGGAAGATCTCCACGCCCAGCTCCTCGGCCTGCTGGGCCAGCCAGCGCACCACGTTGCCCAGGCTGATGATGTAGTTGCCGTGGTTGTCGAAGCACTTGGGCAGCAGCATGTTCATCATGCGCGTGCCGCCGGTTTCGCTGAGCATCAGGAAGGCGTCGTCGGTGACCTGCTGCTTCAGCGGCGCGCCCTTTTCCTTCCAGTCGGGGATCAGTTCGGTCAGTGCCTTCGGGTCCATGATGGCGCCCGAGAGGATGTGCGCGCCGGGCTCAGAGCCCTTTTCCAGCACCACCACCGAGACGTCCTGGCGCTTCTCTGCCGCCAGCTGCTTGAGCCGGATGGCGGCGGACAGGCCGGCCGGGCCGGCGCCGACGATGACGACGTCGTACTCCATCGCCTCGCGCGGGCCGTATTGCTCCAGGATTTGCTCGGGGGTCATGGTGTCTGCCTCGTGGTTTGATAATCGGCACACCCCGCGGCCGTTTTGGGCCGCGCGGCTGATGTTTCAAGCCATTTTATGTGCGGGCCATGCACGGGCCGCACGCCACCGAGGAGATTCCTTCCATGACCTACAGCATCGACCTTTCCGGCCGCGTGGCCCTTGTCACCGGCGCCTCCAGCGGCCTGGGCGCGCAATTTGCGCGCTCGCTGGCCAGGGCCGGCGCCGGCGTGGTACTGGCCAGCCGCCGGGTGGAGAAGCTGAAGGCGCTGCGCGCGCGCATCGAGGGCGAGGGCGGTGACGCCCACGTGGTCGAGTGCGACGTGACCGACGTGCAGTCCATCAAGGCCGCCGTGGCCCACGCCGAGACCGAGATGGGCTCGATCGACATCCTGGTCAACAACTCCGGCGTCTCCACCACCCAGCGCCTGCAGGACGTGACCGAGGACGACTACGACTTCATCTTCAACACCAACACCCGCGGCGCCTTCTTTGTCGCGCAGGAAGTGGCCAAGCGCATGATCGCGCGCGCCAAGGGCGCGGCGCCCGGCAGCTTCACCGGCGGGCGCATCATCAACATCGCCAGCATGGCCGGGCTCAAGGTGCTGCCGCAGATCGGCGTGTACTGCATGAGCAAGGCCGCGGTGGTGCAGATGACCAGGGCCATGGCGCTGGAGTGGGGGCGCTTCGGCATCAACGTGAACGCCATCTGCCCGGGCTACATCGACACCGAAATCAACCACGCCCACTGGGAAACCGAAGGCGGCAAGAAGCTCGTCGCCATGCTGCCGCGCAAGCGCGTGGGCGAGCCGAAGGACCTGGACGCGGTGCTGATGATGCTGGCTTCCGACCAGAGCCATTTCGTCAACGGCGCGGTCATCGCGGCGGATGACGGCTTTGCGGTGTGAAGAGGCGCGCCCCCTGAGTCGCCTTCAGCGCCTTCCCCTCTGCTGCGCGAGGTGGACAGCGCCAGTTCACGGCGCAGGTCCGGGAACGGCGTTCACCCGCATGGCCTGCTCCGCGGCCGTCGGGCTTCTGTTGAGCAACCGCCGTCGGCCGGTGGATTCATGGCTGTCGGCGGCTTTCCATCACCGGCCGGATGGCCGGCCGCTCATTCGGTGACCACCAAGAGACAAGCATGAAGATCGAACTTCCCGAAAAGAAAAAGCTGGTTCACGAGATGACCATCCCCATCCGCTGGGGCGACATGGACGCGATGGGCCACATCAACAACACGGTGTACTTCCGCTACATGGAGACAGCGCGCATCGACTGGCTGCACGGCATCGGCTGCGAGCCCGACCCGAAGGGCGAGGGCGTGGTGATCGTCAACGCGTTCTGCAACTTCCATCGCCAGTTCGAGTACCCCGCCGAGGTGCTGATCCGCACCTACGTGAGCAGCCCGGGCCGCAGCTCCTTCGAGAGCTGGGCGACGATGGAGAAGGTGGGCGAGCCCGGCGTGCTCTACGCCACCGGCGGCGCCACCACGGTGTGGGTGGACTTCCCGGCGCAGAAGTCCGCGCCGCTGCCGGAGTGGCTGCGCCAGGTGGTAGCGGATTGAGTTTTTGAGGCCAGATTGGCCTACAGCCCTTTGCTGGAGGGCGCAGGCAGCTATGAAATCGGGAGCGATGCACGTTCGGCCATTGCCTTTGCAGAATCGCGCCAACCCGCCAGCGGCACCAGCGCCTGCTCGAATTGCCGGGTGGCGTCCGGCCAGTTGAACTGCTCGGCGTGGCGGCGCACGCCCTCGCGCGGCCTGGCCAGCGCGGCCAGGCAGGCGGCGCGCAGGTTGTCGTCGATGGCGCCACCGGGCGAATCGTGGCCCACCACGTCGATCGGGCCCGGCACCGGGTAGGCGGCCACCGGCGTGCCGCAGGCCATGGCTTCCACCATCACCAGGCCGAAGGTGTCGGTCACGCTGGGGAACACCATCACGTCGGCGCTGCGGTAGACCTGCGCCAGCTCGTCACCGCCCAGCACCCCGAACCAGCGCACGCCGGGAAAGCGGGCCTTCAATCGGGCCTCTTCCGGCCCCGCGCCGGCCACCCATTTCTCGCCCGGCAGATCGCATTCCAGGAACTTGTGCACCTGCTTTTCCACCGCCAGCCGGCCGACGTAGAGGAACACCGGCGCGCTGCCGCGCGGCAGCCGCGGCCCTTCGGGTGTGAAGGCTTCCAGGTTCACGCCGCGCGACCACAGCGTGGCCTGCGTGAAGCCGCGCGCCTTCAGGTCGTCCACGATGGCCGGCGTGGGCGCCAGCGTGGCGCGGCCGGCGTTGTGAAAGCGCCGCAGCAGCGCGTAGCTCCAGCCCACCGGCACGCGCACGCGGGCGTGCACGTACTCGGGAAAGCGGCTGTGGTAGGCCGTGGTGAAGGGCCAGCCGCGTCGCAGCGCCACCGCGCGCGCCGCCCAGCCCAGCGGGCCCTCGGTGGCGATGTGCAGGCAATCGGGCGCCACGGCGTCGATGCGGCGCGCCACCACGGCGCGTGTGGCCAGCGCCAGCGAGATCTCAGGGTAGGTCGGGCAGGGCACCGAGCGGAAATCCTGCGGCGACAGGATGTGCGTGTCGTGCCCCATGGCCTGCAGATGGCGGGTGGTCATCTTGAGCGTGCGCACCACGCCGTTGACCTGCGGCTCCCATGCATCGGTGACGATCAGGATCTTCAAGCTTGCTCCTTGTTCCATAGCTGCCTGCGGCGGCGGGGCATGGGCTGGAGGCTGATTTCACTGTGAAAATCCGCATGCGCCCTGCGCGCAGCCCAGGCGGCCGCGCATGACGATTGCACGGCAACTTTGTGGCAAGAGCGTGACGGCGGGCCAGCGCCTTTCTTGGTGCGAGCACGGGCCAAGCACCGCCCGGCGGTGGCGGGCGGCGGGGTGGAGCAAAGCGGCAAAGGCGCGCCGGGGCGGCGGCCCGGTCAGGCCGGCTTTTTCTCGCGCGGCAGGCGGCCCATCAGGTAGAACTGTTCGTTGGGCAGCATGCCGCTGAAGCTGGCAATGCGGTTGGAGAGACCGAAGAACGCGGTGATGGCGGCGATGTCCCAGATGTCCTCGTCGTCGAAGCCGTGCGCGTGCAGCGGGGCGAAATCGGATTCGTCGAGCTCGTGCGAGCGCAGGCACACCTTCATGGCGAAATCGAGCATGGCCTTCTGGCGCTCGCTGATGTCGGCCTTGCGGTAGTTGACGGCTACCTGGTCGGCCACCAGCGGCTTTTTCTCGTAGATGCGCAGCAGCGCGCCGTGCGCCACCACGCAGTACAGGCACTGGTTGGCCGCGCTGGTGGTGGTGACGATCATCTCGCGGTCGCCCTTGCTGAGGTTGCTGCTGCGGCCCACGCTTTCCGGGTCCATCAGTGCGTCGTGGTAGGCGAAGAAGGCGCGCCACTCGGCCGGCCGGCGCGCCAGGCCCAGGAACACGTTGGGCACGAAGCCGGCTTTTTCCTGCACCTCCAGGATCTTGGCCTTCAGGTCGTCGGGCAACTGGTTGATGTCTGCGAGGGGGTAGCGGCTCATGCGTGTCTCCTGGGGGTTGTATGGGTGATGGCTATGGCTGCCATTGCACAAATTGACTTTGCTCATGGCCTGCCTGTCCCTACCATTGATCTTACCGACCTGCTTTCAGGCTCTTCGTGAGAGCCGGCAGTCGGCCAACCAGCAAGGAGCGTCAGCATGGATCGCATCAAGCTCATCGTCGGCGGCGGCATCAACGTGGCCGGTCTGGCCGTGCTGATCGGCCATTTCAGCGGCCTGCTGGGCTGACGGCTACCATCGTGCGGCGGGCACCGAGGCCCGCGCGAACGGAGCCGCTGCATGAAGAACGAACCCGATAAGGACTACGACAAGGGCCTGGCCACGCGCCGGCGCGTGATGGGCGACGAGTTTGTCGACCGCGCGCTGGGCGGCATGACGCCGTTCACCGCGCCGATCCAGCAGTACATCACCCGCAACGCCTGGGGCGACGTTTGGCAGCGCCCGGGGCTGGACCTGAAAACGCGCAGCCTGATCACCGTGGCCATGCTCACCGCGCTGGGCAAGCAGCATGAGCTCAAGGGCCACGTGCGCGGCGCACTCAACAACGGCGTGACGCCCGAGGAATTGCAGGAGGTGCTGCTGCACGCCAGCATCTACTGCGGCGTGCCCACGGCGGTGGAAGCCTTCCGCAGCGCCGCCGAAGTGGTGGATGGCCCCGCCAAGCGTTGATTTTCAAGCCATATTGGCCTGCAGCCCTTTGGTGGCGGGCGCAGGCAGCTATGGAAATATGAGTCTTTGGCGGCTCACACCCCGCCCATCAGCCGCTGCACCAGGTCGGCGGCGGTGCTGGCCTGGTACTTGCGCATGAGGCGGGCGCGGTAGATCTCCACCGTGCGGTGGCTGATGCCGAGTTCGCGCCCGATCTCCTTGCTGGTGAGGCCGCGCATCAGTTGCGCCGCCACCTCGCGCTCGCGCGCCGTGAGCGCCGCCGTCACGGGGCGCTGGGCGCTCAGATCCTCGAAGGTCCAGATGCCAGCGGCGTGCGGGGCGCTGCGGTCGATGGCGCGGCCGGTCACGTGGCACCAGAAGGTCTCGCCCGCGCGCGGGCCGCCCACGCGCTTCATCACCCGGTTGTCGGCGTAGACGCCGTGGGCGTTGAGGATCGGCGCGATACGGGCGCCGATGCGCTCGTACTCGTCGGCGCTGGGGTAGAGGATGCGGAAGCTTTGTCCGACGAGCTGCTCGGGCGCGGCGCCGAACATCTCGCAGACGCGCTCGTTGCAGTCCACAATATGGCGCTGGCGCGACAGGATCAGCCCCACCGGCGCGAGTTGGAAGGCCAGCCGGTAATCGGGCGCGTCAGGGGAGTCAGGGATGTCCATTACGAAGTACTACGTAACCAGATACGTAGTATCTTCCAAGGCTGTTTCCCGGCTCCCATCGACCCCTTCTTTCCCAGGAGAGACTTTCCGTGAACAAGATTTACCCCTCGGCCGCCGAGGCGCTGAAAGGCGTCGTCAAGGATGGCCAGTTGCTGGCCGTGGGCGGCTTCGGCCTGTGCGGCATCCCCGAGGCGCTGATCGAGGCGCTGCGTGATTCCGGCGTCAGGAACCTGACCGCCATCTCCAACAACGCCGGTGTCGACGGCTTCGGCCTCGGCAAGCTGCTGGAAACGCGCCAGATCAAGAAGATGATCAGCTCCTACGTGGGCGAGAACAAGGAGTTCGAGCGCCAGTACCTGGCGGGCGAACTGGAGCTGGAATTCACGCCCCAGGGCACGCTGGCCGAGAAGCTGCGCGCTGGCGGCGCCGGCATCCCGGCCTTCTTCACCAAGACCGGCGTCGGCACCCTGGTGGCCGAGGGCAAGGAGCTGCGCGAGTTCAACGGCGAGACCTACGTGATGGAGCAAGCGCTGGTGGCCGACGTGGCCCTGGTCAAGGCCGACGTGGCCGACCGCAGCGGCAACCTGCGCTTCAACCTGACGGCGCGCAACTTCAACCCGGCCTGCGCCATGGCCGGCAAGGTCTGCATCGTGGAGGTGGAGCGCATCGTGGCCAACGGCGAGCTGGCGCCGGACGACGTCCACCTGCCGGGGATCTACGTGCACCGCATCGTGCACAACCCCACGCCCGAGAAGCGCATCGAGAAGCGCACCCTGCGCGAGCACAAGTAAACAAGGAGTCACTCTCATGGCCTGGACCCAAGACCAGATGGCTGCCCGCGCGGCGGCCGAATTGCAGGACGGCTTCTACGTCAACCTGGGCATCGGCATTCCCACGCTGGTGGCCAACCACGTGCCCGCCGACAAGGAGGTGTGGCTGCAGTCCGAGAACGGCATGCTCGGCATCGGCCCGTTCCCGACGGAAGACGAGGTGGACGCCGACCTCATCAACGCCGGCAAGCAGACGGTGACCACCATCAAGGGCAGCTCGATCTTCGGCAGCCACGACAGCTTCGCCATGATCCGCGGCGGCAAGATCAACCTCTCCATCCTCGGCGCCATGCAGGTGAGCGAGGGCGGCGACCTGGCCAACTGGATGATCCCGGGCAAGATGGTCAAGGGCATGGGCGGCGCCATGGACCTGGTGGCCGGCGTGCCGCGCGTGATCGTGCTGATGGAGCACGTGGCCAGGAAGAAGGACGGCACCACCGACATGAAGATCCTGCCCAAGTGCACGCTGCCGCTCACCGGTGTGGGCGTGGTGGACCGCATCATCACCGACCTGGGCGTGTTCGACGTGACCGACAAGGGCCTCAAGGTCGCCGAGCTGGCCGACGGCGTGAGCTTCGAGGAAGCGCAATCCAAAACCGGGGTCACCCTTCTGAAATAAGCGGGTGCCCGCCGCCGTTCAACCGTACAAGCAGGTGCCGATCCACAAGCGGCCCTGCTTTTTGTTTTTGTCTCACATCTGAACCAGGAGTACGCACCATGAGCATGCTGAAAGGCAAGACCGCCCTTGTCACCGGGTCCACCAGCGGCATCGGTCTGGGCATCGCCATCGAACTGGCCAAGCAGGGCGCCAACATCGTGATGAACGGCTTCGGTGACCACGAAGGTCCGAAGAAGGAGATCGAGGCGCTGGGCGTGAAGGTCGAGTACCACGGCGCCGACATGAGCAAGCCCGCCGAGATCGAGGCCATGATGAAGTTCGCGGCCGAGAAGTTCGGCGGCGTGGACATCCTCGTCAACAACGCCGGCATCCAGTACGTGGCGCCGATCCAGGACTTCCCGCCGGAGCGCTGGGACGCCATCATCGCCATCAACCTCAGCTCGGCCTTCCACACCTCGCGGCTGGCCATTCCGCACATGAAGCAGAAGAACTGGGGCCGCATCATCAACATCGCCTCGGCGCACGGGCTGGTGGCGTCGAAGGAGAAATCCGCCTATGTGGCGGCCAAGCACGGCATCGTGGGCCTGACCAAGGTCGCGGCGCTGGAGCTGGCCACCAGTGGTGTCACCGCCAACGCCATCTGCCCCGGCTGGGTGCTCACGCCGCTGGTGCAGAAGCAGATCGACGATCGCGCTGCCAAGGAAGGCATCACCGTGGACCAGGCCACCAGGGAGCTGCTGGGCGAGAAGGAGCCCTCGCTGCAGTTCACCACGCCGGAGCAGCTGGGCGGCCTGGCCGTGTTCTTCTGCTCGCCCGCGGCCGACAACGTGCGCGGCCAGGCCTGGGCGCACGACGGCGGTTGGACCGCGCAGTGACCGCATGATCTGGTTCTGGTGCCGGATCAGCTCGCAGCCGGCACCAGACGGGCGCAGCCAGCTACATCTTCAATAGCTTGCTGATGTCTTGAACGGAGCGGACATGCATGTCCGCTCCGCGTTTCGCATCCATCCTCCACGCTGCATGCAGGCCCTGCGGTCACTTGCCGGCACGGGTCTTGCATGGGAATTACCCTGAGTTTCCGCGCCGCGTTCTGGTTATTCCCAAGAAGCCAACGGCGCAGCGATGCTAAGGTGGCCGCATCCCCGCGACCTGCGCCGGGTGCCGTGTGCTTTCTTTGCCGTGTGCCAGCCTTGCGCGTTGCGCGCCCCGGTTCCGCCGGGGTCGGTGGCGGGGCTGAGCCCTTCGGGCTTTCCAAGCCCTCACCCTTCCACGCAAAGGAGTACCAGTGCCCATGGCCTTCAAGTTCAAATCCCTGACCCAGGTTCTTTCGATGGCTGCCGTGGCCGCCGCCGTGGTGGCGTCGGCGCCCGCCGCGGCGCAGCAGAAGTTCGTCACCATCGGCACCGGCGGTGTCACGGGCGTGTACTACGCGGCCGGTGGCGCCATCTGCCGCCTGATGAACAAGGACCGCGCCAAGCACCACATCCGCTGCTCGGTTGAATCCACCGGCGGCTCGGTCTACAACATCAACACCATCCGCGCGGGTGAACTCGACTTCGGCGTGGCCCAGTCCGACTGGCAGTACCACGCCGTCAACGGCACCAAGGTGTTCGAGAAGGACGGCGCGTTCAAGGACCTGCGCGCCGTGTTCTCGATCCACCCGGAGCCGTTCACCGTGGTGGCGCGCAAGGAAGCCAATGTCACGAAGTTCGAGGACTTCAAGGGCAAGCGCTTCAACGTGGGCAACCCGGGCTCCGGCACGCGCGCCTCGCTCGACGAGCTGCTGAACGCGCTGGGCATGAAGATCACCGATTTCTCGCTGGCTTCGGAGCTCAAGGCCGACGAGCACGGCGCCGCGCTGTGCGACAACAAGATCGACGGTTTCTTCTACGGCGTGGGCCATCCCTCGGCCAACATCCAGGACCCGACCACCACCTGCGGTGCCAAGCTGGTGTCGCTGACCGGCCCCGCCATCGACAAGCTGGTGGCCAGCGCGCCGTACTACGCCTACGCCGAGATCCCCGGCGGCATGTACAACAACAACCCGCAGCCGACCAAGACCTACGGCGTGCTGGCCACCTTCGTGACCTCCGCCAAGGTGCCGGACGAAGTGGTCTACCAGATGGTCAAGGCGGTGTTCGACAACTTCGACGACTTCAAGAAGCTGCACCCGGCCTTCGCCCATCTCGACCCGAAGAAGATGGTCAAGGACGGCCTGTCAGCACCCGTCCATCCCGGCGCGATGAAGTACTACAAGGAAAAAGGCTGGCTCTGATCGCCGCAGCCAGGCAAAGCACAGGGGCCGCAGAGCCCCTTTTTTGATCGTGTCATGAGGAGGTCGGCATGAATGCTCCCCAACAACCGCAAGGCGAACAGAACGGCGCCCCCGAGATCGACCTGGCCCAGCTGGTCGCCGAGACCGATACCGGCGGCCGCGATCCGCAGGGCCTGGCGCGCGCGGTGCTGCTCGGTGTGGCGCTGGTGTGGTCGCTGTTCCAGCTGTGGATCGCCTCGCCGCTGCCGTTTGCGCTGGGTTTCGGCGTGTTCAACGACACCGAATCGCGCTCGCTGCACCTGGGCTTTGCGCTGCTGCTGGCCTTTCTGGCGTACCCGGCGTTCGGCAAGTCGCCGCGCGACCGCATCCCGGTGGCCGACTGGCTGCTGGGGCTGATCGCCGCCTTCTGCGGCAGCTACCTGTTCTGGTTCTACGGCGCGCTGGCCACGCGGCCCGGCGCGCCCATCCTGCAGGACATCGTGGTGGCCATCGTCGGCCTGGTGCTGCTGCTGGAGGCGGCGCGCCGCGCGCTCGGCCTGCCCATGGTGATCCTGGCGGTGGTGTTCATCGCCTACATCTTCGCCGGCCCCTACATGCCGGACATGATCGCGCACAAGGGCGCCTCGCTCGGCAAGGGCATGTCGCACCTGTGGCTCACCACCGAAGGCGTGTTCGGCGTGGCGCTGGGCGTGTCGTCGGGCTTCATCTTCCTGTTCGTGCTGTTCGGCGCGCTGCTGGAAACGGCGGGTGCCGGCAACTACTTCATCCAGAGCGCCATCTCCATGCTGGGCCACCTGCGCGGCGGCCCGGCCAAGGCGGCGGTGGTGGCTTCGGCCAGCACGGGGCTGATCTCGGGCTCGTCGATCGCCAACGTGGTGACCACCGGCACCTTCACCATCCCGCTGATGAAACGCGTGGGCTACCGGCCCGACAAGGCCGGCGCGGTGGAGGTGGCCGCCTCGGTGGACGGGCAGATCATGCCGCCCGTGATGGGCGCGGCCGCGTTCCTGATGGTCGAGTACGTGGGCATCCCCTACACCCAGGTGCTCAAGCACGCCGTGCTGCCGGCGCTGATCTCGTACATCGCGCTGTTCTACATCGTCCACCTCGAGGCGATGAAATCCGACATCCGCGGCATCCCGCGCCCGCCCGGCGCGCCGCAGGGCATGGCGCGCGTGCGCTCGGCGCTGATGACCGTCTGCGGCTTCATCGTGCTGGCCGGCGCCGTGTACTACGGCATGGGCTGGATCAAGGACCTGGCGGGCGCGGCCGCCAAGTGGATCGTGCTGGCGCTGCTGCTGGCCGGTTACGTGGCGCTGATCGGCTTCAGCGCGCGCTTTCCCGAGCTGACGCCGGACGACCCCAACAAGCCCATGGAGTACCTGCCCGAGGCCGGGCCCACGCTCAAGTCCGGCCTGCACTACCTGCTGCCGGTGGTGGTGCTGATCTGGAACCTGATGGTGGAAGAGATGTCGCCCGCGCTTTCGGCCTTCTGGGCCACCATGTTCCTGGTGCTGATCGTGGTCACGCAGCGACCGCTGTTCGCGCTGTTCCGCAAGCACGCGCTGGCCGGGACCGTGCAGCACGGCCTGTCGGACCTGTTCACGGGCCTGGTCACCGGGGCGCGCAACATGATCGGCATCGGCATCGCCACGGCGGCGGCGGGCATCATCGTCGGCACCGTCACGCTCACCGGCATCGGCCTGGTGATGACCGAGTTCGTCGAGGTCATCTCCGGCGGCAACCTGATGGTCATGCTGCTCATGGTGGCGGTGATCTGCCTGATCCTGGGCATGGGCCTGCCCACCACGGCCAACTACATCGTGGTGTCCACGCTGATGGCGCCGGTGGTGGTGGAGCTGGGCTCGCAGAGCGGCCTGCTGGTGCCGCTGATCGCGGTGCACATGTTCGTCTTCTACTTCGGCCTGATGGCCGACGTGACGCCGCCCGTGGGCCTGGCCTCGTACGCGGCGGCGGGCATCGCGCGGACGGACCCGATCAAGACCGGCGTCACCGCCTTCGGCTACAGCATCCGCACGGCGATCCTGCCGTTCATGTTCATCTTCAACACGCAGCTGCTGCTGATCGGCATCGACAACGCGGCGCACCTGGTCATCACCATCGTCAGCGCCATCGTCGCCAACCTGATGTTCGCGGCCGGCACGCAGGGCTGGTTCGTCACGCGCAACCGCTGGTGGGAAAGCCTGGCGCTGCTGCTGGTCACCTTCACGCTGTTCCGGCCCGGCTTCTGGTGGGACATGATCTACCCGCCCTACGTCGATGCCCCGGCCACGCAACTGATCCAGGTGGCCGACGAGGCCCCTGACGGTGCGCGCCAGCGGCTGTGGATCGAGGGCACCACCATCGAGGGCAAGGAAATCTCGCGCGGCGTGCTGCTGCCGCTGGGCGACAAGGCCGACAACGGCCGTGCCCGGCTGGCCAAAGTGGGCCTGCGCGTGGTGCCCATGGGCGACGAGCTGCAGGTGATGCAGGTGCAGTTCGGCAGCCGCGCCGAGAAGCTGGGCATCGAGCAGGGCTTCACCATCAAGACCATCGAGAACGACGCCGACCGCCCGGCCAAGGAATGGATGATGGTGCCCGCACTGCTGTTGCTGGGCCTGGTGTACTGGGTGCAGCGGCGCCGGCGAGACAGCGCGGCGGCGGCCGTGCCGGCCTGAGCCGCGCCACGGGGAGGCCCGTCTTGGAAGTGTTTTGGGCCTCCAGCCCAGTATTGACTGTCGCAGGCAGCTCCTGAATCAGGAGCAATCCGACACCGGATCCGCCCGCGCGCAGGGCCCAGGCCAGGCGGTCTGGGCCGTGCCGGCCCGCGGCTGTCAGCGGTAGCTGGCCAGGTGGATGCTGGTTTCGGTGCCGCGGATGCCCTTGATCAGCCGCACGCGCTCCAGCACCTGCGAAAGCTCCGGCATCGAGCGCGCCTCCAGCTCGGCCAGCAGGTCCCAGCGGCCGTTGGTGTCGTGCAGCGCGGCCACGCCGGGCTCGCCCAGCAGGCTGGCGATCACGGCGCGGCCCTGGTTGCCTTCCACCAGCACGCCCATCCAGGCGCGGATGCGGTTCGGCTCCGCCTCGGGCTTCAGGCGCACCGTGTAGCCGACGATGACCTGCGCCTGCTCCAACTTGCGCATGCGGTTGGTGACGGTGGCGCGCGAGACGCCCAGCCTGTGCGCGAGGTCGGCCACGCTCATGCGGGCGTCCGCGCGCAGCAGGGCGATCAGTTGCTGGTCCAGGCTGTCCATGGTGACGAAATGCTAACTTGAATCTGTCGATTCGACAGAAATTCCATCCAAACAGCACCGATTTGCGACTTTCGCTTGGCGCACGTCGCTGAGAGACTGGGTTCGACACCGTTGCCGGGGATTTCTGCCGGCAGCCGCCCAAGCCCATGCCAAGGAGTCCGCCATGCCCCGCACATCCGCCCACACGCTGTACCTGAGCGCCCCCGCGGCCATCGAGCTGGTGCGCCGCCAGGGCGTGGCCGCCTGCATCGCCGGCATCGCCGAGAACATCCGCGCCGACTTCCGCCGCTGGCCGGCCTTCGACAAATGCGCCCGCGTGGGCACCCATGGCGAACACGGTGTGATCGAGCTGATGCCGGTGTCCGACGCGCAGCGCTACAGCTTCAAGTACGTGACCGGCCACCCGGGCAACCACCGCGTCGGCCGGCCCACGGTGATGGCCTTTGGCGTGCTGGCCGATATGGCCACCGGCACGCCCGAACTGCTGTCCGAGCTCACCCTGACCACCGCACTGCGCACGGCCGCCACCAGCCTGGTCGCGGCCCAGTTGCTGGCGCGCCCCGGCAGCCGCACGATGGCGCTGATCGGCAACGGCGCGCAGAGCGAGTTCCAGGCGCTGGCCTTCCAGCACGGCCTGGGCATCGCAGAGCTGCGCCTGTTCGACGTCGATCCCCGCGCCACCGCCAAGCTGGTGGCCAACCTGCGCGGCAGTGGCCTGAAGCTCGCCGTGTGCGCCAGCGCGGCCGAGGCTGTGCGCGGCGCCGACGTGGTCACCACCATCACCGCCGACAAGGCGCGCGCCACCATCGTCAAGCCCGACATGGTCGAACCCGGCATGCACCTCAACGCCGTGGGCGGCGACTGCCCGGGCAAGACCGAGCTGCACCCCGACGTGCTGCGCCGGGCCAAGGTGTTCGTCGAATACGCGCCGCAGACGCGTGTCGAGGGCGACATCCAGCAACTACCGCCCGACTTTGCCGTCACCGAGCTCTGGCAGGTGCTCACCGGCCAGGCGGCCGGCCGCGACAGCCGGGAGCAGGTGACGGTGTTCGATTCGGTCGGCTTCGCGCTGGAGGATTTCTCAGCCCTGCGCTTCGTGCGCGACACCGCGCTGGCGCTGGGCCTGGGTCAGCGCATCGCACTGATCCCCGACATGGCCGACCCGCGCGACCTGTTCGGCCTGCTGCGCCGGCCGGTGGCACGGCAGGCGGAACCCGCCGCGGCGCTCGCGTGACGGGCGGGCAGGGTGGCCGCTACCCCGATTTGCTACTTAATCGATAGCTGCCTGAGCCCATCAATACTGGTCCAGAGGCCGAAAGCACTTCAAAGATTGGGCCTCCCCCTTGGCGCGGCTCAGGCCGGCATGGCCGCCGCCGCACTGTCTCGCCGGCGCCGCGCTTCAGCCCGCCAGCAGCTCCGCCTCGGGAATGTGTTCGGCCAGGAAGCCGCCGCTCTGGCGCGCCCACAGTGCGGCGTAGAGGCCGCCGCGCGCCAGCAGTTCGGCGTGCGTGCCTTCCTCGACGATGCGGCCGTGGTCCAGCACCACCAGCCGGTCCAGCGCGGCGATGGTGGACAGCCGGTGCGCGATGGCGATCACCGTCTTGCCCTTCATCAGCTCGTACAGGCTTTCCTGGATGGCCGCTTCCACCTCGGAATCGAGCGCGCTGGTGGCTTCGTCCAGCAGCAGGATCGGTGCGTCCTTCAGCATCACGCGGGCGATGGCCACGCGCTGGCGCTGGCCGCCGGAGAGCTTCACGCCGCGCTCGCCCACGTGCGCCTCGTAGCCGCGCCGGCCCTGCGGGTCGGTGAGCTGCTCGATGAACTCGTGCGCCTGCGCACGCGCGGCGGCGGCTGTCAACTCGGCGTCGCCGGCGTCGGGCCGGCCGTAGGCGATGTTGTCGCGCATGGCGCGGTGCAGCAGGGACGTGTCCTGCGTGACCATGCCGATAGCCTGACGCAGGCTGTCCTGCGTGACGCGGGCGATGTCCTGGTCGTCGATCAGGATGCGCCCGGCCTGCACGTCATGAAAGCGCAGCAGCAGGTTCACCAGCGTCGACTTGCCCGCGCCCGAGCGGCCGATCAGGCCGATCTTCTCGCCCGGCCGGATGGTCAGGCTCAGGTGGTCGATCACCGGCTGGCCGCCGTCGCGGTAGGCGAAGCTCACGTCGTCAAAGCGAACCTCGCCGCGCGTGACCTGCAGCGGCATCGCGCCCGGCGCGTCCACCACCGTGCGCGGGCGCGTCAGCGTGTTGATGCCGTCCTGCACCGTGCCGACGCTTTCGAACAGGCTGGTCATCTCCCACATCACCCAGTGGCTCATGCCCGACAGGCGCAGCGCCATGGCGGTGACGGCCGCCACCCCGCCGATGCCCACCTGCCCCTTGGACCACAGCCACAGTGCGCCGCCGCAGGCCGCCAGAATGAGCGCCACGATGAGCGTGTGGTTGACGATCTCGAACAGGCTCACCAGCCGCATCTGGGCGTAGCCGGTCTGCTTGAAATCCTCCATCGCCGCGCGGGCGAACTGCGCCTCACGCTGCGTGTGCGAGAACAGCTTGACGGTGGCGATGTTGGTGTAGGCGTCGGTGATGCGGCCGGTCATCACGCTGCGCGCATCGGCCTGGGCGCGGCTCACCTTGCCCAGGCGCGGCACGAACCACCAGCACGCCAGCGCGTAGCCCGCCGCCCACAGCAGGAAGGGCAGCATCAGCCAGCCGTCGAAGCCGGCCGCCAGCACCAGGATGGTGAGCATGTACACGCCCATGCCGATCACCACGTCGGCGGTGGTGAAGATCATGTCGCGCACGGCCAGCGCCGTCTGCATGATCTTGGTGGTGATGCGGCCGGCGAACTCGTCGGCATAGAAGGCCATGCTCTGGCCCAGCATCAGGCGGTGGAAGTTCCAGCGCAGCCGCAGCGGGAAGTTGATGGCCAGCGTCTGATGCTTGACGATGGTCTGCAGCGCCACCACCCCGATGGATGCGACCAGTATGACGCCCAGTAGCGCCAGCACCGGCCCGCGCTGCTGGAACAGCTGGTCGGGCTGCACGCCGCCCAGCCAGTCGACCACGCGGCCGAGCATGGCGAACAGCAGCGCGTCGTAGGCCGAGGTGGCGGCCGACAGCAGCGCCATCGCCGCCACATAGCCGCGCAGGCCCTCGCTGGCGGTCCAGACGAAGGCCAGGAAGCCCTTGGGCGGCAGGCCCGGCTCGGCTGGCGGATAAGGCGGCAGCAGCCGCTCGAAGTAACCCAGCATCCGCGGATGGGCGCCAGGGCGTGATGGTGAGGTGAACCCCTGAGGTGGTGATCCTCAGGCGTCGATCACGATGCGCCCGTCGGCCACGAACTCCTCGAACTGCACCAGCGGCACGGCCGCATTCATGGGGTGGCCTTCTTCCTGCCAGCTCACGACCATGCTCATCTCGGCACGCTCCAGTTCCAGGGCGTAGTCCGGTTCGATGCGGATCATGGGGCCGTCGCCGGCGCGGAATTCGACACCGCCCGTCACCCGAGCTTTCGCGCGGTCGCCGGGCCGCATGAAGGCGGCGGTAGGCCGGGTGTTGTCGGTGGTGGAAAGGTTGGACGAATTCATAGGAATAGTCAGTAGGTCAAAAGGCCTGCATGTTGAGAATCCATTTTCACCGAATCGGCCTGCATGCGTCTGACGAAGGACAAGCAGGTTGTAACGCAACGCAGAAGCCTGGCTGACGCGGTGCGCAGCGGCGGAAGTGAAGTGAAGTGCCAGCTCTCAACCCCTCTCGTGCCCGAACCCGCGGCTGAGCCAGGCCGAGCCCGCCAGGCCGAAGCGCCAGGGCTGCTCGGCCGCCTTGCTGATGCCGATGCGCGGGCCCACCAGCACACGATGCGGCCGCTCGGGCGCGCGCAGCTCGAAAGGCCTGCGGTCGAGCGGCAGGCCGTCGATATCCGGTCCCACGGCCAGCGCCTGGCCCACGCAGCCGGGGCCGGCACACAGGCGCCGCGGGTCCTTGATGCCACGGCGCGCCATCATGCGTTCGACGCCGTAGCGCGGCTCGATGGCGCGGATCAGCACCCCCGCGCCGTGGCCGGCCTCGCGGCACACCAGGTTCAGGCACCAGTGGATGCCGTAGGAGAGGTAGACGTAGGCGTGCCCCGGCGGCCCGAACATGGAGGCGTTGCGCGCCGTGTGGCCGCGAAAGCTGTGCGAGGCCGGGTCTGCCTGGTCGTAGGCCTCGGTCTCCACCACGATGCCGCCCACGCCACCCAGCAGCAGGGTGGCGCCGATCAGCTCGCGCGCCACGGTGGTGGCGTCGGCAATGAAGTCGGCGGGGGTGAGGCGGCGTGTCATGGGGGTGTCTGCGGGAGCCCGGCATTCTGGCAGGTGCTGTTTATAGTTGTCCTTGATCACCCTTAAACCCCACGAACCGAAGGAGACGCGCCATGTTCACCGGATTGCTTCTGACCCGCGCCGACAACGCCCCGCCCCAGGCCCAGGTCACCGCCATCGACGAGGCCAGCCTGCCCGTGGGCGACGTGCTGGTGCAGGTGGCGTATTCCACGCTCAACTACAAGGACGGCCTGGCCATCACCGGCAAGGCGCCCGTGGTGCGCAGCTACCCCATGGTGCCCGGCATCGATTTCGCCGGCATCGTGCTGGAAAGCAGCGACAGCCGCTACAGGAAGGGCGACGCCGTCATCCTCAACGGCTGGGGCGTGGGTGAATCGCACTGGGGCGGGCTGGCGCAGAAGGCCCGCGTCAAGGCAGACTGGCTGGTGCCCATGCCGGCCGGCATGACGGCCGCGCGCGCCATGTCCATCGGTACCGCCGGCTACACCGCCATGCTGTGCGTGATGGCGCTGCAGGCTCACGGCGTGACGCCGGAGCAGGGGCCGGTGCTGGTCACCGGCGCCAACGGCGGCGTGGGCTCCATCGCCATCGCGCTGCTGGCGCGCCTGGGTTTCGAAGTGCACGCCGCCACCGGCCGCATGAACGAGGCCGAACATCTGAAGGCGCTCGGCGCCAAGGAACTGGTGGACCGCGCCACCCTCAACGCGCCCGGCAAGCCGCTGCAGAAAGAGCGCTGGGCCGCCGCCGTGGACAGCGTGGGCAGCCACACCCTGGCCAACGTGTGCGCCAGCCTCAAGTACGGCGGCGTGGGGGCCGCCTGCGGCCTGGCCCAGGGCATGGATCTCCCGGCCAGCGTGGCGCCCTTCATCCTGCGCGGCGTCACCCTGGCCGGCGTCGACAGCGTGATGGCCCCCTACGCCCGCCGCGCCCAGGCCTGGGAACGCCTGGCGCGCGAGCTGCCGGCGGATGTGGTGGAAGCCAACACCGAGACCATCAAGCTGGCCGACGCGCCTGCTGTCGCAGCGAAATTGCTCCAGGGGCAGGTGCGGGGGCGGGTGTTGGTGGATGTGAACGCCTGAGCGCTGTACCGTACGGCGGTCGGCATTCCGTCTGTTGTGGCTGCTTGAGCTGCGTCGCTGAACGGCGGCTTCGCAGCGGTTGCCGACGGTCAGTGGGACTGCTTAGAGGTACAGGTCTTGGGCCTATAGCGGTAATTCACGTCCGGCTACTTTGCAGAGGTTCTCACACCGGCAACTCTTGGCGGTTCAGGCTTTCAGCCAGCCCTGACTTCTCTTCGCGCGCGCTAGCCTTCGACGCTCGAACGCTGCGTGCCAGTCCTCTTGCCAAGACGGCAACCCAAGGTATATCTGTTGGCTGGCGTTGCAATGCTCCATCAGTGAATACACGTTATGAAATCGCCTTTGCAATTCCTCATTCCAGCAAAGAGGCGGGTGTTCCCAGGTCAGCAACTCTGCGCCTGTGAGAATCAGCACAGGATTCAAGGGGCGTTCCGCCTTCCAATGCTTGCGTCCGAACTTTGCCAGGCGCGTGAGTGCCGCGATTTCCTCCTTGGTGAGACTCTCGCGCAACGTACTGAAGACAAGAATCGCCCCGGGGAACATCTCGGCGAGGTAACGCATGCGCTGAAAATCTTTGGGCTTGAAAGGCCCATAGCTCTTGCATTCACCGAACAAGATCCCCGCGGTGTCATCGCCGTAGCTCGCTTCTCGCCAGAACATGGCGAGATCTGCCTCTAGGTCCACTTTGCCCGGCGCCGTCGCCTCAAAACTCGGGACTGGTGTACTCCGCCGCCCAGATGTGACGCGCCCGGCAAGGGCCTCCAGTGTTAGGAGGACCGAGAACGCGCCATCCGCGAAGTTCGGCACGCTAAAAGGACCGGCCGTCCGATAGAACCAGCCACCTCGCCCCTGGTCAATGTTGCCTGCGGCGGGGAACGTGTTTAAGCACTTCGGGCAGTCCAGCTCTTCCTTTAGCGCTGCCATGGGAAACCAGCTATTCCGCTGGCAATTGGGACACTTCGCCTGCAGTCCGAGTTTGAAAATGCCTTTTTGAATGAACCATTCGTAGCGATGGGCGTTAAGCTTTCTCTTGACCTCAGCAACGGAGGCTTCCCGCTCAGCGACCACCCTGTCATCTATCTGTGCGCCGCCCTTGCTGACCATTCCGCCGTTCATGTGCTCAATCAAGGCAAGGACATCCTTGTCTGCGAGCATGCCGACCGCGCCACCGAGGCGCTTGTAAATTTGCTTGGCCAGAATACCTGGACTCGAGAGCTTCGCCTCCCAGCCGCGATCCTTCAGCCACGCGAAGAAGATCTTTTCCGACTCGGGGGCCTTGCGTGACTCGCCAAACAAGCGGTTGACGATCCGGACCAAGCCATGGCGTCCTACACGCCACTCGCCGTAGCGGCCGATGTTGCCGGTAATAGCTTGCAGTAGATGGTTCCCCTCGACCTTTGGATAGACCTCGGCCAAGTGCTCATCGGCCCCGTAGAGGCGCAAGTCGAACTCGTTCACGCATCGACCTTGGCTCCAGTACCAGTTTTCGCGGCCAAACGACGGGATGATGGATTTCAGTCTCATCGACAGATGCTCCTCGCCCTCAATGTCGATGGTTTCTTCATCCTCGCCATACACATCCGCCACGCCACTATCCTTGCCGCGAGCCCATTCATCCCACAGCCGAGGGTACCAATGCTGAAGAGACATCCGTTGCGTCGCACCCCCCGGCTTCCCCTCCGCGGACGTCAGCGCCAGGGACTTCGCAAAGGCCTGCATCTCGTCCATTGTGCTGTTACGGCTTCGAATCAAGCTAGCGACATCGAAGCCATTGCCATCCGTCCCCCATGGACGACGATGTTCGTCGAGAAATTCAACAACGATCTGTCTGAAGGACTTCTCGTCCAGGAACTGCTTGGGCAAGGGGAGAACCTGACGTCCAGAGGCCCTGAGGTTCCAGAAGTCGATGACGTCCTCGATCTTCGATGCGTCCAAGAAGAAAACCGAGGCGTTCCGGCGAAAGCCGCTACCGCCTCGCACCCGCGTCGCCCATTGAGTGACACGCCGTGGAAAGAGCACGTCTCCGTCTGTCAGCTCGCGGAACTTGTCCACGCGTACTTCAGGCTTGGAAATATCCAAGGCATCCGCAAAATCCTTGTCTATTGCTTCGGCAATGTGCACCGGATATTCGCCGAAGACGCTAGCCCAGAACAGACCCAATCCCTTAGGGACACGCTTCAAAACCGCCGTTTGCTGAGCGGTGCGAACGCAACGAGCCTCGAA
>ERZ795053.284-NODE-284-length-63780-cov-15.930577_pt1 | contig 63780 bp, 72 predicted proteins | sample MGYA00375137_ERZ795053 | MGnify/ENA primary metagenome ERZ795053 (study PRJEB30182, sample SAMN05720284) | activated sludge metagenome | isolation source: Anaerobic digester | place: Hong Kong | collected 2014-12-17 ...
CGGTGGACCTAGAAACCTCTGAACCTGTCAAAACTTCTGTGTCAGCCCACTAGATCGACGAGGGTAATGGCATTGCATCAATGCAGAGCTACGATGGAAAACTTCGGGCATACTTCGCGACCCATTCGGTTGCGGCTTCTTCTGCTGAAAGAAAGCGCCCCTCCTTCTCCAGTACTTCATGCTGGTAATGATGGATCTGGCAAACTTGTTCGACCATGCGCACAGAAAATTCTGTGTTTTCATCGGCGAACTGGACGCCGACATGATAGTGGTCATTGGTGCGGCGGCACCAGACAATGGTTCCCGTTGCTTCGAAGGGCGGTTCGCGCACCGGAATAGTGATTTGGATGACGCAACCTCGTGACAGCGCGTCATGGGTTTGAAAGCATAGCCCGCCGGGGCAAATATCCTTCAGGCAGTGGCGCCGGCCAAGTTCGGAACGAGTAATCCGATACTCGATGGGGATGTCCGAGGGATGCCGAATATAACGTCGCATGGACGGTCCTCCATAGTTGAAAAACCGTAAAGCGCCTCGATTCCGGCGCCAACCTCAAAGCGCATCGAAAAACCGTAGCACGTAATGATCCAGCATGAGCGCGGCAAATAACCCGAATAAATAAACGATGGAAAACCCAAAGGTTGGCATGGCCAGCGCGTCGTCCTCAGTAGCATACAATCGCACGGCGTAGCTCAGAAAACGCAGACCAAAACCCACCGCGCCGATAAGATAAATCCAGCCGCTCATCCCAGTCAGAAACGGCAGCAGCGCAATCAGAAATAATAAAATGGTATACAGCAGAATATGCAACCGGGTGAAGGCCACGCCGTGAGTTACCGGCAACATGGGAATATCGGCGTTCGCGTAATCGTGGCGGCGGTGAATAGCCAGCGCCCAAAAATGTGGCGGTGTCCAGATATAAATGATCAGAAACAGCAGCAAGGCACCCGGATCGACCTGGCCAGTAACCGCCGTCCAGCCCAGCAGGGGCGGAGCTGCGCCCGCCGCGCCGCCAATGACGATGTTCTGCGGGGTCGCCCGCTTGAGAAACAGGGTATAGATCACCGCGTAACCGATCAACGAGGCGAAGGTCAGCACCGCAGTCAATGCGTTGGTGAAAGCCAGCAATAAAACAAAACCCAGTACGCCAATCAGCAGGGAAAACGTCAAGACTTGCCAGGTATCCAGTTGCCCGCTGGGAAGTGGTCGGCGGCAGGTGCGGGCCATCATCGCATCGACGCGCCGGTCAACCAAGTGGTTGATAGCGGCAGCGGAACCGGCCATCAGGGCAATGCCCAGCGAACCGAACAACAGGATAGGCCAAGGCACCATGCCGGGCGTGGCCAGCAACATGCCGACCATGGCGGTAAAGGTGATTAACGCCACCACCTTGGGTTTGGTCAGTTCCAGATATTCTCGCCAATGGCGGCGGAATCGAGCATGCAGGGTCTGGCTGGTCGTCGTCATGTCACAGTTTCCGGTCGAAGCAGGTGGTTTAGCGTCACCAGCGCCAGCAACAGCAGCGCCGCGCCGCCATTATGGGCGACCGCGACCGGCAAGGGCAATTGCATTACGACATTAGCGATGCCCAGACTGAGCTGTGCAGCCAGCAATACACTAATGGCGATGCCGGCTCCCCGTAGAATCCGACTGCCCGCCACGGTTAACCGCCAAACTAGCCAGCCCAGATAAAGCAGGATCACTACCGCGCCGAGACGATGAATCCAGTGAATGGTGACCCGCGCATCGTTATCCAGTACGCCATATTCATAAGACACGCCCAGACCCCGCCACAAGGTAAAAGCTTCCCGGAAATCAGTCGGCGGCCACCAGTAAGTTTGACACGTCGGGAAATCCGGGCAGGCCAGGGCTGCGTAATTAGCGCTGGTCCAGCCGCCCAAGGCAATTTGCCCGACCAGCAGGATCAGTCCCAGCACGGCGTAAACGCGCAAGGATCGAGCCTGCGCGATCACCGCATCGCCACTGTAGCGGCCTTGTCGCAGCGCCAGCCACATCAGCAAACTCAAGGTCGCCAGGCCACCGAGCAGATGTCCCATGACGACCACCGGTTTCAACTGCCAAGTGACAGTCCACATACCCAGTAGCGCCTGGAAAATCACCAACCCGAGCAATAGCACTGGCAGAACGACCGGTTGATCGGGTTCGCGACGATTCCGCCAGGCCAGCGCCGCCATCGCCAAAATGAGTAGGCCCAGCGTTCCCGCGAAGTAACGATGGATCATTTCCTTCCAGGCTTTGTGCGCCTCGACGGGCCGTTCCGGGTAGGCTTCGTTGGCCTTGGCGATCTGGTGCGCCTCATCGGGCACATCCAAATGTCCATAACAGCCGGGCCAGTCGGGACATCCGAGTCCGGCATCCGATAAGCGTACATAAGCGCCTAGCAGCACCACGGCAAAAGTTAATACCAATGCGGTCCAGGTCAGACGGTAAAACCATTTGTTTTTCATGATTTTTTATTTTCAACCAATCTTGGATAGGTGCAATAGCCGTTTTAAATCCTTCAGCATTCCGCCCGGATCGACCGTGGTCGGATAACGCATCAGCAAATTACCCAGGGGATCGACCAGGTAAATCCAGGAGCCAACCTGATCGACCGCCGGGAACGCCTGGAGAAAGGCGTTGCGGATTTCTGCGTTGGCCACGCCCGCCAGCATCTCTGTATGTTCTACGGCCAGCCATTCGCGAAAATCTGCTCCCGGCATCCCATCCAGCAGCAATACTGTATTAACTCGCACGATCTCTTTACCCAAGGCCAGCCGCACTTGCCGCATGTCATATAAAGCCGTGCGGCAATGCGCGTCGCAATTCGTCACCCCACCTACATAGACCATGAGCCAGTGATTGCTCAGCGCTGCTTCATTCCATGGGCGTCCGTTGAGGGGCGTAAAACGCAGACTGGGCAGAGGTTGAGCGGGATTGAGCAATTCGCCGTGTTGGGCGGAGCCACTGGGCCGCCAGTTATCCGCCAGCAGCCACCAGGCCGTAACGAGTGGCAGTACGAAACAGGCGATGACGAACAATAGAATCAATCGTTGTCGCCAAAGGGAGGGAATAACCGATAATTTGAGTGGAAAAGTTAGCGCGCTCATTAGTGTTAATGGGTTATCAATGATAAGCAAAACAGGCATCCCGCCTGTTGGGACTTACGAAAGAGTCATTTTACTTCATTTATTTCAGAAGGAGGTTCTCGACGAATACTGGCGGCGATGTACAAAATAACCAACGCCGCTGACAAAGCAAACCATTGTACCGCATAACCCTGGTGGCGTTCGGGACCAAAACCGCCGAAATTCGGCTGCCAATCACGCCAGTAGCCCTGCTCGGCTTGCGGGTCGAGCAAAATGATAGCGGGTTTAAGAGAATAACCGAGAATGGTTGAAAGCGGGGAGTAATCGACGTATTGAATGACGCGAGGCCAGTTCCGGTCAGCGCCGCCCGGTTCGCCCAGACGAATGCCGGGATTGGCGGGTTGCGCGATGCGGCCATTCACGATGACCGGTTCGGCGGTTACTGCAATGTCTGGTAGAACCTGCCGCGATTCGCCCAGTGGAACCCAGCCCCGGTTGACCAGGATCGCCTCGCCATCCGCCAATCTTAGCGGTGTCAACACCTGGTAACCGGGTCGGCCTTCCCGTAACTGGTTGTCCAGCAGCAGTTGCCGCGAATCGTCATAGCGGCCAGTCGCGGTCACCTGACGATAATAATGGCTGGAATCGGCTGGATTGAGATGATCCAGGGATACAGGCGCTTGTCGGGATTGTTCGGCGAAAGCCGCTTGCAATTCCGCTTTCTGCCAAGCCCGATTGAGTTGCCAAAAGCCAAGCGATAACAACACCGGCAGCAGCAACAAGACGGCAAGGGTTGCTGGCCAGCCTGGACGAAATTTCCGGGGACCGCTTCGCGCCGTGGCTGTCTCGCTGTCCATGGGTTTGGCGTCGGTTTCGTTCAACACCGGTTGGTTTCAGTTATACTTCCAGCAGCCGTCCTTGCCCCTAACTCCTGGAATCCACTTATGCTGATCAAAATTATCGTCGCCGTCATGCTGCTCCTGATCCTCGCCAGTCTGGGTTCCGGGCTGTTTTTCCTGATTCGCGACGGGGGACACAATCCACGCACGGTGAAGGCGCTCACCGTGCGGATTGCCTTGTCCGTCGCCCTGTTCATCCTGCTGATGGTCGCCTACGCCACCGGGTTGATCACGCCGCATGGCGTGATGCAACGCGAATCCGCCCCGGCAGCTCACATCCAGTAAACGAAGATAAACAGCCCCAGCCAGACTACGTCCACAAAATGCCAGTACCAGGCCGCCGCTTCGAAAGCAAAATGCTTGTGCGGCGAAAAATGCCCGGCGATGCTGCGGAACAGGATAACAGTCAGGATAATCGCGCCAATCGTGACATGCAGACCATGAAACCCGGTCAACATGAAAAAGGTGGAGCCATAAATTCCACTGCCCAAGGTCAGGTGCAACTCCGTATAGGCTTCATGATACTCAGTCGCTTGGAGAGCCAGGAACAATACGCCCAAGCCAACGGTGGCGGCAAGGCCCTTGATCAACTTGCCGCGATTGCCTTCCACCAGCCCCCAATGCGCCCAAGTGATGGTCGCGCCGCTGCTAAGCAGGATCAGGGTATTGATTGCTGGCAGCCCCCACGCATGCATAGGAGCGAAGAAACCGCCGATCTTGTCCGGCCCATTGGTCGGCCAGGCGGCTTCGTACCCAGACCATATCAGGCTCTGGGTGAGAACACCATGTTCGGTTTCGCCGCCCAGCCAGGGCACCGAGTAATGCCGTGCGTAGAACAGCGCGCCAAAAAAAGCGGCGAAGAACATCACTTCCGAGAAGATGAACCAGCTCATACCCCAGCGGAAGGAGCGATCCATCTGCGCGTTGTAAAACCCACGTTCGCTTTCCATCACCACTGTGCCAAACCAGCCGAACATGGTAGTCAACAGCATTGTCACGCCAATGAACAGTAACGTATTGCCACCGCCATTCAATAGGGTGGCCCCACCGAACATTGTCGTGAACAGGCTGATCGAAGCAATAATCGGCCAGTGGCTTTGATTCGGCACATAATAGATATCGGAAGCCGGCGCGTGTGCATGCGTCGCCATAGAAAAATCCCCCTTGGTGATTGTTGATCAATTCGGCGAATGAGAAAGGTTCAGAACTAGGAACCGCTCAACTCATCCAGTCTAAAGAAAGTATATGACAAGGTCACCGTACGCACATCCGGCGGCAAATCCGGATCGATGCGGAACGTGACGGGCATTTCTTTACTTTCCCCGGCCTGAAATTGTTGGCGGCTGAAGCAGAAACACTCGATTTTCTGGAAATGCGCGGCCGCCAGACCTGGCGAAACGCTGGGAATCGCCTGCGCGACCAGCGGTTGATTGGTCAAGTTACGGGCGTGAAAATGGGTCTGGTAAAACTGGCCGGGATGAACCGTCATGTGATCCACCTGCGGGGAAAATTCCCACGGCGCGGTCACATTCAGATTGGCTACGAACTCCACAGTAATGGTGCGTGATTCGTCGACTTTCATCGGCGCTACCGCAGCCACACGGCCTCCGGTTTTGCCATTCAATCCAGTCACTTGGCAAAGCACATTGTAGATCGGCACCATTGCGAAACCGAAACCAAACATGGCAACCGTGATCAACAACATGCGCCGCACCAGCCGGCGATGGGCTTGCCGCAGACGGTCTGTATCCAGAGATGCTGGATCAGAATTTGGAGTGTCTTCAACAGTCTTGTTCATTGCAGACCCATGATTACGATGATGCCGATATAAAACGCCAGCGCCAGCGCGCCCAGAAATAAAGCCGTGCGGCGGTTACGCGCCGCCAGCGCAGGGTCGGAATTTTTCGAGGTATCCATCCCGGTTTTGGTCCTATCCATGAGCAATTGGTTTCTCAGTGAAAAGATAGTCCCGCAACTCATGGTCAAAAGCGGGATCCTGGCGACGAATCCACTCCAGCACCATCGCCGCGTGTTCCTTCTCCTCATCGCGGTTGTGGGCCAGAATCGCCTTGAGTTCGGGATTCTTGCAGGCATCCACCCGCTGGTTGTACCAATCCACTGCCTCCAACTCTTCCATCAACGAGGTAATCGCCCGATGCATATCCCGCGTGTTGTCGGACAGCTCGTTGATCGGCTCGTGATAGCCTTCATTCGCCATGCCTGATTCTCCTCGATGATGCGCGTTTTCGCTACTACATAGTCATTAACTTTTGGTTCCCTCTCCCCCAACCCCTCTCCCCGCAAGCGGGCGAGGGGGGAGCAAAGTTACTGGATCAAATCAGTCCACCTGTGGGGCAGTCTGGAAAGTATGATACGGCGGCGGCGAACTCAACGTCCATTCCAGTCCTTTCGCGCCTTCCCAGACCTGATCGGTCGCCTTGGCGCCGCCACGAATCGTCTGGATAACGTTATAGGCGAACAGGAGTTGCGAAATGCCGAAGATGAACGCGCCCACTGTTGAGATCATATTGAAGTCGGTGAACTGCAAGGCATAGTCAGGAATGCGGCGCGGCATGCCGGCCAGGCCCAGGAAGTGTTGTGGGAAGAACAGCACGTTCACCCCGATCACTGACAGCCAGAAATGCCACTGACCCAGCTTCTCGTTGTACATGTGGCCGGTCCACTTGGGCAGCCAGTAGTAGGCTGCAGCCATGATCGAGAACACAGCGCCTGGCACCAGCACATAGTGGAAATGCGCCACCACGAAGTAGGTATCCTGATATTGGAAGTCCGCTGGCGCGATGGCCAGCATCAGGCCGGAAAAGCCACCAATAGTGAACAGGACGACAAAGGCGATGGCGAACAGCATCGGCGTCTCGAAGGTCATGGAACCCCGCCACATGGTCGAGACCCAGTTGAACACCTTCACCCCGGTCGGCACCGCGATCAGCATGGTGGCGTACATGAAGAACAGTTCGCCGGCCAGCGGCATGCCGACCGTGAACATGTGATGCGCCCAGACGATGAATGACAGAAAGGCAATGGAAGCGGTAGCGTAGACCATCGACGCATAGCCAAACAGGGGCTTGCGGGCAAAAGTCGGGATAATCTGCGAAATTACCCCAAACGCTGGCAGGATCATGATATAGACCTCGGGATGGCCGAAGAACCAGAAGATGTGCTGGAACATCACGGGATCGCCGCCACCCGCCGCGTTGAAGAAGCTGGTGCCAAAGAACTTGTCGGTCAGCAGCATGGTTACCGCGCCTGCCAATACCGGCATCACCGCGATTAGCAGGAACGCTGTGATCAGCCAGGTCCACACGAACAGCGGCATTTTCATCAGAGTCATGGTCGGCGCGCGCAGATTAAGAATCGTGGCGACGATGTTGATCGCGCCCATGATCGACGAGGCGCCCATCATATGCACGGCCAGGATCACGAACGGGAACGCCTCGCCGGTCTGCAACACCAGCGGCGGGTACAGCGTCCAGCCGCCGGCTGGACCGCCGCCTGCGGTAAACAGCGTAGACAGCAGCAGGGTGAACGCGAACGGCATGATCCAGAACGACCAGTTGTTCATGCGCGGCAAGGCCATGTCCGGCGCGCCGATCATCATCGGAATCAGCCAGTTTGCCAGACCGACGAAGGCCGGCATCACCGCGCCAAAGATCATCACCAACGCATGCATGGTGGTCATCTGGTTGAAGAAATGCGGATCGACGATTTGCAGGCCCGGTTGGAACAGTTCGGCGCGGATCACCAGCGCCATCGACCCGCCGATGAAGAACATCAGCAGAGAAAACAGCAGGTAGAGTGTGCCGATGTCCTTGTGATTGGTGGTAAAAATCCAGCGGCTTAAACCCGGCGCGGGGCCGTGATGCTCATGGTCATGACCATGATCGTGGGTCGGTGCTGCGGTGCTCATAGCGCTTGACCTCCAGAAACGGTGGCAGGTTGGGAAACAGGATGACTTTCATTCTGCGCGGTTTGCGGAGTGGCTTTCGCCTTCATCTGGGTCAGCCATTCTTTAAATTCTGCTTCAGGAACCGCCTTGACGACAATCGGCATAAAACCATGGTCCCGTCCGCACAGTTCGGCGCACTGGCCGCGATAAACGCCCGGTTTCTCGATCTGCGTCCAGGTTTCATTGATGAAGCCGGGAATGGCGTCTTTCTTCCAGCCCAGATCGGGCACCCACCAGGAGTGGATCACATCGGCGGCAGTCGTCAGGATGCGAACCTTCTTGCCCACCGGCACCACTAACGGATTATCCACCTCCAGCAGATAATGCTCGCCTTTCGGCGCAGCATTGCGAATCTGCGCCTGAGGTGTAGAAAGGGTACTGAAAAATCCAACTCCCTCATCGAGATAATCATAATGCCAGCGCCATTGATAGCCGGTGACCTTGACCGTCAGTTCAGCATCGCGGGTATCGTACATACGCACCAGAGTGGCCGTCGCCGGCACCGCCATCACGATCAGAATCGCCATCGGGATGATGGTCCAGAGTATCTCAATCAGCGTACTCTCATGGAACTGGGCCGCCACCGCGCCCCGTGATTTGCGGTGGTGATAGATTGACCAGAACATCACGCCAAACACCCCGATGCCAATCACCACGCAAATCCAGAAGATCGTCATGTGCAGATGGTAAACATCGTGGCTGACTGGAGTTACGCCTCTTGGCATATTCAGCGCAAACTCGGCGCAGGCGCTGCCGCTCCAACTCGCTAATCCGCTCCCGAGGGCGGCGGTCCCCGCTACAATTCGATTCATTCCCATACCCCTCTCCCGATGGTTGAATGCGCTCCAGGTCGTAGAACCGGTAACGCAAAAATGAAATACCAAAAAACACCCTGACCTGCCGGATCGCGTTCCGGCCCGTCATTTAAATGCAATGAAATTATGAATTAACGCAGAGACAACGGCTCAAGTCCTCGGCAAGCTGCCGACGTTCCTCTTCGACCAAGAAGCGACCCACCTCGACTGTTTGACCATGTACGCGGATCAGCAACCGACTCGGATACCACTGTCGGGGGCAAGCCTTAAGGACGACACGCGCCCAAGTTCGCGTCAGCGTTAGGGACTGTTCGGGCTTCCGTCGGCCCCGCTCGATGCGAATTGTGTCAGAAGCAATACAAATCACTTCCCGCTCATGACAGTGGCGGGCCACCAAATAAAAGCCGGTTCCCACCGCCAGCAGTTCCAGACCGGCAAACGGCAATACGAGCCAGAAACCCATCGCCACCAAAGGTAGCACGAGGGCCAGGGTAATAATGCAGAAGCTTGCGAAAACCATGACCGTCTGCCGCCAGGACAATGAGCGGTTGGGACGCAGCACAAAGCAGTATTGACACTCGGTGGTACAACCCATATCCGCGATCATATCTGGAATTCCCCTGTTCGTTTTGCCTAAATAACAAGTAACTTGATCGGGTAATTTTGTCAAGGGGTCAAGACCAATGAAATCGCTTCTGCAGCTTTGCTGTCCAGGGAAGTAAGGATTCTCTATAAGCAATTCTGTAAGACTCCACCACTCGGGCGACGTCTCCTCGCGGAATTCGGCCTGCGAAACTTCCGGACCCGCAATTGTCGATGAGCGCAGTACACCGCCAGATTCGCGCCAATGAAAAAATCAGCGCGTTCTGGAACTCGTGGGATGCTCCTGACTAAACGGCTAGAGCGAGCAGGGCTAATTTGATAAACTGCCGACTAGTTCAAAAACCCGGTTGATTTCGCGCCACATTCAGGGAGTGGTTTTCGCCGCTCCTTTCTTATGCGCGTCTGTTTGGGAGGCACTCCTTGAGGAAATCTGCGATTCTGGCCTTGGAAGACGGCAGCCTGTTCCGGGGCGAATCCATTGGCGCCGATGGCCACGCCCAGGGCGAGGTGGTGTTCAACACCTCGATCACCGGCTATCAGGAAATTTTGACCGATCCTTCCTACTGCCGGCAAATTATCACCCTGACCTACCCACACATCGGCAATGTGGGAACCAATCGCGGCGATGAAGAAGCCGCCGAGATTCACGCCAGCGGTCTGATTGTGCGCGACTACCCGCAGGTGGCCAGTAACTGGCGCAATCAGCAACCGCTCGACCGCTATTTGCGGGAGCGCGGAATCGTGGGCCTGGCGGGCATCGACACCCGCCGGCTGACCCGGCTGCTGCGTGAGAAGGGCGCGCAAAATGGCTGCATCATGGCCGGAGACGCGATTGATGCCGAACGGGCGCTGAAACTGGCCCGCGAATTTCCCGGTCTGAAAGGCATGGATTTAGCGAAAGTGGTCAGCGTCGCCACGCCCTACCTCTGGCGGGAAGGCCGTTGGCAACTTACCAGCAACAGTTTTCCCACCGTCAACAATGCTCGCTACCATGTCGTCGCCTGCGATTACGGGGTCAAGCGCAACATTCTGCGGATGCTGGCCGACCGGGACTGCCGATTGACCGTTGTTCCCGCGCAAATGTCTGCTTCAGCCATTATGGAACTGGATCCTGATGGCGTCTTTCTATCCAACGGCCCTGGCGATCCTGAACCCTGCGATTACGCGATCACCGCTATTCGCGAACTGCTGGACATCGGCGTTCCCCTGTTTGGGATTTGCCTCGGTCACCAATTGTTGGGGCTGGCCAGCGGCGCGCGGACAGTGAAAATGAAATTTGGCCATCATGGCGGTAATCATCCGGTTCTGGATCTCGATAGCCGCCGGGTGATGATCAGCAGCCAGAACCACGGTTTTGCAGTCAATGAAGCCACCTTGCCGGATTGCCTGCGCGCTACCCATCGTTCGCTGTTTGACGGTTCGCTGCAAGGCATCGCCCGCGTTGACCGGCCCGCCTTCAGCTTCCAGGGCCACCCGGAAGCCAGCCCCGGCCCCCACGACGTGGCGCCGCTCTTTGACCGGTTCATTGGCCTGATGGCGGAAACACGTCAGGCTAAAACCTGACCCACCCTTGCGTAGGTTGGGCTGCTGTTTTCTTGGCAACCCAATAGGATCATCACCGCATGTTGGGCTGACGCGGTCAGTCCAACCTACAAAAGTCGCGCAGTATGCCCAAACGTACCGATTTACACAGTATCCTGATTATTGGCGCCGGTCCCATCGTGATCGGCCAAGCCTGCGAATTTGACTATTCGGGCGCGCAAGCGTGCAAGGCGTTGCGGGAGGAAGGGTACCGGGTGATCCTGGTCAACTCCAACCCCGCCACGATCATGACCGATCCTAACATGGCCGATGCAGTGTATATCGAGCCGATTCATTGGCAAACGATCGCCCAGGTCATCGCCCGCGAGCGCCCTGACGCTTTATTGCCGACCATGGGCGGCCAGACCGCGCTGAACTGCGCGCTCGACCTGGTCCGGCATGGGGTGCTAGAGCAACAGGGCGTCGAAATGATTGGCGCTTCTCCCGACGCTATTGATATGGCTGAGGACCGCGAGCGCTTCCGGCAGGCCATGCATGAAATTGGCCTGGCTACTCCACGCTCAGTAGTCGCGCATACGCTGGAGGCGGCGCTGGCTCAGCATCACGAAATCGGTTTCCCGACCATTCTCCGCCCGTCTTTCACTCTGGGCGGCAGCGGCGGCGGCATCGCCTACAACCGCGAGGAACTGGTCGAGATTCTCGAACGCGGCCTGGACCTGTCGCCCACCAGTGAGGTGCTGCTGGAAGAATCGGTGCTGGGCTGGAAAGAGTTCGAGATGGAAGTGGTTCGCGACCGCGCCGATAACTGCATCATTGTCTGCTCCATTGAAAATTTCGATCCCATGGGCGTGCATACTGGCGACTCAATCACTGTCGCGCCAGCGCAAACGCTCACTGATAAGGAATACCAGATCATGCGCGACGCCTCGCTGGCGGTGCTACGCAAGATCGGCGTCGATACCGGCGGCTCCAATGTCCAGTTCGCTATCAACCCCGATAATGGACGCATGGTCATCATCGAAATGAACCCGCGCGTCTCCCGTTCCTCGGCGCTGGCGTCCAAGGCTACCGGCTTTCCCATCGCCAAGGTGGCGGCCAAGCTGGCGGTGGGTTACACCCTGGACGAGTTGCAAAACGAGATCACCGGCGGTCGCACCCCCGCTTCGTTCGAGCCGAGCATTGACTATGTAGTGACCAAGGTGCCGCGCTTCAATTTCGAGAAATTCCCACAGGCTGATCCCCGGTTGACCACCCAGATGAAATCGGTCGGCGAGGTCATGGCGATTGGCCGCATCTTCCAGGAATCGTTGCAAAAAGCATTGCGTGGACTGGAAATTGGCGTCGATGGTTTCAACGAAGTTCTCGACGGCAACCCGGCTGATCCGCATAAGATTCTTAAACAGGAACTGGGCGTTCCCGGCGCCCAGCGGCTGTGGTATGTAGCCGAAGCGTTCCGGCTGGGCTATTCGGTTGAGATGTTGTACGAACTGACACGCATTGACCCCTGGTTCCTGACGCAGATTGAAGAATTGATACAACTGGCTGGCGAGGTGCGCACCCTGGGTTTGACGGCGCTGCATGACCGCGAGCGGTTGTACTTCCTCAAGCGCAAGGGTTTTTCCGACAGCCGCCTGGCGGCCCTGTCTGGCGCTGATGAAACGACGGTCCGGCGCTTGCGCGAGCAGTTGGATGTCCACCCGGTTTATAAACGGGTCGATTCCTGCGCCGCTGAATTCGCCACCCGCACCGCCTATCTCTACTCGACCTACGAAGAAGAATGTGAGGCGGAACCGAGTGACCGGGAAAAAATCATGGTGCTGGGCGGCGGTCCCAACCGGATTGGCCAAGGCATCGAATTTGACTACTGCTGCGTTCACGCAGCTTTGGCGTTGCGGGAAGATGGCTACGAAACTATTATGGTCAACTGCAATCCAGAAACCGTATCCACCGACTTCGACACTTCGGACCGGTTGTACTTCGAGCCATTGACGCTGGAAGATGTGCTGGAAATCGTCCGTAAGGAGTGCCCCAAGGGCGTTATCGTCCAGTACGGTGGCCAGACGCCGCTCAAACTGGCCAAGCCGCTGGAAGCCAATGGCGTGCCGATCATTGGCACCAGTCCGGACGCTATCGACCGTGCGGAAGATCGTGAGCGGTTTCAGCAAATGATCGACCAATTGGGCTTGTTGCAACCTCCGAATCGCACCGCCCGCGAAGCGGAGGAGGCCGTGCGCCTAGCCCGCGAAATTGGTTATCCCCTGGTGGTGCGTCCTTCTTATGTGCTCGGTGGCCGGGCCATGGAAATCGTCCACGAGGAAGCCGATTTACGCCGTTACATGGCCGAAGCGGTGCAGGTTTCCAACGAATCGCCGGTGTTGCTGGATCGCTTCCTCAGCGACGCGGTTGAGGTGGATGTCGATGCGCTCAGCGACGGTTGCGAGGTGATCATCGGCGGCATTATGGAGCATATCGAGGAAGCTGGGGTGCATTCCGGGGATTCCGCCTGTTCGCTACCGCCTTTTTCCCTCGGCCCGACCATCCAGAATCGGCTGCGCGAGCAGGTGCGAGCGATGGCCATGAAACTGGGCGTGGTCGGGTTAATGAACACCCAGTTCGCCATCCAAGGCGACGCCATCTATGTTCTGGAAGTCAACCCGCGCGCCTCGCGCACCGTTCCCTATGTCTCGAAAGCCACGGGCCGACCGCTGGCCAAGATCGCCGCCCGCTGCATGGTGGGGCGCACACTGGCGGAACAGAGGGTATCCGGCGAGGTGATTCCCAACTATTATTCTGTCAAGGAAGCCGTGTTTCCTTTCGTCAAATTCCCCGGCGTTGACCCGTTGCTCGGACCGGAAATGAAATCGACCGGCGAGGTGATGGGCGTTGGGCGCACCTTTGGCGAAGCCTTCGCCAAGGCGCAACTGGGCGCGGGCGACCAATTGCCGCGCGGCGGACGGGCCTTCATCAGCGTGCGCGACATTGATAAAGCCAAAGCGGTCGAGATTGCCCGCGACCTGGACCGGCTCGGTTTCGCGCTGGTGGCCACCAAAGGCACTGCCGCCGCATTGCGCGCTCAGGGCTTGGCTTGCGAAACCGTTCACAAGGTCGGCGAGGGCCGACCGCATGTTGTCGACCTGATCAAGAATGACCAGATCGACCTGATCGTCAACACCACCGAAGGCAAGCAAGCCATTGCTGATTCCTTTTCCATCCGTCGTGAGGCGTTAATGCACAAGGTGAGCTATACCACGACGATCGCCGCGGCGCGGGCCACCTGTCAGGCCCTGCGCGAACTTGATAATGGGAGCGTAAACTGTCTCCAGGAACTCCACCGGGAATTGCCCGTATGACCACTACAAATAGAGTACCCATGACTGCCGCCGGCGCCGACCGGCTACGTACTGAATTGCAGGAATTGAAAACGGTGGCGCGGCCGCGTATTACCGCCGCCATTGCTGAAGCTCGCGCGCATGGCGACCTGAAGGAGAACGCTGAATATCATGCTGCGAGAGAGCAGCAAAGTTTTGCCGAAGGCCGCATTGCCGAAATCGAATCGAAACTGGCGAATGCACAAATTATCGATGTCACCACTTTGCCGCCTTCAGATCGGGTGGTTTTTGGTTGTACCGTGCGCCTGATCGAGGAAGACAGTGAGGAAGAGAAATGCTATCAAATCGTTGGCGAGGACGAAGCTGACATCAAGGCGGGCAAAATTTCCTTCAGCTCGCCGATCGCCCGAGCGCTGATCGGCAAATCCGCTGGCGATATCGTTGATGTGCAAACGCCAGGCGGTATAAAAACTTACGAAATTACTGACGTGCAATACCTCTAAACAGGAGGCGCGTGAGATGCGCTTATGTGATGCGCCATTTTTCCGGCGCCACCTGCCGGGTATGCTGGCAGGTAGTTTGCTGTTCATGGTCGGTCTGCCCCTGACGGTTTGGTCGGCGAGCCTGGCTGACACCGTGGAAAAGATCAAGCCCAGTATTGTCGCCATCGGCACGGTCCAACCCACCCGGCGACCGCCAGCCAAGTTTCAAGCGACGGGCTTTGCGGTCGGTCGCGGCCGACACATCATCACCAATGCCCACGCCTTACCCGACTTCCTTGATTCCCAGAACAAGGAAGCTCTGGCGGTCTTCATTGGCCAAGGAACCAAGGTTGAATCGCGTCCGGCGAAAAAAATCGCGACAGACGCGGAACATGATCTGGCTCTGCTGGAAATCGAGGGTGCGCCGCTTCCAGCCATGCGCCTCGGTGAAACGCGACGTCCTCGCGAAGGACAGGCTATCGCTTTCACCGGATTCCCGATCGGCGTGGTTCTCGGACTGTTCCCCGTCACGCACCAAGGCATCATTTCCGCAATCAGTCCGGTGGCTATCCCCGCGCCATCCGCCGGAAATCTGGACGCAACCACGATTCGGCGCTTGAAGAACGAGCCTTATGACGTGTTGCAACTCGATGCGACAGCTTATCCTGGCAACAGCGGCAGCCCGTTATATGAGCCGGATACCGGCCAGGTCATTGGGGTCATCAATAAGGTGTTCGTTCAGGAGAGCAAGGAATCCATCCTGGAAAAACCCAGCGGCATTACTTATGCTATTCCAGTGCATTACGTCAATATGTTACTTAAAAGAGCCAGGCAATCCGCAAATTAAAACTGCATTCATCAGCGCCTCAAATTTCAGGTGGTTAACCCGGCAAGCAAACGCCCTCAAATTTTCCTCTTCTGGAGAACCATTTCATGGACTTTTTGCTTGACCCCCAGGTCTGGGCCAGTCTGGTAACACTAACTGCGCTGGAAATCGTGCTGGGCATCGATAACTTGCTGTTCATCGCTATTCTGTCCAACAAGCTGCCGGAACACCAGCAACGCGCGGCGCGACGGAGCGGATTAGCGCTGGCAGTCATTACCCGTCTGATGTTATTAGCCAGCGTGTTCTGGTTGGCCAAGGCCACCGCGCCCCTGTTCAGCGTGTTCGAGCATCCGGTCTCGATCCGTGATCTGATCCTGCTCGGCGGCGGGCTGTTCCTGCTGGCCAAGGGTTCCACCGAAATTCACGCTACGGTAGATGGGGTGGAGGAGGAGATGCGCGAGGCTAAAGCTGCCGGCTTCATGGCGGTCATTGTGCAGATCATGATCCTGGATATCGTGTTCTCACTAGACAGCGTGATCACCGCTGTGGGCATGGCCCAGCATCTTGGCGTTATGGCCGCCGCAATCGTCATCGCGGTCGGCATCATGATGTTCGCTGCTGAACCGCTGAGCCTGTTTATCAACACCCATGTTTCAGTGAAAATGCTGGCGCTGAGTTTCCTGATCCTGGTGGGCACGGCGCTGGTGGCGGATGGTATGGGCTTCCATATTCCCAAAGGCTATCTCTACTTTGCCATCACTTTTTCGGTCGCGGTTGAAGCGCTCAACCTGACTGCGACTAAGCGCCGGCGGCAGCGGGCGGCGCAGCCGGTCTCTTCCCATTGAACGACCTGCGCTATTACCGGAACAATAAATGGCCACTGAGATTGAACACAAGTTTCTGATCCGCGACGACTGTTGGCGTCAACAGGTCGAGCGTTCGGTGCGAATGCGGCAGGGTTATCTGACCAGCGACGCCCGTTGCTCGGTGCGGGTGCGGGTGGCGGGCAACCAGGGCTTCCTGAATCTCAAAAGCGGGACTTTAGGCATCCAACGCAGCGAGTACGAATATTCCATTCCTCTGACCGAAGCTGAGGAAATTCTCGATACCCTGTGTGAGAAACCTTTATTGGAAAAGACCCGTCATTACCTGCATTTTGGCGATCACCTGTGGGAAATCGATGAGTTTGCCGGCGACAATGCCGGTCTAATCGTGGCGGAGGTGGAGCTGAGCTGGCCTGATGAGCCTTTCGCCCGGCCCGATTGGGTGGGTAAGGATGTATCGCACGACATTCGCTACTACAACTCGCAACTGGCCCGGCATCCCTACCAGAGTTGGTCATGTCCGAACGATTGATTCGCGTCAGCCTTCCGGCCCAACGGCTGGAGGTGCTGGAAGGACAACAGGCCATTGTGACCTATCCGGTGTCGACCGCTCGCAATGGTCCCGGCGAACGTTGCGCTAGTGGTTGCACGCCACGCGGTTGGCATCGCATCCGCATCAAGATCGGCGCCGGCCAGCCCCTCAATGCGGTTTTCGTCCGTCGTCGGCCTACGGGTGAAATTTATAGTCCCGAACTGGCGGCCCGGCATCCGCAGCGGGACTGGATTCTCACACGAGTTCTCTGGCTGACCGGATTGGAGTCAGGATATAACCGGGGAGGCGACTGCGACACCCTGCGCCGGTTTATCTACATCCATGGCTGCCCGGATACTGCGCCGATGGGCGAACCGCTTTCACATGGCTGTATTCGTATGAGCAACCCAGATGTGTTGGATTTGTTTGAGCGGGTAACCGCGGGCAACCGGGTGTTCATCGCTGCCTGAGCAGCCATATAAAAATGCTGTAGCCTGGATGTAGGCCGTTAGGCCGAAATCCGGGGGACTGCCTAAAAACCAGCTCTCTCTCCTTACACCGCAGGACCATCGGCCTGCGGGAGGGAAGTAATCAGCCTTCCTGTTCCTTCTGATGAAGGGATTGCAGCTTGTGCTGAACGTCGCTGGGCACCGGATCGTAATGACTTAGCTCGACGTCGTAGGAGCCGTGACCGCCAGTCATCGATTTCAGTTGCGACTCATAACCATCCAGTTCGGCCAACGGCGCCTGAGCTTTGATAATACTCATGCCGCGTGGTCCTGCATCGGTGCCGGCAATGCGACCGCGCCGGCTGGACAGATCGCCGGTGATCGCGCCTACACAATCCCCCGGCGCCCGTACTTCGAGATTCACAATCGGTTCCAGAATAATCGGACGTGCTTTGCTCACCGCGTCCAGGAAGGCTTCGCGGCCAGCGGTGATAAAGGCGATTTCCTTGGAGTCCACCGGGTGGTATTTGCCATCGTAGGCAATAGCGCGCACGTCCTGCATCGGATAGCCGGCAATTGCGCCCTCCTGCAAAGCCTCACGGACTCCCTTTTCCACCGCCGGCAAGAACGAAGTTGGGATCGTGCCGCCCACGACCTCGCTGACAAATTCAAAGCCGGCGTCCCGAGGCAGGGGTTCGATGCGCATGAACACTTCGCCAAACTGGCCCGCTCCGCCGGTCTGCTTCTTATGTCGGTGATGACCTTCGGCATTCTGGCTGATGGTTTCCTTGTAAGCAATCTTGGGCGGCTTGGTCTCGACTTGCAGGTTATAGCGTTGCTGCATTTTTTCCAGGGTGATGCGCAAATGCAGGTCGCTCAGTCCGCGCAACACGGTCTCCTTGGTATGCGTGTTATGTTCGATCGTCAGGCACGGGTCTTCCTCCAGCAGCTTATTCACTGTGTCGGACAATTTCTGCTCATCACCCCGGGTCGCAGCGCGGATGGCTAATCCGAACAACGGTGTGGGGAAACGCAGCGGCCGCAGATGAATCTGGTCTTCATCATGGGAATCATGCAGCACGACATCACGGTGAATGTCGTCCACCTTAGCGACGGCGCAAAGATCGCCGGGAACGCCCACTGCGACTTCAGGATGCTCTTTGCCATGAATCTGGAATAAATGGCTAACTTTGAACGGCTTGCGTCCGTCGCCAATCAACAATTGACTGTCCTTGGTGAGCGTGCCCTGATGAATGCGGAAAATGCCGAGCTTGCCGATGAAGGGGTCAATTATTACCTTGAAGACATGCGCCACGACATGCTGCTGCGGATCGGGGATAGCGCGCAGTTCTTCAATGGCTTCGCCCTCGCCCTTGAGAAACGGCTCGGGGTTACCCTCCAGGGGACTGGGCAACAACTTGACAAACACATCCAGTAGTTCCTTGACGCCAGCGCCGGTGCGGGCGGAGACAAAGCAAATTGGAATCAAATGACCTTCGCGCAGCGCTTTTTCAAAGGGTTCATGCAGTTGCTCGGCTTGCAGTTCCTCGCCCTGTTCCAGATACAGCGCCATGAGATCCTCATCCATCTCGACGACCTGATCGATCAGGGCCGAGTGCGTCGCAGCGACGCTGGAAAAATCGCTGTCCCCGGCTGGGTTGAAGAAACAGTCTACGACGCCGGCGCCACCATTAGCGGGCAGATTAATCGGCAGGCATTCGCGGCCAAAGGTTTCCTGAATTTGTTCCACCAGGCCAGGAAGATCGAGGTTTTCCGCATCGATTTTGTTGACAATAATCATCCGGCATTGATGACGTTCAGCGGCGCGCTCCATCACCCGTTGGGTGACTGCTTCGATGCCGGTTTGCGCATTGATGACCACCGCCACGGTTTCCACCGCCGGCAGCACGGCAATCGCCTGGCCGAGAAAGTCCGGGAATCCCGGCGTGTCAATCAGATTGATATGAATGTCCTGATAGTCAAGGTTGACCAGCGCGGCGTCCAGGGAATGTTGATGAGCTTTTTCCTGCGGATCAAAGTCGCAGACGGTATTGCCCTTTTCTACGGCGCCGGGCGCGGCGAGCTTGCCGGATTGGTGGAGAATGGATTCCACCAGAAGCGTTTTTCCCGCCGTGCCATGCCCGGCCAAGGCAATGTTACGGATGGATTCGGTCGTGTAGGTGACCATCAAGACCTCCTTTCGATTTACTCAACAGTGATTTTTGTAATATGCATCGTTTCAATAAGAACCATGAAGTCTACAGTAACCAGCAAGGTTTCTCAGCGGACGACATCATTTTTTTGCAATATTTCAGGAGATGTCACTCTTACAGCACCGACTTCAAACTGCCGGGATGGGGCTGGAATTTTTGCAAAAACTTGCATAGCATATTGAGAAACCAATAAATCATTGGCAGAGGAAAGCAGTTTGACTCGATGGTTCCAATACCTCGGATTCTGGATGCTCGGCATTCTGGGCGTGAGCGCCCACGGCATGAGCATGGATCCCGCATGGATCAAGCTGATCAAGGAAACCCCGGTCGCACAGGTCGAATGGGCCACGCGCTATGAACATGGCGAAGGCGTGCCTCAAAACTACGAGCGGGCCATGCAGCTTTATTGCGCGGCAGCGCGGCGCGGCCATGTACAAGCCCAGTACCAGTTAGGCTGGATGTACGCCAATGCTCGGGGCGTGGCGCGGAACGATGCTCAGGCAGCCGCCTGGTTCCGGCTCGCCGCAGCCAAAGGCGATGCGCCCGCCAAGCGAATGCTGGCGCGGGTGGATGATCCCGCCAAGGTTGAACAGGCGCATTGCGTAGAGCCAGTTGATCCGACCCCCAAGCCGCCAGCGCCTGTAATAGTTCGCCGCAAAAAGCCCACTTCACCGGAACAGGCGCAGATCGTATCACTGGTCAATCGCCTGGCGCCGGGTTATGGTTTACAACCAGCGTTGGTGCTGGCTGTCATCGAAGCCGAATCCGGCTTTAATTCACAAGCCCGCTCGGTCAAGAACGCCCAAGGTTTGATGCAACTGATCCCCGAAACCGCCGAACGATTCGGCGTCCAGGATCCCTATGATCCGGTGCAGAACCTTCAGGGCGGCATGGCCTATCTGCGTTGGTTGCTGGCGTATTTCCAGGGCGATGTCCGCCTGTCGCTGGCTGGCTATAACGCCGGTGAGGGCGCTGTGGTCCGCTATGGGGGAGTGCCGCCTTATGCGGAAACCCGAGCGTATGTTGAGAAAATTATTCGGGACTACGGACAGTTGGCGCATCCACCGGTGGCGCCGGTAACGCGGCCCGCGGTGCTGGCTAATCCATCGCCGTTGATGTAGGACACGGCTTGCCGATGATTTTGGGATGCGTCATATAGAGATCGAAGCGAGTATTGGGCGCGATGATCCGGGCATCGGGCATCGGCCCCGATAAAGCAGGCGCTCGTCGCGGTCGCTTGACCACCACTCGCCGCCTGGCGCGGGTCAAGGCAACGGCCAGCAATTCCGCAGCATCAGGATCATCGCCGGCCAGCGTTCTGAGTAAACGCATTTCCTTGCCCGCTAGCGCCGTTTTCCGACGATGGGGATACATGGGGTCCAAGTAAATCACGTCCGACCACTGGCTTTCATCCAGGGCCAGCAGGTATTCCCGACCGTCCGCCACCTGAAGGCTCATCCTTTCCGCAACTACTACACTGATGTCCGGGTTCTGCATCGCCCGACGCAACCCGTCCCGCAACAAAGCAGCAATTACCGGCGAGCGCTCCACCAGACGCACCGGGCAACCGAGACAGGCCAGTACGAAAGCATCCTGCCCCAGGCCAGCGGTCGGATCGACTACCGTGGGCGCGGCGCTGCTCTTGAGACCGACGGCCCGCGCCAGCGGCTGTTGACGACCGCCGCCCCATCGGCGCCGGTGATCTGCGGCCCCTGCAGTGAAATCAACATAAACCGGGCCAGGCGCGCCGACGCCTAGCTCCCGCAATTCCAGCCGTTCGCCAGTCAAAACCAACCGGTGGGTGGTGGGAACAGGCGATTGTTCAATCGCCAACGGCAATGCGAGTTCAGCCGCTAGCGCAATCGCATCGGCTCGCAGGGTGAACGATTCGCAGGCAACCGCGATAGTGGATGAGAGGAGCAACGATGATTACCGAACCAGATAAAAAAACACCGCCTCCGCACAGACGGGGCGGCAGTTGAAACGAAATCAGGTGATTCAGGCGGCTTTGGGCAACACATCCTGTAGAGTCGCCTGGGTCAGGTGATCCATTTCCGACTTGAAACGCAGGGTCATATCCGACATAGCTTTACCATCCCGCATCAGTTTGTACTGCATCGTTTGCGCAATTTCGCTTTGGCGCTTGCAAAAGTCCTGAAAGCTTTTTACATCCGTGACCTCGGCAGCGGCTCTCATCTGGTTCATGCCGATATCCAGATAGGATTTAAGCGCATTTATTTGGAATATCAGAATTTTTTCCATATTCTCAACGAACAGTCTATTGGCTTTGACCAGGGGTTCTGGTAGAGCTTGCGGGGTTTCCAGCGCTTTGCTAAATAGATTGACGATCATGATGGACTCCTCATCTTCTTGTGGGATGGTTGACTTTGCTGCAATGCAATATAGCGGGATTTATGTTGCAACGCAACATCAAAACCACAATTTTCCATCCAGGATAAAGCGATCGCCGAGGTTCAGGCATATCAAATCACCGTTGAAAGAATGCACCACGCGAAATTCAAAAATTGAACTATCCTTGACTGGCGAAAGCTTAAAGAATATTCATTCAATAACAATGGACTCTATGGAGCAGGCTCTTGATCAATATGATCAATTCAGGACGGGTGATCCAGTTGCAAAGTCACAAAGCGATGCTGCGTCCCGATATTGGTCCGCCGGAGCGCACACCACAGCTGGCGCTGGTCGCAGATCTTGAGAGTAATGAATTGAACGGCCTGTTTGTCCTGTCACGCTTGGCGGCGTTTCTGCGAAGCATCGAGGCCGGGGAACGGCATGAACTCCACTTGTGTGAACGAGTCGTCATTATTCCCAGCGTTGAAGCGCTACGAGGAGTATCAAGTCACGCTTGGCGCGTCGACCAGCGCCGCTGTCCAATAGCTATGGAATCCATGCGCGAAATGGTAATGACCCTCACTCAGGCTGCTTATTACCGGGTCAATGTACACACCGCAAATAGCGGCCTTGAGGAAATGCCGCAGGTATGGCTATATGCGCCGAATGATGATGAACGAGCCAGCGCCTGCCTGTTCGGATTACCAGCGGTGGTCGAACAACCGGCGGACTCGAAGGAAGCAAGTGAACTGGCGCGCATCTGGCGGCCACACCGTGGCGAAAATTTCATCATTCGCGCGGGGCAGTCAGGTAGCCTGCAAACTCGGCATTGTGAAATTCTGTTTCGCGCGCTGGTCGCGTTTCTCAGTCGCACTGGGATTATTGATGGTCTGCAACTAGCTGATGTCGAAGAAGATTTGCATTATTTTGGCCGCCGGCAAGTATGTGATCTACCGGCGGATCGATCCGGTATTTTCGCCTCGCGCCTGGAAGTCGGTCGCTGGGTGCAAGCCGGTGAGGAACTGGGCCAAATCCATGACGGTATTACCGGCAACATCCAGATGCGTGTGATAGCGCCGGTCGCAGGTTTGCTGGCGGGTCTGCGTCGGCAACCCCTGTTATGCGCAGGCGATCCCATCGCGCGGATTCTGACATTGGACATGGCATTCCGGCGCAGCTCGTTGCAGTGATGGTCTGGAGGACAATATGTATGAGCGACAGACAGACTGAGAATCATGCCGAGGCGCATCGGTGGCTATTGGAACGGGTGCGGGCGGAAACCTGCGAAACTGCGCGATCAACGGGTCTTAACGAACTCAGTGATCGGGTGATCGAAGCGATGGCGGCAACGCCTCGACATTGTTTCGTTGCGCCCGAACAGCAGGACTGGGCCTATGCCGACATGCCGCTGCCTATTGGGCGCGGCCAGACTATCTCCCAGCCGTTCATTGTAGCGCTGATGACCGAGTTGCTGGCGCCAGAGCCAGAGGATGTCGTGCTGGAAGTCGGTACGGGATCAGGTTATCAGGCGGCAGTGCTAGCCCATTTGGTCCAGCAGGTCTACACGCTGGAGCGCATACCCGAATTGGCGAATCTTGCAACGCAGCGCTTGCGAGAACTTGGCGTTGCCAACGTAGTGGTTCGCGCCGGTAACGGTGTCCAGGGCTGGGAAGAACAGGCGCCGTTTGATGGGATCATCGTCACAGCGGCGGCGGTGGAAGCACCACCCGCATTGATGCAACAGTTGAAACCAGGCGGGCGATTGGTCATTCCCGTCGGTCCGCCTCATCGCACTCAGGATCTGCGTGTGCTGGAGAAGGATGCCCAAGGCGTGGTGCGCAGCCGGAGCGTATTGCCAGTGGTGTTCGTGCCATTAATTGGCGATGACTGATTCCCCCTTTGCAAAAGGAAGGCAGGAAGATTTCACCCGGTGGGCAACGACATACCGGTCAATTTCTTGAACAGCGTCACGGCATAGGAATCGGTCATGCCGGACACAAAATCGGTAATAGCCAACGCCCGGCGGTAGGGATCAGCGACCGGGCAACGTCCGGGACCGGCGAACTGCTCCGGCATTAGGTAAACCAGCATTCGACTTTTGGGCGAGGCGTTCGCGCCATGTACGGCCAAATCATTGACCGTCATCACAAACGCTTCCAGCAACCCTGCAAGCACCTCAAAGCCAGCGGCTTCCACTTCGATCACGGGCCTGGAAACATAAACCTGATTTTCGCCACAATCCTTCAGGGCGCGCATCGCTCCGGCGGCAGGGATGATATCGAGCAGTTCCCCTGGGAGCGCGCCGGCCAGGATAGCATCCTCATGCTGCATAAAGCACTGATGGACCTGGTCGATAATGGCGCCGATGGCTTTGGCGCGCAGGTATTCGATTTTTTCCTTAGACCGGGTGATATGCGCCATCTTGCGTTCGGCGCGATGCGCTTCGCCGGTCAGGGGTAGCAATAAATCGCGGACTTGCTCGAAGGGCAGTTGCTGAAGCCGAAAGGCGTCTTCCACATCGATGATTCGATAACAGATGTCATCCGCGGCTTCAACCAGATAGGCGAGCGGATGGCGGTTCCAGGCGCCCGGCAACACCAGTTCGAGTCCCAGTTGACCGGCCACTTCGGCAAACAAGTCGGCGTCATCCTGATAGAAGCCAAATTTTTTAAAGGCGCTGCTAGCGGGAGGTTCAGCGGGCAACCAGGAGGCGCAAGGGTATTTAGTGAACGTGCCAAGGGTGGCGCAAGTCAGTTGCATCCCGCCAGGATTATCGGGACTTTGCAGGCGGGTGATGATGCGAAAGCCCTGAGCATTGCCCTCGAAGCGCAGGAAGTCCTGGCGTTGCGCCTCGGTCAACGAGTCCAGCACCGCCTGGCCGGTTGCGGAGGCGGTAAACCAGAGACGGATGGCGTCTTCACCGGCGTGACCAAACGGGGGATTGCCGATATCGTGGGCCAGGCTGGCGGCGGCGACGATCGCGCCAAAATCTTGTGGATAAACGCTTTTCAAGCCATGCCGTTTGATGACGCTGTCACCGACCATCGTTCCAAGCGAACGCCCGACGCTGGACACTTCCAGACTATGCGTCAAGCGGGTGCGGACGTAGTCGCTCTGCGCGAGGGGAAAGACTTGGGTTTTGTCCTGGAGCCGGCGAAAGGCTGAGGAAAAGACAATGCGATCAAAATCGCGCTGAAAATCGGTGCGCGCTTCATTAGCAGGGTGCAGGTAGGGCAACCCGGGACGGACGCGGGACAGCAGGCGATTCCAGTGCATAGGCGATTCCACAATTTTATGGCGTATGTTCACTATAGTGAACCCTGAAAATCGGACAACAGTTTAAGCAACGAAGTGGCTCCTTGATGCCGAAAATCCATTAGCTCTATTACGCCGCCATTTCCGTGGCTCCATTGCCGCAAGTTCACAGGCAGGTACAGAAAGCTTCATAACCACGCTTCTTTATTCTTCACGCAAATGCTTCCATGTCCACCCAATCCTCGACACCGCTGAGCACGGCACAGAGCACAATCATCAGAATATCCTGCAGTGGGTGGATCTGGTTCCGGGTCTCGCGGCGAGGATCGGGCAGGTTGGCGAAATACGGGCGCGGGTCGAGCAGTTTGGGCAGCATCAGTTCTCTCCATTCAATCAACCCTATCCCGTTACCCGAGCGAGCCGCTTCCTGTCAACCCCTCATATAGCGCGATTGCCCTGACCAGTATTTCTAAAAAGTTTTAAACACTCGAAATTTCCGCTATCATATTCAGTTTCATCCGGCCGCCCCGTATAGGCGGCTTTTTCACATGGATATCGGAATTCGCAAGAGGTATGCACAGCGCATGGTTAGCATTCGCTTGTCCCGTGGCGGCGCCAAGAAGCGCCCATTTTACACGATCATCGTGACTGACAGCCGCAACCGGCGCGACGGTCGTTATATCGAGCGGCTCGGCTTTTTCAACCCCATTGCCAGCGGTAAGGAAGAGCGGTTGAACATGGACCGGGAACGCTTGCAATACTGGCTAAACACCGGAGCGCAGCCCTCGGAGCGCGTGATCAGCCTGATGAAGGAACAGGCTCGTCAACAGCCAGCGACTGTAGCAGCGGTTGAGTAAGTCGAAGACTTGAATTCGGCACCGTTGTTATGAGCGACGACTGGATCGTGCTGGGCCGGGTTTCGGGTCTGTTTGGCGTACAGGGCTGGTTGCGGGTTTTTTCCCATACCGAACCACGGCACGGTATTGCTCACTATAACCCGGTTTTTCTGAACCGGCAGGGCAAATGGCAACCCTTCAACATCGAAGAAGGCCGCGCTCATGGTGCAGGAGTAGTGCTGAAGTTTGCCGGTTATGACGACCGTGATCAGGCGGCGACGCTGGTCCAGAGCGACATTGCCATCCGCCGCGCGCAACTGCCGCCGGTTGCGCCGGGTGAGTATTACTGGGCTGATTTGGCCGGGTTGCAGGTCGTGACGCTGAAAGGAGTGGTGCTGGGTACAGTCGACCGGGTGTTCGCCACTGGCGCCAACGATGTGTTGGTCGTCAAGGGTGAACGGGAGCGGTTAGTGCCGTTTGTAAAGGGCCAGGTGGTCGTCGAGGTTGATCTGGAACAGAGAAGGTTGCGGGTCGACTGGGATCCGGACTTTTAGACGCCCTGTTCTTCACTTACGCTGTCTCTCTCACTGTCAGCCCCTTTCTTCCAATGGAATGGAAAAGGGACACAAGGACTGCCGTCATGCGTGTGGATGTCGTGACCCTGTTTCCGGAAATGGTCGAAACCTTGCTGCGTTTTGGGGTTACGGGTCGGGCGGTCGAGCGCGGTTTGCTCGAAGTCGCGACCTGGAACCCACGAGATGACGCTGGCGACCGGCATCGCACTGTGGATGACCGACCTTACGGAGGGGGACCCGGTATGGTGATGAAAGTACAGCCGTTGCGCGATACCCTGCGCCGGGCACGCTCGGCGGTGAAACCTGCGGGGAAAACGCTTTATCTCAGCCCACAGGGACGACCCTTGACCCAGGATAGTGTGCAGCAACTAGCGTTGGAGTCGCGTTTGATCCTACTCGCCGGACGCTATGAGGGTATCGACGAACGGTTAATCGAGACCGAAGTGGACGAGGAATGGTCCATCGGCGACTATGTGCTGAGTGGTGGCGAGCTAGCGGCTTTGGTGATCATTGATGCAGTGGCGCGTTTGTTGCCCGGAGCGCTGAATGATCACGAATCGGCGGAGCAAGATTCATTCATGGAGGGACTGCTGGACTGTCCGCACTATACCCGTCCAGAGGAAATCGACGGTCGACGCGTTCCGCCAGTACTGTTGAGCGGTGATCATGCCGCAGTCGCCCGGTGGCGGCGACGCGAAGCGCTGGGACGAACCTGGCTGCGACGCCCCGAATTACTGGCGCGCTTGGAACTGACCACCTATGACCAGCAATTACTGGTTGAATTTATTAAGAAACATCGAGAGAAAAAGGGGAATGTCGGCGCCGCCGGCGATTTTCCCAAGCAACGTGGAGTTTAGTGTCATGAGCATATTGGTTGAAACATTCGAACGGGAGCAGATGACCCGTGAAATTCCCCCGTTCAATCCTGGCGATACCGTGGTCGTGCGGGTTAAGGTCAAGGAAGGCAATCGTGAGCGCCTGCAAGCCTTTGAAGGCATCGTGATCGCCAAACGCAATCGTGGCCTGAATTCGGCGTTCACAGTGCGCAAAATTTCTCACGGCGAGGGTGTGGAACGGGTGTTTCAGACCCACAGTCCAGTGATCGCCGACATTAGCGTCAAGCGTCGGGGTGATGTGCGCCGCGCCAAGCTGTACTACCTGCGCGGACTGGAGGGCAAGGCGGCGCGGATTAAGGAGAAGTTGCGTTAAGTTTTGAGTTCTACGTTTTAAAACAGGTGGCGATATGGACGATGAGAGAATAACCTGGCTGAAGCCGGTTCAGGCGCTTGCTGCGGAAGCGAGCAGCCGGATTCTGGAGATTTATTCCACAGCATTCAACGTGACTGCCAAGGATGATAACAGTCCTTTAACGGCTGCCGACCTTGCGTCCCATCGAACCATCGTGGCCGGTTTACGTGCTCTAACACCCGATATTCCGGTGCTATCCGAGGAATCCGCCGTCATCCCGTTCACCGAGCGCCGCCAATGGCGCCGCTACTGGCTGGTGGATCCATTGGATGGCACCAAGGAATTTGTGAAACGCAATGGCGAGTTCACGGTCAACATCGCGCTGATCGAGGATCATGAACCGGTATTGGGCGTGGTACGGGTTCCGGTAACCGGACTGTGCTACTCTGCTGTTCACGATCATGGGGCGTTTCGTGAAGAACCGGGCCAACCGCCGCAAGCCATTTCGGTGAAGCCTCTGGCGTCTGATCGACCGGTGCGGGTAGTAGGTAGTAAATCGCATGGGGGCGCAGGCTTGCAAAAGTTTGTTGCCGCCCTGGGTTCGCATCAGCTGGTTACCATTGGCAGTTCACTCAAATTGTGCCAGGTTGCGGAAGGCGCGGCGGATGTCTATCCCCGTATGGGGCCGACCTCGGAATGGGATACCGCCGCCGCCCAGGCGATTGTTGAAGTCGCCGGCGGCTGGGTCGTTTCAGCCGAAACCGGGGAACCCCTGCGTTATAACACCCGTGATTCCTTGCTGAATCCTTATTTCATTGTTTACGGTGACGCAAGTCGCGACTGGTTGAGCTATGTTCCCCCTAATCCCTAATTCCTGAAAGATGCTCGACAACGCCTATCAAGCTATTATCGCCGCGCCTTTCGGCTGTGTGATTGGCATTCGCACGCAGGGCGCAATGTTGACCGCGCTGGATTTCCTGCCGGTTGACTGGCCTGAAAAGTCTCCGGAAGATGTGGCAACGGCGCGGGCTATCGATGAATTGCAGGCGTATTTCCGTAATCCCCATGCGCCATTCACGGTCTCACTGATTTTGCAGGGAACCGCGTTTCAGCAACGGGTGTGGACGGCGTTGCAAACCATTTCGCCAGGAACAGTGCTAACTTATGGCGAATTGGCGCAACAACTCGGCACTGCGGCCCGTCCCATTGGCGGCGCTTGCCGGAATAATCCCATCCCGATTCTGGTGCCTTGCCATCGCGTAGTCGGTCGGCAAGGGCTGGGCGGTTACGCTGGCGAGGTCACCGGTAATCCGCTCGGGATCAAGCGCTGGCTGTTACAGCATGAAGGCGTGGATTGTAGCCGCTCTTAATGTTACGATTAGTCAATCTTTTTTATGGCGGCCCCGTTCAGTCCCCTCGCGACGATAAACTGTGAACCCCGTCAGGCCCGGAAGGGAGCAGCGGCAGCAGTGGCTTCGGGCGCCGGGGTGTGGCGGATCGGGGTCGCCGCCCTTCTCAAGGTGAAAGGTGAAACACGCAGGGTGAAAGGCCAGGAAGCCACCGCCTTCCCACGCCACTGGGGATTGGTATGAGTTACCAGGTTCTGGCCCGCAAATGGCGGCCACGCACCTTTCATGAACTCGTGGGTCAGGAGCATGTCGTTCGCGCCCTGACAAACGCCCTCGACCGGCAACGTCTGCACCACGCCTTTCTGTTCACCGGTACTCGGGGGGTGGGTAAGACCACGATTGCCCGAATCCTCGCCAAGTCGCTGAATTGCGAGGTCGGCGTCTCTTCCATACCCTGCGGTGAATGCAGCGCCTGTCAGGAGATCGATGCGGGCCGCTTTGTGGATCTAATCGAAGTCGACGCCGCTTCCCGCACCAAAGTCGATGAGACCCGAGAGTTGCTGGAAAACGTGCAGTATGCGCCCAGTCGCGGACGCTTCAAGGTGTATCTGATCGACGAAGTCCACATGTTTTCCAATCACAGCTTCAACGCGCTGTTGAAAACGCTGGAAGAACCGCCGCCGCATGTGAAATTTTTGTTGGCGACCACTGATCCACAGAAGCTACCGGTCACCATCCTGTCGCGTTGTCTCCAGTTCAGTCTTAAACGCCTGCCGTCCAGCATGATCGCCGGGTATTTGAGCCAGGTGCTGACACAGGAGGACATTCCGCACGAGCCTGCGGCGCTGCAATTGGTGGCCCGCGCCGGCGATGGCAGTATGCGCGACGCCTTGAGCTTGCTGGATCAGGCTATCGCTTTCGGCGGCGGTCAGGTGGAAACGGCGGCGGTCAGCGCCATGTTGGGCAGTATTGATCGGCGACAAGTCACCGGTTTACTGGAGAAACTGGCGGCTAATGATGCTCCGGGTTTACTCCAACAGATTGCGGCACTGGACGAACATGCGCCGAATTATGCCATGGTGCTGGCCGAGTTGCTGTCGCTGTTGCAACGAGTAGCTCTGGTCCAGGTCGTGCCGGATGCGCCGCTGGATGATGAAGTCGCTGACCCGGAGGAAGTGCGACGATTGGCAGAGATAGTGCCGCCCGAAGACGTACAGTTGTTCTACCAGATTGCGCTGCTGGGTCGGCGCGATCTGCCTCTGGCGCCGGATCCGCATAGTGGTTTCGAGATGGCGTTGTTGCGGATGCTGTGTTTTCGGCCTGCGACGCTGGAGACTGCGGTCGCTGTATCCCCCGGACCAGCAACGAGTTCGCATCATGCGGCGTCGCTGCCGGTTGCCGCAACTGCATCCGTTCCTCGCTCCGTCCCAGCGCCGCCTGTAGTTTCGCCACTGCCCGACTCGAAATGGGATGCATTGATAAAGCAGCTCGATTTGAATCCCCGAGACAAGAACCTGGCGCTAAATTGCGAGCTGGTGGCGTATGAGGACCATTGTTTGCAACTCAGGCTAGAGCCTAACCTGAAGCCGATGCTGAATCAGCATGTGGAAGATCGGATAAAAGCCGCATTAGAAAAGCATCTTGGCAAACCGGTTGACCTGAAATTTCAAATTGGCGCTGTAGCAGGAATAACACCGGAAGCTCAGCAAAAACAGCGACAAGCAGAACGGCGACAGGCGGCAGCGGAGCAAACCCAACAGGACCCGCATGTGCGGGATATGCAGGAAATGTTCGATGCGCGGATTACCGCGATCCACCCGCTTGATGAAAGCGATAGCTAATCTATGGAGGAAAGACAATGAAAGGCGGTTTGGGCAATCTGATGAAGCAGGCGCAGAAGATGCAGGAAAACTTGCAAAAGGCGCAGGCGGAAATTGCGGAAATGGAAATCCATGGCGAATCGGGTGGCGGGCTGGTTCGCATCGTGATTACTGGTCGCCATGAGGTTCGTCGAATCAGCATCGACGACAGCCTGGTAGGCGATGACAAGGACATGCTGGAGGATTTGGTGGCTGCCGCCTTCAACGATGCTGTGCATAAGGTCGAACGCACCGTGCAGGACAAGATGTCGGGTCTTACCGCCGGCATGGGTTTGCCGCCAGGTATGATGGGCGATCTCAAACTGCCATTCTGACAGGCTTTATGGCTGCTTCGCCACTGCTGAATCAATTGATGGCGGCGCTGCGTTGCTTGCCGGGCGTGGGGCCGAAGTCTGCCCAGCGCATGGCTTTGCACTTACTGGAGCGGGATCGCGACGGTGCTGAACGGCTGGTTGAAGCGCTGCGAACGGCGCTGGAGCGGATTGGCCGTTGTCAGCTCTGTCACGATCTGAGCGAGACGGAAATTTGCGCCCTGTGCGCTCATCCCGGTCGTGATCCTGCCCTGTTATGCGTGATCGAGACGCCGGCGGATGTGCTGGCGGTCGAACAGTCAACTGGTTTTCAGGGCCGATATTTTGTGCTGATGGGCCATCTATCGCCACTGGATGGGATTGGTCCGGCGGAACTGGGGCTGGAGGTGTTAGAAGCCCGTTTGGATGAAGGCGAGGTTTGCGAGATTATTCTCGCTACTAATCCGACCGTAGAAGGGGAAGCCACCGCTTATTACATTGCTGAACTGGCCCGCGAACGTGGCATCCGCGCGACCCGTATCGCCCATGGAGTACCGCTGGGCGGCGAGTTAGAATACGTGGATGGCGGCACCCTAGCGCATGCCTTCGCCGGTCGCCGAGAGGTGTGAGCGGGTTTGCAAAATGGCGTCAGCGAGATTGCCGTAATCTATACTGCTTTTCGACTTTACTATCAAGAGATGGGCAATGGTTTCCCTTCTTTTTTCATAGAGATAACTATTCATCGACAACTTTGCAGAGCTCCGACTCAACAACCACCGGCTGAAAGCCGGTGGGTTGAAGTAACGGACTGAAAGTCCATGTGCGCGTCGCCTAAACGACGCGCCTACGGTTCAACCCGAAAGTCACGCGCTGGATCCGGCTCAAAGTGATGCTCCAGGTACTCTTGAATCATCTCCTCCGTCATCTCTCCAACCGTCACGCAAAAATAGCCACGCGCCCAAAAATGCCGTCCCCAGTAACGCTTCTTCAATTCCGGGAATTCCTCAAACAACTTGCTTGATGATCGCCCCTTAATATGACGCATCATGTCACTGACCGATATCTCTGGTGGCGCTGAGACCAGAATAGGCACATGATCCTTGCTAACCACCCCTTTGATAATCCGAATCTCAAATGCGAATTAAGAGCTAACTAATATCCTTAAATATAAATATGTTACGTTACTCATCGAATTGCTGACGAAAATCCAGAAATCGGGTTTTCAACGAGTTGAGGATGAAGCTCTTAATTCGCATTCAAAGGCTTCACAGGTTTGCCGCACGCGTTCTCGAACGCGCTGACCGACATCCCCGATCCATACCCTGTAACGATACTTCATCACCCATACAAGATGATATTCAATTTTATAAACCGTGTGGCTCCCATACCGATAGTCCATCTCGATACTCCCCTGGCTCGTTGCTAACGTATCCAGCAACTCTACCCGCGTCAGGGCTGGAGATGAAATCTACCCGCCTAAAGGCGGGGGTTTTAACCTTACATATTGAAATAAAAAAAACCGTGACTTGCGTCACGGTCTAACAGGGTTCAAACAATTGTTATTATTGAAGGGTTACGACTTGCGCGTCTTACGCATTTTCTCAATGGTCTGCAGTTGCGCGATCGCCTCGGCGAGTTCCGCCTTAGCTCGGGCAAATTCAAAATCACTCTGATGATCGGCGATGATCTGCTCAGCGCGTTGCTTAGCGGACTGCGCAGCGACTTCATCCAGATCGCGCGCCCGCTCTGCAGTATCAGACAGGATGGTGACGACATGCGGTTGCACCTCCAGCAATCCGCCCGATACATAAAATAGTTGCTCCTCACCGCCCTGCAATTTGACCCGAACCTGACCAGGCTTCAACCGGGTCAACAACTGGCTGTGTCGGGGCAAAATGCCGAGTTCGCCCAACTCGCCCGGCGCGGTCACCATCTCGGCGGCGCCGGAAAACAGTTCCTTTTCCGCGCTGACGATATCGACATGCAGTGTCATAGCCATGGTGCGTCTCCTGATCGGTTGCACGTGGAAGGCGGTTCAGCGCGCCGAACCGCCGGCCCATTACAGCTTGTTCGCTTTTTCCACGGCCTCATCGATCGAGCCGACCATGTAGAACGCCTGCTCGGGCAGGTGATCGTACTCGCCGGCCACGATGCCCTTGAACGCGGTAATCGTGTCCTTGAGGGCGACATACTTGCCTGGCGAACCGGTGAACACTTCTGCTACGAAGAACGGCTGCGACAGGAAACGTTGCACCTTGCGGGCGCGGGCCACCACCAGCTTGTCTTCCTCAGACAGTTCATCCATGCCCAGGATGGCGATGATGTCCTTCAATTCCTTATAGCGTTGCAGCGTACTCTGCACTAAACGAGCGGTATCGTAGTGATCCTGTCCCACAACCAGCGGATCCAATTGCCGCGAGGTGGAGTCCAGCGGATCCACCGCTGGATAGATACCCAACTCGGCGATCTGCCGGGACAATACGACCGTCGCGTCCAAGTGGGCAAAGGTGGTGGCTGGTGACGGATCAGTCAAGTCGTCAGCCGGCACATACACGGCCTGAATGGAGGTAATCGATCCCACTTTGGTCGAAGTAATGCGCTCTTGGAGTACCCCCATTTCCTCGGCCAGGGTCGGCTGATAACCCACCGCCGACGGCATACGGCCTAACAGCGCCGAACATTCGGTGCCGGCCAAAGTGTAGCGGTAGATATTGTCAATGAACAGCAAGACATCACTGCCTTCGTCGCGGAAGGATTCCGCAATGGACAGGCCAGTCAGACCGACGCGCAGCCGGTTGCCCGGCGGCTCATTCATCTGGCCATAGACCAGCGCCACCTTGTCCAGTACGTTCGACTCCTTCATTTCATGATAGAAGTCGTTGCCTTCGCGCGTCCGCTCGCCCACACCGGCAAACACCGAGTAACCGGAGTGTTCAATAGCGATGTTGCGGATCAATTCCATCATGTTGACGGTCTTGCCCACGCCCGCGCCGCCGAACAGGCCAATTTTGCCGCCCTTGGCGAAAGGACAGAGCAGGTCGATAACCTTGATGCCGGTTTCCAGCAATTCGGTTGCGCCGGACTGATCCTCATAACTGGGAGCCGGTTGGTGAATCGCCCGATATGCGTCGGTCTCCACCGGCCCCTTGTGGTCAATGGGCGTACCCAGCACATTCATGATGCGCCCCAAGGTGCCCTTACCGACCGGTACGGTCACCGGCGCACCGGTATTGGAGACCATCATGTTGCGCTTCAACCCTTCGGAAGCGCCCATAGCGATGGTGCGAACGACGCCATCCCCTAATTGTTGTTGCACTTCCAGAATCAGCCCGCTCTCATCAAGGCGTAGCGCATCGTAGATTTTCGGCACCGACCCGCGCGGGAACTCAACGTCCACCACCGCGCCGATGATTTGCACAATATTGCCAGAACTCATTGTCTTGGGTTCCCCTTAAACTGGTTTCGCCGCGCGCCCGCCATTAGCAGGCGCCCGTCATGACCTCATACCGCCGCAGCGCCGCCCACGATCTCTGCCAATTCCTGAGTGATCGACGCCTGTCGGGCCTTGTTGTAGATCAGTTGCAACTCATCGATGATCGTACCGGCGTTATCCGACGCGCTCTTCATTGCGACCATGCGCGCCGCCTGTTCACAGGCGACATTTTCCACGAGAGCCTGATAAACCACCGACTCCCCATAGCGCCGCAACAGCAGCTCAATGAGTTCCTTGGGATCCGGCTCGTAGATGTAATCCCAGCGATGTTCCGGCGCTGCATCCTGCACCTCGGAGGTGATGGGCACTAAGCGCTCGATGCTAGGTTTTTGACTCATGGTGTTGACAAAGCCGTTATACACCAGATAGATCGCATCAATACGCTCCTCGCTGAACGCATCGACCATCACCTTAACCGGCCCCAGCACATCCTCGAAACGGGGCGCGTCCCCCAAGTGGGAGACATGGGCGACGATATTGCCCCGCAGTCGGCGGAAGAACTGGAACGCTTTGGTCCCGATGGTGCAAAGATCAATCTCAACACCGCGCTGCCGCCAGTCCTGCATGGAAGTGATGGCTGCCTTGAACAGATTCGTGTTCAGACCACCACACAACCCGCGGTCAGTGGAGATCACAATCAGACCGACTCGTTTAATCTCGCGCTCCACCAACCCCGGACTGCGATACTCGGTATGGGCATGGGCCAGGTGAGAGATGACGTTGCGAATCCGGCTCGCGTAAGGTCGGGCCGCTTGCATGCGCTCAAGAGCCTTGCGCATTTTGCTCGCCGCCACCATCTCCATGGCTTTAGTGATCTTCTGAGTGCTTTGGACACTCCTGATTTTGGTTCGTATCTCTTTGGCGCCTGCCATGCTGACACCCGTTTACCCGACGTAGTTGGCCTTGAAATCTTCTACGGCCTTCTTCAAGCCCGCTTCGATTTCGTCGTTGTAATCGCCTGTTGCGTTGATCTTATCGATCAGCGCCGCATGGCTGGACCGGGCGAACGCCAGCAAATCCGCCTCGAAATGGCCGATCTTGTTGAGCGGCACATCATCCAGATAGCCGCGATCCGCTGCGAACAACGAAATCGCCATTTCCGCCACGGACATCGGCGAATACTGCTTCTGCTTCATCAGCTCGGTAACACGCTGACCGCGTTCAAGCTGCTTGCGGGTTGCTTCGTCCAGGTCAGACGCGAACTGGGCGAACGCCGCCAGCTCGCGGTACTGGGCCAATGCCAAGCGAATACCACCACCAAGCTTTTTAATCGCCTTGGTCTGGGCAGCGCCACCGACGCGAGACACGGACAAGCCCGGATTGATAGCGGGACGAATGCCAGCGTTGAACAGGTCGGTTTCCAGATAGATTTGCCCGTCGGTGATGGAAATCACGTTAGTAGGCACGAAGGCCGACACGTCACCCGCTTGCGTTTCGATGATCGGCAAAGCGGTCAGAGAGCCGGTTTTGCCTTTCACTTCGCCGTTGGTGAGGCGCTCGACCTCATCGGCATTGATCCGGGAGGCCCGCTCCAGAAGGCGGGAGTGCAGATAGAACACATCGCCCGGGAAGGCTTCGCGACCCGGCGGACGGCGCAGGAGCAGGGACACCTGGCGATAGGCCACCGCTTGCTTAGACAGATCGTCATAGACAATCAAGGCATCCTGGCCCCGATCACGGAAGTATTCACCCATCGTGCAACCGGAATACGGCGAAATAAACAACATCGCCGCTGACTCGGAGGCGCTGGCGGCCACCACAATGGTGTGCTCCATCGCGCCATGCTCTTCCAGTTTACGCACCACGTTAGCAATCGACGAATTCTTCTGACCGATCGCGACATAGATGCACTTGATGCCGGTGCCTTTCTGATTGATGATCGCGTCAATCGCCACGGCGGTCTTACCGGTCTGGCGGTCGCCGATGATCAGCTCACGCTGACCCCGGCCAATCGGCACCATAGCGTCGATGGCTTTCAAACCGGTTTGCACCGGCTGACTGACCGATTGGCGCTCGATCACGCCCGGCGCGATCACCTCGGTGGGCGCGGTCATAGTCGTGGCGATAGGACCCTTGCCATCAATCGGCTGGCCCAGTGCATTGACCACGCGGCCTAACAGCGCTTCACCGATGGGTACTTCCAGAATGCGACCGGTGCAAAGCGCTTTATCGCCTTCCGCCAGATGCTCGTAATCGCCCAGAATTACGGCGCCCACGGAATCCCGCTCCAGGTTCAGAGCCAGTCCATAGGTGACCGGATCGCCTTCCCGGGGGGATGGAAATTCGATCATCTCGCCTTGCATTGCATTGTCGAGACCATAAATCCGGGCGATGCCATCAGCCAGGCTGACGATGGTGCCTTCCGTGCGGGCTTCGGCAGCCGCCTGATAACCCTCAAGGCGTTGCCGAATCAGATCGCTGATTTCGGATGGTTTAAGTTGCATAAAACGGTATTCCCCTTAATGGCTCAAGGCCGTGACGAGTTTGTCCAGCCGGCCGCGCGCCGAACCGTCAATCACCAGATCGCCGACCCGGATGACCGCGCCCGCAATCAACGATTCATCAATCTTGCAATCGAGCGCGACATCGCGTTGAAACTTAATTTTTAGCGAGGCGATGACGCGATCGCGCTGGGCGTCGGTCACGGTGGCGGCGCTGATCAGTTCGGCGTGAAGAATGCTTTCGGCCTCGGCGCGCAGCCGCTCGAACAGAACGGCGATGCTGGGAAGCTGATGCAGGCGATGAAACTCCGCCAGCATCTTCAGAAAAGTGACGAAAGCTTCCGGCATTGCCTGGCCGCCCCGGACATCGCGGCACACCCCGGCGACCAACTCGGCTTTCTGATCACCGCGCATTCGCGGATTCCAGGGAGCGAGCAGGCGTTGCAGGGCAGGATCCGCAGCGATGACCGCAGCGGTCGAGAGCAGTTCCGACCAGAGCGGCAGGTTGCCGGTCTCCTGCGCTTCCTCGAACGCGGCGCGGGCATAAGGCCGAGCAGCGGTAGTAGGTCGGACGACGGTGGTGGTTTCAGCCATTGGCGTGGTCCGTAGAGTTAAAGCTGCGCAACCAGGTCATCCAGCAGAGAAGCATTCGCCGCTTCATCGGCTTCACGCTTGAGAATCTTGCTGGCGCCGGCGACGGCGAGACTGACGACCTGATGACGAAGCTGCTCGCGGGCGCGGTTGACCTCCTGCTCAATTTCCGCCTTGGCGGCAGTGAGCTGACGATCGCCTTCGGCGCGGGCATCCTGTTTTGACTGCTCGATGATCTCGTTAGCGCGCTTATGGGCCTGAGCGACGATCTCGGCGGCTTGCTGCTTGGCTTCCTTGAGCGTCTGCGCGGCCTTGGCCTGAGCCAGCTCCTGCTCGCGCACGCCGCGCTCAGCGGAGGCCAGGCCATCGGCGATTTTCTTCTGGCGATCCTGCATGGCCTGAATAATCGGCGGCCACACATACTTCATGGTAAAGAGCACCAGAAGGCCAAACGTGATCATCTGCCCAATGAGAGTGGCATTGAAGTTCACGCGGTTACCTCCTCAGTTGCACGAATTGGCGTGGGTCGGAAAGCTCTGAAGATCAATGGCCCAAAGCCTGCGTCACCGGACCGAGGAAGGGGTTGGCGAAGGTGAAGAACAGGGCAATGCCGACGCCGATCATGGTCACCGCGTCCAGCAGACCAGCGACGATGAACATCTTGACTTGCAGCGCGGGAATCATTTCCGGCTGGCGGGCGGCGCCTTCCAGAAACTTGCCGCCCAGCAGAGCAAAACCGATGGCGGTGCCTAGCGCGCCCATGCCCAGAATCAAGGCTACGGCGATGACGGTCATACCCTGCACGTTGGCAATCAAGCTTGCAGCTTCCATTTATGGTCTCCCGTTGAGAGGTTGGGGGTGTGAATGAAGAAAAATCGGAATATGAAGCCGGTCGCGCAACGACCGGGTTTCGCTGATAGACAACCTGTCCCTAAGCTTAGTGATCCTCGTGCGCCATGCTCAGATAAACAATGGTTAACACCATGAAAATAAAGGCTTGTAGAGTGATAACCAGGATGTGAAATACGGCCCAGGGCCAGCCAAGAGTAAACTGAATCCACCAGGGCAGCAGCGCGATCAGAATAAAAATCAGTTCGCCAGCATAGAGGTTGCCGAACAACCGCAGGCCAAGTGAAATAGGCTTGGCCAGATCCTCGACAATCCGCAACAGCAGGTTGAACGGCATGAACCATTTACCAAAGGGATGAGTCAATACTTCCATGGTGAAGTGCGCTGGTCCCTTGACCTTGATGCTGTAGTAGTAAACCAGCAACAGCACTGAAATCGACATGCCAAAAGTCGAATTCAGATCAGTGGAAGGTACCACCCGCAGGTAAGGGATGCCCAGCAAGCCGGCAACCGATGGAAGCAGATCGACGGGCACCAAATCCATGGCGTTCCATAGAAACACCCAGACGAAGATGGTCAGCGCCAATGGCGCAATCACCGGATTACGACCATGAAAAGAATCCTTGACCTGGGTATCGACGAAATCGATCATGATTTCGCAGAAGTTTTGCAAAGGCCCCGGCACATCGCTGGTGGCGAATTTCGCCGCTTTCATGAACAGCCACAGAAACAGCGATCCCAGACTGATCGAAAAAAACATCGTATCAAGATGAAGGGTCCAAAACCCCTCGCCAATCGTGAGATTGGTCAAGTGGTGGACAATGTATCCCGTTGCGGAATGACCACTTTCGCTCATAGCGTCCTCACCGAAGCATTGAAGGTAAAGGGTAATGCCAGCCAGTACGCCATCAACGCCGCGATGTACGCCACCAGAAGAGGAAGGGGAACAATCGGCAGCCAGAGCAGCGCAGCGCTGAACAGGAGGACGGTCAACAACAACTTGACGACCTCGCCGATATAAAACGCCCGGGCGACCTTGGCGGCGGGTGAGCCAATGCGTACTGAAAAAACTTTGCTGGCGAAATAGAAGGTGACCAACGTACTGATGCCGCCGCCGATCACTGCGGAATATGCCGCGCGGTGATCGCTCAGCGTCAGCGAGATCGCGGCGATCAACAGCGTAACGAGCAGTTGAATAGCGATGATGGTTCGGGTGACCTGTTTTGCGCCCATGATCATGATTCTAAATGATCCAAGCGCTTTGTTGTGCTGGACATGTTTGTAATCGTTATCTTTATTTAATTATTCGGGTCTTTTATCGCTTTTTCTCTAAAGCGTTCCGGCATTCGGTCTGACATTTCCTGCCCTCGATCCGGCTCTGCTTGTAGAGCACCCCAAAATTATAGGGAATATCGCGTATCAGGGTCAACGAAAATCACGGATGCCCTTGCTTGATTATTTGACCTTAGCGATGATGCCGTCCAGTTCATCCAGACTGTTGTATTGAATAACGACGCTACCCTTACCGGAAGCGCCATGCCGGACTCGCACCCGAGCGCCCAGCCATTCCGACAGATTATCCTGCAACAGGCGAATATTCGGATCAACCGCCGGTGCCGGCGCAAGGGTCTCAGCCTCTGGTTGTTGCAAGCGACGAGCCAGTTGCTCGGTTTCGCGCGCCGACAACCCGCGCAGCAGGACCTGATGAGCAGCTTCCCGCTGCAAGGCGGGCGGCAAGGGCAACAAAGCGCGGGCATGGCCCATGTCCAATTTGCGCTCCCGCACCAGTTGTCCGACTTCTTCGCTCAATTCCAGTAAACGCAACAGATTGGTCACTGTCGTCCGCGATCGCCCGATGGCGTCTGCGGCCTGTTGGTGGGTTAATTGAAATTCGTCGATCAATCGCTGCAGAGCGGCGGCCTCCTCCAGGGGATTGAGGTCTTCGCGCTGAATATTCTCAATCAGCGCCACGGCAATGGCGGCTCGGTCGGGTATCTCGCGAATCACCGCCGGCACCTCGCGCAAACCGGCGAGTTGCGCTGCTCGCCAGCGCCGCTCGCCCGCGATCAGTTCATAGCGGTTGCCATCCACCGGTCGCACCAGCACCGGTTGTACGACGCCCTGGGCGCGGATCGACTCCGCCAGTTCCTGAAGGGTATCCTCGCGTAAATCCAGGCGCGGCTGATAGCGGCCCCGCTGGATTTGCTCGACCGGCAGTTGTCGCAGGGTTTCCAGCGGCTCTGGAATGGAATCGTCCGCGGCATCCGTTGGCGCGTCTTCATCCCGGTTAGCGGCCGCCGCGCCCAACAGCGCATCCAGTCCTCGGCCCAGACCGCCCTTTCTGCGAATCATGCGCTGGCTCCACTTTCCACTTTCGCCGCAGGCCGCCGCAACCGCTTACGCACTTCCTTCGCTAGTTCCCGATAACTCTGCGCGCCGCGTGAATGGTCATCGTAATGAATGATCGGCAGCCCGTAGCTAGGGGCTTCGGCCAAACGCACGTTGCGTGGAATCAATGTTTCAAACACCGTTGCGCCGAAATGCTCCAGGATTTGCGCCGAGACATCATTGGCCAGCCGATTGCGCGGATCGAACATGGTGCGCAACACGCCTTCAATCCGCAAGCCAGGATTGGTCGATTTACGCACCTTCTCCACTGTATCCAATAGCGCCGACAAACCTTCTAGGGCGTAATATTCGCACTGCACGGGGATAATCACCGACTGGGCGGCGGTCAGCGCATTGACCGTCAACATGTTCAACGAGGGCGGACAGTCAATGAGAATGACATCGAAGTTCCACACCACCGGCGCCAGGGCTTCGCGCAGCCGACCAGGCGCATTATCGATCTGCAATAAATTGACTTCAGCGGCGGTCAGGTCGCCGTTGGCGGGCAACAACCGCATCTGGGCTTTTTCCACCCATTGCAAAGCGTCAGCCAAAGTCGCCTCGCCCACCAACACATCATAACTGGTGGCCGACACCGTGTGTTTGTCCACCCCGCACCCCATGGTCGCGTTGCCCTGGGGGTCGAGATCGATCAACAGCACCCCTTGGCGCAGCGCCGACAAACAGGCAGCCAGATTGACCGCGGTGGTCGTCTTGCCGACGCCACCCTTCTGATTGGTAATGGCGATAATATGGGCCATGAATTCAGTCTCGGGAATCTTAGGAAACAGGGGCGGGCGTCAGATGCACCAGATGGCGCTCGGCGTCCAGGCCCGGAATATGGAGTGGGTAAACACTGACCAGGCGGTAATCCGGCGGCAGACGAGCCAGTTCTTCATCGGGGAAAACACCCTTCATCGCGAGCAATCGACCCTGTGGAGCGCATAGTCGGCCCGCATTAACCAACAGGTCCGCCAACGTCGAAAACGCCCGCGATACTAATGTGTTAAATAAGGCCGTCGGCTGATAATCCTCGACCCGGCTGCGCACCACTTCAATATTGGCAAGACGCAACTCGGCGCTGGCCTGAATCAGAAACCGGGTGCGTTTACCATTGCTGTCCAACAGGCAAAATGTGCATTCCGGCCGAGCGATAGCTAATGGAATGCCGGGCAACCCGGCACCGCTTCCCACATCCAGCACACGCGGTACTTCAATCCAGGGCCAGATCGACAGGCTGTCCAGGATGTGCCGAACCACCATAGCTTCGGGATCGCGCACCGCAGTCAGATTGTAGGCGCGGTTCCAGCGCTCCAACAGCGTCAGATAGGTCGCCAGTTGTTCGACCGCGCCACTGGAAAGGGGAATACCCAGCTGTTTACTGCCGTCAATGATGGATTGCTCGATGCTCATGAAGCGTGGCGCTGGTTTGCGGGATTGTCTTTGCGGTTTTGAAAGCGGTTTGGATTGTACCATCGCCATTCTCGCAAATTGCATGATATTCATGATACAAGATGACGGACACCGTCGTCACGAACCTTACGCGAATGAGGTGATTCATGAACCCGATAATCGAATTGCTTTCCAACTGGATTCCAGTCAATGGCGGGATTGAATCCCTAGTTGAGAAATTGATTATGATTCAGCGGCATGATGTAACCCCTGGAAAGCTGATATCCACTAAAAACGCCAATGTCTCCTTGCAGGAAGTACCCACAACGACCAAGCCGAGTTCGGATATTGAGATAGGACAAATCAAATGGACTCACGGCTCGCCCAAAGGCGCCTGGGGAATTACTCGATGCCGCGCCGTGTTGCAATATATGTTGCCTCTAGCCAAGGATGGGAGCTATCCACCGATCCTGATGGGGATTCAACTGGACGCGGATATCACATTGAAACCGAAAAAGGAATTCAACGATATCAAGGATTTTACGCCCCTTTATCAGATGTTGCGCGACAATTATGGAGGAAACAAGGCCGAATTCTGCGCCGCTATGGCAACGAGAACCATCACTGAGTACAACAACTTCGGCACTGTGGATGGGGTTTTGTACCATGAGTTGTTGCACGTCATGCTGGCTAAAATCTTCGCCAAACAACTCCAAAAGTCGACGCTACAGAAAATGTCGGGCAGTGGTTATGAAACTCGTGAAAAGGCGCAGAAGGCGCTCTTGAAGATCGTCGATGAGGTTTGGAAGGATTGGCGGGGCTTGCTGCTTCACGATGCCGGCTTCCTCGATGAACGGTTTATTTGGGAAAAGGAATGCGCCTACTACATCAAACAGTACGAGAAAATCTGAAACGCTGCTAAACCGGGTTATCCACGTCCACAAAGGTAAATTGCAGGCCGAATTGCGTAGCCAAATGCACGCCCAATGCCTGAACGCCATAGCGCTCCGTGGCATGATGACCCGCAGCGAAAAAGTGTAGGTTATTCTCGCGGGCGAAATGAATTGTTTGTTCCGAAGCCTCCCCGGTCAGGAACGCCTCTACACCTTGCTCCAAAGCCGTCTCAATATAAGACTGCGCGCCGCCGGTACACCAGGCCAACCGATGCAGCGGTGCGTCGTTACCGGGGATATGCAAGGGTTTCCGCCCCAGACGGGATTCGATGCGGGCGGCAAACGCCTCGCCCTGCAACGGCGTCGCCAGTTCCCCCAGCATGACCAATCCCGGCGTCCGGTCATTACCGCTGGCCGTACCCGTAACCGTCAAATCCAGCACTCGCGCCAATTGGGCGTTATTGCCCAGTTCCAAATGGGCATCCAATGGCAAATGATAGGCCAGCAGGCTCAGGTCATGGCGGAGCAGCGTGGCCAGTCGCCGGTGCTTCATACCCACGATGCAAGGATTTTCGCCTTTCCAGAAATAGCCGTGATGAACCAGCACGGCATCCGCCCCCTGTTCCACAGCCACATCCAACAATGCTTGGCAGGCAGTGACTCCACCGATCAGGGTTTTTACTTCGGACCGCCCCTGCACCTGCAAGCCGTTTGGGCAATAATCGCTGAAGTCATCGACCGCCAGCAGGCGATGGATATAGGCAACCAACTCGCTCAGTTGCATGATTCAGCTCTCCGCCAGTATTTCCTGGAGCGCGGTTAGCAACGCTGCATTCTGTTCGGGCGCGCCGACGGTGATCCGCAGAAACTGATCAATGCGCGGCAAGTGAAAGTGACGGACGATAATGCTCCGTTTCCGCAAAATGTCCATTAACCCGGCGCCATCCCGTTGCGGATGACGGGCGAACACGAAATTAGCGGCGGAGGGCAGGACCGTGAAGCCCAGTTCGATCAGCGCCGCAGTCAGCTCAACGCGGTTAGCGATAACGGCCTGTCGGGTGCGCTCGAAGTGTTTGTAATCTTCAAAGGCAGCCACCGCGCCAGCCATCGCCAAGCGGTCGAGCGGATAGGAATTAAAGCTGTTCTTGACCCGCTCCAGCGCTTCGATCAGCCCGGAATGTCCCACCGCTAACCCGACCCGCAACCCGGCCAGCGAACGCGATTTGGATAACGTCTGGGCGACTAACAAATTCGGATAGCGATTCACCAAGGAAATGGCGGTATCGCCGCCAAAATCGATATACGCTTCGTCGACCACCACCACTGAATCCCGGTTGCGCTCCAGTAGCCATTCAATGTCGGCCAACGGCAGCAAACAACCGGTCGGCGCGTTGGGATTGGCGAAGATAATGCCGCCATTTGGACGAAGGTAGTCGGCGACGCGCAATGCGAAATCTTGCGTCAGCGGCACGGTGGCGCAGTCGATACCGTACAGACCGCAGTAAACCGGATAGAAGCTATAGGTGATGTCCGGGAACAGTAAGGGGTCGGGGTGCTGAAACAGGGCATGGAAAATGTGCGCCAACACTTCGTCCGAACCGTTGCCGACAAAGACTTGCGCTGGAGTGACCGCGTAGTAATCGGCGATGACCTGTTTCAAACGTTCGGCATTGGGGTCCGGGTAAAGACGCAGCGCATCGGACAACTCAGCCTGAATCGCCGCCAGCACACGCGGCGATGGACCATAAGGGTTCTCATTGGTGTTGAGTTTGACCAGGTTGCTGAGTCTTGGCTGTTCGCCGGGCACGTAGGGCGTAAGCCGCTGCACTACCGGACTCCAATAGGGATTCGAGACGCTGCTATCGGGAGGCGAGCCCGTATTCTGGGCCGTCATGCAGACGCCCTCCTGAATTCCGCTGACCGGGCGTGAGCCGTCAGACCTTCGCCACGCGCCAGTACTGAAGCGACACTGCCCAGCATCGCAGCACCCATTGGCGAACAGTGAATGAGACTGGTGCGTTTCTGAAAATCATAAATACCCAGCGGTGAGGAAAACCGGGCGGTGCGTGAAGTGGGCAGCACATGATTGGGACCCGCGCAGTAATCGCCCAGGGCTTCGGCGGTATAGCGGCCCAGGAAAATCGCGCCGGCGTGGCGAATTAGCGGCAACAATTCTTCCGGTTTTTCGATGGACAGTTCCAGATGCTCCGGAGCGATGAAATTGACGACCTCCGCGGCTTCAGTCAGGTCGCGCACCTGAATCATCGCTGCCCGCCGGTTCAATGCGGCCTCGATGATCACCCGACGCTCCATTTCCGGCAACAGGCGCTCGATGCTGGCTGTAACCCGTTCCATGAAAGCCGCATCCGGACTGATCAAGATCGGCTGAGCGTCCTCGTCATGCTCGGCCTGCGAGAACAGGTCCATAGCGATCCAGTCGGGATCGGTCAGTCCATCGCAGACCACCAGAATTTCCGAGGGACCGGCGATCATATCGATGCCCACCGCGCCGAAGACCTGGCGTTTAGCAGCGGCAACGTAGATATTTCCGGGTCCAACAATTTTGTCGACGCACGGCACAGTCGCGGTGCCATAAGCCAACGCCGCAATCGCTTGCGCGCCACCCAGGGTGAAAACCTGGTCCACCTCGGATACCACAGCAGCGGCCAGCACCAGATCGTTTATCTCGCCGCCTGGCGTCGGCGCGACCATCACGACTTCCGGCACCCCGGCGACCTTGGCGGGAATGGCGTTCATTAGCACCGAGGAGGGATAAGCCGCTTTGCCGCCGGGTACATACAACCCGACCCGATCCAGCGGCGTGACCTGTTGGCCGAGCACCGTGCCGTCCGCTTCGGTAAAAGTCCAAGATTCCAGCTTTTGCCGCTCGGCGTAGGCGCGGATACGGGTGGCCGCAGTTTCCAGCGCTGTGCGCTGGGTGGCCGGAAGCGACGTCAGGGCCTGTTCGCGCCGGGCAGCGGGAATTTCCAGATCGGCGGCTTGCTCAACAGCTAACCGGTCGAAGCGCTGGGTGTATTCCAGCAGGGCCTCGTCGCCACGTTGACGCACCTGGGCAAGAATCTCGCGCACCGTTGCGGTCACGGTTTCATCAGCGACGCCTTCCCAGGCGGTCAGGGCTTTCAGGCGCGGCCAGAAGTCCGCTTCAGTCGTGTTCAAGCATTGAATCGTTGCCATGAGACAGGTCGTAAATTCAGAATTGCAAGACTCGGGAATCAATCGCTGACCACAGCGGCCATCCGTTCCATGATCGCTTTGATCCAGGCATGTTTCATTTTCATGGCCGCCTTGTTGATAATCAACCGGGAGCTGATGTCGGCAATATGCTCCAGCGGAGCAAGGCCATTCGCTTTCAGCGTATTGCCGGTATCCACCACGTCGACGATGTAGTCCGCCAACCCGACCAGTGGGGCCAGTTCCATTGAACCATACAGCTTGATGACTTCTACCTGCCGACCTTGGTTGGCGAACCAGCGCCGGGTGGTGTTCACATACTTGGTGGCGATGCGCGAACGGCTTAACCGGGGCCGATGCTCAGGATCGCCCGCCACCATCAGCCGGCAACGGGCAATGCGCAAATCCAGCGGTTCATACAATCCCTCACCGCCATGCTCCAGCAGTACATCTTTGCCAGCTACGCCCAAATCGGCAGCGCCATATTGCACATAGGTCGGTACGTCAGTGGCGCGAATAATCACCAGTTTCACGTCAGGCTGATTCGTATCGAGAATCAACTTGCGGCTGGTTTCCGGATTATCCACCGGGATAATGCCCGCCGCCGCCAGCAAGGGCAGGGTTTCCTGAAAGATGCGGCCCTTGGACAGGGCAATGGTGAGTCGTGTGGTCATAGCGGATCAGCCCGGCGTCCGGCGGATGCGCGCGCCTAGGTGCGACAGCTTTTCCTCGATGCAGTCATAGCCTCGATCGATGTGGTAAATACGATCCACGATGGTATCGCCTTCCGCAATCAGCGCCGCCAGAATCAGGCTGGCCGAGGCCCGTAAATCGGTGGCCATCACCGGTGCGCCCGTCAAGCGGGGGACGCCGATACTGACGGCGGTGTTGCCTTCCAGTTCGATTTGCGCCCCCATCCGTTGTAACTCCAGGACATGCATAAAGCGGTTCTCAAATACCGTTTCGGTAATCATGCCAGTACCCTCGGCAACCGCGTTAAGGGCGACAAACTGGGCTTGCATATCGGTAGGAAAGGCTGGGTAGGGCGCGGTGCGGATGCGCACCGCCCTGGGCCGATTGCCGTTCATATCGACTTCAATCCAGTCCGACCCCGTGTTGACCTGGGCGCCCGCCTCCTCCAGCTTAAGCAACACGGCTTCCAGGATATCCGGGCGAGTGTCCTTAACCTTGACTCGCCCGCTGGTGATCGCGCCGGCCAGCAAATAGGTGCCAGTTTCAATACGATCCGGCAAGACCTGGTAGTGTGTCCCATGCAGGTTTTCGACGCCCTCGATGATCAAAGTATCAGTGCCGGCCCCACTGATGTGTGCGCCCATCGCGTTCAGACATTCCGCCAAATCCACCACCTCCGGTTCACGGGCGGCATTCTCGATGATGGTCGTACCCTGGGCGAGCGTCGCGGCCATCAGCAGGTTTTCCGTGCCAGTTACCGTGACCAGATCTAATACAACATGCGCGCCTTTCAAGCGGTTAGCGTGAGCGCGGATGTAACCGTTCTCGACCTTGATGTCTGCCCCCATCGCCTCCAGGCCCTTGATGTGCAGGTTCACGGGCCGAGAACCGATCGCGCAACCGCCGGGCAGGGAAACCTCGGCCTGGCCAAAGCGGGCGACCAGCGGCCCCAGCACCAGGATCGAGGCGCGCATGGTGCGCACCAGTTCGTAGGGCGCCTGGAAACTGTGAATGGATCGAGGATCAACCTGGATGTTCATTCTTTCGTCGACCACCAGATCCACGCCCATCCGGCCCAGCAGCTCCATGGTGGTGGTAACATCTTGCAAGTGCGGGACGTTGCGGATGGTTACCGGCGCGTCAGCCAGCAGAGTAGCGGCCAGGATCGGCAACACCGCGTTTTTGGCGCCGGAAGCCCGTAATTCACCCTGCAGGCGTGCGCCGCCGGTGATAATCAGTTTGCTCATGAAAATAGTATTCCTGGAAAGTCAGGATTGGAGTTTATGCCACGCATCCGGAGTATGGGTTTTCAGCGACAGGGCATGGATTTCTTCGTTTTGCATCCGTTCGCCCAAAGCGGCGTACACCATTCGATGTTGCTGGATCAATGACTTACCGGCGAAGACGTCACTGATGACGACAGCTTCGAAGTGGACGCCGTCGTCGCCGCGAACGATGGCCTGGGCGCCCGGCAGTTGTTCCTCAATCAGATGCGCGATGTCGTGGGTTTGCATGATGTGAAAAAAAGGTTGGAGTTGGAGAATGAGAGCGCCGATGGGCGTAAACTAAATAGTTTCCAGTCAAGCGATTCACAAGTCAAATGACGCGACTAGGGCAATCGCGCTGTGTGGTAGCCGGACTCGATTTCGCCAAATTGCACATCCAAGACCCGTCTGGGACTTGCCAGGGTCAAGACGACCGGCGAGATAGCGATAAAAATCTGTAGCGCTACCCAATTTTGGAAGCCACTGCATTTAGCAGCGCGACGAGTTGATTAGACAAACGTTCGACGTGAGCCAGCTCAGCCTTGGCCTGATCCATTCGACCTTCTTTTTTTAAGAAAAAGAGCGTCTTGATTCTGGCGTGGAATTGAACATGTTCTTTTTCCATGTCCTGCATCTCAGTGAAATGCCCATATTTCTTCATGCCGCCAGCATAAATCCACCGACCGAGATTGCACTCCCGGTGTGAAGTCAGCTGCGCTTCAGTCAAATTTTCTGTGCCCTCCAGAAAGCGGCGTAGCCGCGCTTTCCATGCCAAGTGTTTATTAGTCACTGATTCGAAATCGATAGTGGCCGCAGTGTGTTGATCTAGCTTGAAAAAATTCATCAGGTTTTGCAGCTCGCGGGCTTGTTCGCCCATGGCCTGGCTGGCCGCCGCCGTTTCTTCCACCAGCGCCGCGTTCTGTTGGGTGACCTGATCCATCGACAGGATGGCGCGGTTGACCTGTTCGATGCCCGAAGCTTGCTCTTTCGCCGCCGCCGCCATCTCGGCGACGATGTCGCTGGCTTTCTTGACAGCGGTGACGATCGCTTGCAGCATTTGGCCGGATTGTTTAACCAGCTTCCCGCCATCTTCCACCTTGGCGACGCTATCGGTGATCAGGCCCTTGATCTCCTTAGCCGCATCGGCGCTGCGTTGGGCCAATTTACGCACTTCGGCGGCCACCACAGAAAAACCCCGGCCTTGTTCCCCTGCTCGGGCGGCTTCCACAGCGGCGTTTAACGCCAGTAGATTGGTTTGGAAAGCGATTTCATCAATGACGCCGATGATGTCAGCAATTCTGTGGCTACTGGCGCTAATCGCGCTCATGGCGGCGACGGTCTGATCGACCACTTGCCCGCCCTGTTCGGCCTGACTGCGGGCGGCACTGGCCAGTTGGTTGGCTTGCCCGGCATTATCGGCGCTTTGTTTGACCGTGGAAGTGAGCTCTTCCATCGACGAAGCGGTTTCTTCCAGAGCGGAGGCTTGCTCTTCGGTGCGTTGCGACAGATCGGCGCTGCCTTGGGCAATCTCGGCGGCGGCGGAACTGACTTGGTGGATCGATTGGCTCAGCCGAGTCACCATGTCTCGGAATTGTCGCGCCATGTCGTGCATGGCGGCGTAAACGCCGGTTTCCTTACCGGTATTAGTCCATTCAACGGTCAAATCCCCCTGCGCGATACGCCGCGTCAGCGCTGCTATTTCGGTAGGCTCACCCCCGATGGTGCGACGAATCGTCTGTATCAGCAGGCGGTTTGTTAGCAGCAACACTCCCAGCGCTGCTGCCACCGCGAACACCGCTATCCTAATCGTATTGCTAAGATCGCTGGCGACATTCTGCTCTACCTGCTGGATTACCTTGTCGATGTCATCGATGTAAGCACCAGCACCTAACAGCCATTGCCATTTATCCAGGCCCACCGTATAACTGAGTTTAGGTACGTTCTTGCCTTCCGATGGCTTATTGAAGGAATACTCGACATAGCCTCCGCCGTGCTGAGCACGGTCAATTAATTCTTTTGTATAAAATAATCCATTGGCGTCCTTGAGAGTGGAAGCATCCTGGTTTTCCAATTCTGGTTTGAAGTGATGCGCCATCATCAATCCGTCGTAACGGATTGCGAAAACATATCCGTCCTGACCGTAACTGAGTTGGCGTAAGATGTTTCGGGCCTGTTCCTGAGCCTTAGCGTCGGTAGCGGATGCGCCCTCGTAGAGCGGACGGATCGCTGAAAGCGCCATATCCACGTAGTTCTTCAGTTCCGCCTCCTTCGCCGCTCGCATGTTCTTGCGCAGTTCTTCAACTTGTCGTTGAGCTTGATGGTTCATTTGTGAAATAGCCAAACCGGTCAGTCCCACGGCCAGCATCAGCGCGGGAAGCGTACTTAACAAGATGATTCTCGCTGTAATCGATAGTGTTTTCATCGTTTAACCTTTGGAGGGTCTAATTCCCCGCAACATATATATTACGAATCAGGTATCCGTTCTCTTGGTCGTAACTTTTTGACTATTCAATGATTATTGTGGAACTCACATCTTAGGTCAGGCAAAAGCGCAGCATTGCCCGACAGGAAAGGTCCACGTCGGGCACGTCCTGTGCCCGACCTACAGCCTGCAGCTTACTGCGTAATGAACGCCATCATCGCCTCGGACAATGGCCTGGACACCGGCAGTTGTTCTTCAATCATAGTGTGCGATATCGTGGGTTTGCATGATGAAAGGGGTTAGAGTTGGAGCAATGAGAGCGCCGATGGTTCGTAAACCAAGTAGTTTTCAGTCAAGCGACTCACGAGTCAAATGACCGCATGGCTGATTTATCCTGTCTTTGATCTCTCTAACCTTGGCATTTAGCAAAATCTGTAGCTATCCTTGCCAACCATACGGATCGTTGTATGCGCCGGTTCGGGGCATCCCCCGGCAACGACTTTTCCGCACACGCAATTCTGGCGACCAGAATTGGGCGGACGACCCATAACCCATCGAGGTTTTACCGGGCAATCCCATGTGTTGGCCCAGTTGGGGCAAGTCCCAGTTTATCCGCTGGAGTTTTGATCAAAATCAATGTTGAAGGTAGGATCATGACCAAAAAGTATATCTACAAGTACACCGAAGGGGATGGTAAGAACAAGATGCTGCTGGGCGGCAAGGGAGCAAATCTCTGCGAGATGACGCAGATCGGTTTGCGGGTGCCGCCGGGCTTTGTAATCACCACGGAAGCCTGCCTGGATTACATCGCCAACAACCGCCTGCCAGATGGCGTCATGGGCGATGTGCGGGCGCACATGGCCTGGCTGGAAGAGCAAACCGGCAAGCAGTTCGGCGGCGCAGACAATCCGTTGCTGGTTTCAGTGCGCTCCGGTTCCTCGATGTCCATGCCGGGCATGATGGACACCATTTTGAACCTGGGTCTGAATGAAACCACGCTGGCCGGGCTGATCAAGCTGACCGGCAACGAGCGTTTTGGTTATGACGCCTATCGTCGTTTCATCCAATTGTTCGGTAAGATTGCGCTGGGTGTCGATGATCATTTCTTCGACGAACACTTCGAAGCGATTAAGCGCCGTGCTGGCGTTAAAGTAGATTTGGGTTTGAGCGCGGAAGACCTCCGCGAAGCTGGCCAGTTGTTCCTGCAAGTGGTTCAGGAGCAAACCGGGCATCCATTCCCGCAGGACCCCTACGTGCAACTGGAGTTGGCGATTAAAGCGGTGTTCGGCTCGTGGATGGGTCAGCGCGCTGTGGATTATCGTCGCGAATTCAAGATTACCCCGGCCCAGGCCAACGGTACCGCGGTTAACGTCGTGACCATGGTGTTCGGCAATATGGGCAATGATTGCTCAACCGGCGTGGGTTTCACCCGCGATCCTGGCACCGGCGAAAATGTCATGTACGGTGAATATCTGGTCAACGCCCAGGGCGAGGACGTGGTCGCCGGCATCCGCACCCCGAAGCCGGTCATGGAGATGAAGGAAGAAATGCCGGACATGTACCGGCAGCTGGTCGACCTGCGCAACAAACTGGAAGGCCACTATCACGAAGTGCAGGACTACGAGTACACCATTGAAAAGGGTGTGCTGTACTGCTTGCAAACCCGCAATGGCAAAATGAACGCCCAGGGCATGGTGCGCAGCTCGGTGGAAATGGCCAATGAAGGTCTGATCACCCGCGAAAAGGCGCTGCTGCGCATTGATCCGGAGTCGCTGGAACAGATGATGTTTCCGCAACTCGATCCCAAGCATAAAGCGGCGCCGGCGGCAACCGGAATGGGCGCGTCTCCCGGTGCCTCTTCGGGCAAGATCGTGTTTGACGCCGACACGGCGGTCAAACGCGGGCGCGGTGCCAACGAGAAAATCATTCTGGTGCGTGAAGAGACCAAACCGGAAGACATTCACGGCTTCTTCGCCGCAGTGGGCATCCTGACCAGTCGCGGCGGCAAAACCTCACACGCGGCGGTCGTCGCGCGTGGCATGGGCAAACCTTGCGTGGTCGGCGCCGAAGATATTCTGGTCAATGTCCATCAACGTCAGGCGATCATTGGCGATAAAGTCCTGCATGAAGGCGACGTGGTCACCATTGACGGTGGCACTGGGCTGGTGTTCCTCGGCGAAATTCCCACCGTTGAGCCAGAATTCACCCCGGAACTGCGCACCTTGCTGAGCTGGGCCGATGAGGTCGCCTCCCTCAAGGTCATGGCGAATGCGGATACCCCGGACGCTGCTCAGCGCGCTTCCAACTATGGCGCGATGGGCATTGGCCTGTGCCGCACCGAGCGCATGTTCAACGCCAAGGAACGGTTGCCGCTGGTCCTGGAGATGATTCTGGCCGAGACCACCGAGGACCGCGAAGCCGCCCTGGCTAAACTGCTGCCGATGCAGCGCAGCGACTTCAAGGAAATTTTCCGAGTGATGGCGCCGCGTCCGGTCACGGTCCGCCTGCTGGATCCGCCGATTCACGAGTTCCTGCCCTCCGAACAGACCCTGATTGATGACATCGAGCATTTACGTCATCTGCGTCAAACCGCGCAAGGTCTGGAGGCGATCAGCCAGATTCTCAGCCAGGTTAACCCGAAGGCCGTTGAGCAACTCGGTATTCTCAACGACAGCCACCTGGTCGCTGACGTGCTGGCCAAGAAAGAGGAAATTCTGCAGAAGGCGCGCGCCCTGCACGAAATCAACCCGATGCTCGGTCATCGCGGCGTCCGCCTGGGCCTGACCTATCCCGAGATTTACAAGATGCAGATCCGCGCCATTCTGGAGGCGGCGGCGGAATGTATCCAGGAGAAGGTGAATGTTCATCCCGAAATCATGGTGCCACAGGTCTGCACCGTAGAAGAATTGAAGCGGGTGAAGGCGCTGGTCGACGAAGTGTTGCCTGAAGTCGAGGCCAAGTATGCGGTCAAGGTGCATTTCGAATTTGGCACGATGATGGAAGTGGTGCGCGCCTGTCTGCGCGCCGGCGAAATCGCCGGTGTGGCCGAGTTCTTCTCCTTCGGCACCAACGATCTGACTCAGGCGACGTTCTCATTCTCGCGCGAGGATGCTGAGAATAAGTTCCTGCCGTTCTACAATTCCGCCGCAATTCTCAAGGACAACCCGTTTGAGGCGCTGGATACGGCAGGTGTTGGCCAGCTCATGCAGTTTGCGGTCGAAAATGGCCGGAAGACTCGCAATGGTCTCAAGGTCGGCATTTGCGGCGAACAAGGCGGTCATCCGGCTTCGATGCGGTTCTGCCACTTTGCTAACCTGACCTACGTGTCCTGCTCCGCGCCCCGGGTGCCGATTGCCCGGTTGGCGGCGTCGCACGCCAAGTTGCTGGAAGGCGAATTCAAGCCCGCCACGACCGGTTGAAAATGAATGGCGTTGCCCTTGAGCAGCGCCGTTGTTGAGAATACCAGGGGCGGCTGCAGTCGCCCCTGTTTTGTTGTTCTTCTGGCGAAGGCTATGACTGCTATGAAACTGGAAGCGGTCAGTTCTTTCGCTGATGTCATGGGCAGAGCTAATGTCCTACAGCAACTTCAAAAATCTTGAGATTATCAAACAGAAATTCGATCTCGGCATAAAATCCGCAGATTCGCTGTTTAGCGATGTGGAAGACATCAATCCCAGTCTGTTACTGACGCAGTTGTTACAAGAAAACGTACCTTTAGCCTTAAACATCAACACGGAAAAAGCCCGTTCGGAATTCATTATCGCACCGGTATTGATGGAAGTACGGCGTTTGTTCAAGCAGCAAGTTAGCCTGTTTTCCGGTACTGATTTTAGCGTGGATGAAACCCAGGATTTGAACGGATATTGTGATTTTATTCTCAGCGCTTCCCCGGATCAGGTTTTCATCGAAGCGCCGGTGGTGTGTGTGGTGGAAGCCAAAAACGAAAACATCAAGGCCGGCTATCCGCAATGCATTGCCGAAATGGTCGCCGCCCGAACTTTCAATGAACAGCAGCGGCGACCGCTTCGCTCAATTCTTGGCGTAGTCACTACCGGTAGCAACTGGCGCTTCCTGAGACTGGAAGGCCGGATTGCCTGGGTGGATTTCGATGAATATCTGATCAGCCGGATTGCCAAGATACTGGGGATTTTCGCTCACGCTATTACCTCTGCTACGGCATTGAATGACTGAATTCCAACCCGTCATGCACGCTGACCAACTGAAACGCCTGGCCAGCCAGGTTTTGACCCTTGAAGCCCAGGCCGTGGAACAACTCAAAAGCCGCATTGACGACCGCTTTGTCCATGCCTGTGGCCTTATGTTGCGCTGCCAGGGACGCATCGTGGTTTTGGGTATTGGCAAATCCGGACACATCGGCGGCAAAATCGCTGCTACTTTGGCCAGTACCGGCACTCCGGCTTTTTTCGTCCACCCCGCCGAGGCCAGCCACGGCGACATGGGCATGATCACGGCGCAGGATGTCGTGCTGGCGCTGTCGAATTCCGGGGAAACCGATGAAATTCTGACGCTGTTACCATTACTCAAACGTCTGGGCGTTCCGCTGATCGCACTGACGGGTAACCCCAGCTCTACTTTGGCGAAAACCGCTGAGGTTCACATCGACGTCAGCGTTCCCCAGGAAGCCTGTCCCCTAGGTTTGGCTCCAACCTCCAGCACCACCGCTACGCTGGCGATGGGCGATGCGCTGGCCGTGGCGTTGCTGGAGGCACGCGGCTTTACCGCCGAAGATTTCGCCCGCTCCCATCCCGGTGGCCGGCTTGGGCGCCGCCTGCTGCTGCTCACCGACGACGTGATGCATACCGGCGAACAAATGCCACGCAGTATGCCTGACGACCTGCTCAAGGACGCTCTGCTGGAGATGAGCCGCAAGAGCCTGGGAACCACCGTGGTGGTCGACTCCGACGACTGTGTGCTGGGCGTTTTTACCGATGGTGACCTGCGTCGCGCGCTGGACCGGCAGGTGGACGTGCATACGGCCCGGGTCGCTGAAGTCATGACGCACCCCTGTAAAACTATTGCGCCGGGCGCCTTGGCCGCCGAGGCGCTGCGCATGATGCAGGAATACCGGATTAATGCGCTACCCGTGGTAAACTCCGCTGGAAAATTGGCTGGGGTGCTGAACATGCATGATCTGTTGCGCGCCGGTGTGCTGTAGCCTCCACTTTCAGGAAATTCGCAATGCGCGATGTATTGAACAAGGCCGCTCGAATTCAACTGGTGATTTTCGATGTAGATGGCGTCCTCACTGATGGTCGCCTCTACCTGGCTAATGATGGCAACGAATTCAAGGCTTTTCACATCCGTGATGGTCATGGCATCAAAATGCTGCTTGATGTCGGTGTGGAGATCGCCATTATCTCCGGTCGCCATGCCGCCTCAGTGGAACGACGCATGAAAGATTTGGGCATTCGCCATGCCTGCCTGGGGGTAGACGATAAGCGCGTTGTATTCAACAATCTGCTAATGCAGTTGAACTTGACTGCCGATCAGGTCGCCTATGTAGGCGATGATTTGATTGATCTGCCGGTGATGACCCAGGTGGGTTTGGCGATCGCCGTGCAGGACGCCGATCCCTTCGTCAGGCAACATGCACACTGGCAAACTCCTAGCCGAGGTGGGCGTGGCGCAGCGCGCGAAGTCTGTGAATTGTTGCTGGAAGCGCGTGGCCAGTTGGCGGCGGCGCGGAGCCGCTATCTTTGACTGTGCCCCCCAGCATCACCGCACGCGGTATTTTTTCTCTGACAGTACTGGCGCTATTGGCCGGTTTGAGCTATGGCCTGTTGCAGTGGGTAGAATCCGGCTTGCGTGAGCCAGAACGCGCCAAGAGCCAGGAACCGGTAATGATTATCAACCACTTTCAGGCAGTGCGCCTCAACACCGCTGGGGTGCGGGAATATGTGGTTGAAGCGCCGCAACTGGCCCAATTGCCCGACAAACTCGGCGCTCGGATTGAATGGCCTGTACTGGACTGGTATCAGCTTGACGGCCAGACCCGTGAGTGGCGATTGCAGTCTGAGCAGGGCTGGGTCGCCGCCGACTATGAGACCGTGCGTTTGGAGGGTGCGGTCACCATGACCCGACTCGCCACGAGTGGCAAGCCGCCGGTGACTGTGACCACGCGCGATGTATTGATTCGTCCCGGCGAACGCTATGTTGAAACCGCCGCGCCGGCGCGGGCAATCACTCCCGGTGGGGAATTACGCGCCGTTGGCGTTCGCGCCTGGTTGGATCAAGAGCGGTTGGAACTGCTTTCCCAGGTAAGAGGTACTTATGACCCCCCCAAACCCTAAATTCATCTGGGCGCTGGCATTGGCGTTAACGCCCTTATTGGCGATCGCTCTGCCGGAAGACCGCAACCAGCCCATTCAACTGGAAGCCAGTCGCGGCCAGATTGACCAGAAGACCGGCGTCAGCACTTACGAGGGCAACGTCGTGATCAGCCAGGGTTCCATGCGGCTGACTTCCGACACCGCCACCATTTACGTCAAGGATGGCGGTTTCCAGCGTATGGAGGCTACAGGCAAACCGGTCACTTTGCGCTATCGGCCAACGGCAGACAAACCGGAAATTCAGGGAGTGAGCCCACGAGTCGAGTACGACGTAGTCAGCGCCAAGGTGATCATGAGCGGCGGCGCCCGGTTGACCCAGGGCCAGGACGTATTCACCGGCGACCGGGTGGAATACGATCTCAAGGACGACGTAGTGCGGGCGCGTGGCGCGGGCAAACAGGGACGCATCCAGTTCACTATCCAGCCGCGCGCCAATGAATCGCCCGCTAGGAAGCCGTAACCATGGCGCAACTGGTCGCCCATGAAATTGTCAAGCGTTATCGCAAACGAGTGGTGGTGGACGCCGCTTCGTTGACCGTCGCCAGCGGTGAAGTCATCGGTTTATTAGGTCCGAATGGCGCAGGTAAGACCACCTGTTTCTACATGATCGTTGGTTTGATTCATTGCGATGAGGGGCGGGTGCTGCTCGATGAGCGTGACCTGACTCATCTGCCCATGCATGCTCGTGCTCGCCTGGGTGTTGGCTATCTGCCACAGGAGCCGTCGGTGTTCCGACGCATGAGCGTTCTGGACAATGTGCTGGCGATTCTGGAAACCCGTCCCGATCTCACGCGGGCTGAACGTCGCGCCCGAGCTGAGGAGCTTTTGCATGAATTGCACGTCGGGCACTTGCAGGGTAACCCGGGCATCAGCCTGTCGGGCGGCGAACGCCGGCGGGTGGAAATTGCCCGGGCATTAGCGGCCAATCCCGCCTTTATTTTGCTTGACGAGCCGTTCGCTGGCGTCGATCCCTTATCCGTTCTGGATATTCAGCGCATTATCCGGCATCTTTCCGACCGTGGGATCGGCGTGTTGATCACGGATCACAATGTCCGAGAGACGCTGGGTATTTGCGATCGCGCCTACATTCTTAGCGAAGGCCGGATGATCGCCGAGGGCGATTCCACTGCGATCCTTGCTAACCAGCAGGTGCGCCAAGTCTACCTTGGCGAATCTTTCCAGTTATGAATCGAGATAAAATTAGGAATAGATTCCCTTTCGTCATTTCCCTAGCACAGAATGCGCAAAACCGGCTAGGATTATAGGTAGCTTCAGTTCAACGGATCGACGCCAGATCGTATTGTTATGAGACAGTCATTGCAGCTCCGCCTGGGTCAACAACTGACCATGACCCCTCAATTGCAGCAGGCCATTCGCCTCCTGCAACTGTCCAGTCTGGATTTACAGACGGAGATTCAAACCGTTCTCGATTCCAACCTGATGTTGGAACGCGCTGACGAACTGCCAGAACTGCCGGTGCAGCCGGAAACTCTGGCGGCCCAAACTGCAGCCGACGCCAGCTCCGAAACCGAAGTCGGCGCAGCCAGCACCGATAACCTGCCGGACGAATTGCCGGTCGACAGCGCCTGGGAAGACATCTACGAGTCCTATGACGGCGCGACCAGCTACTCGCGAAATGAAGACGATGAGTGGGATCCTTATGAGCGCTATACCGGCGCTAGCGAATCCTTGCGTGACTATCTGTACTGGCAAATGCGGCTGACGCCGTTTAGCGACCGGGAAATGGAGATAGCGACCGCGATTATTGATTCAATCAACGAATCCGGTTACTTAGCGGTATCTCTTGAAGAGATTTGCCAAGGACTGCGCGATCAGTTCGAAGTGACCCTCGAAGAAGCCGGGACGGTGCTCAAACAAATCCAGCACTTTGATCCCCAAGGCGTTGCTGCGCGAAGCCCAGCGGAATGTCTGCTTTTGCAGCTGGAAGCCCTGCCGGATGAGACGCCTTGGCTGGCCGAGGCCCGTCAACTCGTCGAACAGCACCTCGATCTGCTCGCTAATCATGATTTTAATGGTTTGATACGGCGGCTCAAGGTCTCGCGCGAGGCATTGCAGAGCATTGTCAGTCTGATCCAGTCATTGAACCCCTATCCAGGCGCTCGTCTGTCCAGTGAAGAACCCCAATACGTGACGCCAGACGTGCTGGTTTATCGGCAGCAGGCTGCCTGGCGTGTGGAACTGAATCCCGAGAATACCCCCAAATTGCGGATCAACACACGCTATGCGGCGCTGACCAAACGTAATGGCCAAAGCAGCGACGCCACTTACCTGAAAAATCACTTGCAAGAGGCGCGCTGGTTTTTAAAAAGCTTGCAAAATCGCAACGAAACCCTGCTTAAGGTTGCGACCTGCATCGTCGAGCGCCAGCGAGAATTTCTCGAACATGGCGACGAATACATGAAGCCGCTGATTCTGCGCGATGTGGCCGAAACGTTGGGCATGCACGAATCGACGATTTCGCGTGTCACTACTCAGAAATATATGCATACTCCACGAGGCATTTATGAGTTAAAATACTTTTTCTCAAGCCACGTCGGCACCAGTGACGGTGGCGAATGCTCTTCCACCGCCATCCGCGCCATGATCCGCAAATTGATCCAGGCGGAAAACCCCGGTAAACCGCTGAGTGACGATAAAATCGCCAAACTGCTCGGCGCTGAAGGGATTCAAGTGGCTCGGCGGACCGTGGCAAAATACCGGGAAGCGATGTCTATTCCATCATCTTCGGATCGTAAACGCCTCGTCTGAACTACCGGAGCGGTTTGCCCCGACCCCATCAACCGCAACCAGACCTGCCAGTCAGGAGTCCATGCCATGCAAATCAAACTGAGCGGACACCACATCGACATCACCCCAGCGCTGCACGATTATGTGCATGACAAACTGGAACGCATTGAACGGCATTTTGACAACGTCACCAGCGCCCAAGTGATTCTCAGCGTTGAAAAGTTGCGCCAGAAAGCCGAAGCGACCATTCATGTCGCCGGTAATGACATTTTCGCTGACGCCGTCGATGAAGACTTGTACGCTGCGATTGACGCCCTGAGCGATAAAATCGATCGTCAGATCAAGAAGCATAAGGAAAAACTGACTGAGAAACATCGCGGTGAAAAGGCGCGCGATTATTCCCAACCCGGATGAGCGTCACTACGGCGATGATGATGCAAGCGCTTTCTCTACTCACCCAGGAACTGGCTAATTCACCACGGACGCAACCAGCAATGCATATTTGCTGTACGAGTCAATCGGCGCTTTTACTCCAATCTGCACCGCGGAGGGAGCTATGAGCCTGGATATCACCGACTTGATTAGCCATGAGCGGATCGTGTGCGATAGCGAAGTGACCAGTAAAAAGCGGGTGATCGAGGTTTTGAGCGAGCTGCTGGCGACAGGAGAAGCAGATCTAACCGTTCGACCGATCTTCGACAGTCTGATTGGCCGCGAGCGTTTAGGAAGCACCGGTCTAGGCCAGGGGGTGGCCTTGCCTCATGGCCGATTCGGGTTGATTCAGCACGCGATCGGCGCCTTTGTCAAGCTCCGCAAAAGAGTGGATTTCGACGCCATCGACCAGCAACCCGTGGATTTGGTGTTTGGCTTGTTAGTGCCGGATCACTATACCGATGAACATCTCAAGATTCTCGCCTATCTGGCGGAGATGTTCAGCGATCGGGAATTTTGCCGGCAGTTGCGCGAAAGCGACTCAGATCAGCATTTATACGAGCGGCTCCGGGATTGGAAGCCGCCCGCGCCGCTGCCATGAACCGTTCGGCAACGGCGCAAACCATTTTCCAGGGACTGGGCGCCTTGCTGGATTTGCACTGGATTGGCGGTAAGTCTGGCGCGGAGCGTGTTCTTTGGCCACCGGTCGAAGTCGGTACACCCTTTTATGGATTACTGAACTGGATCCATCCGCCCCGCTTGCAGATTTTCGGCGCTGAAGAAAGCGCCTTCCTGAATTCACTGGAATCGACGGTTCGGGAAGTACTGGTTCGGCAGCTGCTAGGGCCGGCCACCGGGGCGATTCTGATTTGCGATAATCTGGTTGATCAGGCGGAAGTTTTGCGGGTTGGCGCTGACGCCGCCGGAACACCGATCTGGTCGACGCCGTCCGCGCCAATCGTGGTGCTGGAGCGGCTTTACCACTATCGACAGACGCTGGAATCATCTACCGTCATTCATGGTGAATTGTTGGAAGTCTTCGGGATGGGCGTCCTAGTGACCGGTGGTAGCGGGATCGGCAAGAGTGAACTGGCCCTGGAGTTGATCAGTCGCGGTCATCGTTTGATCGCCGACGACACACCGAATCTGACCCGAATCGCGCCTGATGTGCTGGAAGGCGTCTGTCCACCCACCATCCGGGATCTGCTCGAGGTGCGTGGACTCGGCATTCTCAACATTCGTCGCATGTTTGGCGACAGCGCCATCAAGCGCAATAAGCGGGTTCGACTGATCGTCAATCTGGTTAAGCAGGAAGAGATCGTTCCACCGGATGAATCCCGGCTGCGGGGATTGCGCGATACTCAAGTGATCCTGGGCGTAGGTATTCCGGTGATCACCTTGCCCATTGCGCCCGGCCGCAACCTGGCGGTGCTGCTGGAATGCGCGGTGCGTGACCATATCCTGCGCCTGAATGGCTATCAGGCGGATGAGGATCTAATGATGCGAATGAACGAAGCCATGGCCGAGGCCGTACCGAGCATGGCGGAGGCTGCGCCATGCGCATAATTATCGTCAGTGGCCTGTCGGGGTCGGGGAAAACCATCGCATTGCAGACCCTTGAGGATCTGGATTGTTACTGCGTCGATAATCTCCCCTTCAAGCTGATTCGGCCATTGGCGCAAGAGATTCTCGCCGCCAGCGCAACGTTGCCGCCTACCGTGGCGGTCGGCGTGGATGCCCGCAACTTTTTCGACGAACTGAGCCGGTTTCCCGCCATACTGGCCGAGCTGCGCGCTAACGATCTGAGCATCGACGTACTATTTTTACAGGCTGAAGAGGAGGTGTTACTGAAGCGCTATAGCGAAACCCGACGCCGTCATCCCCTGGATCTGGGCAGCGTCCCGTTGCGCGAGGCGATTCGTCACGAGCGGCAGTTATTGGAGCCGGTGGTGGCTTGCGCCGACCTGATCGTCGACACCAGCGACACCAATCTCTACCAGTTACGCGAATTGATCCGTAGCCGGGTGCATGACACGCCAGGGGAGGCCATGTCGCTGCTGTTTGAATCCTTTGGTTTTAAAAATGGAGTGCCCTCCGACGCAGATTTCGTTTTTGATGTGCGTTGCCTGCCCAATCCGCACTGGGAGCCGCAATTGCGTCCGCTGACTGGACGAGACCAACCGGTGATTGATTTTCTCGACGGTCAGTCTGAAGTGAGAACTATGGTTGATGATCTGCGCCAATTTCTTGCCGAATGGCTGCCGCGTTTTGAGGAGAGCAACCGAAGCTACCTGACGGTCGCCATCGGTTGTACCGGTGGCCAACACCGTTCCGTTTTCATCGCTGAAACGCTAGGGCGTTATTTCAGCGCGATGCGGCGCCATGTCATGGTCCGTCACCGGGAACTCAAATGATCATAGGTAGACAATGGTATTGAAACGGGAAGTCGTCATCATCAATAAACTGGGGTTGCATGCCCGCGCCGCCGCCAAGTTTGTGACGTTGGCGTCTCGCTTTGACGCTGACATCCGTCTGCTGCGCAATGGGCGCGAGGTGAATGGGAAAAGCATTATGGGGGTGATGATGCTGGCGGCGGCCTGTGGAACCCGGCTGGAATTGTGCGCGGGCGGTCCCGAGGCCGAACAAGCGCTCGAGCATCTGGAAGAACTGATTCTGCGTCGTTTCGACGAGGACGAGTGAGGGTCTTCCCATGCCTTTTTCACTGCATGGCATCGGAGTTTCGCGGGGATACGCGATTGGCAGGACCTATCTATTGCAACGCAATCAGCCGGAAATTACCGAGTACACGATTCCCGACAATATTGTCGAAGACGAAGTTCAGCGTTTTCTGAACAGCCTGGAAATCGCCCGGCGACAATTACAGGATATCCGGATGCGGGTTCCGCCGACGGCGCCGGGAGATGCTGCCGCTTTTATTGACGCGCATCTGTTGATGTTGCAGGACGCAATGTTTACTGAAGCGCCGATTCATTTGATTCGCGACCGTCATTGCAATGCCGAGTGGGCGCTCAAAATCCAGCGGGATTTGCTGATCGAAATCTTCGAGCAAATGGATGATCCCTATCTACGCACCCGCAAGGATGATATCGATCATGTCGTGCGACGCGTGCAGCGTGTTCTGGTCACCGAAGATCCAGCTTATCTGAGCGATCCTGATTATGCGGATCTGGCGTCGAGTCGGCTTGAAGGTCGGGTCATCGTCGCTGACGACATGACCCCGGCGGACACCATCCTGATGCAACATCAAGGCGTGCAGGCTTTTGTGACCGAGTATGGCGGCCCCTTGTCCCATACCGCCATTCTGGCGCGCAGCCTCG
>ERZ795053.285-NODE-285-length-63767-cov-7.438646_pt1 | contig 63767 bp, 46 predicted proteins | sample MGYA00375137_ERZ795053 | MGnify/ENA primary metagenome ERZ795053 (study PRJEB30182, sample SAMN05720284) | activated sludge metagenome | isolation source: Anaerobic digester | place: Hong Kong | collected 2014-12-17 ...
TCCATTGATTGTCTTATAGAAATACCCCCTTTTGTCGGGAAACCTGCTATTCCTGTCGTAAATATCTGCCCTGTCAAAGAGTGTTTCGGCGTCATCATATGTCACACCCAGTTTTCCGAAGAAACCGGTATAATAGCCATTCTCCTTCATTATTACCGGGTAGCTGAGCTTCATGAAACGCTCTTTCAGTGGTCCCTGCTGGAAAGTATAGCCATGAGTCCTTTCATACATTCCCGTAAGTATGGAGGCTCTGCTTGCAGCACTGATAGGTGTCGTAACGAAAGCCTTCCTGAACCATGTCCCTTCACCTGCAAGCCTGTCCATTGAAGGGGTCTGTATTATCTGGTTCCCGGCATACCCGATTGCGTCCCATCGCTGATCATCGGTAAGAATGAAAATTATATTGGGTCTCTTGTCACGGTCTGCTGCTCCGGGACCCCGGCTACATCCTGATAACAACGAACATCCGATAAAGAGGAATGATATTTTTTCCATGGAAGTTATTTTGAACCAATCTGCAGAAACCGGAACCCTTGACCACATCTGACCGGTTTCTTAATCAAAAATATAAAGAATATATATTGGTTAAAGCCCTTTTTTATATTTATTTTTATTGATGTAAATAAGCTCTAATTTAGCCTATAAAAGGCTCTTTGTTTGTATTTGAAAATAAATAAAATATGGATTAAACTATGAAAACGAAATTTTTCTTATTGTCCGGATTGCTGTTCCTGTTATTCCAATGTGCCTATGCTCAGAAATTCCCGAAAATTGATGAATCAGTACGCATTAAAAGACTTGAACCGCCGAAAGATAGGGTGAGAGCGGTACTTGATACCGACACATACAACGAGATAGATGATCAGTTCGCTCTTTCCTATGCCGTTCTTTCAAAGGAAAAGATCGATCTTGAAGCGGTTTATGCCGCACCTTATTTTAACAGCCGATCCACGAGCCCTGCCGATGGTATGGAAAAGAGCTACCAGGAGATACTCAGGCTTCTGAAGTTTCTTGGAAAATCTCCTGACGGATTTGCTTTCCGCGGTTCCGACAGGTACCTGGAAGATGTTTCGAAACCGGTCAGAAGCGATGCTGCTCTCGACCTTATTAAAAAGGCAAAGAACTCTTCTCCCGGCAACCCTCTTTATGTAATTACCGTGGGTTGTATTACCAATGTTGCATCAGCAATACTTATCGATCCTTCGATCATCGAGGATATAGTTGTTGTCTGGCTGGGAGGTAACAGTCCTGAATGGCCTGACCAGAGAGAATTTAACCTCAGGCAGGATGTAAAGGCAGCAAGAGTTGTACTGAATTCGGGAGTTCCTCTTGTCATAATGCCATGCCAGCCCGTTGTTGCCCGCTTCCATACAACCATACCGGAAATGACACAATACCTGAAGGGCAAATCTCCTCTTGCCGATTACCTGCTGAAGACCACGATAGATTACAGCGGAGGCAGGGATTACTGGTCAAAGGTAATATGGGATGTCACTGCTGTGGCATGGCTTGTAAATCCCTCCTGGATGCCGACAAATATCGTTCACAGCCCGGTTCTTACCGACCAGGTCACTTACAGTACCGACATGTCGAGGCATTTTATCAGAATGGCAACATCGGTGAACAGGGATGCATTATTCCGGGACCTTTTTGTGAAAATAAGTAATGCCAGATGAAAACAAACTCAACTCCTTCCCCCTTGGGGGAAGGTTGGGAAGGGGGTTTAATTTAACAATTTAACATTATATCAAGTATTAAGAAGATCATAGACGTTTAATATTATTGTGAAGAGACAAATCTTTTTGGATATATATTATAAATGCACCATGTTATCATGAGGAGATCATATTTAATTCTTTCGTTCCTGCTCGTGAGTGCCTCCTGTTACAGCCAGGCCCTGACGGAGGCAGAAAGGCAACAGCTCGACCAGCTTAACCGGAATTATCAGGCTGACAAAAACAATGTGTCCCTTAACTATGCATGGCTTCTTTATCGTTCTGCCCGCGAAGATCTTATACCCAGGGCCGACAGCGTCCTGAACGGCGTTATCGCACTTCAGGACAGTGATCCGGAGTCCTTTATGTACGGGCAGTGGGGGTGGAGAGAGGATGAGCTGGGACGCCGGTCAGGTGATCAGAACAAGGCCCTGTTCCAGGCACATATCATGTTTTGCGATCTATGGAACGAGCAGGAAAAGATGTCATCAGCAACAAGGGAAAACTTCCTCCTTTCCTGCCACCGGATGACAGAAGCCGTTGTGAGAAGATGGGATTACGAGGTCTTTGATATTTACCGCGATTTCACAGCCTACAGCAATGCCTTTGTAATGTTTGTCCAGACATTCATACTCGCCGGCGAGAGGTTCGATAGCGAGAGACTGAGGAAACAGGCAAGGGCACAGTGGACAAGATGGTACAATCATATCTCTTTCTTCGGTATTGACGAGTTTGCATCACCGGGATATAACAGGGTCATTTTCTATGCTCTCGACGATATCCGTAATTTCAGTCCCGACGAACGGATACGAAATGAGGCAAAGGAAATTATGGATCATATATATCTTCTTCAGTCAGCCATAACCCATCCTCTTTTAAAACTCCCTGTTTCAGGTATCAGCCGCGATTACAGGAATTTCTATCAACCGGGCGACATGCGATCCGAGATCTTTACCCGGCAGCTGCCGGCATCATATTCTCCGCCCGGGAAAGCTGTTGAGATAAATGAGAACCGTAAATACCCCTTTGAAGTGATCGGGAAGGCTTCTGCAATGCCATTTATTTTCAGATCTTACCAGCTCAAAGATGCAGCTATGGGAAGCATGACGGGAGGATCGGTCTTCCAGCAGCAGATACATTGCATCACAGCAGTGGGTAAAAATGAGAATGAACGTGCAGTCGCCTTCCTCCAGGGATCATTCACCCCGGTGAACGGCTATACCGACCAGAAGGGCACCTCGACATTATGCGTATATAACAGGCTTCCCGCTTATTGGCATCTTACACAGAAACACGGAGTGGTGGATATGGCCGTTTATAAAGAGACCTTCGGTGAATTTGGTCTGGGAATAACTTCTGAATGGAAGGAGAAAATGAAAACCCCCGATCACATAGTACTGGAAGCATATGGGTATGAACTTCACATATTCCCGTTCCGGATACTTGAAGAAAAGATTGTTCCCTGCGGCCTTGAACTTAAACACCGCACTACTACCAGCCCTGTCTATCACCCCCGCGCCAGGATCTTTGGCGAATATGTATTCCCGGAAGAACCTGAGTGGTTCGGTGCTTTTCTGGTACTGACTGAAATCGGAGAAAAGGTGAAAAAACCCGTAATAAGCTACAGAAATGTTGAAGGTATCAGGATCTTCAGTACTAACATGGGACACACCGTTAAGCTCTTTGTTGCGGAAAAGGGAGATACACGGCAGTTGTACAATGTCGATCCGGCCCTGATACCCTTGCTTAAATATGCAGAATAAAAACCTTTCAGAATCCTGCTCCATGATTAAAAGACATTTAAATACTATCCACCTGCTCAGGGTGCTGATGGTTAAGGTAATGATCCTATTATTTTGTATTACTACAGCAACTGCCGAAACAGGATACGAAGCATGGCTCAGGTATGAAAAGGTGAATGATCCTGGTCTGCTTGATGAGTACAAATATTTATCAGGAAGAATATATGCCTGTGGGAGTTCTCAGATAATGGATTCCGCGCTGGAAGAACTGAAATACGCTGTTACAGCATTGACAGGTGTCGCACCTGAAATGATCGATAAGCGGACCTCTTCCGGGATTATTATCGGAAGAGTCGGAAGTATCCCCGGGAGAATATGTGGAATTTCAAAATATCAAACCGGGAAGCTCCTCCCCGGAGGATATCTGATAAGAAACAGAGGAAAGCGCATCATCATCTGTGCTAAAGATGATACTGGGCTCCTTTACGGCACCTTCCACCTTCTCAGGCTAATGCAAATGCGAGAATCACTGAAGAACATTCATATTCTTGAAAACCCCGTTACGGGACTGAGACTACTTAACCACTGGGATAATCCGGGTGATCTGCCAGCCGGCAGGCCGTCAATTGAAAGAGGATATGCCGGAGAGTCCATATTCAAATGGAATGAACTGCCTCAGATTAATAAACGATATACCGACTATGCCCGTATGCTTGCCTCCATCGGGATCAACGGAACTGTTATTAACAACGTGAATACTGCGAAGAACGGTCTTGAAGGCTGGAAACTCCTTACACCCGGGTATCTTCCTAAACTCAAGGCCCTCGCATCGGAGTTCAGGAAATATGGCATAAGATTATACATTTCAGTTAATTTTTTCAGTCCGGTAATGATATCGGGATTAGCTGACGCCGATCCGGCAAACAGCAGGGTAAGGCACTGGTGGTCTGACAAGGTTGGCGAAATCTATTCGGAAATCCCCGATTTCGGGGGATTCCTGGTTAAAGCTGATTCGGAGGGAGAACCCGGACCGATGAAATACGGCAGAACTCATGCTGAAGGTGCCAACCTTATCGCCGGTGCTCTTGCACCTTACGGAGGAGTGCTGATGTGGAGGGCTTTTGTTTACGGGCAGCAGGATCTGAGCCCCGACAGGGCATCGCAGGCATATCAGATATTCAAACCACTCGATGGTGAGTTTGCAGCGAATGCTGCTGTCCAGATTAAAAACGGACCGATCGATTTCCAGGTGAGGGAACCTGTATCTCCGCTCTTTGGAGCCATGCCCCTGACAAACCAGATTATCGAACTGCAGATAACACAGGAATATACAGGTCATGATAAACATGTATGCTACCTCGTCCCACAATGGGAGGAGATCCTTGATTTCGACACCTATTCCAAAGGGAAAGGATCTGCAGTTTCTTCAACAGTTGCAGGTAATATTGATGGCACTTTATCCGGCATTAATTATTCAGGTATTGCAGGTGTATCCAATATTGGAGATGAAACCAACTGGACCGGACACCTTCTCGCTCAGACCAATTTTTACGGATTTGGAAGGCTGGCGTGGAATCCCCGGCTGGAAACTGAACAGATAACCGAAGAATGGATAAAGCTGACCTTTGGTGACAATGACAGGGTTTTATCGGTTATCCGGGAAATTCTCCTCACCTCACATAAAACGTACGAGGATTATACTTCTCCTCTTGGAGTGGGACTGATGTGTAACGGTGGAGGGACGGGACACGACGGACACTTTACGCCTGCTCCCTCATCAAGGGTAAACTACCATAGGGCTGATAAGAAAGGAGTAGGCTACGACCGTACCATGGCCACCGGGTCGGGATTCACCGGCCAGTATTTTGAACCGGTACGGTCAATGTACGAGTCCCTTGAAACATGCCCCGAAGAACTCCTGCTCTTCTTTCACCATGTTCCTTATACATACATGCTGAAATCAGGGAAGACTGTTATTCAGCATATATACGACACACATAATGAGGGTGTTGAGAAGGTGCAGGAATATGTTGATGAATGGGAAACTCTTCAAGGTATGATAGACGATGACCGGTATGAGCATGTGCTGCAAAAGCTTAAAAACCAGATAAAATACGCTGAAGAGTGGCGCGACTCAATTAATACATATTTTTATAAGCTATCCGGAATCCCATATTAAACCAGGTTCAAATGATTAATATATGTGCCGATGAGTCTTAAAAATAAAATTCCTTTGCTGGCAGCCGGAATTTCAGCGTTGACAGGAACAGGTTGCATGGAAAAATCCCCTCCTCCAAATGTCATCTTCATTCTTGCCGACGACCTGGGGTATTCGCAGACAGGCTGTTATGGAAGCAACTATTACAAGACTCCAAATATCGACAGACTTGCCGCGGAAGGCCTCAGGTTCACTGATGCATATGCAGCCTGTTCGGTGTCTTCCCCCACAAGAGCAAGCATAATGACCGGAAAATATCCGGCGCGGCTTCATTTAACCGATTTTATCCCTGGTAATCAAAGAGATGATTATCCTCTGTCACAGACACAATGGCAGAAATTCCTTCCTCTCGAAGAAATTACCCTTGCTGAAGTATTCAGCGCAAAAGGATACCGGACAGCCATCTTTGGTAAATGGCACCTGAGCAGGGAAAAGTTCGGTCCGCAGAGTCTGCCATGGAACCCCGACAAACAGGGATTCCATCAGCACTTTGTCAGCGATAAGCCGGACAGGAAAAGTGATCCGGCTTATGATGCTCATAAGTCTGACTCGATTGGCAACACCTCTGTCAGATTTATCCGCGAAAACAGGGATAATCCATTCTTTCTTTTCGTTAGTTTCAGCGCTATCCATAATCCTCTGATGGAAAAGGCCGAATCAATAGCCCTGTGGGAAAATGCAGCAGGAAGTGAAAAGGAAGAGAATAATCCGGTAATAGCAGCCATGTTGTCAAGGCTGGACAGCAATGTTGGAAAGATTGTAAAAACCCTTGAGGATTCAGATCTGACCTCAAATACTATCGTAATATTCTTTTCAGATAACGGAGGACTTGGAAGCGACGCGAGACAGACGCCCCTCCGTGAGGGCAAAGGATGGCTTTATGAAGGAGGTATAAGGGTTCCTCTTATTGTTAAGTGGCCGGGGATGATTGAAGAAGGTCGCGTAAGCACGGAAATAGTATCCTCCGTCGATTTCATGCCTACATTCTGTGAACTTATTGGTTCAGAGACTGTCCCGTCTGTCGATGGGATAAGTTTACTTGGCCACCTGAAGACTGGGAAACCTTTACCGGAAAGAAACGTATACTGGCATTTTCCTCATTACCATAACGGACCACCTTCGGGTGCCGTCCGGAGCGGGAAATGGAAGCTTATCGAATGGTACGGCAACAGCCTCCTTGAAACAGATGAACCGGCATTCGAATTATTCGATCTGGAAAATGATATCAGTGAATCGGTTAACCTTGCTGACAGGGAAAAAACAATAACTTTGAAACTGTCGGATGATCTTAGAAAATGGAGGGATGAGGTGAATGCCCAGATGCCGGTGCCGAATAAAAAGTGCAAAATGTTTAATAGTAAATAACATGCAAAAACTCACTGTCAGTCTCTTGTCAACAGCATGCTTTTTGTCAGCCGGTTGTTCAAATACTGCGAAGACAGAAAAACCCCCACCGAATATTATCTTTATCCTCAGCGACGATCTTAGCTGGGGAGACCTTGGATGTTATGGTCAGCAGAAGATCAAAACACCCAATATCGACAGGATAGCCGCCGAAGGAATATTATTTACCCAGGCTTACTGTGGTAATGCCGTAAGTGCTCCCTCGCGGTGCTGCCTCATGACCGGGTTACATCCCGGCCATGCCAGGGTTCGTGACAACTCATACCAGTCTTACCGGGAATCGTTGCAGCCCGGAGATTTTACAGTTGCCATGATGCTTAAGGAGGCAGGATATAAAACAGGTCTGTTCGGAAAATGGGGACTGGCAAACCACGACCAGCCCGGGATCCCGAATAATATGGGTTTTGATGAATTCTTCGGTTATCTGAATCAACAACATGCTCACACCTACTACCCAGAATTCCTCTATAATAATCAGGAAAGAATTTATTTCCCCGGTAATGCCGAACATTATAAAAGAGAAAACTATTCACTGCCCAGCCCTTATGATGATGATGGCAGATGTCTGCCGGTCGGCATGAAAGATCCTTCCAAAGCAGAATATTCCTTCGATGTCTATTCCCGGAAATCACTCGAATTTATAAAGGCCAATAAGGATAAGCCTTTCTTCCTGTATCTTGCCTGCACAACCCCTCATGGCCCTCTGATAGTACCTGATCTCGGAACTTATAAAGATGAAAGCTGGGATATCCAGCATAAGGAATGGGCTGCCATGATAACACGTATGGACACGGAAGTGGGGAAATTGCTGGCTCTCCTGGAAGAACTGAAACTGGATGACAATACCATCATCTTCTTTGCTTCAGATAACGGAAACCCTACGGGATATGACAGCCGTTACCTTAATCTGAAGGAAGGTCTCACCCTGGAAGAATTTTTTAACAATACAGCTCCTACAAGAGGTAAAAAGGGAGATTCATACAACGGAGCCTTTCAGGTTCCGGCAATGGTCAGATGGCCGGGTCATATCAAACCCGCTCAGGTGAGCGATCAGATATGGGCCTTCTGGGATTTTTTACCCACAGCTGCCGAAATAGCAGGAATTGAACCCCCTTCCGGACTGGACGGGATATCTGTTTTACCGGTGCTGACAGGCGAAACGGAGGAGATCGAACGGGAATATCTTTATTGGGAGTATAAACAAAAACAGGCTGTCAGGAGCGGTAAATGGTTCGCACACAAGCCAAACGGAAAACCTGTTGAATTGTTTGACCTGTCTTCTGATCCGGGCCAGTCGGTCAGCCTTAGCAGGGAGTTCCCCGACGTTGTCAGGAGAATGGAGGAAATCATGCAAAAATCCCATACGCCCAGCGATGTGTGGCCCAGCCCGGGAGAGACACCGGAACAATTTGCCAAAAGATTAAAAGAAAATAATATACCAGAACGTCATGCTAATGCTTCAGATTATTAAAGGGATTACCCTGATCCGGGTAATATTTTATTTATGCTTCACTGGCGTTACAGATGCCAGAGTTTCCGCGGAAGAAATGATAAGTACTCCGGTTATCGGACAGACCGTTGAATGGGAGATTCTGTTCGACGGCAGGAACATGGATAAATGGAGGTCAAAATCAGATGCCGGCTTCCCATCTGTGGGATGGAAAATTGAAAACGGACTGCTCTTCCTCGACGGTAAAGGAGGAGACATCATTACCAGGGAGAAATACAGCGATTTTGAACTGGTTTTTGATTTCAATCTGACTGAAGGAGCCAACAGCGGAGTTAAATATTTCGTGGATACAATAAAAAATGGAGTAACGGGCAATATCATGGTCAATGGACCTGAATACCAGATTATTGATGATTATAACTATCCCGGGATCAAGGAAGATCCCAACGGACTCAGCTCTACCGCATCGGCTTACCTGCTGTATGCACCGGAAAACAAGAAACTGAATCCTCACGGTGAATGGAACACAGGAAAGATAGTAGTAAAAGGAGCCAGGGTGGAGCACTGGCTGAACGGTATAAGGGTTGTCGCTTACAAGCGGGGCAGCAAGGATTTTCTCAGTAGAAAAGCAACAACAAAATTCAGTAAAGACCTTAATTACGGAGAACTGGAAAGTGGTCATATCCTGCTGACTGATCATAACGACAGGGTATATTTCAGGAATATCAAGATCAGGAGATTATAATCTGAAAGAGAATGAAAATCAGCAGAAAGAGATTTCTTGAACATTGCCTGGCGGCAGGTGCATGTATTTCATGTCCTGCCCTCCTTCATAGTCTGTCGGGCATGCCCTTACCAGGTCTGCAGGATCTGATAAAGCGTATCGGAAATTCAAATGATGACAAGGAAAGGGTTCTTCTTCTTCAGCAGTTCTTAGATACTGAAATATCGAGTGAAGAAAAGAACATCGTTGAACAGATACTTAGTATTGCTGACAGGTGGGCCAATAGTTTTGAAAAATATGCAGTACCCGGAACCGAAGGCAATGAACCTGATGGATTCCTGTGCGGCTTCCTTAACAGATGTTCTCTTGAGAGATATATACTTCCCCGGATACCTGAAGATCACAGGCTTTTCCCTCTGATAGCATTCTATCGCAGCAGGATGCTGATTGCAAGGCTGATCCAGAGTGGTAACATCATAAATGTTCCTGATGTTCGCGACAGATACCTGGATGAATCGTGGAGGCTGATGAGGATTGTAAAGACTGCCTTTCCTGAAAACGAACTAGCCCGTAACTACCTGGGAGAATACAAACCGTGGGAAGAAATTGTTTCATTTAACCCGGAAGCACCTGAATGGGCTAATTATCAGAGGATGGTACTTGAAAAACTTACAAGGCTTATCCATTGGTGGGTCGATAACAGGCAGATATCCGACGGTCAGTTCGGGGGAGGCTGGGGCGACGATGTTGAAATGTGGCGGGTATGGGTTCCTCTTCTCTTTGCTTTCGATGATGATAAAGCAATAAAAAGCCAGGAAAAACTCTTCAATGGTTTGTACCGCCTTTCACGGATGCAGAAGGGATACACGACCATAATGACCGATGTGGAACACACTGCAGAAGAATATGCCGATCCACTCTATTGCATGCTTAACATGCAGCCGGAGAATCCTGTATGGGAAGAACGCTCTCTGAAAGTCATGGATTTCATTGAAAACCTTTGGTCAGGTGTCAATGAGAGAGGCCAACTGCAGTTCAGGTCAACCTGGTTCAATGTGGAAGGTGTGCATCCTGATGTTACACGGGCCTGTGATACTCCATACCATACCAGACTTGTTGAACCCCTGATGCTTTTATGGCTCCGCAAGGGGAACAGGAGAGTGGGTGATTTTGTCACAAGGTGGCTACGGACATGGGTGGAGGCTACCTTTACCGAAGAAGCAGGAAAACCCGCAGGAATTATCCCGGCAGCAATACACTGGCCCGACGGAAAGCCCGCAGGTGTCGGACCTAACTGGTGGGAGCCTCAAAACCACACGGAACCAACTCTCTACTTCTTTCCTACACAACAAAATATGATGTATGAATGCTTCCTGCAGGCGTATCACATGACAGGCGATGATTATTTTCTGAAACCACTCCGCTTTGTAGCGGAGAAAAGATTACAGGGAGCCGGTAACGGTAGCCCCGGCGATTACACGACAGGAAGCCTTGAATGGAGCCTGGCGGTCCTTAAAAGCCGTATACCCCCCGTATTGATTAAATACAGAACCATTACGGGTGATAGCTCTTTTGACGAAATTATCGAAAAAGATGCAAGGGGCTATGAGAGATATATTTTCGACAAGGATGCTGACCGGCTGACAAAAGAAATGGATAGCCAGAGAAAATCACTGTCCCTGCCTCAGGAATGGTATACGACCGAGGTAAGATGGACTGATCGTCTTTTCAGCTCGGTACGCTACTTTAACTTTATTCTCAAAGAACCTCTGCCTGGCTTCAACGCTGGTTTCCTGTTCTCCTGCCTTACGGGTAACGTCGGGAATTACCAGATCATGCCGGTGTTTGGTGTTAAATGGTTAACAGAACCAGAAAATATCGCTATCTTAACGGAAGAAAATTCCCCTGAAAGATTCGCGGCCCGTCTGTACCATTTCGGAAATGCTCCCAGGAAGATGAAAGTCAGGTTTCTTAATCTAAGGGATGGGAAATACAGGTGGCAGATCTCGGGAGGCAAAAAGAACAGGATCACGATCGGCAGGGAGAACAGGGAAATTGAGTTTTCAATACCTTCGAAGGAGTTATCTTACCTGATTGTAGAATAAAAAAATAATACCTCATTATGAAACGAAAAATCTTTTTACCATTCATTATCATTCTTTCGGGCCTTATGCTTACACAATGCAGTCAGTCGGGCAACAGCCTTACTGCACAGGAAGCTGATGAAGGCTGGATACTTTTATTCGACGGAAAAAGCCTTGACGGATGGCGCGACTATAAGGGTGAAGGTGTGACAGCACCCTGGAAAGCCGAAAAGGGAACTCTCACAGCCCTTGGCGAAGGAAGCGACAGCACGGGATATATCGTAACTGACAGGCAGTATGAAAATTTTATCGTCACTTTCGACTGGAAAATTGAAAAAGGAGGGAACAGCGGATTTCTGTATCATGTCGTTGAACGCCCTGATTTTAAGGTCCCATATGTTACTGGTCCCGAATTTCAGGTAATTGACGACATAGGATTCCCTGAGCCGCTGGAGGAGTGGCAGAAAGCAGGTGCCGACTATGCAATGTACGTATGCGACAACGACAAAAAAAAGGTTAAAAGAGCCGGAGCCTGGAACAGCTCAAAGATCGTTTTTGACAATGGTAAGGTTGAGCATTGGCTGAATGGTCAGAAAGTACTTGAATTTGAGGCCTGGACCGATGACTGGTTTGCCCGCAAGGAGAGCGGCAAATGGGATTTTGCACCTGAATATGGGCTGGCCCGCAGCGGTCACTTTGCTCTGCAGGATCACGGAAGCAGGGTCTGGTTCAGGAATATTAAGCTTAAGGAACTGCCCCGTAAACCTGTACAGGAAGTGCTCTTTAACGGTAAAGACCTCAAGGGATGGGATGTATACGGAACCGAATTATGGTATGTCGAAGATGGAGAACTGGTATGTGAGAGCGGCCCGGATAAAAAATACGGATACCTCGGAACCAGAAAATACTATGACGATTTTGAACTCACTCTCGATTTTAAGCAAACCGACAACGGGAACTCCGGCGTTTTCATCCGTTCCTTTATCCGTTCAGGGGTAAACATTTCGGGATGGCAGGTTGAAGTGGCTCCTCCGGGGAATAACACAGGCGGAATTTATGAATCCTACGGCCGGGGATGGATAGCAGAAATACCTGATGAAAAGGAAAATATCCTTAAAATGGGAGAATGGAATAACATGAAAATAAGGGTTCAGGGCGACAACGTAAAGACCTGGCTTAACGAAGAAATGATGACTGACCTCACTGATGAAAAGATAGGAATGGGCAGGGGCCGGATCATGTTGCAGATACATAGCGGTGGAGGGATTAAAGTAAGATGGAAAAATCTTAATCTGACAGAATTGTAAGCCGATCAGATCGCAGAAAGAGATATTTTTAACAGGGACATTTCTAAAAAAAAAGCAGCAAAGTATGAAAAGACGCAGATTTGTAAAGATGACGGTAGCAGGATCTGCTGCACTCGGAAGCGGACCGGTGATCCTTGCAGGCTCAGGATGGAAAGGAGCCAACGACAGGGTCAATGTTGCAGTAATAGGAATACGGGCACAGGGACAGTCGCATATTGTGGAATACAATAAGCTCGAAAATACAAGAGTTGTAGCAGTGTGCGATGTTGATACCAACCTGTTCAGGGAGAGAATAAAAAAGAACTTCACTGATAAATCATTGCCCGAACCAAAAACTTATGTCGATCTGCGTAAGCTCTATGAAGATAAGGACGTGGATGCTGTTTCTATTGCAACACCCAACCACTGGCATGCCCTTGCCTCCATATGGGCACTCCAGGCCGGAAAACATGTCTCGGTTGAAAAACCCTGCTGTCATAATTTCTTTGAGGGAAGGAAACTGGTGGAGGCAGCCGACAAATATAAGCTAATCGTCCAGGACGGGGCAGAACAGAGAAGCAATCCATGTGCGATCAGCATGGCCGAGTATCTCCATTCAGGGAAATTGGGCGAAGTGTATATGGCCAAGGGTCTGTGTTATAAATGGCGTGATACAATAGGAAAAACACCCGACAGCCCCGTCCCCGAAGGAGTCAATTATGATCTGTGGCTTGGTCCGGCACAGAAAAGACTCTTCTCAGTGAACAGGTTTCATTATAACTGGCACTGGAACTGGGAGTACGGTAACGGAGATATGGGCAACCAGGGTGTGCACGAAATGGATGTTGCCAGGTGGGGACTGAATGTGACACTGCCGGTAAAGATCAGTGCCATCGGTGGCCATCTCATGTTCGACGACGACCAGAATACACCCAATACCCTGATGGCAGTCTTTGAATTCCCTAATCCTGCAGGAGGCGGCGACAAAAAAAAGATATTACAGTTCGAAGTGCGCCACTGGATAACGAACCGGGAAGGGATAAAGAGCGATAATCCCGGTAAAGATGAATATATGGTCAGCTCAGATAATGTCATAGGTAACCTTTTCTACGGATCAAAAGGTTTTATGACCAAAAATGTGAACGAATGGCAGGTCTATTACGGGAAGGAACGCAAAGAAGGCGAAAAGGGAAGCGGGCTCGGAAACCACTATAAGGCATTCATTGAAGCAATAAGGGCAAACGACCGCAAACTTGCCAATGCCGACATCCGTGACGGATTCTATTCCTGTGCTTTGATGCACCTGGGAAATATCTCATACAGACTCGGAAGATCACTTGAATTCGATCCTGTCAGAATGAAATTTGTAAATGCGCCTGACGCCGATGCTCTGCTCACGAGAGAGTACAGAGAACCATTTGTTGTACGGGAAAATATTTAGTATACGCCAGTTAAAAAGTTGCAGGTTATAAATCCTGAAAACTCTTAATGAAATCAGAACAGGGCACTTCCAAAACCAGGTGGATAATCCTTCTCTTCCTTTTTATTGCCACCACCCTTCTTTATCTCGACCGGTCGGCTCTCGGGATAATGGCACCATATCTCCAGGACGATATCGGATGGACCGAAAAACAATATGGAAATATAAACAGTGCATTCATGATCGGTTATGCGCTGTGTTTCCTCATTATGGGAGCTGTTGCCGACAGGATTGGAACAAAATCAGGATATTCCATATCTGTCGGATTGTGGGCTGTCGCTCAGGCATCGACAGCCCTTGCAAAATCGTGGATAGGTTTTGCATTCGCCAGGTTAGGCCTTTCAGTGGGACAGTCAGGGAATTTCCCTGTAGCTAACAAAGTTCTGGCAGAATGGTTCCCGAAGAAAGAAAGAGCTTTTGCAACCGGACTGTACAACGGCGGAGCCAATGTGGGCACTCTCCTGTCTCCTCTCATCATTCCCGTCGTGGTTTCTGCCTTCGGCGATGACTGGAGGGCAGCCTTTTTGTGGACTCTTCCTGTAAGTGCAGTATGGATTTTCTGCTGGATGATTTTCTACCGAAAGCCGGAAAAACACAGGATGGTAAGCCAACAGGAGCTCATGTACATCAACAGTGATCCTGAAACAGGATCCCGTGGAAAAATTAACTGGATATCATTATTGAAAACCAGGGAAGTGTGGGGCATCTGTGTTGGAAAGTTCATCGCTGATCCCATCTGGTGGTTTTACCTTTTCTGGGGGGCAAAATTCCTCTACGGTAAATACGGACTGAATCTCAGAGAGATAGGAGTTCCCTTTTTTACTATTTATCTTGTGTCATGGGGAGGGGGAATATTCCTTGGATGGCTCTCTTCAAAGTTCCTGAAAAGAGGATGGTCCCTGAACAAAGGAAGAAAGATGGGATTCCTTATCTGCGCACTTTTTGCAGTTCCGGTGATGATGGTGCCCCATGTAAATAATATGTGGATCGCTGTGACACTTATTGCACTGGCAGCAGGAGGCCACTGCGGATGGTCTGCAAATATTTTCAGTCTTATGTCGGATATCTTCCCGCGCAGGGCAACAGCATCCGTTACCGGGATAGGAGGTTTTGCCGGAGCAGCCGGCGGCGCCCTGATTGCCCAGCTGGTTGGAGGACTACTCGAGAGTCTGGGAATGCAGGGATATATTATTCCGTTTTTAATTGCATCGGTGGGTTATCTTATCGCCCTGGGAATAATGCATCTTTTAATTCCAGAGATCAAACCATTGAAAATATGAACTATAATGAACAGCTTCGAACGTCTGAATACCGCACTTAATCACAGGGAACCTGACAGGATCCCTTACGATATAGCAGGTACAACCGTTACCGGCATCAGCAGGAAAGCTTTTATGCGGGCAATGGAATTCAGAGGATTACCTGCAGACTATGATACCAGGGAGATCGATCCTGTCCAGCAGATAGTCACACCGGTCGAAGCCACACTTAAAAAACTCAATTGTGATATCAGACGACTGGGCGCCAGAAGAATCCCCGATTTTGAAGATATCGTGAAATCACAGGGTAACATACTTGAGGTTACCGATCTATGGGGATGCCTCTGGAAGATGGATAAACAAAAGGATATCTATTATAACCAGTATACATATCCCCTGGAAAAATACAATTCAATCGATGAGGCATTAAAGAACTACAGGATCCCCGATATATCAGCCTATGCCGGCATTATCAGAGAAGACCTTTCCGCTCAGGCGGAACAGATTTCCGATTCGGGGATTATTGCTGACAGGAACGTTGCCGGACTGACTGAAACTTCACTGCGGTTAAGAGGTTATGAGACATGGTTTATCGATACTGTTACTGATCCTGAAGGTGTTGAAAAACTTCTGGATGTTGTTCTGGATTATAAATTTCAATACTGGGATCTTGTCATCGACTGGATTCTGGAAAACGGAATGGCAGACCGTGTAAATGTGATCGCTGAATGTGATGATCTGGGAACCCAGACTTCCACACTCCTCGAACCAGACTTCCTCCGTAAGACGGTAATTGCAAGGTTCAGGAATTTATGGACTCATATCAAAAGCCGGCTGCCCGGCATTAAGATCTTCATGCATACCTGCGGATCGGTGCGTTCTCTTCTTCCTGACCTCATAGAGGCCGGAATGGATATTTATAATCCTGTTCAGTTTACTGCTTCCGGAATGGACCTGAAGGAGCTTAAGAGAGATTTCGGAAAGGACCTGGTCTTCTGGGGCGGAGGAGTAAATACCCAGTCAACATTGCGCGACGGTTCACCCGCGCAGATAAAGGAAGAGGTGAAGAAGATCATCGATATACTTGCTCCGGGAGGAGGATTTGTATTCACAACAGTGCATAATATTCAGGAAGATGTACCGCCTGAAAACTTCTGGGCAATGTGGGATACGCTGATGGAATACGGGAAATATTAATGATATCTTTAAAGTCTTAACTTTAATTATTCAGAGACTTTGTGTATCCTTAGTGCCCTTCGTGGTTAAAAATTTTTAAACCACAAAGTATCACTAAGGTAAGCGCAAAGTAACACAAAGGTATTAAGTCATTTAAGTATGTTAATAGATAAAAACAATTAATAAAAAACATGTATTATATGAAAAGGAAAGCTTCTTATTTGTCAGTAGTATTGGTGATGATATCGATAACTGCCTTTTCCCAGCAGGCAGACCAGTCCTTAAGGTTTCGCGATCCTTCCCTTCCTCTGGAGGAAAGAGTCAGCAACCTGGTTTCGTTGATGACCCTGAAAGAAAAAGCCGACCAGCTTTTATATACAGCTCCTGCCATACCGCGCCTCGGGATCCCTGCTTATAACTGGTGGAATGAAGCATTACACGGCGTAGCTAGAGCAGGTTATGCAACCGTCTTCCCACAGTCGATAACCATTGCCAACTCATGGGATGAAGACCTTATGTTCAGGGTGGCAAGCGCCATCTCCGATGAGGCAAGAGCCAAATATCACGAGTTTCAGCGACGGGGCAAGACCGGTATTTATCAGGGCCTTACTTTCTGGTCACCAAATATCAATATATTCCGCGATCCGAGATGGGGAAGGGGTCATGAGACCTATGGCGAAGATCCCTTTCTGACAGGGGCAATGGGATCACAATTTGTCACCGGAATGCAGGGCGACGATCCGAAATACCTTAAAACTGTAGCTACTGCAAAACATTACGCGGTTCATTCAGGACCTGAACCCCTGAGACATTCATTTAACGCAAAGGTCAGTGAGTCGGACCTCAGAGAAACATATCTTCCGGCATTCAGGAAGCTTATTGTGGATGCAGGCGCCTATTCGGTAATGGGAGCCTATAATATGTTCCGTGACTATCCCTGTTGTGCAAATCCGGAACTTTATGGGATTCTCCGTGACGAATGGGGTTTTAAAGGATATATAGTCTCAGATTGCTGGGCCGTTTCTGACTTCTGGAAATACCAGAATTTCTCGAAAGATGCTGCCGAATCTGCTGCAGCAGCTGTGAAGGCCGGGACCGATCTTGAATGCGGCGTCGATTACCGTCACCTGATGACAGCCGTCGAAAGAGGCCTGCTGACGGAAACTGATATTGACGTGGCAGTGAAGAGAATCTTTACAGCCCGCTTCAAACTCGGTATGTTTGATCCTGATCCTATGGTGCCTTATGCACAGATACCGTATTTTGTAAACTGTTCCGATTACAACAATTCCCTTTCAAGAGAAGCAGCCAGGAAATCAATTGTGCTTCTGAAAAATGAAAACGACATGCTTCCTCTTGATAAGAACATTAAAACAATAGCGGTTATCGGACCAAATGCCGACAACTTCGAATCGCTGATAGGTAACTACAACGGGATCCCGAAAAATCCGGTAACGGTTCTTGAAGGAATCAGGAACAAACTGAACCCTGAAACCAGGATACTATACGCAGAGGGATGCGACCTTGCTGAAGGAATTCACAATATGACAGTGGTCCCGTCCAGATATCTTCAGACACCTGACGGGCGCCAGGGCGCTTTCGGTGAGTATTACAGCAACAGGGAAATGAAGGGCGAACCTCTTTTTACAAGGGTTGACGATCAGGTAAACTTTTACTGGGAGCATTTTTCGCCACATGCCGGTATGCCCGATGACGATTTCGGTGTTAAATGGACCACCTACCTTATCCCACCCGTTTCAGGAAAGTATTCGATCGGAGGGTGGGGATCTTCCGGTTATGAGATACGCTTGGAAGATAAACGGATAATCTCGTTCAGGGATGAACATCATGCATTTGTGAGAGAATACCAGGCCGATCTGGAGGCAGGTAAGAAATACAAGGTGGAGGTTCTCTACAGGAACTATTCAGGTGATGCCGACATGAAGCTTCTGTGGTCGCCGCCCAGACCCGCAATGACTGAAGAAGCTGTCAGCCTGGCAAAAGAAGCCGATGCCGTTATCCTTGTCCTGGGACTTTCCCAGCGCCTCGAAGGCGAAGAGATGAGCATTAAAATCGACGGATTCCTCGGAGGCGACCGTACAAACCTGAACCTTCCGGCAGTGCAGGAACGACTGCTTGAGGCTCTAACAGATACAGGAAAGCCTGTGATAGTGGTGCTGATGAACGGAGGTGCACTTTCTGTAAACAAAGCTCAGGAAAAGGCTTCAGCAATAATTCTGGCAGGATATCCCGGACAGCAGGGAGGGAATGCCGTGGCTGACGTGCTCTTTGGTGACTGCAATCCCGCCGGACGTCTGCCGGTTACATACTACAAATCTGTCGACCAGATTCCGGCCTTCGAAAATTACGACATGGAAGGCAAGACATACAGGTTCTTCAGGCAGGAACCACTATATCCCTTCGGATACGGACTTAGTTACACCACTTTTAGTTATTCTGACCTTATTATACCTGAAAGAACTGTGGCAGGAGAAGCTGTAAAGGTTTCGGTGACTGTTACGAACACCGGTAAGAGGGCCGGTGAAGAAGTTATCCAGCTGTACCTTACCGATGAGAAGGCCAGCACTCCCAGGCCAATCCGTCAGCTTGAAGGTTTTAAGAGGGTAAACCTGGCTCCCGGTGAAAGCAAGGTGGTGGAGTTCAGCCTTGATCCAAGGCAGTTTTCGATAATTAACAACAGGAATAAAAGGGTTATAGAACCGGGATATTTCACAATCTCAGTCGGAGGAAAGCAGCCTGGTTTAAAAGGCTACCTCGATCCCCCGTTCACACAGGTGCTAATAGGAAGAATACGACTTACCGGTAAGCAGGTCGCATTCGACAACTAGTTTATGTCAGTGAGTTTAACCACGGAGTTACACGGTTTATATTAACAATGTAGCTCCGTGTAATACCGGGGTTAAAAAATTTTCTGAAGCTCTGCTTTATTTTAATAGTTTCTCCCCCAGCCATGCATTTAGTATCTCATACTGTTCCGGGAAGGTCCAGTGCCCTGTTTCCTGGAAGATATGAAGCTCTTTCGGAGCCGTTATCACATTATAGGCTGAAAACATTGAAGTGGGTGGACAGGTAAGATCATTATATCCCCATGTGTAAAATCCCGGGGCTTTCACCCTGCGCGCAAAATTTACAACGTCGTAATACTGAAGCGTTTCAATTTCCCCCGGCTTGGGCTCGGTATTCCTGAAATAATGAGGCCATCCCCCTGCTCTTTTATTGAGATATCCGGTGTGATCGCATAAGGCCGGATAAAGCGCTGCAGCGAATTTGATCCTGCTGTCGAGGCCGGCAGTAACAATAGTCAGGGCCCCTCCCTGGCTGCCTCCGGTAACTGCAACATTGGTGCCGTCAAATTCCGGAAGTGTATAGATGAAATCTACAGCCCGTACACATCCTACATACACTCTCTTGTAATAATGTGTGTTTTTGTCATTCAGTCTTATGGCATTGTAGCCTGCCAGGGCTCCGGCATTAAGATTAGCATATACCTGGGCATCGAGGTTCACGGGGATGCCGTGAATGCCGATCTCCAGTGTGATGAATCCCATGGAGGCTAGTCTGGTATCGCCTGCATAGGGACGGATCCCTGCACCGGGAACCCTCAGTATTGCCGGGTATTTTCCTGGTTTCTTGGGTATAGCGAGCATGCCGTAAATCCTCGATCCGTACGAGTTGTTCTGGAAGCTTACGTGGTACACATTTGCGTCGCTGGTGCAGCGTTCAGGCACCAGTGTGAGAATGGGATCAAGGCTCAGTTTTCTGGCTTCGGCTATGGCATTGTCCCAGAAAGCGTCGAAGTCGGAAGGATCCTTGACGGTAGGGGTTATCTTTTCGGGGCCAAACCCTGCGGTGGCCAGACCTTCATATCTTCTTCCGTCGACTACGGCCCACACTCTTACCCTGTAGAAACCCGGGACTTTCATGGTGCCTGTGAATTCTGTCTTCCCGTTCTTCAGTACCACACCCTCTTCCTTTATGTCGGGAAGCGCTTCAGGGCCGGCTTCATAATTTATTGTCACATTCTCCATCAGGTTACCGTACTTCAGGACCTGAACAGTGAATCTGGCTTTTTCATTCACCTTGTAGGTCCAGTCGGCATGATCGGGCGATACAATGACTTTGATCAGCTGTGTCCCGCCCTGTGCTGCTGCATTTATTGTGATTGCCAGGAGCAGAGCGAACTGTGCAATTACACGGAAGACTTTATTTTTCATGATGGTTTATTTTAGATGTAATAACAAATATAGCTTTTTCAGAGATATTGTTAACGATAAAAGGTATATTGAAGAATCTGTGAGAGCTTTCTTAAAAAAGGGATTTGTCAAAAAAATAATAATACAGAGTACTTTTAGTTTCATGTCTCGAATGAATCCTTATTTTTACCGGATATTTTTGGAAAATGCCACAGGAAAACCACCTTCTGAGGAAAAGAGTCAATTTGTTCGACGGTATAATGATTGTTTCCGGTGCCATGATAGGCTCCGGTATTTTTATTGTCAGCGCCGATATAGCCCGCAACGTAGGATCGCCCGGATGGCTGATGGTTGTCTGGCTCATAACCGGAATCCTTACGGTTATAGGTGCGATCAGTTATGGAGAGCTGGCTTCAATGATGCCGCATGTGGGGGGACAGTATGTTTACCTCAAAGAGGCTTATCATCCTATTGTCGGATTTCTTTTCGGGTGGACTACCTTCCTGGTGATCCAGTGCGGATCTATCGCAGCTGTTGCAGTTGCTTTTGCCAAATTCACCGGTGTACTCGTTCCCTGGATATCCGACAGGAATATCCTGTTTATGTTGGGGCCTTTAAAGATAAACAGCACCATGGTGGTGGCCATCTCCATGATCATATTCCTTACCTGGCTCAATACCAGGGGAATAGTAACAGGCAAGACCGTCCAGAATATTTTTACATCCACAAAGGTATTATCGCTGCTTGGCGTCATCCTGATTGGATTCTTTGCCACAAAAGCCATCGGGTCCTTTGAAATAAACATGGAGGTTTTCTGGAATGCAGGTCAGGTAAGCTCCGGCGGGAAGCTTATCCCGCTTGGAGGATTTACACTTATTGCTGCAGTAGGGACTGCACTTGTCGGTTCATTGTTTGCCACCGATGCGTGGTACAATGTGACATATATTTCAGGGGAAGTTATCAACCCGAAGCGTAATGTGCCCCTGAGCCTGCTGTTCGGAACATTGATAGTCTCGGTGATTTATCTTTTTGTGAACTTTGTTTACATCAGGATACTTCCTCTTTCAGGATCTCCGGAGGCTGCGGATACCCTGGGCCGCGGGATCCAGTTCGCCACCGACGACAGGGTAGCGACGGCTGCCATGAACGTGGTCTTCGGGGATGTGGCTGCCGTCATAATGGCCATATTCATTATGATCAGCACTTTCGGGTGTAATCATAGTCTCATTCTTGCTGCTCCCCGCGTCTATTATGCCATGGCCAGGGACGGGCTCTTCTTCAAAAGGGTCGGGAGTATCAACAAGTTCGGGGTTCCGGGATTTGCCATAGTCATCCAGGGCGTATGGTCGGTACTGCTGTGTCTCTCCGGGACATACAGCGACCTTCTCGACTATGTGATCTTTGCAGTTCTCATCTTCTTTACCATAACCATACTTGCAATTTTCGTTCTGCGGAAAAAACGTCCCGATATTCCCAGACCCTACAAAGCTTTCGGCTACCCGGTAATACCTGCGATATATATACTGACAACTACCTTCATAATGGTCATCCTGCTTATCTACAAGCCGACTTATACCTTCCCGGGTCTTATCATTGTCATATTGGGGATACCTGTCTATTATATCTGGAGGAGAATGAACAAAAACAGGGGAAATTTTTACCCGGAGGAGACTTCAGGGGAATAGGCGATACATGGCCCGGATTTTGAGGGTATTGAAAAAATTACTATCTTTTCTTTAATATTTAAACCTGATCTGCCTGGTTAACATAAACCATTTAAGATCAAATTGTTTTCTGTCATTATTAATTAAAAGGTTATAAATATGAAAGAGAGCGGAAGTGTTTTTTATCTCTTAAGACATGCCCTGATTCTGATCTTCCTTATTTCAATCACCGCCTGCGAGAAAGAAGAATATGATCTCCTCGACCGGGAAACAGCAGGAGTATGGTCGCGTTTCAATACAAACTCAGGCTTGCCCGCAAATCAGATACTTGATATTCAGAGAGATGCTTCAGGTAACCTCTGGGTTGCTTTTGCCGGAAACGGCGTTGGCATGTATCAGGATGGCGACTGGTCCTTTTTTAATACCTCCAACAGCCCGATCAGAAGCAATTCAGTTACTTCACTTGCTTCAACATCCGACGGAGGTATGATTATAGGAACTACAGATGGTGTTTCATTCCGGTCTTCGTCGGGCGACTGGTCATACTATACCGATCCGGCAGTAACAACCCTGAGCGTTAATTCTATTAACGTACTTTCTGACGGAACATACTGGATCGGGACTGAAAATGAAGGTTTCTATGTTGATCTGGGTTCAGGTTTTTTTCAGGTGTATGAAGCCGATTATAAGAATGTTAACGTCATTGAAGAAGACAATAAAGGCAACGTCTTTCTTGGGACCGACAACGGTCTGCTAAAATTTGACGGTTCTGAATTTTCCCTGTATACCGTATCCGAAGGATTGCCTGACAATGATATCACAGCCCTTTTTCTCGACAGCAAAAACAGACTCTGGATCGGCACCAACGGAGGTGCTACGGTGGCATATATTGACCCTACAGGAAGGATTAACAATCTCTCACTGATGAACGGCGATCTCGGAACTTTCGTAACTGATATCTTTGAAGACAGGAGAGGTCATATATGGTTTGCAACATGGTACGACGGGCTTATAGAATATGACGGAGTGGTGCCTCATTCCTATAAAATATATAATGGATTCTATGAGAATGATATAAACTGCATCGGAGAAGATAAGAGCGGCAATATGTGGTTCGGCTTATACAGCAAAGGACTTTTGAAATATACTTTGCCCATTGAATAAAATTGTGAGAATATGAGAAAGAAAGTCCATTTTTTGCTGCTGGTTATGTCTGTATCATTTATTGTGCCTGCTTTCGGACAGACAGAATCAAAGCAGGGAGACAAGTATACCCTGCTGACTATGCCTTATATTAACAGGCCGCTGAATACTTACCGTGGACAGCTCCAGGTAAATGCCGGATACAGGTTTGCTGTAAGGTCACGTTCCTTCGATGCTGATGGCAAAAAAATCGTTCTTAAAGATGACGGCAATTCCTCGGTGCTTCATTATTATTTCACCGAAGTGAAATATGGATTGACTTCCTTCATGGAAATCGGAGGTGAATTCTATTATATGAAGCGTGGAATAAGAGATGAAACAATAAGTTACATTTCAACAGATAATGCATACACCGTTAATAACCTCAAGGAATACAAAGGGCCGGGAGACCTGTTTCTCTATACTGCACTGAGACTTCCTTTTGAGTATAAGTGGTTCGATTTTGGCATAAGCGGCGGGATCTTTTTACCGACTGCCGGATACAAACCGGATCAGCCTTCTCATTCCATAACTGCTGAATCAGTTAATGCTTACACAATAAACTACCACTTCAATAATAAGAATGGATTCGGGGTGCCCGTTTACATGATCTCCGCAGCAGCCAAATTCACGTTCTCAAGGTTGGCCTTTGAAGCCGGATTCAGTATCAGGGATCCCCTGAAGGAAGGAACGAATATCAGGTGGGATCAGGAGTTAACCATGCTAAACACTTTTGCGTACGAAAACAAACCCTACATGTATCTTCCTGATCGTACCATGCTCGCAAACGCATCCATACATTATCAGCCGGTGGGCTGGTTCAATATTTACCTTGGTGGCAATTATACAACCATGCAGGATGGCTGGACAGAGTACTACGGACTCAAATACAGAAATCCTGAGATGCACTTGTTCAGCCTGGAGCCGGGATTTGAAATTCAGATATCTCCCACATTGATATTATATCAGGTAGCGGGTATTCCTCTGGCAGGGAGGAATGCAGATGCCTCTATTAACTTTTTTACATCATTGCGCTTTAATATGTTTCTATTTCGCAAGTAATTAAAACAGTGCAACATGAAAAAAGCAGCCATTTTCTATATACTAATTTTACTTTCATGTAAGGGATTCGCCCAGACGGAAAAGATCATTAATCCTTCCGACCTGAAACAACAGACAGTTATTACCGAACCATTATCCCTTAACAAGGGTTTTACCCGTGTCGGATTGGCATATTCCTACTCAGCCCTCGATAAATATTTTAACACCAACGGGAAGAAAATGTATTCTCCCGAAAGTTCCTGGGGCATTGTATCCGGGGCTCAGGTAATGGTTCAATATGGTATTACCGACAGACTGATGGCTGAAGTCGGTGTGCCTTTTAAATTTGATGTAACTAACTATCACTGGAGAATCTATGCACCTGGTTTGGATTACATGGAGATATCTGACATGAGTGTCAGGGGCGGCGGGCTGGCTGATCTGTATCTCAGCGGGACTTTCCAGGTGATACCTTCATCCAGACATAAATTCTCTCTCAAAGCCTCATTGGATGTGACCATTCCGACAGGAAGAAAGAATCCTGAGAATGTGGTTAGCTCTTATGATTATGATGCTCCCACAGGTTATGGTGTGTTCGTTCTGTCGCCCAGGATAACTGCGCGTCTGGTTCATTATCCATATTCCTGGGTCGTGTATGTCCAGTACAGTTATAATTTCAGCGGAAGCAGAATAATTTATCCCGGTGATACGGAAGAAAGAGATTACAGGTACGGGAACAACATATATGCCGGAGGAGGAGTTAATCTTCATCTTAATGAATGGATAGCACTTACCAATGATCTTGTATATTCTTACACCGGCAGGGGAGAGATTGAAAATGTCTCAGATGACAATCTCACGACAAGCTACACTTTCTCTTATCAGCCCAGGATTGTATTTCAGATAAGAAGATTCCGTCTTGGAGAAGCCGTAAACATTCCACTTAAAGGAAGGCTGACTGGTGCTGATCCACTGTATGTGCTCCTTGTTCAGTATATTTTTTAATCCTTATCATGAAAGCTTTCCAGTATTTTTTTGCTGCCACATTCGTTGTCATTCTCTTTGGATGTGCCACTCCTTCAATGATTGTGACGAAGGAACAGAACCTCGGCGACAGCTATTTCAACAGGCATGAATATGCTGATGCTGCCAGACATTACACATCGATGCTTGATGCAAGCAAAAAGCTCGGAATATACCGCAATATGCTGATGGAAGCGGATGTTCACAGAAAAATAGCCAATTGTTTTGAGATGACAGGTAACTACGGGCAGGCTCTTCCCCATGTGTATGAAGCCATGAAAATTGATTCTGCCGAAAATAACCTGCTCGGAAGGATCGAAAATTACCGTCATGAGGGGAAGATATATATTTATATGGGTTCTTACCGGAAAAGTGTCATTTCGATTGAAAGATCACTATCCCTCTGTGACAAGCTGGAACAAAGTCTGAAAAATGTTCACAGGATTACAATTGCAGATAATTATCTGGCGCTTGGTCAGTTATATTCAGTTCTGGGAAAAGCTGACATAGCACGGGACTATGCAGAACGGGCAATGACGATTTTCAGACAGGCCAATGACAAAAAAGGAGAAATGGAATCAGAGCTGATTATCGGCAGCATAGATTCAGACCTGGGCGATTTTATTAATTCAGAGATACTGATAAGAAAATCCATGGGAAAAGCCGTTGATCTTAAAATGAGTACAGCGCGCCATAACCAGATTCTCTCATCTCTTTTATTGTCGCACGGAGAATATGAAGATGCTCTTAGTACACAGGAAACCGCTCTGGAGGATGCCCGGAAATATAAGATTTCAGGCCAGATAGTGTGGGCAACAATAGGTATGGGAGATGTTTTTCGTGAAATGGGCGATATACAAAGGGCAGAACGATATTACAGGATGGCTGGAAGGATACGGGATACTGATTCATTACGTGCCCGCAGCATTGATGCCTCACTGAACCTCAGACTGGGTGATGTTTTCAGTGCGGGAGAATATTTTTCCAGCGAAGGTTCATTGACAGGAACAGCTATATCATCCCTCCGTCTGGCTGAATTGATGATTCAGAATGAAAAAGCTGACAGTGCCTTACTGCTTCTTGATCAGTCGGGAAAAATTTTCCAAGAGTCGGGTAATTCTCAGGGGATAGCCGCGGTACAGCTTCTGAAAGGGCACCTGCTTGTTGATCAGGGTAAATTTGCAAGAGCTGAAGAACTACTTGATTCTGCAGCCGTTGCAGGATATTACCCGGAGACCGAATGGCAGGCATGGTTTCATCTCGGCAGAATGCATGAGAAGCTTGAACAGGATGACATGGCCATAGAATCATATGAAAAATCAATCGCTGTTATTGAACGTATCAGAGGCAATTTTACAATAGACGAATTCAAAAGCATCTATTTCGATACCAAAAGAGAAGTTTATGACAGACTCATAAAGGTGCTGATGCGTAACAATAATCCTGCTGAAGCATTCCGGGTATCTGAACAGGCAAGGGCGAGAGCTTTCTATGATATTCTTTCATCGAAGAGAATAAACTTCAGGGGATCTTCACCCGGTGACCTTGTCGCAATGGAACAGGAGAAAAGAATTGAAATGCAGAAGCTGTATAAACTGCTTCAGAAGGCCGATGAAAGTCAGTTCAGCGATGAAGTAGAAGGATCCGGGTATCTCATGCAGCTAAGAAAATCACTTGATGACGTTGAAAATGAATATGATGATATTATTAAAAAGATTAAAGCAGGTAATAAATCTTATGCTGAACTGATATCGGCAAAACCTGTGAGCATGACGGAAATTCAGGCTAAAACTGATCCATCGGCTGCCCTGCTGGAGTACTGGGTGAGCGACGACAATCTCATCATCTGGATTGTAACGCATTCAGGGTTCACTGCTAAAACAATCCCGGTTAATAAAGAAGTTCTTTCCGGGCTCATTGAAAACTCACGCAAATTCATTCAGAGTAACTCGATGATGGAATTGAGGAAATGCCTGAGCGACCTCTACAGTATCCTGCTGAAGCCTGTTGAAAGAGAATTGCAGTCCTGCAGGAATCTGGTAATACTTCCAAATCAGGCGCTGCATTTTCTTCCTTTTCAAACACTTCTTAACGGTAAAGGCGAATATCTTGTTCAGAACTTTAACATTGTTTATGCTCCTTCGGCCGGTGTGTACCTGTTATGCAAGGAAAAAGAAACCGGTGATGGTTCCAGATTCATGGGGATGGCTCTTTCGGATGTTGCTGTCGGTAATAACATAGGACTTCCGGGAACTGAAGCTGAGTTAAAAAAGATATTACCGCTTTTCCCGGATAACCTGTCTGCATTCGGAAAGGAAAGCACTGAAACCTTTGCCAGAAAAAATGCAGGAGAATGTGATTTTATCCATTTTGCCACTCACGGAACTTATAATTACCGGCAGCCTCTTTATTCATATCTGTTGTTCCCTCCATCGAGGGACGATGATGGAAAACTAAATGTTCACGAGGTTCTTGAAATGAGCCTGAACGCTAAGCTGGTAACCCTTAGTGCCTGCGAAACCGGACTCGGAAACATAAGTCAGGGTGATGAGCTTACCGGTCTTAGCAGAGCCTTCCTCTTTGCCGGCTCTTCAGCAGTAATTGTAAGTCTATGGTCAGTAGCTGATTATCCTACGGCAATGCTTATGACGAACTTCTATAGTTACCTGAAGGACCATACCATGCAGGAAGCCTTGTCCCTGTCTCAGCGTGAAGTTATGAAACAATATCCCCAGCCCTCATACTGGGCTCCCTTTGTTCTTATTGGAAACGGCAATCTGTCAGCTTACTAAACCCGGCTGCTATTGACCGGTGTACTCTATTATCGGCCAGCTTGCAGGTCCGTTGCTATACATGAAGCTGCCAAACGGATAAGCCAGCTGAATATTTGCACACGAGGAACATATTTTGAAGGTGACTATGGTGGCGTAATTTGGCCAGCTTACCAGAGTAACATTACCCGATCCGGTCTGGCTGCTGCCGTCATAAAAAGTCCATGAGCCAGTATTGGTGAAATTGAACCTGCATGTGTGATAATTGTATCCTGCATCAAAATAATACCCGTTCCAGTTCCTGCTTGTGCTGAAGCCACTCAGAAGCTGGCCTATAGTGGGATTATTGAAAGTCAGATTCGTTGTGCTCCCCAGTGTGACAGTAGTACTTCCTGACAGATAGAACCATACATCACGCGAGCTTCCGTTCCAGAATCCCACTCCCAGTATGTACGACACTGTGCCCGACGAAGTGAATTCAACATTATACGAACCGCCTATAAGAATACCTGTACCCGATTGTGTAACATGCTGCACATTATTAAGCCTGATATCGATCATGTCATATTTGGTGTTGTTGGTGATATGGAGTATGGCCTTGGGTGGCGTAGCGTTCACAGCCACGCTAATAACATTACTGTAGGGCGAATACTGGTTCACGTTGTAACACCTTACTCTGTAGTAATAGGTTCCTGTCGATTTGGTAAATGAGGTCGACCATGAAGTAACCCTGGTGTTGGTATTGCTCCTTACCAGCGCAAACCCTGAACTCGGCGAGGTTGTTGATTCCTCCAGGTAGTATCCGTCCGATGAGCTTCCCAGATATCCCCCGAAAGGATATGTCATGGTTATCGTAAAAGTACCTGTTGAAGTTGCAGGAGCTGATATTGTAGGAATTGTCGCTGCCGGATTTGTTGTTGCACCGGCCACATTGCTGTAAGCTGAACTTCCTCCTGCATTTACTGCTTTAACCCTGTAATTATATGGGGATGAAGCTGTCAGCCCCGAGTTTGAATAGGTCGTTGTGTTTGGATTCAGAGTTGCGATCACCGCGAAATCTGACGTTCCGCCCGGAGCCCTTTCTAAAATAAAATTCTGCTCATTATTGGAATTATCTGTCCATGCCAGATTTATCTGCACCGATGAAGCCGCGGTAGCGGTTAAATTGGTGGGAGCCGCAGGAGGACTTGCCTGCGTTATGGCTGAAGCTGTTGAAGTGTAAGAGGAATTCCCGGCTGAATTATACGACCTGAGCCTGTAATAATATGGTGTCGAGGCTGAAAGACCTGTGTTCTCATAGCTCGTTACTCCTGCATTAACGGTTGTTATCTCCGTCCATGTGCTGTTGTTTGGCGATCTTTCGATCCTGAAACCTGTTTCATTATTGGAATTATCAGTCCATGTCAGATTTATCTGGCTGGAAGAAACGGCAACAGCATTGAGATTGGTAGGTGCTGAGGGAATTGTCAAAGGCGGATCGAGTGTCTTTGCATTTGCGGAAGCTGAATAAGCAGAATTTCCGTAACCATTAAAGGCTCTGATCCTGAAATAGTATGGCGTTGAAGGAGTAAGGCTGCTGCTCCTGTAATTCGTTTTATTTGCTGAAGCAATTGCAATCTGTGACCATAAACTGTTATCAGCCGACCTTTCAATTTCAAAGCCGTTTTCATTATCGGAATTGTCAGTCCATGAAAGATCAATTTCTGATGCGGAAACGGGACTGGCCTGAAGTCCCGAAGGAGCCTTAGGTGCTGTTTCCTGTGCTTCAGGATCTTCTTTTTTACATCCGTATACAGTAATAAATAGTAAGACTGCTAACGCTGTCAGGCATAATGTTATCTTTCTCATCAGGATAAAGTTTATATTGAAATATGCTGAATCAGACTTCAGGTCAATACCTGAGTGCAAAGCGCAACCGCTCATTTAATGAGCAGAAAGTAAGAGGCTTAACAAATTTACGATCAATTCTTTATAAAGTCAATATAATAGGCGTTATTTTCAGGCTATTCAGATAAATTCAAAAGAAGCTGAGAATATTTATATTTGTTGAATAGCTTGAAACGCCTTGCTTCCCGATAAATTTAAAGAAAGGATAGCCGGACAGGAGTATATTGATTCTGTCGGACTTATACAGGCACTGGAGAAGCCTTCACCAGTAAGTATAAGGGTTAACAGCCTTAAACTTGGTGCAGAACCATCAGGAAGCAGGCCTGTTCCATGGTGTTCCGGTGGGTTTTACCTGGAAGAGAGACCTTCTTTCACCCTCGATCCCCTTTTTCATGCCGGATGCTACTACCCTCAGGAAGCATCAGGGATGTTTCTCGAAGAGATCTTCAGACAGACAACTGATGACACCCGCAACCTGAAAGTGCTCGATCTCTGCGGAGCCCCGGGAGGAAAAGCCACACATCTCTCAAGCCTCATCGGGAATGATGGTTTCCTGGTGGCCAATGAAGTCATCAGGCCGAGAGCTAATCTGCTGGCAGAGAACCTGGTCAAATGGGGCAGGTCAAATTTTGTCGTTACACAGAGCGATCCTTCGGCATTCATCGGGCTGCCCGGCTTCTTCGACCTTATCCTTGCTGATGCTCCCTGTTCAGGTGAAGGTATGTTCCGTGATCCCGTGGCTGTCAGGGAATGGTCAGTGGAAAATACACTGCTCTGCGCAGAACGCCAGAAAAGGATACTGCTGGATGTATGGCCTTCACTGAAGGAGGACGGGATCCTTATCTATAGTACCTGTACATTTAATCCCGGCGAGAATGAAGAAAATGTAAAATGGCTGCTGTCTAAACAGAAGGCAGAATCAGTTGCAATGGATATATCCCGCTTCCAGGGAATAACAGAAATTGATTACCATAGAATAAAGGGATATGGTTTTTACCCGGGCAGGATAAAAGGAGATGGGCTCTTCTATGCCGTACTCAGAAAGAAAGAAAGGACAGGTAGACAAATGCAGTTAAAGCGAAAGACAGTCTATACCCTTCCTGACAGGGAAGAAAGAGAGACAGCACGGAAGTGGACTGACTTTAGCCCTGACAGGATTATCAGGTATGGAGAAAAGACTGTAGCGCTTCCCTGTGGTGCTGAAGAATTCAGGATACTGTCAGAGGTATTAAAGATTGTAAGTCCGGGAACTACGATAATGACTTCCAAGAAGAAGAATTTCATACCTTCTCATGAAATTGCCACATCGGTTCGGTTAAAAAAGAACCAGTTTATATCTGTTGAACTTGACCTTGCAGATGCATTATCCTACCTTCGAAGGGATAATTTCAATCTGAAAGCTGTTGATAAGGGCTGGAATCTGGTTACATACAAGAGTATTAACCTGGGCTTCGTTAACTATATCGGGTCAAGATTTAACAACTATTATCCCGTCGATTGGAGGATCAGGATGAATATACCGGAATCACCATCCGAAAGATTGATAAGATGGAATGAAGTACAATTTTCCCCTTAGTGTACCTTTGTGTGAACTTTGTGTTCCATCGGGGTAAAAAAATGTTTACCACAAAGTACTCAAAGGATAACACAAAGGGGCATGAAGTATTATATTAGAAATTTGATATGCCTGAGGATTTCCAGATATTCATTAAGCCTGTGGGTGCCGCCTGCAACCTCCGGTGCAGCTATTGCTATTACCTTGAAAAGGCATATCTCCCTGAAGATCAGAGACCAGGAACGATGGACGATGAAACACTTGAAGCCTGTGTAAAACAGCATTTCGAAGCATCATCCGACGACACGGTCATGTTTTCATGGCATGGGGGAGAACCTCTTCTGGCAGGTATCAGTTTCTTCAGAAAAGCCACAGAATTTCAGAAGCAGTATAAGCCTGAAGGGAAAAATGTCATCAACGGTATCCAGACCAACGGAACTCTTCTGAACGATGAATGGTGCAGGTTTTTCAAAGAAGAAAACTTTCTGGTTGGCATCAGCATCGACGGTCCTGAAGTGATTCATAACCACTACCGCCGTTCTGCAGGAGGGCACGGGTCATTCGAGATGGCAATGAGAGGTTATGACCTCCTTGTCAGGCACGGCATCACAACGGAGATACTTTGTGTAGTAAGCTCATTCAATTCGTCGGATCCCCTCAGGATATTTGATTTCTTCAGATCTGCCGGAGTCAGGTATCTGACCTTTCTTCCTCTTGTTGTGAGAGATCCTTCTTCGTATACCGGAGTCACGGAGGATTCAGTAAAACCAGCTGAGTTTGGCAAATTCCTGTCGGCAATCTTCGATGAGTGGATCGAAAATGATATCGGTACTGTTACTGTTCAGATGTTTGAGGAGGCTCTGCGGCCTGCTTTCGGCCGTGACCATACACTTTGCATTTTCAGACAGGATTGCGGGAAAGTCCCTGTGCTTGAGCATAACGGCGATTTTTATTCATGCGACCATTTTGTTGATCCGGAACACCTTATCGGGAACATATATGACAAATCCCTCTCCGGTCTTCTCAGCGACCCGGGGCAGATTGCATTCGGGAGGGCAAAGTCGCAAAGTCTTCCCCGCTACTGCCGGGAATGCGAAGTCCTTGACATGTGTAACGGTGAATGCCCCAAAAACAGGTTCATCAGGACACCTGACGGAGAACCAGGACTTAATTACCTGTGTGAAGGGTATAAGCTCTTTTTCAACCATTGCAGGCCCTTTATCGAAGTACTCAGGCAGACATGGATGAATCAGCAGGAGAGAGGTGAGTGGTGAGTTGTGATGACTAACCAGCAACCAGCAACCAGCAACCAGCAACCAGCAACCAGCAACCAGCAACCAGCAACACTCCTTCGCCAAGGCTGCGGAGTGCAAAGCCAGCAACTGGCAATATCTACCCCAGCTTCTCTTTAAAGAAACCGACCGTCCTCTTCCATGCAAGCTTAGCCGCCTCCTCGTTGTAGCGCGATGGATTGGTATCATTGTTGAAGGCATGGCCTGTACCGGGATAGGTGAAAAAATGATATTCAATGTTATTCTTTTTCAGGGCTTCCTCGAAGGCCGGAATTCCGGCATTTATTCCCGCGTCATTTTCAGCATAGTGGGCCATCACCGGGGCTTTGATCCTGGCAACGTCCTCCGCAGATGGCTGTCTTCCGTAATATGGAACGGCAGCGTCAAGATCGGGAGCATTAACAGCTACCTGATTAGTCATCGCCCCTCCCCAGCAGAAGCCCGTGCATCCGACCTTACCGGTTGAATTGGGATGTGTTTTGAGGTATTTGACAGCTGCAGCAAAGTTCTTTGTTGTCTGGCTGCTGTCGAGCTGCTTGAAGAGTGCACCCACATTGCTTATATCATCAGGAGTTCCGCCGACAGGGGAGAGGGCATCAGGAGCCAGGGCGAGGAAGCCTTCCCTGGCCATCCTCCGTGTCACATCCTGAATATGAGGTACCAGCCCCCTGTTCTCATGAATCACGATAACAGCAGGAAATTTTGTGCCTTTACGCGGTCGGGCCATGTAAGCACGCATCTCGCCTGTCACAGCCGGATACCTGATGAATTCGGTAATCAGGTCTGGATCTGCCTGTGGTTTTAAACCAATCCCGGCAGTGTTTTCCTCCAGAACAGGAAGCAGCATTACAGCTCCGGCCATGCTTCCCGTATACAATGCCATCCTGGCGAGAAATTTCCTCCGGCTGATATTTCCTCTTTTGAAGTTGCGGTACAGATCTGAAATTTTCTTTTCCATAGTCGGGTTGGATTTATTGTAAATTTTGTTTCAAATTACAAAAAAAATCCAAATAATCGCTATTTAAAACGGTTGTTTCAGTTTCGTTACTTACTTTGCATAAGGATAAAATGACTGACACCATGAAACAGGATATTGAAATCGCGCAGGAGGCAAAGATGCTTCCTGTCACACAGATAGCGGAGAAATTGGGTATAAACCCCGACGACCTTGAGACATACGGTAAATACAAGGCAAAGATCCCTCTTAAATATATTGATGAGGAGAAGATCAGAAAGTCGAAGCTCGTACTTGTTACCGCCATTACTCCGACACCTGCCGGCGAAGGAAAAACGACCACTTCGATCGGATTGGCGCAGGCACTTAACCGGCTTGGTAAAAAAGCCACCGTTGTGCTTCGTGAACCTTCACTGGGCCCTGTGTTCGGAATAAAGGGAGGTGCTGCGGGAGGAGGCTTTTCACAGGTAATCCCCATGGAAGATATAAATCTGCATTTTACAGGCGATCTGTCGGCAGTTGAGAAGGCCCACAACCTGCTTTCAGCACTGATAGACAATAATATACAACTTAAAGAGGGAAACCTGGGTCTCGACCCGAGGACTGTTGAATGGAAAAGGGTGATGGACATGAACGAGAGGTCCCTGAGAAATATCGTTATAGGACTGGGCGGGACGACAGAGGGTGTTCCCCGGCAGTCGGGATTCGAAATAACGGCTGCCTCAGAAGTGATGGCCACTTTATGCGTGGCGGAGGACCTTGATGACCTCAAGCGAAGACTGGGCAACATTTTTATTGGCTATACATTTTCCGACCAGCCTGTCTTTGCCCGTGATCTGAAGGCCCAGGGAGCAATGGCAGCGCTCCTGAAGGATGCAATTAAACCCAACCTTGTACAGACACTGGAAGGGACTCCTGCTATTATCCATGGCGGACCCTTTGCAAACATAGCCCAGGGCACAAATTCGATAATTGCAACAAAAACAGGTCTTTCGCTCAGCGATATCGTTGTTACAGAAGCAGGTTTTGCCAGCGAGCTGGGAGCAGAGAAATTTTTTGACATCAAATCACAGTTCGGAAGACTGACAACCCATGCCGTAGTGATAGTGGCAACAGTAAGAGCACTCAAGTACCATGGAGGTGCAAAATTGTCAGCTCTTCAGAATGAAGATACCGATGCCCTGGAAAATGGTTTTGCAAATCTCGACAAGCATATAGAAAATATGAAATATTTCGGATTCAACCCTGTCATCGCGGTGAACAGATTTGATTCCGATACTCAGGCCGAAATCGATATTCTTGTCCGCCATTGCAAATCTCAGAATGTCAAAGTCTCTGTTAATGAAGCATGGGCAAAAGGAGGCGAAGGAGCCCTGGAACTCGCTGAAAAGGTACTCGAATCGGTAACCGATTGCAACGAATGCTTCAAACCATTGTATGACCTTTCGTGGTCGTTCGAAGAAAAAATTGAAACAATCTGTAAAAAAATGTATGGTGCAGATCATGTTGAATATACGGTGAAGGCAAAAACCCAGCTTGATAAGATCGACAAACTCGGGCTCGGAAACATGGCTGTATGTATTGCAAAGACTCAGAAATCCCTCTCTGACGATCAATACAAGAAAGGTCGTCCGGAAGGATTTACGGTGAAGATCAGGGAGGTTGAACTGTCTTCAGGAGCAGGTTTTATTGTACCCATAGCCGGTACCATAATGAGGATGCCCGGTCTTCCTTCCAGTCCTTCGGCCGAAAAAATTGATATTGATGCCGATGGAAAAATCACAGGTCTCTTCTGATGGAATATTTACAGAACAGGAAGCAAATCTTATTAACTTTATCATGAAAAAGTAAAAAAATACAAATGAAAAAGATCCTCTTGTTTATCCTTTTAGCAGCCGTGTCGCTATCCTGCAAACGATACAGTAAATATGAAGGTGTTGCCTTTACCGAGAAAGAACTCCGCGACTGGGAAAACCCGGAGATGACCGGACAGAATAAGGAAGCACCTCATGCCACACTCTACAGCTTCCCCGATGAGGGCTCAGCCCTCACAGGTGTCAGAACACAATCGCCAAACATCTTACTTCTGGACGGAACATGGAAGTTCAACCTGGTGAAAAGCCCTGACCAGAGACCTTACTGGTTTTTTAAAGATGATTATGATACCCGCGACTGGGATGACATCCCGGTACCCTCAAACTGGGAAACAAAAGGATATGACGTCCCGATTTATGTTAACACCGGATTCGGATTCAGAAAGGATCCTCCCAACATACCCGACGACTATAATCCCGTCGGCTCATACAAAAGGACTTTCCGGCTTCCGGCAGGATGGAAGAACAATAAGGAGGTGTTCATCCATTTCGGCGCCGTGGCTTCTGCTTTCTATTTATGGATCAATGAGGAATTCGTCGGTTACAGCCAGGATAGCAAAACACCTGCAGAATTCAACATTACAAAATATCTGAAGAGAGGAAAAAACAGCGTTGCCGTCGAAGTTTACAGGTGGTCAGACGGATCCTACCTTGAAGATCAGGATTTCTGGCGCCTCAGCGGAATACAGAGGTCGGTCTTCCTTCATGCCCGTACTAAAACCTATATCAGGGATTTCTTCGCACTGGGCGACCTGGTAAACAACTATTCCGAAGGCTTACTGAAACTTGATGTCGAAATGGCTTCTGCAGATGATACCAGAGGTGAATATACCATTGACGCTTCACTCTACGATGATGGTCAGAAGATATGGTCAGAGTCAGAGGATGTGAATATGGATGGAAAAATTGCTACTGCAGGGTTTGAGAAAAACTTCAGTGAAATTAAGAAATGGAGTGCAGAAACACCTGAACTCTACTCTCTGGTGTTAAGCCTCAGAAATAGAGGAGGTAAAACACTCGAAAGCATTTCTTCTGAAATCGGGTTTCGCAAGGTGGAGATCAGAGATTCACAGCTTCATGTGAACGGAAAAGCAATTCTGCTGAAAGGGACCAACCTTCATGAACACGACGACATCAACGGGCATGTTGTAAGCGAGGAGTTGATCCTTAAAGACATACAGACAATGAAAAGCCATAACATCAATGCAGTCAGGACATCGCATTATCCTCAGCAGGAGTTATGGTATGAGATGTGCGACAAATACGGTCTCTATCTTGTCGGTGAAGCAAATATTGAATCTCATGGAATAGGGTATAACAAGGATGTGACACTTGCCGACAAGCCGGAATGGGCTGCAGCTCACATGGCCAGAATGCAGGCTATGGTCGAGAGAGATAAGAACCATCCGTCTGTCATTATCTGGTCGCTTGGTAATGAGGCTGGCGACGGCCATAATATGCTTGCCAATTATAAATGGACAAAGCAACGTGATCCTTCGCGCCCCGTTCAGTATGAACGTGCGGAAAAAAGTACCAACACCACCGAAAGACATACTGACATCGTGTGCCCGATGTATGCAGGTATTGAATATATTGAAAGTTATGCAAAGGACGAAAACAATGACAGGCCTCTGATCCTGTGTGAATACGCTCATGCCATGGGAAATTCTACCGGCAACCTTCAGGATTACTGGGATGTGATCGAAAAATACCCAAAACTTCAGGGTGCATTCGTGTGGGACTGGGTCGACCAGGGACTGCTGACTAGCAATGAGAAAGGAGAAAAATTCTGGGCATACGGAGGTGATTTCGGAGAAGAGGGCGTTCCCAGCGACGGGATATTCTGCATCAACGGTCTGGTGTGGCCTGACCGGAAGGGAAAACCCGGGCTGAGCGAGGTAAAACGTGTATACCAGTATATAGGGTTTGAGCCTGTCGACCTCAGGGCAGGACTGGTAAAGATCAGAAACAAATATGATTTCACCGATCTGGCAAAATTCAGTTTCGACTGGGAAGTGATGTCCGAAGGAGCGGTTATACAGTCTGGCAGGCTTTCATTCCCGGGCCTGGCACCTGACAATGAACTGCTGGTTAAGATCCCTCTTAACAATATCGATCCTGCCCCGGGAACGGAATATTTCCTCAACCTGAAGGCCTCAAGGAACGATGAGTGGAACCTTGTTCCGGAAGGTCATGTTTATGCGGCTGCACAGTTCCTTCTGGCATCGAACGACAGCAGGATAACCATGGATGAGAGTTCTTATGGAATTCTGCAAACAAATCCCACAGGGACAAATCTTGAAGTGGCAGGGGAGAAGATAAAGGTTGTATTCGACCTTAAGACAGGGCGGATGACATCACTTTCATTCAAGGGAAAGGAACTCCTTCTGCAAAGCCCTCAGCCCGACTTCTGGAGGCCTCCGACAGATAATGATTATGGATACGGAATGAACAGATGGATGGGTGTATGGAAGAAAGCCGGAGAAAATGCCATTGTTACCCGTGTCGACATAAAACAGCCGGGAATAGGGAAGGTGGTCGTCAATTTCAGGTATGATATCCCCGGCCCCGACAGTGTTAAAATTGCAGGATTTTCATCAACATATACTATTCTCGGCTCATCAGATGTAATAATTTCAAACAGCTTTGAGAAAATATCGGAAAAGATACCTGAGATACCAAGAATGGGTATGCAGATGCAGCTCCCGGTGCAGTACTCAAATCTGAAATGGTTCGGTCGGGGGCCTCATGAAAATTATTCCGACAGGAAGACTTCCGCCGATGTCGGACTGTATGAAAGCAGTGTGGCTGACCAGTATACACCTTATATCAGGCCTCAGGAAAATGGTTACCGTACCGATACAAGATGGCTCACCCTGACCGATGAAAATGGCAGCGGGATACTTGTGACAGGAGATCCGCTGGTATCTTTTGCGGCCCTTAACAATGTGCATGATGATTTTGAATCGCCGGGCAGCCTTGCACGCTACAGAAGGGATGCTAAGACTGCCAATACTCATACCGATGACGTTAAACCACGCGAACTTGTGAACCTCAACGTCGACCTTGGCCAGATGGGAGTGGGTGGCGACAACAGCTGGGGTGCCAGGATACACCCACAGTATCGTCTCACAGAAAGGCATTATGAATACTCCTTCAGGATCAGACCTGTAGAAAAGGATGACGATGTGATGAAACTTGCAAAGGAAGACTTCTGAATCAGTATTTTAATTCAGCCCTGAGAACTTCGTTTTCACCGGTTATCACATTTTTAACATCGTAGATAAGCGGAGCGCTTACCTTTTTGGACAGGACCACCCTGGTGACCCCGTTGGCAGCAATGATGATTGTTCCGGGTGCACCGGCAGGTCCGTTTACAAGAGTGAAGGGTATATCCGAATTGTTGGTTATCTCGAAGTAAAGGTTCCTGTCATTTTCATGATATGGTTTTCCAACTTTTATGCACTGGTGGAAAAATGGTTTTGCGTACTCTTCCATACCAGCTATCATGTCGTTGAAATATGCCAGGGTTCGCCTGGCGAACATTGCTTCCTTAAGTGCATCATGCGTTCTCTCCTTAGCGAAGACAAGTGTCATGGGCCGGTGCGTGTTTTTTGAAGCCGGATATGAATCGCTTATCAGACCGTGGTTATCACTGTTGGCCATCACAGCCAGGTTGTTGGTTTTGCAGAATGTCATCACAAGCGGATAATATTCATTGCTGTTGAAGAACTCTATTCCATGAAGCCATCCGTTCTTGATAAGCCGGTGATGTATATCGTACATCCTGGGAATGCCGTCAGGCTGCTGTGACTTCCAGCCCGGGTGGTTCCATAGCAGGAAGGCTCCCTGTTTTATAGCAGCTTCGAAGACGTTCCATACCGAATCAACAGCAAGGAGGTTGGCATCCTCAATAAAAAGCGCATTAAGGTGACCAGGAGGCATGCTCCTTGTGATCTCTGCTCCCCGGACAAGAATGAGGTTATATTCTTTGGCTGTGTTCAGAGCTATTTTCCATGAGGCATTGTGATCAGCAGGAATGTAATCTTTATGAGGCATATACTCAAGGTGGTCGGTAATGGCAATGGCATCGAGCCCGTCGCGCACTGCTTCTCCAACCCTTACTGTGGGCCATACATTACCATCGGAAAAAACAGTGTGAAGATGAAAATCACACTTCAGGGTAACATACCCCGGCAGGTCAGGTAAACTGACAATTTTCTTCTGGCCATACGATACCGTAAGTGTCAGTACGGCAACTAATAAAACAAATGAAATTTTCTTCATAAGGTTCATATTTAAATTTTTTCTATTACTACTCACCCCTCACTTCCAACTTTCAATTTTCAACTTCCAACCAGCAACCAGCACCTAGCACCTAGCAACCAGCAACTATATCTCCTCATAAAAATATGCCATTTTTTCATCTGCATCATCCCATGTGTATATTTTTCTATTTCTGTTTATAAAATAGAAATTGAGCATTGCAAAATCGCCTGCACACATAGTGGTATGGACGAAGAGGAGAATTGACAGACTCCATTTCCATAACCCCGGCAGGTAGAGTATGAGAATGATGAGTGTTACGCTTATTATGGCGAAAGGCACAAGAGCAACCGGAATAAAAGCGTTTTTGCTCATCACGTGCCTGTGTGCTGTGACGTAGAAGATATATTGCTTCAGGTCGGCCCCGATCCTTATTCTTCTTGCTCCTGTGAAGAAAAAGGGTATAATGTGCATAAGTTCATGGACCGGGATTAACAGGACAGGGAACACGATGAACCCGAGAATGGTATGCATGAGGATATTCCTGAAAGGGAAATAACCAGAAATACTAATCCTTATGTTCAGAGCCAGTCCTATAGTGATTATGCATGCAGTAAGGAAGAACAGGGTAATCCATGTTTTCCGCCGCAGATAATCAAGGACGAAACCAACAAGGTCGCCGTAGGGTACAGATTCTATCTGCCTGAACCTTGAAACATCCTGCAGGTCTTCAGGGCTGAGTTGCATGCAAAAGGTTTTTACAAAATTACCTTTTTGCAGCATATAAAAAAAGAGTGTCTTAAAAGGAGGAAATCTGACCACAATGATAGGGGGAATACCTTTCTGGTTCCGAAAAGATCCGATTGTCGGTATCAAATCTATTCGTCTAAAGCGTACCCCCGTCTTTAGTTGCGGTCATAACAGATTTTTAAGACACCCTCGTCACACTCTCTGATTCGTATGAAGATCAGTGACAAACTGACTTGTTGATGGTAATGCTGTTAGTTGCGTAACTGTATGTCAGAGAACCGATATAATGAGTACCCATGTCGCCGATAAGGTTGAAATGCCAGGTCAGGTACAACGATTCGTCAATATAATATTTGTCAACTTCTCTAATCCTGAATACCTCTCCTGTGTAGCTTGTCACCTCGCCTTTCAACTGGTCTGTCTCCCATTGAAATTTTCCATCCTTGTAGTGAGCAACATAGTGAACGCGTATTGTTCCGCCTTCCAGCAGATCGACCAGTACACCGTCGCAAAAAACAGGTGACCAGTATGTGCTTTCAACCCAGCCCTGAACGGTCTTTGTACCATTGTTCTGACCATAGCTCTGGCTAAGCATCATGCCCATGAACAAGCATAGGGCGATAAGAATAAGTTTTTTCATAGCAGCAGTTTTTAATTAAACAAATCAGATGAAAAGATAGGACAGAATCCACAGACTGATTTTGCTGACAGTCCTGAACTTTGTTCTTTCTGTGCCATTTATTCAGGCTGATTCCTGAGTGCGCAGACTGCTCGGGCTGGCACCAAATTCTTTTGCAAAGGTCCTGCTGAAATGTGAAACGTTCCTGAATCCGGTTTTGTAAGCAATCTCGCTTATTGTCAGCTTTGAGTTAAGGATCAGTGTCTTTGCCTCATGAAGCCGGACCGACCTGAAATATTCACCAACGCCTGTATTGGTCAGTGACCTGAATTTCCTGTAAAGCTGAGTCCGGCTCATTGTCATTTCCCTGCACAGCTTACGGGTATCAAAAGATTCATCACTGATATGATCAAGCATTATTTTCCGGATGTTTTGCATAAAAAGATCCTCGTAAATAAGATCCTGGTTATCCGATTCAGGGAATCCTGCTGTTGATGAATATCGCTCCTGAAGTCTTCTACTGGTGTTTAACAGGTTTTTCGTCTGGATAAGGAGTTCCTCCCGGTTGAACGGTTTGGCGACATATGCATCGGCGCCACGCTTTAGTCCTTCAATGCGTGATTTCTGATCCGCCCTGGCTGTAAGCAGGATAAGCGGTATATGACTAGTACGGAGATCATTTTTTATCCTGTCCAGCATTTCAATTCCGTCCATCACCGGCATCATGATGTCACTTATTATTATATCAGGCACAACTCCGACAGCTTTGTCGAGTCCCTCCTTACCGTTAAGGGCAATAATTATTTGATATTCTTTTTCAAGGAATGAGAGCAGGAAAGCAACCACATCCGTGTTGTCTTCAACGATCAAAAGTAATGGTTTCCTGGTACCGGAAGAGCTCTGATCTGCCGGAAATCTGGTCTTTGTACTTACCGGTGCTATCATTTTTCCCTTCATATTCCGGATATCAGATGTATCCTTAATTGTTTTCAAAGGTTCATTCCGGGTAACAGGGATTTGCACGGTAAACTCAGTCCCTTTACCAATAATACTCTTTACCGTAATTGTGCCGTTTAGCAATCTGACCAGTTCACGTGTAAGAGCAAGACCCAGGCCTGAGCCCTGTATTGTATCATCAGCCCGGTAAAAACGATCAAAAATATTCGGGATCTTATTTCCGGGAATTCCCGGCCCATTGTCACTTACCCTGATTTCATATTCATTTCCGGAGCTGATTTGTGTCGATACCTTTACTATTCCGTTTTCCTGAGTGAATTTGATCGCATTCGACAACAGGTTTGTTACTATCTGATCAGTCTTCTCAGGGTCATGATCAATGACAGGGTCGGTGGCACCCGCAGAAAAGGTCAGGGTAATTTTCTTTCTTTCCGCGGCGGAACGAAGCAGCTCAACAATATTATGTATTTCGGCATCTATATCTGATCTGCTCATCTTCAGAGGCATGGAACCCGATTCCAGTTTTGCCAGATCGAGCATCCGGTTGACAAGGTTGAGAAGTATGTCTGAGTTCCTGTCTATTTTCTCACAGCCGTCCTCAAGCCATTTCTCAGGGTCATTTCTAATAAGATCCGTCATGCCTGAAATTATCGTAAGGGGTGTGCGGAATTCATGGGTCATATTTGTGAAAAGCCTGGTCTTGGCCTGCTCCAGTTCCTTTAAATGATCTGCTTCCATCTGTTCAACCCTGACTCTCAGCGAGATGAAGCTTAGGACAAACACCAGCGCAAATCCCGAGATCCATAACAGATTTACAACAAACAAAGAAATGTTGACAGCTTCTGTCATTTCCGGAGGCACTGTCAGATAAGGATGAAGAACACCAGCGAGAATGATTGTGAAAATATAAACAAAAAAAATTGCGAGTGAGTGCGCCTTTTTCTTCAGGTTAAGTGAGAAAAAAACCATGGCAAGTCCTACAATGGCCAGACCTCCCGAATATGGTATGCCTCCCAGTTTTAAAATACAGATAAAGGTGATTATAGAAACCAGAGACTGGTCTATCAACATAAATGTTGTATTTATTTTCCAGTATCTTCGTGGGAAAATAATGGGGTAGATAACTCCCTGTGAGAAAATTACAGTCAGTATAAGACCATAGTATATAATAATTCTTAGCTGAGGAAAAATCAGATGATATGTTAACGTCAGCATTGCTATCATTAAAGTAACAGCAACGCTGGCAATCCAGTATATTTTCATCTGAGCCAGACAGGCTTCATCAATACACGCAGACCTGAATATTCCCGTTATCCAGGAATCTATTCTATTGAACGGAGACTTCCGCACGGAACAGGATCTAAAAATTCCGGTTATTTAAATTCATGATTCTAAATTGCCGACAGGAAAAAATTATTTTCCGGTTTTATCGTTATAAATCATGATAATCTTGAACTGTATTATCAATAATGTGCATGAAGGTCAATTATATAAAGATAGCAAAAATTCATTGAAAAAACAATAAAAGGGTATAAAATCCATCTTTCCAGCATTATCAGGGTAAAACATTTTGTATTTATATGGCCCGTAATTTGATAACTTTGTCTTTAGCAGATATGATAACAATTTGAAGCCAAAGTTTTATATATGTTTAGGTCTGTTGCTGACTGGAGTTTGTGCATCGGGACAGGAGGATTCACTTATAGTGTTATCTGACACCTCCCTTCCCCGCGTATTCGTTCTTAACCAGGTTGAACGTAACGGAGAGGTGCTCCCCGAGGTGGATATAAGGGAGGTCGTTGTTGTCGGCAACGACAGGAAGTCCTCACGCAAAGCTTTTTACAGAAGATATGACAGGCTGACCTACAATATCAGGAAAGTATATCCATATGCTGTTATTGTAAGAGAGAAACTCTTTGAAGTGAATCAGGATCTTTCATCCATCGCTGATGAAAAAGAACGCAGGCAATATCTGAAGGACTTTGAAAAAAGTGTTTTCTCCGAATATGAAGATGACATAAGAGACATGACCATAACACAGGGCAGGCTCCTGCTGAAACTTATCGACAGGGAAACCCGAAACACTTCATATGACCTTATCAGAGAATACCGGGGAAGCCTTTCGGCAGCTTTCTGGCAGGGCATAGCAAGAATATTCGGGACAAACCTGAAAGATCATTACGATCCATTCGGAGAGGATGCCCTTATCGAGATAATTGTACTGGAGTTAGAAGCCGGACTTATAGGAACCCTGTAATTTCAATGAAAAGAATATTCATAGCCGTCAGAATAATCCCGGAACAGAAACTCCTTGAGGTATTTTCATCCTTTAAAAATATACTTGCAAAGGATTCTGTTAAGTGGACAGAAATATCCAATATTCACCTCACCCTTGAATTCCTGGGAGATACTGATGATGATAAGATCACAGTTTTATCTGCAATGCTTAAGGAAAAATGTAGCAGTTTCGCTTATTTCAGTTTTAATCTGAAGGGAAGCGGGATATTCAAAAGTATCCGTGATCCGAGGACAATATGGATGGGTGTTGACCTGAGTGAACGACTTCAGGATCTTAGGCAGAATATTCAGACAGGACTTGCAGATGCGGGTTTCAAAACCGGTGACAAGCCCTTCAGTCCGCATCTGACATTAGGCAGGATCAGGTACCTCAGAACCCCGGATTCACTAATGAAGGTTCTGGAAATGTATAAGGATACATTCATTCAGACTGTCGGCGTTAATGAAGTGATCCTGTACCAGAGTATCCTGAAACCCTCCGGACCTCTGTACATTCCTCTCGGCATCTTCCCCCTTACACACCCTTCCCTCTCAACACAGTTCCTGCAGTATAAAGGATGATCTTAAGATCAAACCACAGCGACCGGTGATTCATATAATAAAGATCATAACGGAACCTTTCGATCATCTCATCCACAGTGGAAGCATACCCGAATTTGACCTGTCCCCATGAAGTCACACCCGGTTTAATGCGTTGCAGATCAAGGTATTCCGGCACTTTCTTTACAATCTGGTCGATATAGAACTGTCTTTCGGGCCGGGGCCCTACAAGCGACATGTCACCCTTCAGCACATTTATGAGATTGGGGATCTCATCGATACGGTATCTTCTCATGAAGCTTCCGATCCGGGTAACCTTCTCCCCGTTTGCGCCTGCAAGCATAGGTCCGCTTTTCTCGGCATCATATACCATCGACCTGAACTTATATATAGAAAAAGGCTTTCCGTCCTTCCCAATCCTGTCCTGCGAATATATCACCGGACCTTTACCCGAGATGAAAATAAGAACAGAGAGGATAAGCAGAAGAGGACTTAGAACTATCAGAAAAATTAATGAAAAGACTATGTCAAAGACAGCTTTGAAAGCCCTGTGTATAAACTTATTTTCAGGTTTGCCGGAAATTGACATGAAGCCGGAGGTGTTTTGGTAAGCTTTTATTGCCGGTTTTAGTTTTACTGCCTGCAAGATATCTAAAAGTCAGTAATTCCGCAATCGCAGAAAAGCAATATACAATAACATTTGATAAGTTTTCAACCAATGACGGCTGTCGTGATTAAGGTACGTTAAATTTTCTATTTTTACGGCAGTTTTTTATGGTACAGCATTTTGAATGATAGAAGATTTTGAGGCTAAGGGTAAGAGAAAAAGACTTGTCGCCGAACTCAGGAAAAAAGGAATAACGGATGAGGAAGTGCTGAGGGCAATAGACACGGTCCCGAGACACATTTTCATGGATCCTGCCTTCCTGATCCATGCCTATGTCGACAAGGCTTTTCCGATTTCATCAGGGCAGACAATATCACAGCCCTATACCGTGGCTGTCCAGACATCCCTGCTTGAAGTTAAAAGGAGGGACAGGATCCTTGAAATAGGTACCGGATCAGGTTATCAGGCTGCCGTGCTTGCAGAAATGGGAGCAAAGGTATATACCATCGAACGTTTCAGGGAACTCTATCTCAAAGCCCAGCAGACACTAAGGGCGCTTGGGTATGAAGCCGATTTCTTCTTCGGCGACGGTTACGCTGGGAAACCACAGTACGGACCTTTTGACGGGATTATCATAACGGCAGCGATAAAGGAGATTCCCGTTGAACTGCTAAAACAGCTTAAAACGGGAGGCCGCCTGGTAGCACCGGTGGGCGACAGCAGCTACCAGGTAATGACACTCATGAAACGTGCAGGAGAAGACTCTTTTAACACAACTACACATGGCACCTTCGTCTTCGTTCCGATGCTAAAGGGAACCGTTAACGGTAAATGATCAGTTATGGAAGTATTCAGACTTATATTCTCACCAATAGAGGTAAATACATACATTCTTTCTGACGGATCGGGAAAATGTGCAGTGATCGATTGCGGGTGCTACTCCCGCGATGAGTTCGACCGGCTGGCCCGGCTTATAGACAGCAAAAAACTGGTCCCGGAACTTCTTCTTAATACTCATTGCCATCTCGACCACATTTTTGGCAACAGGATGTTCCTCGAAAGGTACGGAACAGGAACCCTCTGCCATATCGAAGAAGATGTCAACAGGAATGATTCGGTTCATATAGCCGAACTGTTCGGACTTGAGATGGAAACAGCTCCTGCCCCGGCAGATTATATTGATGATAATTCTATTGTATCATTCGGCATTACGCATCTTCAGGCTATTCTGGTACCCGGACACACCGCCGGAAGTCTGGCCTTTTACAGCGAGAAAGATAGCATTGTCTTTACCGGAGATGCTCTTTTTGCAGGCAGCATAGGACGGACCGATCTTAAAGGAGGCAACTACAACACCCTGGTAGCAGGAATCAGAAACAGGCTTTTCAGCCTGCCGGCGGGAACCATTGTTTACCCCGGACACGGAGAATCTACAACAATTGAAGCAGAAATAAATACCAATCCCTATTTTACCTGATCTGTCGTAGCAAAAAAAATGTGCTGAAGGTCAGAACTGTTCAAGTGATTTTTTGTTAACATTTAAAATTCAATGATATGTCAGCAGATAAATTTGTAAACCGTCATAACGGTCCGCGTCCTGAAGACATTAGCCGTATGCTGGAAGTTACCGGCGTGAAGTCGGTCGATGAACTGATTGAAAGGACAGTGCCTGAAGGTATCAGGCTCCCTGGACCTCTTTTACTCCCTGAGGCTATGGGTGAATATGAGTACCTTATGCACCTGAGAAAACTTGGTTCACGGAACAAGGTTTTTCGGTCTTTCATCGGACAGGGTTATTATGGAGTGGCTCCGCTTTCCGTTATTATCAGAAATGTTCTTGAAAATCCTTCCTGGTATACTTCCTACACGCCTTACCAGGCTGAAATATCCCAGGGAAGACTTGAAGCACTTCTGAATTTTCAGACGATGATCATAGATCTGACAGGACTGCCGGTGGCAAATGCCTCGATGCTCGATGAATCTACGGCTGCTGCTGAAGCCATGATTATGATGTTCAATTCGAGACCGAGAGCAGCGGTGAAGGCAGGGGCCAGCAGGTTCTTTGTAGATGAGGATATCTTCCTGCAGACCATGGATCTTCTTGAGACCAGGTCGAAGCCTCTGGGTATTGAACTTGTTAAGGGTAAATATTCCGAAGCTGAATTTAATGACAGTTATTTTGGCGCGTTTGTCCAGTATCCTGCAGCATCGGGCGAAATAAGGGACTATGGGGATTTTGCCCGGAAAGCTCATGAAGCCGGTCTGCTCGTAGGCGCAGCCGCCGATCTGATGAGCCTTGTCCTTCTTACCCCTCCCGGAGAATGGGGTGCCGATATAGTTGTCGGATCAAACCAGAGGTTCGGTCTACCTATGAGTTACGGAGGCCCCCATGCAGGTTTCTTTGCAGCAAGGGAAGAACTGAAAAGATCGATGCCGGGCAGGATAATAGGGGTATCTGTTGATGTAAAGGGAAATCCCGCGCTGAGAATGGCCCTTCAGACCAGGGAGCAGCATATAAAACGCGAAAGGGCAACATCAAACATCTGTACAGCCCAGGCTTTGCTGGCGACCATGAGCGGAATGTATGCCCAGTACCACGGTCGGGAGGGACTAAAAAACATTGCAACCGAAATTCACAGGGCAGCCTGTACTCTTGGTTCTGAACTGAAAAAACTGGGATTCACAATGCTCAACGAGAGTTTCTTCGACACCCTTAGTATTGAACTCGGATCAGATACAGCAGTGAATGAGCTGAAGAAACTGTCGCAGTCGTCAGGGATAAATTTCTTCTACACTGGCGGGAGAATTGCAAGGATCAGCACCGATGAGGTTACCACGGCTGAAGAAATAAAATCAATTGTCGGGATCTTTGCACAAGTGGCCGGGAAAGGAAATGTTACTGAGATCTTTCCATGCGAAGGTATTTCCATTCCCGGAAGCCTCAGACGAAGTTCAGGTTTCTTAAATGCCGCCACTTTCAACAGGTATCACAGCGAGACTGAAATGATGAGGTATATTAAGATGCTTGAGAAGAAGGATTTTTCGCTTACTCACTGTATGATACCCCTTGGTTCGTGTACGATGAAACTGAATCCCGCAACTTCCATGTTTGCCATGAGCTGGCCCGAATTCGCGAATATTCATCCCTTTGTGCCGGAAGATCAGGCTGAAGGTTATCATCAGCTGATGGAAGAGCTTGGAAATGCACTTAAAGAGATCACAGGTTTTCCGGCTGTCTCCTTCCAGCCTAACTCCGGTGCAGCAGGCGAATACGCAGGTCTGATGGTGATACGGCAATATCACCTGTCGCGAGGCGATGATCACCGGAATGTGGTGTTGATACCTTCCTCGGCACACGGCACCAACCCTGCCAGCGGGGTAATGGCCGGCATGCAGGTTATAGTTGTGGAATGTGATGAGAGGGGTAATATAAATGTTGAAGACCTCAGGAAGAAAGCAGAGGAAAACAGTCAGAACCTGTCTGCTTTCATGATAACCTATCCTTCAACCCATGGTGTATTCGAGGAATCGGTGGTTGAAATGATCAATATCGTCCATTCACACGGAGGACTGGTTTATATGGACGGTGCCAACATGAATGCACAGGTGGGGCTTACAAGTCCGGGCAGGATCGGAGCCGACGTCTGTCATCTGAACCTGCACAAGACCTTCGCCATCCCACACGGTGGAGGCGGACCGGGCATGGGGCCCATCCTGGTAAATGAGAAACTGGCAGAGTTCCTTCCTTCACATCCTGTTGTTACGACGGGAGGAGCAAAGGGAACAACAGCAGTTGCAGGTGCTCCCTTTGGAAGTGCGCATATCCTCACGATATCTCATGCCTATGTAATGATGATGGGCTCTGAAGGCCTGACGGAGGCAACACGTATTGCAATACTGAATGCAAATTATATTTCTGCAGCCCTGAAAGGCTGGTTTAAAACATTGTATACAGGTAAAAACGGTTTCGTGGCACATGAGCTGATCCTGGATTGCAGGAATTTCAAGGGAGAGACCGGTGTCACCGAAAGCGACATTGCGAAAAGGCTTATGGATTATGGATTCCATGCTCCTACTCTTTCATTCCCGGTACATGGCACACTGATGGTTGAACCAACCGAATCGGAATCACTACGCGAGCTCGACAGGTTTATTGATGCCATGAAATCGATATGGAATGAGATTGAAGAGGTCAGAACGGGTAAATATGACAGGGAGGATAATGTATTACACAATTCCCCTCATACACAAAGGGTTGTAACGGCCAATGAATGGGATCATAAATATGACCGTCAAAAGGCAGCCTTCCCGGCTCCATGGCTTGAGGAAAATAAATTCTGGCCATCGGTAAGCCGTATCGATGACGGATACGGTGACCGCAACCTCGTTTGTACCTGCGATCCCATCGAGGCATACAGGAAGTAAGTGCCCCGATTTTTATAGTTTATTAACGGCTTTTATCCGGCTATTTATTTTTTTCTCATTATTTTTATTCCTTTATTGTCAATCATAAATAAAGGAATATTATGCGCAATTCTTCATGGAATGACCTGGTAAGCATGATCGAGGGCAGGAAGCTTACCTATCAGCCTTCAGGTTTTATTATCGACAGCCCCTGGATACCCGGGTGGTATGGTATTTCAACAATAGATTATTATTCATCAGACGAACTCTGGATGAAGTCGAACCTTAAGGCTGCAAATATGTTCCCTGAAACATGGTTTCTGCCAGGGTTCTGGTCGGAATACGGGATGTGCACCGAACCATCGGCATTCGGTGCCAGGATGGTGTACTTCCAGAACGGTTTTCCTCATGCCGACAGGGTGCTCGACAGCATTGAGGATGCAGACCTGCTGCCTCAGCCGAACGTAAAAACCGACGGCATGCTTCCATTTATGATCAACAGACTGAAGATCAATCAGAAAGCGATAAATGAGGCTGATCATCAGATCAGGTTCGCTGTGGCAAGAGGCCCTCTGAATGTTGCTTCCTTCCTTATGGGAACAACCGAGTTCATGCTCGCCCTCGCAATGGATCCGGAAGGCTCTCACAGGCTTATTTCAAAAATTACTGATTTTATCTGCGACTGGATAAGCTGGCAGAAGGAATGCTTCCCCTCAATCGACGGACTCCTGATTCTCGACGATATTGTCGGTTTTGTGGGAGAACCCGAGTTCAACGAATTTGTTCTTCCCTATTTTAAGAAGATATTCTCAGTTACAGGAGCAAAAGCACGATTCCTGCATAATGATGCGGAAGGACTGATAACTGCACCCCGCCTGACAGAAATGGGTGTCAATATGTTCAACTTCTCATTCAATCATACCATGGGTGAAATTCGCGATCTGGCCGGTCCGGATGTGATCCTTGTGGGAAATGTGCCCGGGCGGGATGTGCTGGCCCAGGGAAGCCCTGAAGAGGTGTCGGAGGCTGTAAAAAAAGCCTTTGGGGAGATAGAGAACCATGAGAATATAATCTGGTCGGCAGGAGGCGGTATGCCCCCGGAAGTCAGCAATGAAAATATTTATGCATTTATTAATACAGTTAAGGATCTTTCAAAATAACATTTACATGAAAAAACCTTTCTTTCTTACCGCGATCATCTTTCTTACAGCGTTTACCGCTTTCTCGCAGAGAACACAACTGCTCCATTTCTATGTTGAGGCAGGTGATTATGAACGAATAAACACACCGGTGAGTGTGGATATAGAGGGTGCCTCAAAGAGCGATACCCTCGGATATCATCTCTATGAAAAAGTGAAGGGCAGAATGATCGAAAAGCATACCCAGATTGAAACCGGTTATATTCCAAGACTGTGGTGGATACTCGACGGAAAGACAAACGCCGGAGCTAAAAGAGAATTTTTCCTTTTCAAAGATGTGCCGGGAACGACGACCGTGGCTATAACAACTGAACTGACAAAGGATAACATAGTTCTGAAAAAGGGTGAATCAGAGATCCTGAACTACAGAAAATCGATATTGTACCCCCCTGCCCGGGTGGATTCAGCATTTAAGAGAAGCGGATTCATACATCCCATGTATTCTCCTTCGGGGAATATCCTGACCAGGGTAAGTCCACGCGATCATTATCATCATTTCGGCATCTGGAATCCCTGGACCAAAGTGAGGATAGGAAATCATGAAACCGACTTTTGGAACCTCGGTTCGAAACAGGGAACAGTCCAGTTTGCAGGCATCAATTCAGTGATCGACGGCCCTGTTTACGGTGGATTTTCAGTTAAACAGGATCATATCGACTTCAGGGTAGTAAAATCGGGAGAGCTTGCAATCAATGAGATATGGGATGTGAGGGCATGGAACACGGAACCTGTTGAAGGAGTGAAGGCATACCTGGTCGATCTGACAACCTTTCTCTCGGTTGCAGGAAATGAACCGATAGTGTTTGTCGCCTACCGTTATGCCGGAGGAATCGGATTCAGGGCTACGGGGGAATGGAACAGGAATAACAGCACCGTCCTGACGTCGGAAGGCCTCACCAGGAAGGATGCAGACGGATCAAGAGCCAGATGGGCCGACATAAACGGCGCTTTTGAAGGGAAAGGCAATTCGGGCATCACATTCTTTTCACACCCTGCAAACAGGGATTTCCCTGAGCCCATGAGGGTATGGCCGGAAAACCAGAACGGCGTGGGAGATGTATATTTTGAATTCTGTCCCACTCGTCATAACGACTGGCAACTGGATCCGGGGAAACTATACAGGCTTAAATACAGGATGCTGGTATATGACGGCAAGATAGACAAGGCTGTCGCAGAGAGGATATGGAATGATTTTGCATATCCGCCCGCGATTACACTGTTGAAAAAGTGAATAAGTTCGATTAGTGGTTTAAGTACTTCGCGTACTTAGAGTATTTAGAGTTTATTAAATTGGTTGTTTTGGGAAGTATTTGAAATATGAATATAATTTAACAGACTATGAAGAGATCGTATTTATTAATTATTATTCCGGTTTTTTTACTGGCTTCCTGCGGATCGGGAGGTTCAAAGGAACAGACCGGGAAATCCGCTAAAGAAATGGATAACGAATATATTGTACAAATTATGACTGTTGACCCCGGTCATTTTCATGCAGGCCTGGTGCAAAAGAAGATGTATGACCAGGTTTCTCCCGATGTGAACGTGTATGCACCCGAAGGACCTGATGTTGTTCAGCATCTGAACCGTATCAAATCGTTCAATGAACGTGCCGACGATCCCACAAAGTGGAATGAGATCGTTTATACCGGAAACGATTTCTTTGAGAAGATGCTTGCCGGGAGACCGGGTAATGTGGTCGTGCTGTCAGGGAATAACAGGAAAAAGGCTGAATACATAACACGGTCAGTCAATGCCGGACTGAATGTATTTGCCGATAAGCCCATGATCATTTCTCCCGACGATTTTCCGAAACTGGAAGAAGCATTCCGGACTGCATCAGAGAAAGGAGTTCTGATATATGATATCATGACGGAGAGGTATGAGATCACCACCATATTTCAAAAGCTGCTCTCGCTTAAGGAAGAAGTTTTCGGTAAGCTGGAGCCTGGTACTATGGAGGATCCTGCTGTCACAAAAGTCAGTGTTCATCATTTCCTGAAGCTTGTGGCAGGGGCGCCAAACATCAGACCGGGATGGTTTTTCGATGTTGAACAGCAGGGCGAAGGAATAGTAGACGTGACAACCCACCTTGTGGACCTTGTTCAGTGGGAATGTTTTCCGGAACAGATTCTGAGTCCGTCGGATGTAACGGTAGCAGCAGCAAAACGCTGGCCTACAATAATTTCGAAAGATGAATTCAAGGCTGTGACCAACCTTGAGGAGTTCCCCGGTTACCTGCAGAAGGATATTAAGGATGGCAGTATTCATGTTTTTGCCAACGGTGAGATAGTATACCAGCTTAAAGGCATCTGGGCAAAGGTATCTGTTGAGTGGAGATATCAGGCTCCTCCGGGTGCCGGCGACACTCACTTCTCAATGATGCACGGTTCAAAATGCGACCTCGTAATAAGACAGGGTGCAGATCAGAATTTCAAGCCCACCCTCTACGCCGAGAATGTAAGGGGAATGTCGATGGCTGATTTCACTTCCGCACTCAAAAAAGCGATAGAATCCCTTCCCTATGAGGATGTTGTTATTGAGACGGCCGGCGAAGGAACTCTTAAAATCAGCATACCTGACGTATACAAAACCACGCATGAAGATCATTTCGGTCAGGTAACTGAAAAATTCCTTGAATATATGGAAGCCGGAAAACTGCCTGAATGGGAAGTCCCTGGAATGATAACCAAGTACTATACCACAACCACCGGCCTTAAGAAAGCAAAGGAATAAAAAGGTCCTCGATTACAAGTGAGTAAAGCTCATCGAGCCTGATACCTGCAGCTGCAGCCTGCTTGGGTATCAGGCTTTCGTCGGTCATGCCGGGTATGGAGTTGATCTCGAGGAAATGCGGTTTGTCGCCTACAACAATAAAGTCGACTCTGACTATCCCTCTGCAGCCAAGGAGATCGTAAATCCCTGAACTTAACTGCTGAATATTCTCTGTGATGTCGGGAGGAATGAGCGCAGGAGTGATCTCATCCGATTTTCCCGGGGTGTACTTGGCTTCGAAGTCGAAAAATTCATTCTTGCTGATGATCTCCGTTACAGGCAGTATAACTGTCTTTGATTTAACCTTGACGACACCGCAGGCTACTTCTCTTCCGTTCATAAAGGCTTCAATAATGACTTCGTCGCTCTCTTCAGATGCTTTCCTGACAGCAGGGAGGAGTTCGTCGCCTTTTGTTACCTTTGAAACGCCAAAGCTTGATCCACTGTCGTTAGGCTTCACAAAACAGGGCAATCCCAGACGTTTCAGTATCATCCCCGGATCGACAGTGTCGCCCTTTCTTACCAGTACGCTGTCGGCCATAGGGATAGCGTATTCCTTGAGGAAAAGCTTGCAGGCCTGCTTGTTGAAGGTGAGAGCTGAACAAAATGCATTACAGCCTGTATATGGTAACTGAAGCATATCGAAGTACCCCTGAAGCAGTCCGTTCTCACCCGGCTTGCCATGAATGGCAATAAAGACAGCATCAAACCTGACGTGAAAATCGTCGACGACAAGGGTGAAATCATTCTTGTCGACATTGTGGAAGCGCCCTTTCTGATCCTCCCAGTACCAGTTTATTCCTCTGATAATGATGATATACACCTCATACCTGAAAGCCAGAGCCCTTGCCACACCGTTGGCACTTTTAACCGATATCTCATATTCCGAAGAATCTCCTCCTGCAACTATTGCGATCGTCCTCATCCGTCATTATTATATACTCAAATGTAACCTTTTTAATAAACAAAAAGATATGAGTCAGCTGACTTCTTTATGATTAAACGGAAATATTTTAACTTTGAAAAAACTAATACCATAATAATGAAAAAAGGATGTCTTATCAGTGCAATAATAGTGGCCATTATCGGCCTTGCAATTCTCGCGATAGTGCTCTGGGGTACAAAAGTATACAACCAGATGGTGTCAATGCGCGAAGGAGTCACAAGCCAGTGGGGCAATGTGGAAACCCAGTACCAGAGGCGGGCCGACCTGATCCCTAATTTCGTGAATACCGTGAAGGGTGCGGCAGATTTCGAACAGGAGACTCTTACGCAGGTAATAGAAGCCAGGGCTAAAGCTACACAGGTAACACTCGATCCTGCAAACATGACTTCAGAAAACCTTCAGCAGTTTCAGGCAGCACAGGGGGAACTTAGCTCTGCCCTCTCGCGTCTCATGGTGGTGGTTGAGAGGTATCCCGAGCTCAAGGCAACCCAGAACTTCAGGGACCTGCAGGTGGAACTCGAAGGAACGGAAAACAGGATAGCGGTGGAACGAAGGAAATTCAACGAGGTGGCCCGGACCTTCAACACCTACATTAAAAGTTTTCCGCAGAATTTTCTGGCCGGGATGTTCGGGTTCACGGAGAGGCCTTATTTTGAGTCGATGGAAGGAGCAGAAACAGCACCGGAAGTTCGTTTCTGAACTATGAAAGCATCAGAATTTTTTACAAAGGAACAGCAGGAGAGGATACGTTCTGCTATCAAAGAAGCAGAAAAGAATACTTCAGGAGAGATACGTGTACATCTCGAAACGAAACTGACCGGTGATATTCTCGACCGCGCAGCATGGATATTCAGGAAGATAGGCATGCACCTTACCGAAACCAGAAACGGGGTCCTTTTCTATATGGCTGTAGAAAATAAAAAATTTGCCATTATAGGTGATGTGGGAATAAATTCAAAAGTGACTGAAAACTTCTGGGACGAAATAAAATCGACCGTTGAATCTGAGTTCAGGGTAAGCAGATTCACTGAAGGACTGATTAAAGGCATACTAATGACAGGAGAACAATTGTCGGGTAATTTCCCGAGAGAGACTGACGACATCAATGAACTTCCCGATGAAATTTCTTATGACATACCGGAATAGAAATTCCTATATGAAGCCCGGACCATTAAGATATTTTTTCTTAATACTTCTCTTCTCTTGCGGTGCAATGGCAGCTTCACAGATACTGCCTGAAAAGCCTTATCCTCCAAGGCTGGTCAACGACTATGCCGGGATGCTGGATCTGAACGGGATCAGCGCCCTTGAGAGAAAGCTTGTGGCATTTGATGATTCAACATCTACACAGATCGCAATAGTAACGCTGGAAGATCTCGGAGGATATGACATAAATGATTACGGGCAGCGTCTGGCTGAAAAATGGGGCATAGGTCAGCAGAGTTATGATAACGGAGTACTTGTTCTGGTGAAAGCAAAGACAGGTTCAGGAAGGGGTGAAGTGGCTATTCTGCCCGGCTATGGCCTTGAGGGAGCTATACCCGACATATTGTGTGCCCAGATCATAGACTATGAGATATTGCCGGAATTCCGTAAAGGTAATTATTATGAAGGTCTCAACAAGGCCGCTGATGCATTGATGGCGCTTGCAAGGGGCGATTTTCCGCCGGATAAATATGAGAACAAAAATGACGCAGGTGCTATTATACCTCTTATAATATTCATTATAGTACTGGTGATAATACTGTCGATGCGGAGCGGAGGAGGGAAGAACCAGAGGCACATCAGTGACAAGGGATTGCCACTGTGGCTTCTTATGTCGATGATGAACTCCGGGCGCAATTCCCATTCGGGAAGCTGGGGAGGCTTCTCGGGAGGAGGAGGATCAAGGAGCGGGGGAGGCTTTGGAGGCTTTGGAGGAGGGAGCTTCGGCGGCGGGGGAGCATCAGGCTCGTGGTAAATTGCTCAGAGCTAAGGGCTCAGGGCTCAGAGTTAAAAATATAATAGTCTCTACTCTGTGTTCTGCGCTCTGTGCTCTGTGCTCTTTAACCTCTTCCCGATATATATGATCTCCACTTATCGAAAGTCATCTTCATATCATCGGGCAGTTCTGAGTCGAAGAAAAGTCTTTTTCGTGTTACAGGGTGATCAAATGAAAGTGATTTGGCGTGGAGAGCCTGCCGGGGAAGTATCTCAAAACAGTTTCTGACAAACTGCTGGTATTTTGAAAAGGTAGTGCCCTTGAGGATCTTGTCACCACCATACTCGTCGTCATTGAAAAGGGGGTGTCTGATGTGGCTGAAGTGTACCCTGATCTGATGGGTCCTTCCTGTTTCAAGCTTGCATTCCACCACTGACACATAGCTTAATTCCTCTATGACCCTGTAATGTGTTATGGCAGGCTTGCCCTGGCTTCCGTCGGGAAATACCTGCATGATTTTCCTGTCGCGTATGTTCCTCCCCACGTGTCCTGTTATTGTTCCTTCGGGGGGGTCGGGACGGCCCCATACAAGGGCAATATATTTCCTGTCTGTTGTGCGCTCGTAGAACTGTCTGGACAGTTTATTTAAAGCCGGTTCATTCTTTGCCACGACAAGTATTCCGGAGGTGTTCTTGTCAATCCTGTGAACCAGACCGGGGCGCAGGTCACCGCTCTGAAAAAGCTGCAGATCCCTGAAGTGCCACATAAGAGCGTTCACGAGTGTTCCTGTATAGTTTCCATATGCAGGATGGACGACCATTCCGGCTTCCTTGTTCACGACAATAACATCGTCATCTTCGTAGACTATGTTCAGGGGGATGTTCTCAGGAATGAGCTCGATATCGCGGGGAGGGTCGGGGAGTAAGATCTGAACGATATCGTTTGGTTTAACTCTGTAATTTGGTTTTACAGGTATATTGTTTACAAGTATGTTCCCCGCGCCGGCTGCACTCTGTACTCTCGTGCGGGAGATGTTTTCCAGTCGTGCTGAAAGATACTTGTCAATCCTCAGTAGTCCCTGACCGGGATCAACGACGAAGCGATGATGCTCGTAAAGGTCCTGTTGTTCGGCAATTTCTTCTTCGGCCATTGCAGCGGGTCATCTTGTTATAATGAGGCGGTTTATCCCCAGCGAGGTTCCGTTTCTGTCTGCAACTATGAAATACATACCTGCCTTTAAGGATGATACGTCTGTTCTTTCAGAGAAATGAACCTTGAGTACAGTCCTTCCGTTCAGGTCAATCACTGAAATGAATACTTTTTCCGGATCAGGTATTTCGCCTAAATCGATCATTATATAATCACGTGCAGGATTAGGCCTGAATCTGAGTGTTTGTTGCCCGGGGTAACGGATGTCATTTACAGATGTCGCGACAGGAGGACCCATTACCGGCCTTATCATAAGGGTTCCCTGAACTCCTGATTGTATCCAGTTACCGTTGATCCAGTAGAATTGTCTGCCGTTATGTGGGGTGTTGATGTCAAGACCGGCGTTCAGGAAAGTTTCAGAACGTTGTTTCCATCCCACATAGAATACGTCGTCAACCATGATACTCTCCCTGAGACGGTAGGTAAAAAACCCGTTTATGTTTTCACCCTGTTCAACCATCTCCTCTTCCTGGGAGTATATTACATTCCCCGGTATTCCTGCATTATCATCCCATACCATGATGTCGAAAGCCCTTTGATTGGCATTGAGATAGCTGTCGTTGAAGCAGACAGAGACTGCCCGTAAGGTATCCTGAATAAATGATTTGAAACGATATGCCACCATCGCATTCCTTGAACCAAGGCCGTTTATGCCGTATCCTCCCTCTGCAGAACCGTCGTCAAATGCAAAGTAATTGCCGAAATACTGGTAATAGACTACTGTATCGTTTGATTTAGGGTCAAAATTATCCGTGATAAGCCAGCTTTTTATTCTGAACAGAGCTGAATCATTGCTGCTGCCCGCAAAAGTATAGATAAGTGTAGCGTTGTAATCGACGTCAGTATATGGATCTACATTGGCAGCTGTGGGCACGAAGCTGTATACTGTGGTGCCGGTATACATATCGAGGATATCAAAATTCCTGGTGACATTCCTTACGATGCCGTCATTGTTACGGTAATGCATCGGAACGGAAGGTGCCATTTCGTTCAGTGCCACTTTCAGGAATTGCTGCCAGGGCATTGCTTCATGAGATGATAAGAGGGAACGGTTCGGGAACCTGAAGGCTACATCACGGAAAAGAGTGTCTCCGTCGTTTCTGAATCTGTCCAGGATCACATAGTCAATATTCCAATGGTCGCAATTACCTGCCATGGATGGTTCCGACAGGTTTGAGCTCAGACTGGCGTGGTTGATGAAGCGGAACCTGAAACCTTTCTGAAGGAATTTCGGATCTTCCACTCTCAGTATTACCGGTCTGAATTGTGAGTCAGAACCTCCTGTGCTTTTCCATGCCGTGAACCATCTGTTGCTTGCCGGGGCATAGAACTGAACCACGAGAGTGTCGTTTTCTTCAGGTGCATCGCCAAGGCCACCGCTCTGAAAAAAGAAGCTGAGCCGTATACTGTCAGACGGATTAAATTCAAGATCAATGGGTTGGGAGCTGAGATGGTCAGCTTCGAAGATGAATCCTGATGCTGTTTCGTAAAGCCTTCCCTTGTCGTCGATCGCATCAAATGTTGCTACACCCGTTGTAATCTGGTCGCTGGTGTAAGCATTGTTTATGAAAACGAAATTGTCAGTCCATTTTGATGAGTCGGGGAATATGCCATTTTTCGAAAAATCATCGAAAAACGGAAGGACCAGGTTTTCGGAAGAGACACCCTTGCCGGTGATCCTTTTTTCAAGCCTGTCAATTATCTGTCTGTTTGTCTGGAGACCGGTCACTGTTTCCTGTCCGCAGATAATATTTATTGCCGGAACAAAAAGGATAATATTTAGCAGGATCTTTTTTATCATTCAGGATTAAAAATGGTTCAGATAAGTACATCAGCGGGAAGAATCGTGTCGCCGGGGAAAACAAGTGTCGAATCGGAAGGCAGCTTTAGTGAGTCGATAGTGAACCAGAGGTACATTGATGCACCGTAATGCATCGTTGCATTTTCCCTGTATTCAGGACTTTGTTTATATACGAATGCATTCAGGGAATCCTGCTCTGTGTTTATGGTGTTATCAAAATTGTAAGCTCCCAGGTTAAGAGAGGTGCCGTTGATCCTGTCTTTAGCCTCCTCAAAGCTCATCCCTGTGAGGTCGGGGACAAAGGTCAACTGGCTGCTGAACCCTTTTCCGAGGACAAGGTCTATAACAGATCCTTTCTGAAGTGAATCGTCCGGGCTTATCTCCTTGCCATCGTGAAGCTGATTTAGTACGACATCTATGGAGAGGTCGGGTTTATATGTCTTCTTTCCGACTACGAGTCCCGAACTTTCGATTAGTGCATTAGCCTGGCGCAGAGGCAGGTTTATAAGGTCGGGCATAGCTACCATTTCAGGTCGGAAAGCATTTATGGTGAGAGAAATTTTTCTCCATTTTTTTACTTTGAACCCCGGTTTTGGATTCTGTTCCGCCACACAACCTCTGGGCACAACGGATGTATAGACTGAATCGGCAAAAACGTATTTCATTTTGCTCTTCCTGGCAAGCGCCTCCGTTTCTTCTATGCTAAGACCGTAAAAGTCAGGTACTGCCCTTGACTGGCCATGTCTGGTATAGATATTCAGGAACAGGAGAGTGATCAGAGTTACGCCTGCAGTTATAAGCACTGCAAGACCAAGATGTTTAAGAAACAATCTGCTTAGGATGAAATCTTTTAAACTCATACAGGCCGGATGTTCATTAGTGTTAACGCAAATGTATTGATAATATTATTAATGGCAGGCATCTCCGGGCTTTCCGACAGGGTTATAGATTGAATCCCGTTCCACCGGTATAAAGCCTGCATTCTGTATCAGCTTACATATCTCTTCAGTGGTAAGGGCAGGATTCCGGTCAGTGGCACCTGCCATCGAATATATCCTCGTGGTATCTTCTATAGTGCCGTCGAGATCATCGGTTCCGAAAGAAAGACTGATGCCGGCTGCCTCTCTTCCTGTCATAGGCCAGTAAGCTTTGATATGTGGAACATTATCGAGAAAAACACGTGCCACGGCATAGTTGCGGAGGTCTTCGATAAGGTTCACCTCGCCGAGGAAACTCATTTTGTTATTGGCTTTTTTGAATTTAAGGGGGATAAAGGCATTAAAACCACCGGTCCTGTCCTGGAGGTCCCTGAGTTGTTCCATATGTCTTACCCTGTGAGCATATGTTTCGATATGTCCGTACAACATGGTGGCATTCGATGGAATCCCGAGCTTATGAGCAGTTTCATGAATTAACAGGTACCTTTCAGAGTCTGCTTTTTCGCCGGAAATATATTTTCTGACCTCTTCGTCGAAGATCTCGGCGCCCCCTCCCGGAATGGAATCAAGGCCGCATTCTTTCAGGTATACCAGGCCCTCTTCGATAGTCATTGCGGCGCCTGATATCATGAAATCAAGTTCTACAGCCGAGTAGGCCTTTATATGAAGAGATGGCCGGTGGGCTTTTATCATTTTCAGCACTTCGCCGTAATACTCAATGTCGTGAGAAGGATGAACACCACCGGTGATGTGGACCTCTGTAACATCCCTGCTATCGAAACTTTTAACTATCTCAAGCATTTGCTCCGGAGTATATTCCCAGCTTTCCGGATCGTCTTCAGGTTTATGATAGGAGCAAAAACGGCAGTTGAATACACAAATGTTTGTGGGTTCGATATGAAAATTCTTATTATAGAAGGCATAGTTACTGTTGAACTTTCTCCGGTTAAAGCCGGCCAGAACACCCAGCAGGGGGAGATCGGCCTTCCTGAACAGAATTATCGCTTCCTCCGGAGAAATCCGCTCACAAGCGGATATTTTCTCTGTGATCAGCTTCAGTTCATCGTCTTTTATATATGCCGGTATATCTTTCATATTCCTGAACGGGGCATGGATGCAAAATTAATAAAAAAAGGTGCCCTTTCCGGACACCTTCAGAAACATATAAGGCTGTATATCTATTTAAGCTTAAGCTCGCTTGAAACAGAAAGTTTTTTTCTTCCCTTGGCTCTGCGCGATGCAAGCACCCTTCTTCCATTGGGTGTGGACATTCTTTCCCTGAATCCATGCTTGTTTGCCCTTTTCCTTCTTGAAGGCTGAAATGTCCTTTTCATCTCTGGTGAATTTTAATGTGTTTCGTTTAAAAATGAGATCGCAAAGATAGTAATTTTTTGAAATATAAAAAGCCCGGTGATGTTTTTTAATTCAGGAAGGCAGATACAGGATTTTTTTTGTTTCGAAAAAAGATTCGTTAAAGTAATCCGAAATATTCCAGATGGTTGTTTTACTGAGTAATGGCCCGAGCTCTCCGGTCAGGTCACCGCCCTTCAGATATAATATCCCGTTTTTAAGAGTGTTTTTTTCTCCTGATGCAATTTTACCGGTGGTAAGACTGACGAATTTTTTGAAATCAGTTACGGCTCTGGCGATGATAAAATCATAAAGGCCCTTTTCCTCTTCAATTCTTTTTTTAACCGCAACGACATTACCCAGACCCAGTTCAGAAGCAACCTCATTTACCACCCTGATCTTTTTGCCGACTGAATCGAGAAGTGTGAATTCCGCTTCAGGAAAAAGTATTGCCAGAGGAATTCCAGGAAAGCCGCCACCTGTGCCCACGTCGAGGATGCGGGTTTCGGGGATGAAAGAGATGATTTTTGCAGGCGACATTGAATGAAGCACATGATGGAGATAAAAATTATCCATGTCCTTCCTGGAGATTACGTTTATCCTGTTGTTCCACATGGTAAACAGGGGCTTCATCCTTACAATCATTTCCTGGCTGGAAGCATCAAGATCAGGAAAATATTTGAATACGATATCCGGATTCACCTGTTGTCTGTTTTTTTGAAAATGTTGTACAACAGTGATTTGGCTCTGAAAAGCTGGGCTTTAACCGTTCCGAGAGGAATTTTAAGTTCAGCGGAGATCTCCTCATAGGAATATTCCTTGTAGAACCTCAGTTCGATGATTTCCCGGTATGGAGATTTAAGCTGGTTGACGACTTTCCTGAGTGTAGCTATTTTCTGGTCTGTAATAAGGGCTTCCTCGGGATCGGGCATGTCAGACTGGAGGTTGACAGCAGGATTTTCAAAGCCATCCTGCCACTGGTCGAGCGGAACCGGTGATGCCTGTTTTTTTCTTATGAAATCAATACAGTTGTTCGAGGCTATCATGAAGAGCCATGTGCTGAATGCAAAGCGGGGTACGTAGGTGTCGATGCTCCTGAATGCTTTCCCGAATGCTTCAATGGTAAGGTCTTCAGCGTCGGAAGGATTGTTTACCATTTTCAGGAGCATAAAATAAATTGAATCACGGTAACGG
>ERZ795053.286-NODE-286-length-63701-cov-8.124831_pt1 | contig 63701 bp, 39 predicted proteins | sample MGYA00375137_ERZ795053 | MGnify/ENA primary metagenome ERZ795053 (study PRJEB30182, sample SAMN05720284) | activated sludge metagenome | isolation source: Anaerobic digester | place: Hong Kong | collected 2014-12-17 ...
GATCACCGGCCTCAAAAAGATCGTCGCGGTCGGCGGCCTTGTCGTTGTGGCGATTCTGGTTACGGTATCGCTGATGATCATCGGCAATACGATCAAGATCACCGTCTTCAGCCGCCGCAAGGAAATCAATATTATGAAATATGTCGGCGCGACGGATGCCTTTATCCGTCTGCCGTTTTTCGTGGAGGGCGTGCTGCTCGGACTGATCTCCGCGGCCGCCGCCTATGGGCTTCTGTATTTCGGCTACGACTACCTCGCCCGGTGGATTGAAAGCAACCAGAACGACTGGCTTGCCATGATTGTCACGAGCCTCGTGCCTTTCTCCACGGTCGCGATGGATCTGCTCAAGGGCTTCCTGATCGGCGGCGTGGGCATCGGCGTGGCCGGAGGAGCCCTGTTCCTGACCAAGCATCTGAAAGTCTGATCTGCCAAGCCGCAGATTTTCTATCATAATAATTACGGAGGCCACAGATGAAAAACAAGCAAGCCATCAGATTTCTGCGCCTTTTTCTTTGTCTCATCCTGTGCCTTATTCTTTCTTCTTCCCCGTTTCAAATGATTTCTTTGGCATATGCGGATAACGGAGATGGAATCGAAATCGACAACACCGGAGACGAAGAATCCGACGAAGAATCATCCGATGAAGAGACCACCGACGAGGAATCCGACGAAGAGGATTCCGACGGGGATGGAATCTCGGACGCGGAGGAAGAGGAATATAAGGATCAGCTCGACGACCTGAAAGACAAGCAGGATGAGCTTCAGGACCAACAGGACGAGCTCGACGGCCTGATTTCCAGCGCAAAATCCCAAAAAGAAGCGAAACAGCTGGTCGCCAGAAACCTCGGCACGCAGATCTCCCTGACCAGAGATCAGATCGCCCTTCTGGAAGAAAAAATCACACTGACCGGCAAATATATCCGGGAAAAGGAACAGGAGATCGCTGATAAGGAAGCCGTCATCAGCGATACCATGGACCTCTTCCGCCAGAGGATCCGCGCCGTCTACATGACCGGCGGATATTCCGACAGCGGCAGCAGCATGATTATGCTGCTCAGCTCCGACAGTATCGCGGAATTCCTGACCAACGTCGAAGTGCTGCGGCGCATTTCCGTCCACGACCAGGATATCGTTACGCAGCTGCGGGACGATCTTGCGGAACTGGAGCAGGAAAAAGCGGAACTCGATGAGGAGAAGGCCGGGCTGGAATCCGATCAGAAGAGCCTCGAAGAGCAGACCTCTTCTCTGCAGGTAAACCTTGCGGCCGCAAATGAGGCGGTTGAGGATCTGGCCGCCATGCAGGCCGAATACGAGGCGAACCGTGAAGCGATTCAGGCGCAGATGGATGCCGTTCAGGATGAAATCGCCGCCATCTACGCCGCCTACCGCTCCACCAATACGGAATATATCGGCGGCGAGATGTACTGGCCGGTCCCGGGATTCAGCAGCATCTCCAGCTACTATGGCTGGCGTTTCAACCACACCGATTTCCACACCGGCGTGGATATCACCGGCAGCGGCATCTATGGGCATGACGTCATCGCCGCAACCACCGGCACCGTCATGTACACCAACTACTGCAACAAGAACGGCTACGTCTATGGATACGGCACATATATTATTATCGACCACGGCGGCGGCATCTCCACCCTTTACGGCCACCTGAGCGATATTTACGTCGAACAAGGCGATATTGTCGCGGCAGGCGAAGCGATCGGAGCGGTCGGCTCCACCGGCTGGAGTACGGGGCCGCACCTCCATTTTGAAGTGCGTATCGACGGCGAAGACGTGAACCCTCTCCCGTACATCACCTGATTTCCCGGGCGGCAATCCCGCCCCATCCCACAAGACAACAAGGAGAACGATATGGGCAGAAAAATCTCTCTTGGCGCGGCGCTGACCATCACGATCATCGCCGCGACACTGGTGTTTTCGGTGACGATGGTTTTCTCGATCCGGAATTTCAACAATAAGGTATCGAGTATCATCGAGCGCGAAGGCATGTACGAAAAATTCACCGAGATCGACACCTACGTCCGCCAGAATTACAGCGACGACATCGACGAGACGGCGCTGATGGATGCGGTGGCGCAGGGTTACCTCGCCGGCATCAACGACAAATACGCGGATTATCTCTCCGCCGAGGAATATGCCGAATACATTAAGGCAGAGACCGGCACCGTATCCGGCGTCGGCATCTCGGTTACGATGGAAAGCAGCGGCTACATGCAGGTCACGCAGGTCTACGAAGGCTCCGCGGCCGCCGGCGCCGGAATTCAGCCCGGCGACCTGATCATCAAGATCGACGACATCGACATCACCGCCGATACGTTTGACGCAGCCTCCGAGCTCCTGACCGGCGACGCGGGCACGAAGGTCACGATGACCGTCCGCCGCGACGACGAGGATACCGAAATGGAGATCACCCGCCGCACCCTGACGATCAATACCGTCTTCTCCACAACCTTCGGCGACTTCGCCTATATCCGCATCGCCGACTTTGCCGAAAGCACGCCAGATCAGTTCGTCAAGGCGGTGGAGAGTGCCGTGGATGCCGGCGCGACGGCGCTGATCTTCGACGTCCGCTCCGTCAACACCGGGCTTGTCTCCTCCGCTGCAACGATGCTCGACCGCCTGCTTCCCTCCGGGGATCTGCTCTCCGTGACCTATTCCTCCGGAGAGACGGAAGTGCTTTATACCTCAAGCGCGAGGCAGGTCGGACTGCCGATGGTGGTTTTGGTCAACGAGGAGACTGCCGGCGCCGCGGAATTCTTTGCGGCCAGCCTCAAGGACTTCAACAAGGCCAAAATCGTCGGCGCACAGACCGTCGGCTACGGCTCCATGCAGCAGATGTTCATGCTGGAGGACGGTTCCGCCATCCGCATCACGGTCGGCAACTACACGCTGTGCAGCTCCGGCACCTCCTGGGAAGGAACCGGCATCACCCCGGATCACGTGGTTGCGCTGGATTATGTGCCCGATTTCTCTGATGTGACCCTGCTCGACAGCACGCTCGATACCCAGCTTGCGAAGGCGATTGAGGTCGCCTCCTCCACGATGAACGTGACGCCGGAGGAATCCGGTACGGAAACTTCGGCGGAAACAGAATCCGCTTCCTAAAATTTAAAAGAAATTCGGCATCAAGCAGCCCGGGTTTTTCCGGGCTGTTTTTCGTCGAAATAAGAAAGTTAATTTTAAAAAAGAACCCCGTCCATATCGCTTGACAGGGGCACCCCTTACGGCTATAATACATAATATTATGAATACGAGGTGGAAAAAAACCGTGGAAAAGAAAGTCGTTGTCACCGAAAGCGGCCTCAAAGCCCTCGAAGACGAGCTCGAAGAGCTCAAAACTGTCCGCAGAAAAGAAGTCTCCGATAAGATCCGGATCGCCCGCTCCTTCGGCGACCTCTCTGAAAACAGCGAGTATGACGAGGCCAAAAACGAACAGGCCATCGTCGAGGCCCGTATCGCGGATCTCGAGGTCATGCTGAAGAACGTCGTTATTTTGGATGAATCCGACATGGGCACCGACGCCGTTTCCCTTGGCAACACGGTCCGCGTCCTTGACCTAGATTTCGGCGACGAGTGCGAATTCCACGTTGTTGGCTCCACAGAGGCAGATCCGATGAACAACGTCATCAGCGACGAATCCCCGGTCGGCAAATCCCTTCTGGGCAAAAAGGTCGGCGAGATGGCGGAGGCGGTGCTTCCGAACGGAGACATGACGAAATTTGAGGTTCTCTCCATCAGTAAATAAAGTCCTTGTTGGGAGAAAAACGGTTTCCGGCCCTGCGGCGTGTCTGCGGGGCCTTTTTCGTGCTGAAAACCGCCGGAAGATCCTCCCTCCTGCCCCGAGAAAGCAAGTATTTGTTGTAATATGGGGCCGGATATGTTAAAATATTAAATTGTCTGGATTTTGTACGATTCCTGAAAGGATGGAGAATGGAATGGATGAAGAGCTGAATCAGGAACTGACGGAAGAGCAGCTTTCTGAGCTCCTGCAGATTCGCCGCGACAAGCTGGAGGCCCTCCGCGCCGACGGAAAGGACCCGTTCGTGCTGACGAGCTATCCGGTCGATGCCTGCGCAAAAAGCGTCCGGGAGAATTTTGTCGACGCCGAAGAGGGTGCGGAAGAAAGCGCCCCGGAGGATGCCCCTCATGTGCACCTTGCCGGAAGGATCATGAGCAAACGCGGCATGGGCAAGGCCTCTTTTGCCGATCTTCAGGATACCACGGGCCGCATCCAGCTCTATATCCGCAGGGATATGGTGGGCGACGACGCCTATGCGGATTTCAAAAAATGGGATATCGGCGACATCATCGGCGTGGAGGGCATCGTCTTCCGCACGCACGCGGGCGAGATCTCCATCCGCGCGGAAAAGATCACGCTGCTTGCAAAATCCCTGCTTCCCCTGCCGGAAAAATTCCACGGGCTGAAAGACCCTGAGCTTCGCTATCGTCAGAGATACGTCGACCTGATCGTCAACCCGGAGGTCAAGGATACCTTCATCAAACGCTCCCAGATCATTCGGGAAATCCGCGCCATGCTCGACGAAGAGGACTTCCTCGAGGTCGAGACGCCGGTGCTCAACACGATCCCGGGCGGCGCCGCGGCGAGACCGTTTATCACACATCACAACGCGCTCAACATCGACATGTATATGCGCATCGCGCTTGAGCTGCATCTGAAGCGCCTGATCATCGGCGGCTTTGACCGCGTCTATGAGATCGGCCGCGTCTTCCGCAACGAGGGCATGGATACGCGCCACAACCCGGAATTCACCGAGCTGGAGCTCTATCAGGCCTATACCGACATCAACGGCATGATGGATATCACCGAGCGGATGATCCGCCGCTGCGCCGAAAAGGTCAACGGCTGCACCACCGTCGTCTTCGACGGCCATGAGATTGACCTTGGCAAGCCGTTTGTGCGCATCACTATGACGGATGCCGTCAAGCAGTATTCCGGCGTCGACTTTTATAAAATTAAGGATACCGAAGAGGCGAGACAGGCCGCCAAGGAGCACAACATCGCCTTTGAGGAACGCCACAAGAAGGGCGACATCCTGAACCTGTTCTTCGACGAGTACGTCGAGGAAAACCTGATTCAGCCGACCTTCGTCACCGAATACCCGATCGAGATCAGCCCTCTGACCAAAAAAGAGCCGGGCGACCCCACGATGACCCAGCGGTTCGAGCTGTTTGTCTCCGGCAGAGAGCATGCGAATGCCTACTCCGAGCTCAACGACCCGATCGACCAGCGCGAGCGCTTTCTGGCGCAGGCGGCACTCCGGGAACAGGGCGACGACGAAGCCAATATGCTGGATGAGGATTTCCTCACCGCCATGGAATACGGCATGCCGCCAACCGGCGGTCTCGGCGTCGGCATCGACCGTCTGGTTCAGCTGCTGACCGGGAACTACTCCGTCCGCGACGTGCTGCTCTTCCCGACGATGAAGCCGAGAGACTGATCTTCTAAATTGATTTTCAAAAAATTCAGCCCGTGGGGAAAAGACCCCGCGGGCTGTTTTTTATGGAAGAAAGACGCCCTCTCCGGCCGCAGAAAGGCCGGAAACGTTTTCCGTGGAGATTATACCCCTTCCGATAAAAAAGTCAGCCTGCGGACGCTCTTGTCCACAGGCTGACTTTTTATTTTCTTTTGCGGCGTTCCGAAATGGCCGGTATTCTCTCCGGCAAAGACGGAACGCTTAGGATGGATTATGCGATGGATTCGGCCTGCGCATCCTTTTTGGCGACCCAATAGGCGATGGAACGGTAGAGGACGCGCGGATCGATCGGCTTCGTCAGATGGTCGTTCATGCCGTGCTCAAAGGATTTGCGGACATCGTCGGAGAAAGCGTCCGCCGTCATGGCCAGAATCGGAACCGTGGTGCTGTCGGATTTGCTCAGCGAGCGGATGGCATCCGCCGCTTCGAGGCCGTTCATCACCGGCATCTGAATATCCATCAGGATGCAGTCGTAATACCCGACCGGGCGATTGAGGAAATAATCGACGGCCACTTTGCCGTTTTCGGCGACATCGGGCAGCATCCCCTGCTTCTCGAGCAGCTTCGCGGCAATCTCCGCGTTGATCTCCACATCCTCGACCACCAGAATCCGTCTGCCCTTGAGGATGGAGAGATCCGTCTCCTTTTTATGGACAATTTCTTCGTTTTCTTCCTTGGCGATTTCAAACGCGATATCCACTACGAATTTGCTGCCGACATCCTTCTGGCTCGTGACCGTGATGGTGCCGTTCATCATGTCGACCAGGTTTTTGCAGATCGCCATGCCGAGACCGCTTCCGCTGTTCTTTGCGGATTCCTGAATAAACGGGTCAAACAGGTGCTTGAGGAACTCCTGCGTCATGCCGATGCCGGTATCCTCGATGGTGAAGGTCATCACCGCGATATTGTCCTTGCGCATATGCTGCTCGGCCGTGAAGCGGACCATGCCGCTCTTGGTATATTTATAAGAGTTGGAAAGCAGGTTGTTGAGCACCTTGCGCAGAATGAGCACATCCCCGATCAGGAAACGGTGCTCCATTCCCTTCGCCTCATATTTGAAGCTGAGGCCTTTCTCCCTCGTCTGTTCTTCGTAAATCTGGGCCGTGGATTCCAGCGCTTCGACGAGATCAAAGCGCTCATGCTGAATGACAAATTTTCCGCTCTCGATACGGCTGATATCCATAATATCGTTGAGCTCGGCAAGCAGGAATTTTGCCGCCAGATCGATCTGGCCGAGGCTGCGGATCATCTCCGGGTCTCCGCTCTCCTGCGCCTTATCCATGGCGATATTCGTCATGCCGATAATGGCGTTCATCGGCGTGCGGATTTCATGAGACATATGGGAGAGGAAATCGGATTTGGCGTGGTTGGCGCTCTCTGCGCTGTTCATCGCCTTGGTGAGCAGTTCCTTGCTCATCTTCTCCTCCGTCACGTCGCGGATCAGGGCCACATAATGGGTAACGATATTGTCGAAAAAGACCGGTGTGACGTAAATGCTGTACCAGGTCTCATCCGTGGAGAGCTTTTCAAAGCGGAATTCTTTATAAAACGTCCGGGTCGGATATTTCTGTAGGAACGTATCGATTTCCTCGGTGATCTCACTCCCGAAATGAGACGGCAGGAACGTGGGACCCTTCTTTTCGATCTCCTCGCTGCTGACGCCCAGGATGTCCATCGTATTCGCGGAGACAAATTCGTAACTTCCTTTTTCCTTATCCCGGATCAGGATGACTGTCGGAATATATTCGCTCATCTTTTTGAAGAGCTGTTCCTGATTGTAGGAATTCTCGTACAGGATGCAGTTCCGGATGGAGATTGTGGCGATCGAGCAGGCCGTTTCGATATACTCCATCTCATAGTTCGCATAGCGGTTGGATTTTTCCTTTGCGCTCAAAAGCATGACGCCGATGACTTCATCCTGATTCATCAGCAGGGCAAGGGCCTTGATATTCAGCTTTTCAAAGAGCTGGCGCTCCTCCTGCCACATGGAGTTGTATAGCGGGCTCACGCGGAAATCCTCAAACCGAATGCAGGTTTCCTCCGTGATCTCCTTTTGATTATTTATGTACTCGATGCAAGGATGATCCCCGCGAAGAGAAAATTCCTCGGCGTTGAGCGGATTCGAGCAGTAACGCAGATGATATTCCCCGCCCTTTTTCAGACAGATGAAGATCTGACGGACCGGAACATCCCGGAGAATGGCATCGCCCAGAAGTTTCAGCGTCAGTTCGATGTTGAGGCTCCGGGAGACCTCTTTACTAAAATCCTGAATGAAGCGGTGGTTCTCATGGCCTTTCATGGCAAGGGCGTCCAGAATGCTCTTGGCGACCTGATAGACGACCATGAAAACGACGGCCGTCGTGAAGCACATGATCATCAGCGACGTGGCGGTATTCAGCTTATATTTCCCGATCAGCAGCTCGTAGAACGGCAGGATCAGATTGGAGGAAGCAAACAGGAACATTGAGCCGATGATCACCGTCAGCAGTCCTCTGGAGATCAGCAGATCCACGCGGAACATGCGCTTGCGATAAAGAGCGAAGGAGAGGAAACCGGCGAAAATAATGCCGGAGAGCGTATCCCACGGGAATACATTTCCCGGAAGAATCTGCATGATATTTCCGACCGCGACCGTGACACAGCCGGCCAGGATCGACATCACGCCCGGAGTATGGATTCCTTTCCGGCGGATGACGTCGACGAAGACCTTCGCGATGGAGGCGACGATGCACATGATAAAGACCAGCGGAATGATGATCTTCCCATCCATCGTATACTCGAAGACGAGATCGCCGTCCGCCAGAGTTTTTACGACCGGAGGTTTCAGGAAGATGCCCGTCGCCGTAAAGCCCAGCATGACCGCCGTTCCGATCGACCAAATGATCCGGAGCAGGTATCCCTTTTCCCTCGTAAAATTACAGACGAAAATATACAGCAGATCCGCCAGAGCGAACAGCGACATGATGGAAACATAGAACCAGAAATCGACACCCGGATAGACCCGCAGCCGCATCATGACGGAGCCGGACGTCCAAAGGAAGAAGCCGCCGAGCACCATGATCATGCTTTGAATCTCCGGCGTCTTTTTGGCGGCAAGGAAAACAACGAAAAGGACCGTGTAGCAGCACAGCGCCAGAATATTTACCCATAAATACGGTACGTTGCTCATACTGCCTTTTCCTCCTTCTCCCCGCATTCCGTCTGAAGCTTCGACGCGATTTTCTTGATCTGCGCCACATCCACCGGATTCGGATTGATGCGGCAGATCCCTCTGCCCTCTGCCGCCCGGAATGCATTCATCGTGCCTACCGGCAGAACGGTGATCTGGAGAGGTTCGATATTCAGCATCTTTTTGAGATCGCTGTAATCGCTGTCGAAGTGTTTGAAGTAAACCGTCAGGTGTTCCATGAGGACATTCGTTTCTACGATGCCGGCACCGGGTTTCATCTCCAGGAACATGTGCATGAACGGGGTGTTCCCATCATATTCCTTGCGGGCGAACCAATCTGCGATACCGGTAAGCCCCGACATCCGGATCACCTCGCCGATGGAAAATTCGGTGATTCGTGTGAAGCCCGCGATGTCGATTACCGTCGGAATCCGGTCGACATAGGTGAAATGCGGCAGTTGCCCCTGCTCGGCGCTCAGGCAGTGATAGACGTCGCCGATGCGGTAGCGCATGAAGGCTCCTCCGTGCAGAACGCTGATCACAAGCTCGTAGCTGACGCCGGCCCGGACCTCGTCCATCAGACAGGTGCGCGGCACAAAATCCGGATCAGCGAGGCTATGAAGCATCTCATCCTCCGGAATGAATTCATAGAAGCAGGCGTCCGGGAAAAAGATCATACCTTTTTGCTCACAGGTTTCCGAGGCAAGGCAGGTCGATTCCGTTCCCGCCGCAATCTCGATGGGCATGACGCCCCATGCATCCGCCAGACGCTGTTTGTAAAAACGGGCGTCCGTTCCGGTGGCCACAAATCCCTTCAGGCTGAAAATATCCCTGGGGCGCATCTCGCGGTTCTCCCGGCTGCAGATATATTTTGCTTTGATGTACCGGCATGCGATTTTCACGGAGAAATGCATCTTTGAGCCGCCCTTTTTGGACTTGCCCATTTTTGAAAAATTCTCGGTGATATATTCGGCGACGCTGCCGATCGCAAAAAAGTAATCCACTCCGTAATTTAACCCCATGGAAAATCCTTTTTTGATCCTGCTGCCGAAGCTGAGGCCGGAATTCTCGTTGGTATCCGGAAGCCACTTCAGCCGGATCTCCTCGTCGAGGACGGAAGGAAGCAGCCCGGTAATATAAGGCAGCGGCGCGCCGCCATAAAGGCAGGAATCCCCGCTCTCAACAGTAAACTCGCCGAGCTTTCTGCAGGAGGCAAGCAGCGCCACCGCAACAATGTTATGGCGGTAGGTGTTCAGCATCTCCCGCGTATAGGGCGCGACCTTGATCGGCCGGATTCCGCCCTCCCAGGTGGTCTGGATCCAGACGATGGGTTTCGCCGGCAGCTTCTCCGCATCCTTCGCAAGCAGAACATCCGCATAATCTTTATAACTGGTCAGCGGGAACAAATCCCGGAAATCCTCAATACTTTCCGGCATCTGCCCGTGAAGCAGAGACCGGCCGAGCCCGGACCGGCTCCAGCACTTGATCTGCTCGCTCATCAGGCGCTTCTGGATAAACATGTATTCATCGAGAGAAAGATCCAGGAACCCGCAGTATTCCGCCCAGACCTTTTTCCGGCCGTTGACGCGGAGTTTATCCTGAAAATTCATTGTGGTGGTGCCCGCATCATGGATTCTGCAATCCATCGGGCTGTCATCCTTCTTGTGGAAGCTCGGGATCAGGAACGGCACCTGCGCTTTATATTGACGGTAATTGGTCAATGTCTCCGGGAACACATATTTATCTTCATATACGGCAAGCGCGAGATTGAGCACGGAGTAGAGCAGCGCGGACCATGCGGACAGTCCGCATCCGAACCAAAGGAAGAACATGATAACCCAGAAGATCAGCACGCCCGGGTGCCGGCAAAATCCATATAGTCCCTTGCGGCTGACGGGTCTCTCTTCTCCGGCCGCAAAATAGGCATCCTTGACCGGAAGGGAGAAGATCAGCACATACAGAAGAAAAACGGCAAAGACCGCCGCAAAAAGAAGAGACTGTATTCCCCGGACATGCAAAAGTGCCTGGGAGAAATCCAGCTCGCTTACAATCGCATAGGTCAGCAGAGTAGCACCCACAGGAAAAGAGACCCCCAGTGCCTTGCAGCGCAGGCGGAGGTCGTTATAGTCATTCAGCCAAAAGAGCAGGAATGCCAGATAACCGACTATAATCATTCGTTTTCCTCGCAGAATTACTCAAAAGTAATATAAATATAATTAGATAAAATATATTATTATGCAAAACTTTCCTTTTGTCAAGGAATTTTGACAATTTATGCTGCATAAAAAATCCGCCGGGAGAAAACACTCTCCCGGCAGGGTGGAAATTCTTTCATTTTTCCGTGATCAAAAAGATCACCGCGGCGATAATTGCCAGCGCGCAGAGCACCGCAAACACCACCGACACGATCAGCAAAGGCCTGCTGGAAGTCCGTTCCGCGCGCCGGGAGGCCAGGGAACCGGCGATTCCCAGCACAAAAGCGATGCCAACAAAGATCAGCGTTTCGGTCATGTCTCTTCCTCCATCCATGCGGCCCATTCATCTATCCATGCGGACTGGCTGCTTTTGAGCTCCTCCATTTCGGCGCAGAGCTCGCTCATTCGGAGATAGTCGGCGGCAATCTCCGGCTGCGCCATCAACGAATCGATCTCCGCGAGGCGCTGATCCGCCGCGGCGATCGCCTCCTCCGCCCTCTTGATGGCGGTGCGGCGTTTTGCATCCTCGCTTTTCTGCTGCTTTGTTTTATAGAAGGCGGCTTGATTTTCGCTCGGATTCTGCTCCTTTTTCGCCTTCTGGGAAGGCTCCGTCCCCTGCCGCTTCGCGAGATAATCGTCGTAGACGCCGTCGTAACTGATCATGTTGTCTGGGAACATCTCGATGATGCGCGTCGGCACATGGTTGAGCAAATAGCGGTCGTGGCTCACCATCAGAATGGTGCCCGGATATTCCCGCAGGGCCAGCTCCAGCGCCTCCTTGCAGGGGATATCCATATGGTTCGTCGGCTCGTCGAGAACGAGGACGTTTGCACCGGAGAGCGAGAGCGCCGCGAAGGAGAGCCTCGCCCGCTCGCCGCCGCTGAGAACGGCGATTCTTTTAAAGACGTTCTCCCCGGTGAGCCGGACGTGGCCGAGCGCCGAGCGGAGTGTCAGCTCGTCGCTGCGCGGATAACGGTCCCAGAGCTCCTCCAGCATCGTTTTTTCCTCATGGAGCGTGGCGTTATTCTGGTCGTAATAACCGATTTTGACGTTCCTGCCCCACTCGACGATGCCCTTTTTATTCGGCAGAATGCCCTGCAGCGTCTTGAGCAGCGTACTCTTCCCCACGCCGTTGCGCCCGACGATCGCGACTTTTTCGCCCCGGCGGATGGTGAGGTCGATCTCCGGGCAGAGGATCTTCTCCTCGTCTCCGGCGTCGACGGAAAGCTCCAGCCCTTCGACAATCAGCACGTCCTTGACCGGATCGCGCTCAAACGGAAACGAAAATTTCGGCGGCTTCTCCGGCGGAACCGGCCGCTCAAGCCGCTCCATGCGGTCGAGCTCCTTTTCGCGGCTCTGGGCACGGTTGGTGGTGGAGGCGCGCGCCTTATTCTTTGCGATGAAATCCTCGAGGCTCGCAATCTCCCGCATCTGGCGGTCGTATTCCTTCTGCTGCCGGGCAATCCGCGCGTCCCGCAGATCGAGATAACCCGTATAGCCGGCGCTGTAGCGGACAACCGTTTTATTTTCCATTTCAAAAACCGTTTTGACGGTCTTATCCAAAAAGTACCGGTCGTGAGAAACGGCCAGAATTGCGCCTTTGTAGCCAGAAAGATAGTCCTCAAGCCATTCCAGCATATGAAAGTCGAGGTGGTTGGTAGGTTCATCCAGCATCAAAAGGTTCGGTTCTTCCAATAATAATCTGGCCAGCGCAAGGCGGGTGCGTTCTCCGCCCGAAAGACTTGCCGCCTTGGTCTCCGGATCAAATTCCGAAAAACCCATGCCGGTCAGGATCGTGCGGATTTTGACGTCGATCTGATAGCCGCCGGCGGATTCGTATTCGTTTTTGAGCATCTCATATTCCGTGGCAAGACGGTGATATTCGGCGGAATCGTGCTCCACTGCGGCAATCGCATGCTCATGCTCTCGCATGGCCGATTCCACGGCATATTCGTGCTCAAACACCCGCTTGAGCTCCTCCAGAATGGTATTTTCTCCGATGAGGCCGCTGTCCTGGCGCAGAAAACCGATTTTTTTGCCCTCTGCACGAAAGATCGTGCCGTGGTCGGGCTCGAGGTCTCCGATGATGATATTGAGGAGCGTCGACTTGCCCGCGCCGTTTTCGCCGATCAGGCCGATGCGGTCGCCATCCTCGATGCGGAACGTGATGTCCCGGAGAACTTCTCTGGCGCCGAAACTGCGGCCGATTCCTGCAAGATCCACAATCATCCCGGCGCACACCTCTTTCTAAAACAAAATCTTCGACTATTATACCATAAATGCAACGCATTGCGGTATCATTGGCCATCGCCGTTAGGTGGAACGCCGCGGGCGGCCATTGAAATTTGTAGAATAACTGCTTCGCGGGTATTATACCGAAAATCGGCCGTGTTTGCAACTTGCTATTTTCACAATCAGTAAATATAATAAAACTAATACAATGTTTGGAGGCCGTCATGTCGAAGATTTGTCCGAACTGCCGGAGCGAATCCGGCGACGAATATCAGTTTTGCCCGAACTGCGGCTGTGCGCTGCCGGACCGGGGAAGCGACTCCCCTTCCGGGCCCGCGCCCTTCTGCTGCCCGAACTGCGGAGAAACCATGCCGGCAAGCGACCGCTTCTGCCGGAACTGCGGCACCCCGGTTCTTGACCGGACGCCCGAACCTCAGCCTTCCGCGCCCGCCTCTCCGCCCCATGCGGAAGAGGCCCCGGCGGCGAAGAAAAAGGCCGGCAGCGGAAAAGGCCTGCTGCTTTTTGTGCTGATCTCCATGGCGGTCGTGACGACCGGCATCGTGGTCCTCGGCGCGCTCACGGTCTCCAATTTTCTGAAATACAGGTCCGAACAGGCGGAAGTCTCCCAAGAGGAGCCATATTCCGGGGCCTCCGAATGGCCGGCGGAATCCGGCGATTCGGAATCCGATCCGTCGGGCATCTATCACTCCGGTACGCATTTCAGCGACTATGTGTATGCGCGGCCGGATTTTGAGGCGATTTCCGAAACCATCTCCGCCGCTACGGAGCTGATCGAGGCCGGCGGAAGCCCGGAGGAGTTTTCCGGATACGGGGCACAGATTCTGGAGCAGCTCAACAACATGCTGACGATGTACAGCCTGCTCGACGTCTACACCAGCCTCGATTACACGAACGACTACTATCAGCAGGAATACCTGATGATGGTGGAATCCAGCAACCGGCTCGAGACGGAATTCAACGACATGATCGGCGCGTCGGTCGGAACCGAATACGAGCAGGCGCTGCGGGATCTTTGGGGCGACGAATATTTTGAATCCTGTCTTCAGTACGCGAAGCTCAACTCGGATGAGATTGCGGAGCTCAGCGTCCGGGAGGCGGAACTGATCGAAGATTACGACGTGGCGGTCGAGGATACCTCCGTCGTCGTAAACGGTCAGAGCTGGACGATGGACGATCTCAGCGACTACGGCGTCACCCTGAGCGATGAGGAATATTACGAGATTTACGACGCCCTCTGCAAGGCCACCAACGAGAAGACGGGCCCCATCTTTCAGCAGCTGGTGGGCGTGCGCAACGAGATCTCGCAGGCGCTTGGCTACGACAGCTATGCGGACTACGCCTATGACCTGCACGGGCGGGATTACTCGCCGGAGGACGCGGAAGCCTTCCAGCAGGCAACAAAGACCTATATCGCGCCGCTCTATGAGGAAATCTACGAGCTCTCTTTCAACACTGACTATTATTCGCTCTATTCCGGGGAATACGGCTCCGACGACCTGCTGCCGAAGATCTACGACTGCGCGGCGGAGATCTCCCCCAAAATTTCCACGGCGATGAACTACATGCTGACCTGCGGGCTCTACGATATCGAGCCCTCCGAAACGAAGCTTTCCGGCGGATTCACCACCTATTTCACCTCTTTCGGCGCCCCGTTCCTCTTCGACAATTGGGATGGGGACTGGAGCTCCGTCTCCGGATTTACGCATGAGCTCGGGCATTATACCTCCTATTACGGCCGGGAGCCATACGGCTGGGATACGCCCGATTCGACGGATGTCGCCGAAATCGATTCCCAGACGCTGGAGCTCCTTCTCATGAACGATTACGACAGCATCTTCGGGGAAGAGATCGCCGACGCCGCGCGCATGGAGGAAATGCTGAACGTGCTGCACGCGATTCTCTCCGGCTGCATGGAGGATGAATTCCAGCAGCGGCTCTATGCGAATCCGAATATGACGCTCGACGAGATCAACGCCCTCTACTATCAGCTTGCCGAGGAATACGGCCTCACCGCCATCTACCATTATAGCCCTGAGGAGTGGGTCTTCATCACCCACACCTTCGAGTCTCCTTTCTATTACATCAGCTATGCCGCCTCGATGGTGCCCTCCGCGGAGATCTTTTTCCTTTCTCAGGAGGATGAGGACGGCGCCGTGGAGCTCTATGAGGAGATCCTCGGCCGCGAAAACGGAGAGGGATTTTTGGAGCTTCTGGCGCGAGAAAACCTCGGCGATCCGTTCGATCCGGAGACGCTCTCCACGCTGGAAAGCCAGATCCGGAGCTACTGCCAAACGCTCACCGGCTCAGCCTCCGGCTCCGGATTTTTCTCCGACGGATTTAACGGTTTCGGGAATTTCTTCGGCACCTGAAATCCGTATCTTCCTTTCCCGATTTGCCGGCAGAAAGAATCCGGCGGCATCAGAGACCCATTTACTCCCGCTCAAAGGTTTTTATCCGTACCGGGAGGGCTTCATCCTCAGCGGCTGCGCCGCAAAAGGACAGCCGCCTCCGCATGGCAGCGAGCGACACGGTTTGTCCATTCAGCCAATCTGCTAAAGGAATATGGTCTCCGCATTTCAATGAGCGGCATGTGTATCAATCCCATAAGAAAACGCCCCTGTCCGGTGAATTTCCGGGCAGGAGCGTTTTTTTGTTTTTTATTAAAAAGTTCCGGTCTCCTCCGGCGGATCCACCGTTTTCCCTGCCGGGGCGACGGGTGGCTCAACCGGGATCTCTTCCTCGGCGGCCGGTTCCTCCACCGGGATCGCCGTGAAGCAGTTGCGGATGGCGCCGGTCGGGCAGACCTCCATGCACTTGCCGCAGCTCACGCATTTGGAATAATCGATATGGGAAAGGAAATCTGCGACGGTGATGGCGCCCTCTGGGCAGATACGCTCGCATTTTTTGCAGGCGATGCAGCCGACCTCGCAGTTTTTGCGCGTCACCGGGCCTTTATCTTTGCTGGAGCAGGCGACATAATAATTCTTGGAGCACGGGATCAGCTCGATAATGTGTTTCGGGCAGGTCTTGACGCACTGGCCGCAGCCTGAGCACTTGGATTTATCGACCACCGCGGTGCCGTCGACGACATGAATGGCATCGTACTCGCAGGCGAGCACGCAGTCCCCGAAGCCGAGGCAGCTGTATTTGCAGGCGTACTCGCCGCCGAAAAAGCCGGAAGCGGCCTCGCAGCTCGGGACGCCCTGATAATCCATACCCAGCGGCGTATGCTCACAGTTTTTGCCGCAGTGAACTACGGCGTATTTCGGGACGAATTCCTCCTCCTCGACGCCCATGACGGCGGCGAGCCTTGCGGCCGTCTCCGCTCCGCCCGGATTGCAGAGATTGCAGGGCGCGCCCTCCAGAATCTTCTGCGCGTAGTCGTCACAGCCGGCATAGCCGCAGCCGCCGCAGTTCGCGCCGGGCAGGCACTCGCGCACCTTGTCGAAGCGCTCGTCCTTTTTAACGCTCATATACTTGGCCGCGATGGAGAGCATGACGCCGCCGACGAGGCCGGTCCCTCCGACAACCAAAACAGGGAGTAAATAATCATTCAACATCTTCTCTATCCTCCCCTCAACCGAAAATGCCTTCGATCAGGCCGGAGAATCCCATAAAGCCCATCGAAATCAGCGAGGCGGCGATCAGAGCGGACGGGATGCCCTTGAGGGCTTCCGGAATACCCTCGGCGTTGTCGATCCTGGAACGGACGCCGTTAAACAGGATCATGGCCAGCAGGAAGCCAAGGCCGGTGCCGAAGGCGTTGACCAGAGACTGAAAATAGCCGTAGGTCTCGTCGATATTGGTAATCGTGATGCCGAGCACCGCGCAGTTCGTCGTGATCAGCGGAAGGTAGACGCCGAGCTGCTTATGCAGGGACGGCGTATATTTTTTCATGATGATCTCCACGAGCTGCACGAGCGCCGCAATAATCAGGATAAATGAGAGCGTCTCCAGATAGGCCATGCCGCGCGGCTGAAGCAGATAGGTATAAAACGGCCACGTGGCGGCGGTCGCCATCACGAGCACGAAGGTGACGGCGATGCCCATGCCTACCGCGGAATCCATTTTTTTGGAGACTCCGAGGAACGGGCAGATGCCCATGAACTGGGCAAGGACGACGTTGTTGACCAGAATGCAGCCGAGAATCAGCGCAAGATACTCTTTTGCCATCACTTATCGCCCCCTTCCGAAGCCTTTGCGCACTGGGCGGAAAACGGGCAGGCCATGCAGCCGGAGGCCTCTTTATGGCTGACCTTACCTCTTGTAATCAAGGCCACCGCCGCGACCAGCAAACCAAAGACGAAGAAGCCGCCCGGAGCAAGCCGGAATACGGCGATCGGATCCATCGATGCCGGAAGCACCTGATAGCCGAGCCAGGTCCCCGCACCGAGGATTTCACGCACCGAGCTCATCAGGATCAGCGCAATCGTGAAGCCAATCCCCATGCCGGCGCCGTCCAGCGCGGAGGCCCAGACATTATTTTTGCTGGCGAACATCTCGGCGCGGCCGAGGATGATGCAGTTGACGACGATCAGCGGCAGAAACACGCCGAGCGCACTGTCGAGCTCCGGCGCAAACGCCTTGACCAAGAACTGAACGATCGTGACAAAGCCCGCGATTACCACGATGAAGCAAGGAATACGGACGGTATTCGGAATCACCTTTCTCAGCATGGAGATCACGATATTGGAGCAGATGAGAACCAGCGTCGCCGCGATGCCCATACCGATGCCGTTGGAGACCATGGTCGTGACGGCGATGGTCGGGCAGGTGCCGAGCACAAGAACGAGAACCGGATTCTCCCGGATAAACCCGTTCGTAAATGTTTTCCAGTTATTCATCAGCCCTCACCTCCGATCGTGTTTCCGAAAAAGTCGAGCGCCGCCTGCACACCGTTTTTCACCGCGGTCGAGGTGATGGTCGCTCCGCTGATGAGGTCCGGCTCGGAGACCTTCATCCCGATATACTGCTGCAGGTATTCCGGCACCGTGGCCCTGGAGCCGAGGCCCTGCGTCTCCGAATGTTCGAGAACGGTCACGCCCGTAACGGCTCCGTCCATTCCGACGCCGACCATCATTTTGACGGTTCCGCCGTAGCCCTTGGTGCCGACCGTGACGACCGCGCCGGCAAGCTCATGGCTTTCATTATAAACAAGACTATAATCAAGGACTTTGCTTCCTTCTTCAATCTTGGAAGAATCGCCCGCTTCAAACGTGACCTCCGAAGCGCCCGCCACCTCCGCCGGAAAGACCTCTTTCATGGCTTCGGCCGCCGCTCCGGCATTCGCCGCCTCGATATACGGGAGCGTAAACTGATAGGTGACGGCCAGCGCCGCGACGGTGACGATGCAGATGATGCTCAAAACGACGATGGGCTTAATGAATTCCTTTTTGCTCATTTGGCGTCCCCTCCCTTCGCGGGAACCAGCGCGCCGAACGGTCTTGTCATGGTCGCGCGGTCAATCAGCGGCGTCACAATGTTCATCAGGAGGATGGCAAACGAGACACCCTCCGGGTAGTTTCCGTAGATGCGGATCAGCATCGTGATGACGCCGCAGCCGATGGCAAAAATGAATTTGCCCTTGTTGGTGGCCGGCGAGGTGACATAGTCGGTCGCCATGAAGATTGCGCCGAGCATCAGGCCGCCCGCGAAAATATGGTAGATCGGATTTTCGCCGCAGAGCCATGCGACCGCCGCGGCTGTGCCGATATAAGTAAGCGGAATGATCGGAGAGATGACCTTCATCGCCATCAGCAGGATGCCGCCGGCGATCAGAACGAGCGCACAAGTCTCGCCGAGGGAGCCTCCGGTTCTGCCGAGAAGCAGGTCATAGAAGTTCACCGTGTCGCTCCGGAGCGGCGTCGCGGAAGAGACCGCGTCGCTGGTCGCGGAGGAGACCGCGCTGAGATACCCAGCGGCTTTGGTGCCCTCGATGACCGACCAGTCGGTCATCCGCGTCGCAAAGGAGATCAGCAGAAACACCCTGCCTCCAATCGCCGGGTTGATGAAGTTTTGGCCGATGCCGCCGAAAAATTCCTTAATCACAATAATGGCAAAGAAGCAGCCCGCCACGGCCTCCCAGATCGGGATGGAGACCGGCAGGTTATAGGCAAGCAGCACGCCGGTGACGACGGCGGAGAGGTCGTCGGTGGAATCGGGGCGCTTGATGAGCCAGCACCAGAGCATCTCGAAAAGCGGACTGCAGATGGCGCAGATCAAAATCAGATACAGCGCCCGCATCCCGAAGAAATAGACGGAGAAGGCGCCCGCCGGGAGCAGCGCGATCAGGACCTTCATCATGATCTTTCTTGTGGTCTCGCCGCTTCTGGCATGCGGGGAACAGGTGACAACCAGATTCTCCATGTTATTTCCCTCCCCCGTTCTTTAAAATTTGTTTGCCGAGCTTATTTTGCTGGACGAGCGGCCTCGACGCCGGGCAGACATAGGAGCAGCAGCCGCATTCCATGCAGAGATTGACCTTAAGTGTCCGGAGCCGCTCCACGTCTCTGTTCCGCACCGCTTTATCGATGGCGGCGGGCATCAGATCAAACGGGCAAACCCAGAGGCATCTGCCGCAGCGGATGCAGGGGCTGGGCTCCGGCGCTTCGCATTCCTTTGCGGTCAGAACCAGCACGGCGTTGTTGTTTTTGAGCAGCGGCTGGCTATCGTTCGGCACGGCGATGCCCATCATCGGGCCGCCCTGCAAAATCTTGGCCGCCTTTTCCTTATAGCCGCCGCAGAAAGCGATCAGATCGGAATAGAGCGTGCCGATCGGGGCGCGGACGTTCTTCGGCTCGGCCACGGCGCCGCCGTCGACGGTGACGCGCTTGCTGACGAGCGGCATGCCGGTCTCGAAATAGGTCTCCAGCGTAATGACGGAAGTGACGTTCATCACGATGACGCCGACATCCGCTGGAAGCTGGCCCTCGGCAACCACCTTTCCGGTGGCCTCGTAAATCAGGACTTTCTCGCCGCCCTTCGGGTATTTGGACGGCAGGATGCACAGGGAAATCTGACTGTCGCAGTAAGGTTTGAGCGCCGCGACGGCCTCGGGTTTGTTATCTTCAATCCCGATGATGACTTTTTTGAAATCCAGCTCTTTGGCGACGCGGCGGATGCCGGCGATCAGCAGATCCGTATCCTCCAGCATGGCGCGGAGGTCCGAGGTGATGTAAGGCTCGCACTCCGCGGCGTTGACGATCAGGGTATCGACCTCGTCCGGATTTTTCGGGTTCAGCTTGATAAACGTCGGAAACGCGGCCCCGCCGAGGCCGACCAGCCCCGAATTGCGGACTTCGCGCAGAAACGCCTCTTTGCCCTCGTATTCCGGAATCCTGACCTCCTCGGAAACAGTCTGTTCCCCGTCGGTATCGATGACGACGGCCTGACAAACGGCGCCGGAAGCCGTGACGAAATCGTCGATGGAAGCGACCGTACCGGATACGCCGGAATGGACCGGCACGCTGAAGAACGCCTCCGAATCTCCGATTTTCTGCCCGACTTTTACGGCATCGCCCTTCTTGACGAGCGGCGTGCAGGATGCCCCGATGCTTTGAGCCATCGGAATGATCACCCTGGCCGGAACAGGCATCTCCTCCGTCGCGCAGGCGGACGTATGCTTGTTATGCGGCACTTTGACACCACTCAGGTGTTTTCCGAATCCCTGCAAGGAAATTCCTCCTCTATATATAAAATTCTTTTAGGAGACAAAATGAATCTTCCGAAGCAGCGGCAGCAACGCCCTCAGCAGAACGCTTGTGAGCACGCCCATGGCCGCCCCGGAGAGTATGAGCACCGGCAGATACCAAAAGGTTAACGCGGAGCCGGTGATGAGCACGGAGGCACAGAGCTGGCCGACATTATGGGCCACTGCTCCGGCCGTGCTGATTAACATATAGGAAGCGTCTTTTTTCCGCAGCACCGCCAGCATCACAAGGATGGACAGCACGCCGCCGCAGAAAGACAGCAGTGCCGCGACGGGGGCCCTCGTAAGAAGGACAAAGAGGGATTTCCCCACCGCGACGGCAAACGCCTCTTTTTTCCCAAGAAAAAAGAGCGCATACATGGTGACGATATTGGAAAGGCCGAGCCTGACGCCCGGCGGCAGCATGGCGGTCACGGGAAGCAGGCCCTCCAAAAAGGAGAGCGCGGCGGCGAGCGCGAGCAGCATGCCGGTAAAGGCGGCTCTCCTCGCCGGATTCTCTTTCATGCCGATCACCGCCCAGACTTGTTATATGTTCCGCGGAAAACAGGATTTTGAAACCGGTCGGAAAGCTCCGCGGCGGCTTTTCGGTTTTTCTGCGCCCGGTGATGAAAAACCGGTTGGCCGGGCGCAGATTTCCCCTCTCCGGCTTTCGGCCCGGAAACGGGATTTTATTTCTCCCCGCCAAAGAGTCTGCGGCTCTCGGCATAAAGATATTCGGCAGAATCGAAGCTACGGGCGAAATTCATATCCACAAACCAGGTGATATACCGCCCGCGTGCGCCGACGCCGTGAACCATCCGGAACAAAAGCGCCTTGAGATCCTCATCCGACGTGGACGGATCCGGGATGCAGATGGAGAGCTGGGCAAGCCGGTCGCCGTATTTTTCCATGAGGGCGAGCTTGTCGTTGCAGGCGTCCTGCCCTTCCCAGCAGTCGAAACCGGCGTCGATCATCATTTCGATCATATTGGAGACGGCCCCGCAGGAATGGAAATTGATGAACATCCCCAGCTCGTGCGCGGCGGCGGCCACTTTTTTATAATGAGGATAAAGCACCGCCCGGCAGAGTTCCGGCGACAGGAAGGAGCTTCTTTGCGTGCCGAGGTCGTCATGGAAGGTGATGATGTCGGCGTGATAGACTTCTCTCGCAATCTTCATGAGGGCGATGTGAAACTCGTCGAAGCGGTCGTAGAGTTCCTCGACGATTTCCGGCTCCTCAAGGTAGGCGCAGAGCGCGTTCTCATAGCCGGAGAGATCCGCAAGGCGCTCCAGATAGCCGTTGACGATCACAAAGCAGGTCGCGCGCTCCGGAGCGAGAAGGCTTTTATAGTTGTCGTCGTAATCCTTCTGCCAGTCGATGGCCGAAAGATCCGGGAAGACGAGCTCTTCTTTCCAGTTTTCCACTTCGGAGAGACGGCGGGTGCCCGGCGTGACCATTGCGGCACGGTTGGCCGGATCATACTGCCACTCGATGCCGAACCAGTCTGTGCCGCCGTTGTTGCGGGCATAGGCATCCGGCATGACCGCAGGCTGGATGAAGTTGAAATCCGTGGACATGTTCGGCAGCCATTCGGGCTTTTCTCCGCGGAAAACCCGGAAGGTATTCTCCTTCGGCGTGATCGGTGTGGAAAAGCGCCTTGTCGGGAAGGAGGGGATGTTGTACGCGCCGGGGACGGCCGGATAGAAGCCGGCGTCCGCTAGTTCCTTTTCTCGGTCAAACGGGATTGCCATGCTGTTTTCTCTCCTTCATTCTGAAATATTGGCATCAAGGACTTCCAAAAATTCTTTTCTTCTTGAGATCTCCTGTTCCGCCTGTGCGAGCGCATTTCGGCAGGAGGCCGTCTCTTTGGAGCGCTGTGCCAGTACAAGGCTCTCAAAACGGCTCTCCGAGCTGGTAACGCTCTCGAGAAACGCGGCGGCGGATTCGCGGAGCTTCCGGACCGCCTCGTCGACGAGCAGCGTCATCTGCTCCTGCGCGTCCTTTTTAAGCTCTTCGAGGTGCCGTTCCGTGCGGATCTGCTTTGGGTATTTTGTCCCGATCGCCGCGACATACGGCGACGGGTCGATCTCCGCCTTCGGGATGATGATGCGGCTTCCTGCGATCTGCGCCCATCTCGCGATCTGCTCCCGGTCGGCGGAGAACTCCGCTCCGGCAAAAGCGCCGGCCGCCGCATTCATCAGTGCATTGCAAAGGCGGGCTTTCTCTTCAAAAATCAGGAAGACGCTGTCGTGCAGGTACTGTGCCGCGGCGGCGGCCTGCCGGAGGCTCTCCGCGGCGTCGGCGGAATCCATGTAGCTGTACCGCCGCTCGCTGCTCTCAAACTCAACGTGTTTTTTTCCCCACGTCCACGGTTTAAAGAAGACCATGTCGTCGACCAGTGTCTCCTCGGTCCGGACCTCCACCGCCTGTTTGACGGCGGCGGCCGGAGCCTGTTTTTCGCGGATGCGGAGCTTCTCTGAGGCGAGCCGCATGCGGCCATCCAGCCGTAACCGATACTCCGCATAAGCGGCTCCAACGGCGTCGCGGAAGCGGTTGATCTCCTCCGCGCTCTGAAAGATTTTGGCCTGAGCATCCTCTTTTTGTAGCTGAAAACTCTCCGCGGTCTCCCGTTTCACAAAGGCACGGAGGCGCCGGAGTTCGCACTCCAGATCGGCCTTGCCGATGGAAGCCATCGCCGCCGCTTTCTGCCGCAGCAGTTCTTCCCGCTCGGCAAGCATATCGCTGAAAACGGCGCGCACCTCATCCATATTGCCGATGCGGTGCAAATCGGCGGCCGAAAGCGGGCCGAACGACTCGAGGTGCCGCCGGACGATGGCCTGCTGCTCCGTATCCTTTTCCGCCGGGATCCGTGAGAGATCCTCGGCCATTGCGGAGAGGAAGACCGGTTCGCGGCATTGCTGTACGACATCCACGATGCTGGAAGAGGCCCCGGATTTCCGGAGCGCGAGTACCGCTCCCCCGACGCTTTTTTCCGCGTGGCGGCGAAGCTGCGCCTTGGCGGCATCAACCGTCTCTTCGAGGCTGTCGAAATCGGAGATGAGATCCATGACCGCGCTGTCGAACTGGCTCGCGATCAGCACAAGCCTGCGGATTCCCTTCTGCGGCAGCGTCTCCGTCAGCAGGTCGATGTCGTTTTGGTCAAGGAAATAGCTCGCCCGCGAAAGGAAAAACGCCGCGTCGCAGGTCTCGATGAATTCGTGGGTCCGCTCCGTGCGGGAAGGAATCGGGTCGTTGAGGCCGGGCGTGTCGACAACGGAGATGCCCTTGAGCGCCTCCAGATGAAACCGGATGGTCGCAGCCTTGACGAGCGGCGTATAGGCGCCGTTTTGCCCAACAAACTCGTTGAGCCGGCCGGTCATTTCTTCTATACTTTTAAATATCTCAAGCTTTGTACCGCCGAAAAGCAGCTCCGAAACCGGGAGCCCGGAACTTTCCGCCGCGCGGACCGTCTCCCGGGCCGCCTTTGCGCGGTCGCTTTCCTCTTTGGAGGAGGCGAGGCGTCTGAGCCAGACCCAATCTTCCGGCGAGTAAAACTCGATCTCAATTTCGTTTCTCTCCGCATACTCGATGCGGGTCAGGGCCGCGGTTTTTGGCACGGAGTCCTTCGGGAGGATCTCCCGGCCCTCAAACAGCAGCGTATTCAAAAAGGAGGTCTTACCGGCCTTGACCCGGCCGATGACCGCCAGATTGTATTTTCGGCTGGCGCGGAAAAAGTCGGCGGCCTTCCTGCGGAAATTTTCGCCAAGCATCCGAAGCGCCGTCAGATCGGCGCAGTCCGAATAAGGAGACAGCTCCCGGTACACTTCGTCCTGATAGGCCGAAAAACTTTCGAGTTGCCGGAGGATTGTCTCCGTATGAAGATCAGGCACGGCTTATCTCCTCCTTCCCCGCGAAACTTCCATCAGAACAGGTCGCTGAAATCCGAAAAAAGCGGCTCTGGTTTTGCAGGATTTCCCGATTCTTCCGTCAAAGCAGCGAGGCGCTCCGTCTCCTTCATCAGCCGTGAAAGGGCGTCGGAGTCGGCCTTCAGTTCATGAAGAGTCCGCTCCTGCTCGGTATCCCGGTCGGACTTTTTCCGCCGGATATCCGAAAGCGCCTGTTCCCTTGCGCGGTAATCTTTTATGACGGCGTCGGAGATGGCGTTTTCCACCCGGCTCGTCTCGGCCGAAAGCCCGATACTCACGCAGTCGGAGACATACTGAAGAATTTCCGGTAGCGTCTTGTCGAGCAAAACCTTCTGAACAAAGCGTTCCCGGGCGCCCCGAGTGGCCTGAATCGGAACGGCGGGCATCCATTCAAAGATATCCCGCGTACCGAGAAAGCGGTCGAGCACGGCCTTTGCGGCCGGATCCACCGTCTGTGCGGCGGTGGGCTCCCGGCGCCTCGGCGGGCGGAAAAAGCTCTGTTTTTCAGGTTTTTTCCCATCCCCAAAGAAATCCCGCGGATTAATCTCCGCGCCTCTTTGCTCTTCGAGAACTTCCGATTTGCCTATGGAATATTCGGCCAGAAACCGCTCGGTCAGCTCTGAGGCCGCTCTGCCTGCGGCGTCGTCCGCATCGTCCAGATCGGCGGAAAGGATCGCCGCAACCGCGCCGAGATGGCGCAGCATGGCGGCGGAATACTCACTCTCGGCGCCTGCCGCGAGAACGCCGGAAAGAATGCGGTCGGTGGCGGCCCAGGCGTATTTTCCGGCGAGGATCTCCGAAACCATCGAGGATTTGATCTCCCGGAGGCTCTCAAAAGCCTTTTGCCGGATCGCCTCCACGATGCCCGGAAGCTCGGAACGGAAGCGCTCCGTCTCCTTTGCGATCTCGCCGCGGCGAAGTTCCATGCCCGCCTGAAGCTGCCGGATGCGGCCCTCCAGTTCGGAGACGGTCAGCCGCTCGCCGGTGATGCGCTGGCGGAGATAGGCCTCCGCCGGCCGGCAGCAGCGCAGAAAGCGCTCTTTATAGATACCGTCCCGGATCCGGTCGGCGCGAAGCTGTAACTCCAGAAGCAGAGCCCGGAGGCCGGAGACATCTTTTTCAAACTTGGAACGGACGCAGCAGACTTCGGCGTTTTCCACACCGAGCAGGTCCCGGACGGCATTCGCGAGGTATTCCTTTGCGCGGGCGGCGGTCTCCTCCGGCACCTTGTCGCACTTTGTGAGCACGATGTAGACCGGAAGCTCCCGCAGACGCAGCTCGGAGAGAAAATCGGAGACGCTCTTTTTGATCACAGGCTCGTCCGCACTGAAGGTCAATATGTAGGCAAGGCTCCTCGGCAGGTAGCCGCGGAGGGCCTTTTCGTGTTGTGCGATGCCGGAATCCAGCCCCGGCATATCGACCATCATGATGCCGGAAAGCTCCCGCAGAAAGGGATTGTTCAGCTCGAGACGGATCATGTTTACGCCGGTGAAGTTGAGCGTGCGGCCCCGCAGTTCGTGGATCCCGAGAATCTGCCGCTCTTCACCGCGAAAGACGGTCAGAAAATTTTCGCCGTAAACGAGTTCCGTCGGCACCGTGGTGTTTGCAGTGATGCCGGTCGGCAGAATGCTTGTATCCATCAGCGCGTTAATAACGGAGCTTTTTCCGGTGTTGAAAGCGCCGATAAACGGAACGACCACGCGGAAGTGTTCGTACTCCGCGGCGGCATTTTTCAGTTCTTCCGGTGAAAAGCCGTATTTTTCCATGATCTCCGCGGCGGAAATGAAAGATCCGCTCAAGCTTTTATGCATTTCGGACATCACGGCGCCTCCTTCTGCACAGAAAGAATCTGATTTTTCATTATACAACAAAGCACATAAAATAGCCATAGGGGAAAATAGAAAATGGAAACGGAATTTTGTTCCGTTTCCATATATGCCGGCAGAATCGGCCCTTTTTTGCCTGAACAACAGGGTTTATTTTTGATAAAGAAATGCTCGGGCCCCGGTTTTCACTGACGTCGACGCTTTCGATCACCCGACCGTGATGTGGGAACCGAGCATCACGCCGTCCACCGAGGCGGTTTCCGGCGTGGAAAGACAGCTGTTGACGTCGAGGTAACAATGCATGTCCGTGTGGCTGCACCTGCGCAAAAAGACAATCCGGTGGCCGGTGCCGATCACGCTGTAGCTCTCCACAATCTTTTCGAGGGATTCCTTATCGACCGGAAGCGGCTTATTGAACCCGGTGAGATCGAGAATCACGCAGAAATCGTTGCTGGTGCCGCCGTACAGGTGATTCATCAGTTCCCGCTGGGATTCGTTTTTCGTCAGCCTGCTCCACTGAAAGTACTCGACAATGCGCGGCCGGATGCCGGTTGTCATCTCGATGATCTTTTCGAGCGCAGCGCGGGTTCCTTTCGCGCCCTGATAGATATCATTGTCCCGGATCAAGCGGCGAAGCTGATCGTTCGTATAGACGCCGCCCGGGTTGTCGATGCCGAGCCAGTCCGCAAGATAGGCGACGTTCTCATCGGGCGTCGTCTCGTAATCCAAGAGGTGCGGGATGTCGTCCACCCGGCGCTCGACGTCGAGATACATCGACTGGAATACCGCGATAAATTTGTCGAAAAAGGCGTTATCCTGATAAATTTCCGGAAAATACTCGGTAAAGCTGGATTTCGGGAACTCGAGGCGCAGACCCCGGAGCAGGAAGCTGCCCTCCCCCATCGGGAAGACGGCGGCCATCACCCAGACATAGCGGCCGGAGAGATCGTGAAGCAGAATGTCCTTCTCGTTGACGGCGCGCACCGAGGAGAGCGCCCGGAGCGTCTCCGCCTTTTCCTCATAAGGAACGCGGGGATCCGCAAAATACTTCTCCAGAGAGACTTCCTTGTCGTTGATAAAAACGGAGCCGTAATCCGTCGCGCCGACGAGAATCTCGACCTTTGCATTCTCAAAATCCGCGTCGACCACCAGGCGGTTGTAGCTCGATTCCGCATCCATCGTATCGAACATCGGCGTGATATAATAGCCGTTTCTGAGCGAATCCGAGAGCGCAACGCAGAGATCTTCGCCGCAGGTCATGCCGCGCATGGTGCCGCGCGCGAGGGAACGCTTATAAAAATTGACGTATTTTAACGGCTGCTTCATGGAATCACGCTCCTTTCTCAGACATATTCGATGCCGATCTCATGCGGATAAGTCAGGCTGTCCGGGTAGACCTCGATGTCGCCGTTGTCGGTCTTTCTGGCTCCGGCGCCGATATACTCGATCGAGAGCTGAGAGACGCTCTTGACGCAGCCGAGCATCTCCAGCGCCGAAAACAGGCGTCCGTAATCCACCCTGCGGCCGTACTCGCCGGTGGAGACGGTATCGACCATCTTGCGGATCGTCGACTCCACCTCGGCTTTTGCCGCGGCGGTCTTGTCGGAGAGCACCAGCCGGCAGTAGACGTCGATGGCGTTGTAGCGCGCCGGGATGACGACGATGTCGGTGGTCAGCAGGCGGAATTTTTCGAGATGCTCCGAGATGATGCGGCGGTAGGTCTCACTCAGCACCGGGCAGGGTTCACCGCTCTTCGGCTTGACCGCCACATAGACGGTGTTCGGCCGGAAGGGCTCGTTTGTGTATCGGCAGTATTCCTTCATCGGGATCACGGCGACGCTGTCGATCATCAGGCCGGGTGTCGAGAGAATGATCTGCCGATAATCCTTCTCGTTGACCGCGCGGGTGACGGCGTTTAGCTTCTGTTCGATCAGCTCATCCAGATCCCTGCCTGTGACGCGGCTCACTCCACCCTCCGCGGGGCATGGATTGGTGATGCCGTAGCCAAGATCCGGCCCGGCATAGGCATCCACGCGGTCCGCAAGGACATTGCCGTCCTGAAGGCGGGAGGTGCGCACGGTGACGGCCGTGACCGTCAGATTCGGCTCCGGCTGCATGCCGTGGATGCTGTCGCCGAAGGTCACGGTCCGGTTTTTGCCGTCATAGGAAAAGACTTCGTCGTCATAGCCGGCCTCGTAAAGATCCGTACAGCGGTTCCAAAGGCGGCAGTATGTCCGGCCGTTTTCTTCCCATGAGAGGGCAAGCCGGATATCGCAGACGTTTTTCGCGTCGAAGGAAAGGCTCTGATTCGCGCAGCCATCCGTTTTGCCGAGATCCATTTCGTAGGCGACTTCGCTGTTATGGATGGTGATGAGGATTTTTGTCCCCTTCTCCGGGATATACCGCTTTGCGAAACGGATCTTCTTCTGCCAGGGGAAGTCCCCCGGCTCGACCGTACAGCGGCGCCCGACCTCTCCCGGCTTACAGTATTCCTCATAGGCGCGGTCCTTCCGGACCCAGACGCCGAGCACGTCCTTCTCGCCGATGTTGTAATCAATAGCCACTTCCTCTTCCCCGCGGCTCTCCACCTCGAGCGCCTCGGCAAAGGTATCGGTCTGGACGGCCTCGGCGCAATTGACGAGCACTCGCCCGACTGTCGGAAGCACGTCGTATTCGTTTCTTTTGAGCGTGCAGCGCAGATAATGGCCGCGGTTCATATCCTTGCGGCCATAGATCCCGGTGGGGCCCGGAAGATTCAGAAAGATATATCCGCTGCGGAGAAATCCGCAGGTTTCGTCGCTGACAAGCTCCGCAGCTTTCCACCCGCGGCCGTCATAAAATTCCCATGCCGTTTCGGAGAGGGAGAATCCGTCGCCGAACGGATTGCGCCAACCGGACTCCGCCTCCACAAAAATCCGCACCGCGCCGGAGAAGCGGCAGGTGAAGCCGAGGTAGAGGGCGGTATCCGTGGTGCCGAGCGCAAAGACCGGCGCGAATTCCCCGTCCGTTCCGGCAAAGGCGGAGAGATCCGTCTTTTTGCCGGAGACCTCGTTATAGATGCCAATCCGTCTGCCGGCCGTGCCGCGGTAAGTCTCCTGCGTCTCGAAGATCACGTCCCCGGCGGCGAGCTTCGTGCCCCGCGGCATCAGGATCTCCGTCCCCGGTTCGGCGTCAATGGCGATACGGCAGCGCGAGGCGGACTGCTCCGGGTAGATACCGAGCAGCTTATAGTATTTGAGCCGATGAATCTCTCCGGTTGCGCCGAGATAGTAGTTCAGCGAATCGTAGAGCCAGGCGAACGTCTGAAGCGTCGTGATGCCCGGATCGCTGAGGTTATAATCCGTCCACTCGTCGGTGAGGGCCGGAATCATGCCTCTCGCGCGCTCAAACAGCTTTTTGTAATCGAGATCGTCCAGCTTCGGGACCTGCAGCACGGCTTGCACCGCCTTTCAAAACGCTTTTATCTTACCCGGGAATGTTGACGTAGATGATATGTTTTCCGCCGATCGCCATGACGAACGGATTGGTGATCTGACGGTAGACGTCGTCGTCGACGGAGTATTCCCGCGAGCCGACTTTTGCCGACATGGCGATATGCTCGACGGAAATGCCGGGACGCTCCATCTTGAGGAAGGCGAGCAGCTGGCGCGTGGTCGGCAGAACGCCGATCTTCCAGCCCTTGCCGTCGAAGCCGCCCTTCAGCGGATCGAGGAAACGGCCGATGTCCTCTTCGGTGCGGCGCTGGAGCTCATAGACGTTGTCCATATCGCCGGCATTGAGCCAGACGCGGACCGAACACGGGATGAAATGCGGCTGGCAAAGCACCAGTGTCTTGCCGAGAGGCACCATATTGCTCGCGGCGGTCAGCTTCTCGTGTACCGTATCCTTGATGGCGGAAAAAATCCGGCTGCCCTTTTCAAATTCGTTGATCAGCAGAGCCACCGTGATGACATCCTCCGCCGGCTCGCCCATCCGGTCGACGCCGGAGACGCATTTAATCTGGCTGACGCCGCTCGAGACCTGCGAAATCAGGTCGAAATAGTCCCGCTCGGAGACGGCGCGGTTCCTCGTGCGGAGGATGTTGGAGATCGCCTTTGCGGAGGTCTCCTCGTTGTAGCCGTCGTAACCGCCGTAGGCCGGAATCGGGTTGGTGACGGAGGCGATATTCGTCAGCGCGGAGGCCGGCGACGTGATCGTATCCTCCGGCACGTTGGCGGCGGAACCTTGGTAGCTCTGAAAGCGCACCTTGACGGCCGCATAGCGCTGCATCAGCGGATAGGAGGCAAAGCACCCCTTCTCGAAGGTCACAGTGCCGTTTGCCGGGTCAAGGTTGTAGCACCGGCCCTGCTGGGTAAAATGCGTCCGCTTTTCCCAGAGCACCCAGTTTTCGTCGTTTACCGGGTCGTTGTTCTCCTCGTTGACGTAGACCTTGGCGCTGATCAGATTTTTCTGGGAGAGGTTGAGAATGACCTCCCCGCTCGTGTTGTCGACAAAGTAAATCTCTTCGAGCGTATGGACGTTCTCGACCTTCGCAAGGTTGCGGAAAATCCCCCTTATGGTCGGAAGCGACTCCGGATCCGGGTTCTTTTCCCTGCTGACGATGCGCAGCCACCAGCCGTCGAAATCAAAGAACCTCTTCTTTGCCGCATCCGACGGAACAAGGATCAGCATGGCGCCGGAATAGAGCATGCCGCAGGTGTGGTCGACGGTCTGCGCCGGAACAAAGCCCTCCGGCGACAGATATTCCACGGCGTAGTCGAGCGGAACGTCCTGATTGTTCTCCATCTCGAAATACAGGCTCAGCGGGCTGCCCTCGATCGAACCGTCGAAGCCGAAATACATGGCGCGCCCGGCGGTTTCGTTATTATAGAAAAGAGGCGACGGGATGCCGCGGCGGAGATTCGCGGTGATGTCGGCATGGACGAAGTTGTTCTCCGTGTAGACGGTATCCGGGAGCAGCGGATGCTCCAGATAGGAATAGGCAAAATGCACGCCGCTGATGACGGGGACATGCAGGTTGCTCGGGATGTTGTAAAGGCCTTCCGCTTTCATCAGGCGGAAGCGCAGCCTGCACTGGCCGGCCTCGTAATTCTTGATGTCGTCCGGGCAGATAAAATGCAGCTCAAGATCCCCCTGCTGGCCGCCGTTGAAAATCAGCGTGGAATTTTCGTCGCGGAGCAGGCGCTTCCACGCATTTCCGTCGGAAAGATATTCGATGAGCACATAGTCCGGCCAGACCTCCGGAATTTTGGCCTTCGGGATCTCGCGCTCTTTTTTCATGACGATCTTATAGTCGGTTTTTTCTTCGATCTCCGGAACTCTACGCTCCAGAAGATCGAAACCGAGTCGGAATTTCATCGAGACGTCGGCGCCTTTTCTGGCCAGCACCCGCGGGCACTCGAATTCGCAGGCGGCAAAGAGCTCCGGCGGGCTGCCGAAAGGATGAAACTGCTCGATATTTTGGGCGATGCCGCTGCTGAGCACTTCCTCCGGCGCAAACCCCTCCTGCCCGAACTGCAACGCCGCGCCGCAGATCTGCACGCCGGAGAGAACTTTGGAATCCGCGACGACCGCATAGCATTCCATCCCGCCGAGGGAGATTTTCTGCGGCTGGAAGCTCTCCATCCGCAGATAGACGATGCCCTTCTCATAGCGAACCCCGTCGAACGGCCGTTTCCGCGGATGATCCGGGTCGGCGTCGTCCGGCTCCAAGAAGGAAAAGGCGACGTCTCCTCCGGCCATCAGCTCGCGGAAGGCTTCGGCATTCTGTTCGTCGGCCGGTGTGAGGCGCAGGCCGATTTCAAAATGATCCAGAAGATCAAAGGCGTTGGAAAAGAGAAAACACAGCCGATGACCGGCACAGTTTTCGCCGTCAAGGCCGAAAGCCGTAAAGACGGCCTCTTCCGGTACGGCGCCGTCCGCTTCGCCGAAGACGCGGAGAATGGTGTCGGTTTCCTTTTCGACCGAATACAAAGCCTTGAGCTCGGCGGAGGTCGTGGTGATCGCATGGGTGGTCTCGTAGACCATCTCCTGATCGCCGCCGGCCGGCCGCGCGGTCAGGCGGGTACCTTTCGGCACAAAGACCGGCTCGTCAAAGCCCCCGACCGGATCGAACCGCACATAGCTCTTTGCGGATTCCACCGGTTCCTCCTTCAGACGGTCGAAGAGGTTGAGGTACTGGATCTTATGTTTATGAAAGATCTCCCCGTAGCGCTTGATGCTCTCGCCGCGCATGTCGTCGATGAGCATGGCGAGCACGGAGCCGGGATCTGGGCTGATTTCCGTGAAGTGCCACTCCGGCACATAGGAGCCGGAAAGAGCCTTCAGCTCCCCGTGGTTCCCATAATTGTCATACAAAGCCTTTCCCTCCTCCGTGCCTTACTCGATGCCTACGCCTTCGTAGAGATAGTATGGGAATACCAGGTTGTTGGGGTTGTTGGTCGAGCGGACCGTGTAGCTGATATGGAAGATCACTTTTCCTTCGATAATGCCGGAGGAATCGATGTCGAGCACGATGTCGGTGATGCGCGGTTCCCACTTGGTCAGCGCGTCGATCACCTCGTTCCGGACCAGATGAAAGAATGCGTCGTCGGGCAGCTCATAGATATATTTATGGACGGAGGAACCGAATTCCGGCTCCATCGCACGCTCGCCCTTGCGCGTCATCAGGATGAGGTAGATGGACTGTCTGATGTCCTCCTCTTCTTTGCTCATCCGGAAGCGGCCGGTCGCTTTATCCACGCTTGGCGGAAAAGCAAAGCCTTTGCCGAGAAAATCCCGCGTATCTGCCATCTTGTTTCACCCGCTTTCCCAACGTATCCCGTTCCCGGGTTTATCCGAGCTTGATTAAGCTGCCGCTCACCTGAACCATGGCGCCAGATTTCACTTCCACCATGCTCTGCCCTTCGAGCTTCGCCTGCGTACCGCTCAGGTTGACGGCGGTGTTGCCTTTGACGTCGACCTGCTGGTTGGCCGCCAGGCTGATCTTATCCGCCTTGATCTCCACCTTGCCGCCCTGCCCGTCCATCGTGATGGTGCAGGAGCCCGCTTTCAGGGTGATCTTTTTATCCGCCGTCAGCTCGACAGCACCGTTCTTGCTGTCGATCTTGAGAAGATTCTTGCCGTTTTTATCCTTGAGGGTGATGGTTTCGTTCTCATCCTCGATGATCTCCGTCAGCCCTTTGGGGGAAGCAACCGTCAGGCCCTGTTTATTGGACTCGTCGGTTTCCGTATATTCAAAGCCCTGTTTGAATTTGTAATGGCGTTTGGTGTTTTCTTTGATGAAACTCTCGTTGACGAAGCCGGCGTCGGCGGGATATAGGCACCCCAGAATGACCGGCTTCTGCATGTTGTTGCCGATAAAACCGACCAGAACGATGTCGTCCTTCTCCGGCTGGTAATAAAAACCGTAGTCCTTTCCCGCATAGGGGCGCAGGATCGGCACCGCTTCAATATCCTTTCCGGCACTGTCATAGGAGAGAAGCGTGATATCGACGGTGCCTTTCACATCTCCCTTGGAGTTATCCTTGACCTTGGCGATTAAAAGCGTGCCGAGACCGGAAAAGAAGGAATTGCCGACGGAATTGTTGCTCAAAAGATCCGCAATCTCGTTCATAGGCTATCTAACCTCGCTTCCAAATTGGTGACGAAGCCCTCTTCATCCAGTCTGTGGGCCACCTTTGTGATATAAAACGTTTTATTCATGTTGGCCGAAAAGCCATCGAGCGTGATGCTGCGGCCGGGAACAAGCTCCGGAATTCCCTGTAAGGACATCTCCAGTCTGCCGAAGCCGCCGTTAAACTCCGCAAGCAGCGTCTTGGCCCGTTCGTTCAGATCCGACACCGTCTTGGCATACGGATCGACGAAGGATTTGATGGAGCCGCCGATCATCTGCTTGCCGCCGCTTGCCGCGGAATATTTCCCGGAAGTTTTGGCCTTGCCCGTAATCATCTCGTCTTTGGCGGGATCGATACCCAGAACACTGACCGTCTCCACCAACTGGGCACCGCTCATCACGAAGCCCGCCGACAGAAGGATCTCATCCTGCATGTTGACGGTCATGATGGTCGACGCGGAGGACGGCGGATCTCTGAAATAGACGGTTCCGGCCACGATGAAAAATTCGCAGCCAAGGTATTTTGCCAGCTTGACGAGGTAGTCGTAATCCGTCTCCTGATTCATGCGGAGCGGAATCTTGACCTGTTTGGTCACGCTGACGTCCTTGGAGCTGAGATAGCCGGAGACCGGAGAAACCCCGAGCAAGGCGTTTATCAGCGCCGCGGCGTCCGTTTCCGACCGCACCTCAATGCGCTGATTTTTCATCATTTCGATCTTCGCATCCACGCATTCGACGTGAATCATGGGTTCCTCGTCCATATCGAAGCGCAGCATAACTTCGGAAATCAGACCGCTGAAAACGGTTTCCAGCGCGATGTAGCCGATGGAAATTTCGACCTTTGCGCCGACCTCAAGGCTTGAGGCGGGGCCGTCGTTTTTAAACTCTGACTGCTCGAAATCGTACTGCTGAATCACGTTGAAGCTTGCGCCGGAAGCCTCGTACCCGGCCGTCAGTTCTATACAGAGATCCGTGACGACGGCATTTTTCTTGGTGATGATGTCGGTGCCGCCGATCTTGATTTCCACGGTCGGCGCATTGAAACTGTGATATTTTTTTCTAAGAGCGTCAACCGTTGTGCTGGAGGTCATCAGGCTCACGGGCATTCACCTTCTTTCCACGGACTTCTTTTTATTTAATGGAAGGCACAATATAGTTCTTGGTGCTGCCGAGTTTTCTCGGATTGAGCACGTCGTTCGACTCGGCGATCACCTTCCACATGGCGGGATCGTTATATTCCCGATCCGCGAGCATCCAGAGCTGATCCCCCTCGAGGAGCGTACGCTCCTTGGTACGGTTCGGGGAGGAAAATGGCAGCTGCTTGATGCCGTTGATAATCTGGGCCTCCTCGCCGGCGATCGTGAGGTCGATCTTGACGCGCAGGGGGTTGCCGTTGGGCTTAAACATCGTGTATTCCGCGCCGCAGTTCTCCACCACGCCGATGAAATCCAGCGTGCCCCAAATAAACTCGACGCGCTCCGGGTTGTGCGCATTCGGCTCGAATTTCGTCAGAGCCATGATATTGCTGATGACCATCTCCGGATCCTTATTTGCATCCGGGGCGCCCATTCTGCTCAGCGTACCTGCTTTGCCCGGATAGGCGCCGATCGCCGGGCCGGTCAGGGAATAGCGCAGCGTATTAAGGCTGATGGTATCGTAATCCTTTTCGAGATCGAAATAGAGAGCGACGGAGAAGTTGGTCTTTCCGCCCGCGACCGGACGGACGTTCTTCTGTTCCTCGTCCTTGCCGATGCCGGGGTGCTCTTTCGTCCGCATCCCCCTCGAAAGATGATATTCGGAAGGATTAAACTGCACGACGATCGGGCCTCCGGTTACCGTGAGGTCCTCATCCATCAGAAAAATCTTTGCCTTTTCGAGCTTCGGGCCGAAAATCGATTCGGAGACTGCGCTTTTGGCCTTCGCAAAGCCTTCCTTGAGCTTTCCCATTTACAGGTTCCCCCTCCTGATCTTTTCGGAACGGAGTCTGGATTCCAGCTCCTGATAGACCTTATCCGCGATCTTGCGGATGCTCGTACTGTTCATCAGTTCCTCTTCCGCCGCCGCGCGGAAAACCGGCTGCGGTTTGTCAGAAGAGGACGGCATGTTGATCGCCCGGTTGACGGTGTGCTCGTGCAGCTCCTCCGTCCGGGAAACGATCTTTTTCTTCGGCCGGGTTCTGGTCTCGATCCCGGCGGCGGCCATCCTATCCTCTATGCTGCCGGCGGAAAAGCCCTGATTCCCAAGCACCATCTCCGGCGCGCCGGAATATTTCGGTTGCCGCATCCGGCCGCTCTCCACCGAAAGGTTCGCTTCTTCTCCATCGGGAATACGGACCGCTGCCTCCTGCAATATTCTTTCGGCCGAAATAGGTCTCTCCGCGGAAGCGTTCCTTTTCTGTGCCTCCCGGATCCGCCCCGCGAGAGCCGGATCGGCGCTCTGCCGCTCCGTCAAAATGGGACGAAACCGCTGTTCCATGGTTACCTGGCGGAATTTTGCGGCGATCCTTTGCGACAAGCCGTCCGCCGAAACATGCGCCGACTCGGCCGCTATGGAAGTCCGTTCGGAATCCGGTGGCGCGGACGGCCGTCTTGGCGGATTTGCCGTGCCCTCTGCGGAGGATTTCTCCTGCGCCTCGGGCAGCACGGTCTCCGCCGGCGCGGGTGCATTCATCCTGCGAACCACCGAGGGCTCGGTTCTGACAAATTCCTCCGTCTCCGGAGAAATGAGATTCTCGTTTTTATGGCCGGACTCCGGCGTTTTTCGGGCGGAAAAAGTCGTCTTTTCTTCGCCGGACCGCGGCTCGTCTTTCTCATCTGAAGTGCCGTAATCCATCCGAACCGGCTCAAACGGCGCCGGTCTCTGGTAGGCCGCCTGCGGGCCGTGTGGGGCCTCCGGATTTTTTTCCGCGAGCCTCGTCCGTTCGGCGGAAGGGAAAGGCCTCTCCCCGGCATCCGTATCCCGTCTTTGCGCAAAGCGATGTTCCGATGCGGATTTCTCGGGCAGGTTTTTCTCCGGAAGCGGATTTCTCCCGGAATTCTGTAAGCGGTTTTCCGGCTCCTCCGGGGTACGCTGCCCATAGACGAAATCTGTGGGCGTAAATTCTTCCCCCGCCCTCCTTGCGACAATCACAGGCTCGGTGGGCTCGCTCTGCTGCTCCAGCCGCCTGGCCTTCAAAATGGGTTCCGGTTCGCCGCGCAGAGAAGGCTCATGCGGCTCCGGCCTCTTTCTTTCCCCTTGAGCCGCCTTTTCCGGAAACCGGATTTTCAGCGGTGCGCTCTGCTCTTTAGATTCCGCTTCCGGTGCCTTCGTCTCCGGCAAGATGAGATCCGCCGGCTCCGCAGCGGAAGCGGGCTGCCTGAACGTGCGATATTCCGCCGGAACTTCGCTTCCGGAAACATCGGAATGTTCGGAACGATCGGAGGATTCCGCCGCGGCAGGTTCGTGTGCGGCAGCCTCATTCGGGGCGGAGGCCGGTGCGTTGGAAATTTTTTCGGTAGAGGCCTGCAAAACAGGCCCCTGGCGGTGAATGTCGGTACCGTTTATGGATTCAACATTTTGATGGGAGGAATCCTGATCCGCCTCGTGCGCCGCCTCCGGATAGACAAAGGAAACCGGCTCCGCGGGTGCTGCCGGCATCCGAGCGGCCGGCTCCTGCAAGGCGGAATCCCGGGCGGCAGGCTCGTACTCGGCAGGCTCCTGTGCGGCAGGCTCCTGCAAGGCGGAGGCCTGAGCAACAGGTTTATATGGATCGGGGGTCTGCAAAACAAAATCCTGAGCGGGTGCCGAAGGGCGCGGCTCCCGACGGAATCCGCCTTCTTCGGAAAAGTTTTCGCTCTTCACGGTCCCGCCCGCAAGAGAATCTCCCCTCCGCGCGGCAGAGATGGTCTCCGCGCGGACGGCGCCGCCTCTATCGGTAAATAGGGTTCCGGCTTCTTTGCGCGGGCCCGCCTTGGCTCTTTCACCCGAAAGATCCCGGCCCGGCATCTGCTGGGCCGTCTCCGGATAGACAAAATTCGCCGGTGCCGACGCGGATGCGGTCTGCTTGGGGCTTGCATCGCTCTTCTCCGGGGATTCGCCTTCGGAAATTTTATGGAATTCCGTCCTGTGAAGGTCTGCCCCGCTCTGGGATTCGTTTTCACTTCCTGAGTAATTTTGATTCGGCCCGTGTGCGGCTGCGGTCTCCGGATAGATGAGATCCGCCGCAGACGCAGACGGAGCCTCTTTTGCCGGGCGGCGGTCCGGTTCAGTTTCGCCGCGCCCGGTCTGCTCTATATAATCATGAAATTCTTTGGTCAGAATTTCCTGCCTGTTTTCGATATGCTGAAGTTCGGCGCTTTCGGCGGATGCCTGAGGCGCCATAGGGGTTCCCCGGGAAATCGGCTCCTTGGCAGACGGCTGCCGCAAAGCTTCCCGTTCGTGTTCAAACTCCCGTCTCTCTTCGCGGAGACCGGTCTCGCGCTCTTTTAAATTAGAAGCGGCCTGTGCGATTTCGGCCTCTCTGAGCACGAGGCGTTCCTGCTCCGCATGGAGCTTTTCCGCCGTGATCTGTTCCCTCTCCTCGGCGGCCGTATCCTGTTTTTGGCCGACGGGAGCGCTTTTTTCAAAAGTCAATTCAGATCTGGAAAATGCGCCTGTCGCATAGGGAACCGGCGGTTCCGAGGCTCTTTCCCTCGTATTTGCCACGGCCTGCGCCGCGGTCAGCGGATGCTCCGCCCCTTCTGCGGAACGAAGCTTGCCGGAAAGCCGTTTCGTCTCCCTTTCGTCGACGGCGACGGTCTTTCCCTCTGTTTTGAGCACGGCCGGATGCCCGATCATTGCGCCGGTGCTCGTATAGGTGCCCGCGATCTTCTCCACCGCGCCGGAGATGAGCTTTCCGACAAATTTGAGATCGATCTGCAGCGGCAGCACCGGGTTTTCCGTCATATATTGGTTGATGTTTGTGATGTTCCGGATATTGGTCTCGTAGATCTCTTCGGCCGGCTCCTCCGCAGGCTGTCCTTGATTCCGGAGATACAGCATCTCCGCTTCCGTGGAAATATTATCGGAAAAATTCATATAGCGCGCAAGGATGCCTTGGCTGAAGGAGTCCTCCGTCGTTATCCCGATCACTGCATCTCACCTCCCGACAACATTCTGCGGCATCCTGCCTGAATTTTTTAGGTAATCAGTCCGAGCACCGTCGCGGCGATGCCCACGGACTCGGCCTTTTCGTAGGCGATCTCAAAAGTTTCGATCAGGGCGTCGCTGTTGCGGGCGTCGAAATCGGAGAGCTTCCACGATTTGACGTAGCAGCCGCTCAGGGCAAAGACGTCGCGAACGTGCTTGCCGTTCTGATCGTGAACGATGATCAGCGTGTCGCAGGTGATGCGCTTGCCCGGCTTGAGGTTCCGTTCCGTCAGCATCGTGATCGCGCCCCGGGAGCCTCTGCCCCGTTCAAAAACCATCACGCGTTCCGAGGTAACCGGCCTGCGGAGGGAATAGACCCGGTCGTTGACGCCGCCCTCCACAAGGGTATCCGTCTCCACGGAATCCTCGATGTTGGAGACCTTTGAAAAACCGAATTTGAACGCGTCGAAATAGACCGTGAAATTATACCCAACTTCAAGGTTTGCCTTCGACTTATAAACCGCGTTTTTGATTGTATCGAAATTCATCTCTACACCTCAAAAATATTTTTCGGGGCATTGTTGAGCTGTTTATGAATGGCGGAGATCTCTGCGCAGAAGCGCCTGCGCGTCCTGTGATCCAGCGTCATAACGGTCTCATAATCCCAGTGATTATAGTAGGAGAGGAAGCTCATCTCCCTGTAAAGCTCCTCCTCCGGATAGACCGCTATTCCGCTGAAGTAAAATTTACTTCCTGGCGGAACTTATGTCCGCACTCGGGGCAGACGAACTCCTCAACGATGGGTTCGACGGCGTTGATGCGCTGATACATGCTCTGAAGAAAGGCGAGATCGGAAGAGTAGAGCTTCTCGATGACCTTGCAGTCGATGCGCGGCAGATCGCCGAGCGAGGTAACGACCCTTGCCAGAAGGATGATGGTGAGATAGCCCGGATTCTGAACCACCCTCGGGTCGCGCAGCGGGATGATCTCATCCGCCGCGGTCGCAAGGCGCATCACGCCGTGCTTATGCAGCGTGCCGTTGCTGTCAAGGTAGCCTTTCGGCAGGTCGAATTCATATTCGGTGGCAAACAGTTCCTCCATGATGAACTCCTCCTAACGGATATTGTCCTCTGAATCAACATGAACCGGTTTCCGCGGAGGGCGCCGCAAAGACGCCCTCCGCGAAGTTTTGGGATTACTGGAGACGGTGCATCTCTTCGTAGACGATTTCGACGCTCTCGAACGCAACCTCGGAGGAGGTGGCGTTGAAGTCCGGAGCGGTATATTTGCTCGGCCACGCATTGACAAGCTCCCAGCTCGCAATGTCGTTATGGGCATCGTCCTGAAGATAGATGGTCACGGTGCAGGCGCGGTCCTCGTTGGTCTTGGTGCCGTCGCTGATGCCGGTGACCCACTCATAGAAGCTCATGTTCTCGGACATGCCCCACTTGAGCGTGACGTTGCCGTACTTGGTGAGGCCGGGCATCTTGCGGGGGCTGTTGATCGCTTCGGTTCCCTCTCTGTATTCGATGACGTCGATGGACGCGTCGAATCCGGAAACCTCCGAGAAAGCCGCCACGTCGACTGCATCGATTTCGAGGCGGTAGTTAAATTTTTTATAAGGATACGTATTAGCCATGATTCAGGCCCTTCCTTTCGTAATTCTGTTATGCCGGGATCCTAAGTCCGGGTTTTTGAAATCCGATTACTCCTTCATGTACTGGGTGATGCGGAAGATCACGAACTCGGCCGGACGGCTCGGGGCGACGCCGATGACGCAGATCAGGCGGCCATTAAGGATGTCGGACTGGGTCATGGTATCGTGGCCGATGTTGACGAAGAAGGCCTCGTCCTCGGTGGAGCCGACCAGAGCGCCGGAGCGGTACATGTCGCGGAGGAAGGCCGTGATGGTGCGCTGAACTCTGAGCCACAGAACCTCGTCGTTCGGCTCGAAGACCGCCCAGTTGGTCTGGGACTTGATGGTCTCTTCGAGGTAGATGAAGAGTCTGCGGACGTTGACGTACTTCCAGAGGCTGTTGGAGGAGCAGGTTCTGCCGCCCCAGACGCGGATGCCCTGTCCCGGAAGAGCACGGATCAGGTTGACGCCGGCCGGGTTGAGCACATCCTGCTCGCCCTTGTTGTAGAGGCAGGAGAGGCCGAGGCAGTTATTGACGACCTCGTTGGCCGGAGCTTTATGGACGCCGCGGGTCTGATCGCTGCGGGCATAGATGCCGATGATGGCGCCGGACGGCGGGATGTAGGTCGGTTTTTTGGCGGCCATATCGTAGATCTGGAGCCACGGCGCATACATGGCGGCATAGTCGGAATCGACGATCTCGCGGTGCTTGAGCAGATCGGCCGGTTTGACGGAATCAAGCGGCATATCGAGCACGGCGAAGCGGGAGGCCAGCAGAGAGCAGTGGGAAACCAGAGCGAGCTGGACGGCCGGAGAGGTGATGCCCGGAATGGCCATGATGGAGACGTTTGTGATCTCCTCGAAGGCCGCGAGTCCGGTGCGTTTGCCCGGAGCGTCGCCGCCGCCGATGTAGATGCCGTCGTCCTGCTTTTTGCATTCGCCGTCAAAGCCGCCGGCGAGAGAGAAAGCGGCGGATTTTGCTTCGGCGTCGCCGGCAATCGCCAGCATCGGCGGGCAGATCTCCTCGACCGGCTGGATCTCGACGTTGATCAGCGCGGATTTGCCGAGCTTGGTGCCGATATAGTCGGTGGAGGCGATGTTGAGGGAGACATCGGCGAACTGCTCGATTTCGTCGTCGCAGAGGATGTCGAAATCGACGTTGCAGGCGGCGATCGTCTTGGTCGGCACCAGGTTGGCATCGACGAAATCGCCCTCGAGCTCGTTTTCAAAAGTGACGGCGTTGCCCTGCACCCTTGCGATGCGGTTATAGCCGACGGTGTGATCGCCGTCGATCAGCGCGACGACATCGCCCGCCTCAAAGAAAGAGGCGTTCTTTGCGGTGTAGACGGTGCTGGCGGTAATGGCATCGGTCTCGGCTTTCAGCAGCTGGGTTTTGCCCTTGCTGGAGGCATGGACTTTCACTTTGATGTTGTTGCCCCATTTGCCGGGGTTCTTGGCGGTGATGACGAGGGAGCTCATCGCGGCGGAAGCGGCTTTTGCATCCTCCGGGGCGACACGCATGATGTAGGCGCGGGAACCGCCGTTGTTGAAGAAGGACTCCACCGCATACGGCAGGAAACGGTTGCCGCCGTGGGTGTTTTCGGAGAGATAGCCGCCGAATTTTCTGCGGTACTCGGAAAAGCTGGTGATGAACTCCGGAGTGCCGATGACGGCGCCCTTTTCCGCCATTCCGATAAAGCCGGCCGTGCTCGTGGAGACGCCTTCCATGCCTCTCATGCCGGATTCAAATTCTTCCACATAGACGCCAGGGGAAAGATACTCTGCCATAGTTTGTTTGGGCCTGATTTCTCAGCTTCAGGCCGCTCCTCCTTTGTAATTTTTTTGCTTACTTTTGAGCTTTCATCTGCCCTGGATTGACGACCTGAATGACGCCGCCCCAGTTGCACATAAGTTTGCAGGTATTGTCGACTGCCGGCATCCCGCCTATCAAAACTGTGGGGATTCCGGGCGCCCACGGCGCTGCAGTTGCAGGTACACAGGGCATCGGGGTAAGCACGCCCAACGCTGCTGCCGTCGCGGAAGCCACCGTCGGGTTTGCCATGCTGGAACACATTCCGAAAGGCAAAATATTGACCATCGGTTTGTTATCCATGATGTTCGCCGTGGGGGTTCCCGTGAGCACCTTGTTGGCAGGAAGGACCATCAGGGTCGATGGGGCGACGCCGAAACTGCATTGAAGCATCGCGCCGTTGCAAATCAGCATGCCCATGACTATTTCAGCTCCCTTCCCTCCAGAATTTTTGCGGGGTCTTTGCATACAAAACCGGCCTCCACCGGCATAGAAAACATCCCATCTTCGCCGCTTACTGCGGTGAAGACCCTTGCCACCGGCTCCCCTTCCCTATGGGAAAACGCGAATGCCCTGTCGATCTGATAGACGCCCTCCGCAAGCTTTTTGCGGATGACGAAGGTCTCGAAGGTCTTCCCGCTTCCGACACAGAACCGGAGCCCGGCAAGATTCCTGACACTATAGCCAAGAAGCCCTATTTTTGTCACGCCGTTCTCCTCCGTTTCAATGGAACGGACGGAAAAAGACAGGGTTTCCGGAGCAGGCAAATACAGATAGGAACCGGGGACATGCCCCGATCCGGTGAGCCATTCGCTGCCTGGGTAATATTTACCCGGGCGGCGGAACAATCTGACGGTGACATACCAATTCTGCGTCTCCAGCTCCGATTTTCGGAACCGGAAACGCCGCGGCCGATACCCCGGGCAGTTCGCCGTCACATCGTATTCCTCGGCGTCGACGCCGGTGAATACATAGAAGCCGTCTGGCTTCAGCATCGGTACGGTGCGCCTGCCGTTGACAAGGAAGCCGCAGCCCTGATCGATGATGATTTTTCCTGAAAATTCATCCTCCAGCAGCAGCGCGAAGCTCAGCAGGTTTTTGATGATCACTGGGTCACCTTCTTTCTCTGGATAAAAGCGTCATGAGAACCGGAGGCAGATGCGAAACGCCTCTGTCTTACCGGTTCAGCTGCTCAACCTCGGTCTCGGTGGCGATAACACGGGCAAACGGCGTAGCCTTACGGCTGGAGACAAGCACCGGCGAGACGCTGAAATAGAGGGCTACCTGATAGGGAGTGGAAAGCCCCTGCCAGATCTTTGTTTTATCCTCAAAACTGAGGTTGAGGAACGTGATTCCGGCATCCTCGTCCTCCGGATAGGCGGAGGCGTGCACGGCGGCTACATCCATATAGGGATCGTCGGAGAGCGCCTGGATGGCCCGCCCGAGGATGCGCTGTTCCGCCTGCGCGCCGGAGGCAACCTGCGCGCGGCTGTTGAGAAAGAGCATGTAAAACAGCGATAAGGGTTTGGGCGGGAGCGTCTTGGTGCCGTTTGCATTGCGGATCGGCGCGGAGGAACGGTACTCGCTCATCTCCCGGATATCGTAAAGAAACACGCCGAGCTGGAAATCGCCGTTCTTATCGGTCGGCGCGGCGATCTGGATGGCCTCCGGAGACTGCATGGCCTCCGGGCAGAGCGCTTCCCGCAGTTTTTTGAGCACGGCTTCGCTCATATCGGCGATGATCGAAAAATCAGCCATTTTCTCTCCCCCTTCTACCGAATGATGAAATACATCAGCGTTTCCGTATCGCCGAACTGATAGCATGTGAGATAGGTCAGCTCATCGGCGACATATTCCTTCCGGACAATCAGCCCGGCGTAGTTGATGCTGGAGACTTCGACCCGGAGGCGCATCTGCTTATCCGCCTCGTAGGTGATATTGGAGAACGAGGTCGGCTTCGCGGCGCGGATCATCTCGATGGCGACACAGTCGGGGAGCGAAGGCGCTTCGGAGTTATCGTATTCCTTCGCGTCCGCCGGAACGGCAGGCTCCGCTCCGTTAAACGCGATGACCGAGCTCACCTGCACAAGCGTCTTGTCGAGCTCCTCCTCCGACTGCCAAACGCCGCTGTCCACTTCGTAATAGAGGACGTAGGTCTTTTCGACAAAATCCGGCAGCGAGCTCTCTTCGGAGGTCGACTCCTGAGAGGAACCGGATTCCACGGTCTGGCCGGAGGATTCCCCGATCACTATCGCATCCGTTTCGCCGGCAGACCAACCGGATTCCGCAAGCCCGAGGCCAAAAACCGGCTCATTTTCGGAAGAATATCCGAGCTGCCGGTACATTGCGCCGAGATCAAAAGCCCCCGTGCTTACGGCACCGATCTCGATGGGTTCGCCGATCGGCTCCTGCCCCGCGTAGCTCTCGGAAGCTTCATCCGGCAGGAAGAAGTAACTTGAGGAGCCTTCGGTCCCTTCCGCGGTGTGATCCTGCTCGTACATCTTGACGGAACAGTTGAGCGCGAGGGCGGTTTTTGCCTCCGCATAGACATAGACGCATTCGTTTCCGCAGTAGTAGATGACCGGCGTCTCGGCAAACATCGTTTCGATATCCGCAAGCGTCGCGTCGACCAGAGAGGCATAATTGATATAGCCCTGATACATCGGGCCCGTATAAACGAGCTTTCCGGAGGCGCTGTAAAGGCTGCCGGTGCCCTGCGGGAGCCCCTGGAAGAACTCGCCCTGATAGGTGACGAGGCCGCCGGCGGAATAGCTGGTGCCCGTACCGTGATAGAGCCCGGCGAGGAAGCCGCCGTCATAGATCATGGTGCCCTCCCCGTCGTATTCCTGCCCGGCGCCGCTATAGAGACCGTCTGCAAAGGTGCCGGAATAGACGAGTCCGCCGTCTTCGTTGTAGAATTTTCCTTCGCCGTTATAAAGATTCGAGAGGAACTCGCCGCTGTATTTGATCTTGCCGGAGGGATAAAACTCGGTTCCGGCGCCGCTGTATTCGTTGTTGAGGAAGGCGCCGTTGTAGACGAGCCTGCCCTTGCGGTCGTAGAGGATGCCGGCTCCGGTCGCGGCACCGTTTGCGATGTCGCCGGTATAGCAGACTTTGCCGTCCGCCGCGCGGATGTTGGCCGTACCGGTAAAGCTCTGAAGATCCATGTCGTCAAAGTCGTAGGTGACGTCGGTGACGACGGATTCCGCCGCCTCGACCTGCTCGACGGCCGGCAGATAGTTCCGGCAGACGATGAATACGACCGCGCAGACGCCGACAATCAGCAGCAGAAAGAGCTTTTTGTAGACGTAGATCCTGCCGAATTTGTAGTAATCCTTCCACGAATCCGGCCGCAGGACGATCAGGGATTTGATCTTTTTGGTCAGCGGGGCGATCAGCTTCGCCGTGATGACGTTGACGTTGAACATGCGCTGGATTTTAACCCACAGCGCCTGGAACGGGGCGGTCATGGCGGTGGTCAGGCGCTTGAATGCCGATGCCAGAAGCTTAAACACGGGCGGCACCTCCTTTCCTCAGAAGATCGTTACTCCGCAAGTTTCTTTTCGCAGTTGAAGATGTAATGCCGCGTGACGTTATCGTACTGGTTCTCGCGCAGAACGACCGCAAAGAGGTTCTTGGCGTCGTAGTAGCGGCCCTGATGATAGAGCTCGACGGCTTTATCGAAGGCGTCCTTCGTCTCGTTGATGCGGCGGGTGACCTCCGGCGAGCAGCAGTCGTAGAAATCATAGAGGCCGAAGCGCTGGGCAAAAATCTCGGCCGGATAGCCGATGAAGCGGTTGTAATAATGGGCTGTGTCGATGCCGTCATAGGCGGCGGAGGTCACGATCAGCCGCGAGGAAAGTTCGCGGAAGACATCCTCGTGCGCCGTGATGAAATCAAGCTCCTCGGAGACGGTTGTCGGAATGAGCCGCTTTTCGTCGCCGCAGATGCCATAGTAAACGCCGGCGCGGTGCAGCACGAACAGTACGTCGAGCCGGTTCTGCACGAGATTCTTCGCGTTGCTGGCGTCGATCCGGGCAAGCGCCGAAAGCGCGGTGACGACGGCATTCTCCGGCCCGGCCGGGCAGATGATACGCAGACGCCGCAGGTTTGCGTTGTCCGTCATCAGCACGCCGCCGTTCTCGTCGCAGGTCTCGTTGACGATGTTGAAGAAGCGGTTCGTCAGTTCCTGCGTCTGGGCGGAGGTATAGGCGCTGCCGTCGAGATTCAGGCTGACGGTCAGAACGTCGAATTCCTGCTCGACGCTGTTGCCGAGCTCGACGTCGGAGAGATTGTCTTTCCCCAGCAGGTTGAAAATCCGCTGCGGGATGAATTTATAATAGGTATCACTTAATTTCTGAAGGTTGAAGAGCTGGGCGTCGATGTCATTCGCCATCATGTTGAACACGCGGATGATGTCGGAAAGCTCGTCGGCGGAGCTCGTCTGCAAACGGAAGGAGCGGTTGCCTTTTGCAAATTCCTCGAGGCCCTCCTTGACTTGGTTGAGCGGACTCAGAAGGCGCATAAAGCTGATGGTCAGGATAACGCTGACGGCCAGCGTGAAGATCACGGAGCCGATGATGAAGGTTCTGAGAAACGCGCCGGTATAGCTCTCCGCGTTTGCGACCTGAATGCCGGTCTCAAAGAGGAAGACCGTGTCGCCCGCCGTGCCGCCGATCGGTGTGACACAGGCGATGCGGACGCCATTTTCGTCGCTTAATTTGGCCATCTGCGCGACGCCGGTGTAGGCTGCCTTATGGTAGAGGTTGATCGCATCAATGTTAAGGCCGATCTCAAACGGATAGTAGCAGGGCAGGTCGTGGTCGACGCCGGTGTAGAGCTTACCGTCCTCGTAATAGGCGGAACGGGCGTAGATGTCGCGCGTGTCGATCTGCTGGATCAGATACTGGTAGGCCTCCCCCGAGTAATCAAACGGATACTCGATCTCCTCGAAGCTCTCCGTGCCGAAGAGCGCGGTCAGGAGGTTGCCCTCGTCCTCAACTTTCTTCTCCAAAGTCCCGTAAATGGATTCCCGGTAGTTGTAATAGGAGACACTCCCGAAAACCAGCAGCGCGACGAGCATCAGCGGCAGCGTGGCAAAGAGAAGCTTGACCAGCAGCGCCCGGTTGTTGGAGACGGTTCCGATCAGGGAACGCAGGAGGCCGATCAGCAGAAATGCGGCAAGGCAGATGCCGGCGGTCGTCCAGATAAACGTGAAAATGTTGGAGATCAGGGACGGCTTCACCTCCGAAATCACGGAGATGCGGCCGCCTTCCGCAAAAATCAGGTCGAATTTGTCGCCGTCGACGCTCGGCACTGCGGCAAAGAAGTCGCTTTCGTCCTTCATGGAGATCGCAACGATGTCGCCCGTGGCATACTGGCTCACGCCGGAGAGGGCTTCTTTTCCGGTACGAAGGGTTTCGGTGGCACCGTCGGCGAGTGCGAGCGTCATCATATCACCGCTTACGGCCTCTCCGAAATAGACATTGTCGCTGTCGAGCGCCGCCAGATAGAGCGGATAGATCAGCGTCTCGAGGTCGCGGTTCGGATAGACCTCGCGGGCCTCGGCGTTTTCGGCCGCATAAAAGATCTTGCCGGATTTCGTAAGATAGGCGACGGAGGCACCGGCCGGCACCGCGGAATAGATGCCCTCGTCCCGGTCGATATTGTAGGTCCAGCTGTTTTTGATGGAGACGGATTTCTTTGTGAGAAGATTGTCGAGATCAAAGGAGATGCGCTGAAGAGTGCCGCCGTCCCGGGTGACGCCCATCAGGGTCAGCGTGCTCGAAAGGTGAAGCCAACGGTAATCCGCCGCGCTGTCGTCCAAGACAACGCTCTGGACGCGCTTCCAGAACCACTTCGACATATCGTAGATATCGAGCTGCTGATATTTTTCGTTTCCGGTCATCCGGTCGCTCATCTTTTTGAGCACATAGATATTGCCGTCCGCATCCGCCGTGGTATCAAGGATGGAGACGGTACAGCCGTCCTCCTCGCGGGAGAACCGGACCGTATGCTGCCGGACTCCCTCCTCGTCGACCGTGCTCATGACCACCCGGTTCTCGTCGTACTCGGTGAGCACGGAGACGCCGTTCCCCGCATAGGCGAGATCGGCGATGTCGGTGACGTCATAGGAGACAAAGACGAAATTGAGAAGCACCGCGGCGATCAGAGCAAGCGTACCTGCGAGCACCAGCATGATTTTTGTTGCATGACTCATTTCCTTTTCCTCCCGCGGTCAAATCTCTTCGTCCCCGAAAAACACGTTGCCGATCGTTTCCAGCCCGGCATAGGACGTGTTATCCAGTTTCGACTTGTTTGCATCCCAGCGTATGTAGATCTGATAGAACAGGTAAAACAGGGTGATGGCCGCGATGCCGACGATAAAGATCGTCGTGGAGTGCTCCTTGCACCAGAAGTAGAAATCCTTGAGCCGCTCGACGAATTTCCGCCATCCGGTCAGGAGCTCCCTCGGCTCATCCGGCAGGTTCCGGACAAAGGCCAAGATCGAAGCGAAATTGCGGAAATCCCGGTTCTCCGTCTTTTTGTAAAAGACCTGCAATTCGCTCGGATAGGCGTTTACGTCCTCGCCGAATTTCGGCTTAAACTTCCGCGCCAGCATCGCAAAAACCTTTTCGCCGAGCGCGTGGTAGAACTGGGCGTCGTCCGCATCGGGATTCCAGTCCCTGAAATCCAGAAAATAGTTGAAATAGACGGAGCGGTCGCGCTCGACGTTGACGTTCCGTTCATGGAGCAGCAGCATGCCAACCGAGGCGCAGACCTGCGTCTCCGCACAGACGACCAAAAGGTTTTCGGCCATCTGTTTTTCGTGGGCAAAGTTTTTGGAATAGAGATCCTCATGGGTGGAGAGGCGGTTCTCGTTCCGATAAAGAAAGACCAGACAGTAGGCATCCCCTCTGCTGAAGGAACCGATGAAATCGCTGTTGCTCGCAAAGAGCCCCTCCGCGCCGATCTTCTCGGCGACTTTCTTCCGCACCGAAGGGGCATAGACCGAGACCAGCGTATAAAAGACGTCGGTCGGGCGGTTCATGTCCTGACAGACCGTGATCTCGTTCACGTCGTTTTTTAAGACGGAGCGGATCGGCTCCAGCTTCATGTTCAGCGCTTCAATCAAACTCATTCCCACCTATCTGAGAGGAATTTCGGGGAGCCGGCCTCTTTTTCCGGCGCGGTCAGACCTTAATCTTGGAGATATCCATCTCCGGGATCTCGCGCTTTTTTTGAGAGACGATCGCGAAAGCGTGCGTATAGATGCTCGGATCGCTGAGCGCTTCGACGCGGATCTCGTAAACGCCTTCCTTGCTCGGAGCGGTGTAGACGCCGTTGTTGTCGATGCTGCCGCCTTCGGCATCCAGCACTTTATAATTGCAGGCTTCCGTCGGCATATTGATGAAGACCGGCGAGATATGCGCCGTGGCCTTCGGCGGAAGGACGAACGTATCCGGATGAATCATAATCATCTTTTCGCCCTCATGCTTCGGCTTGATCTTCTGGTTCACTTCGGTCAGCTTGAAAGCGTACCAGCGGATGCGCAGGCTGATCAGGTCGGAGGCCTCGTTCGGACGGATGCCGACGACAAAGGTTCCGCGCTCCGGCAGCACCTTGACCGCGGCGTCGATGTTGTAGAGTCTGTCCTCTTCGGCCGCGTCTCCGGCAAAGATTCCGGCATCGCCGAGGATGATCTCGCTGGAGGTTTCCTTCTCTCCGGGACGGATGAATTCGAGGCCGATATCCACATAGACCGGGCCTTTTCCGAGGCCGTGCATAATTTCTTCTGAAAAGATCGGCTCATGCGGCACATAGCCGAGCCCGAGCGGAAAATCGAAGACTCCGCAGGAGGTGAGTTTCGCGGAATCCGGCTGGTCGGCCGAGGGCGCAAACCGAACCTGCTCCGTACCGGCCGCATGGGAAGCCGGAGCGGCCGGAGTCTCCCCGCCCGCTTTCGGAAAATATTCCGAGAGGCGGGAGAGATCCATCAGCTGCTGGGCGTTGCAGTAATACTGGCCAAACGGCGCGGGAGAGATGCGGTCGATGATGATCTGGTTGTTCTGGCGGATCAGGTCGATCTTCGCGATCCAGAGGCGTTCATCGTAGCTCTCGCCGAGCGCTTTATCCATGGCCTTGCTGTAATAATTGCGGATATAATATGGGGCAAGCTCACCCGAAACCGGCTTGATCTGCGCCTCCGTCTTTTGCTTCAGCGTAAAGGATTCTTGATTTTTTCGGACGGCGAAACCGGACATGGTGAGCGTGATGCTGCCGCTGCTGCCCCAGAGGTAGGCGTCCGGAATCAGCCTTGTCTCGAAAAATTTATTCTCCCCGAAGGAGAGGCGCAGGTTGTTGGCAACCACTTCGGCGGAAGCCTTTCCGTCCGCGGCCTTGAATCCGGGCGTCTCGAGATTGTAGGTGAAGGAATAGTCGCCGCTGCCGGCTGCGAGGCGGCGGATCTCCGTGCGGATCACGACGTCGCAGCCCTGCGGGATGACTTTCGGCGTATACTGGGCGATCTCGACCTCGCTGTCGGCAAAGATCACCTGCCGGGCAACAAAATCGTCGAGCGGCGACGGGATCTTTGCGACGACCTCCTCATCCAGAAGGACCAGCTTGTAGGTCTCGCGGATCTTGTTGTACTGAACACCGGAGCCTTCCTCGCTCATCACGGAATAGACTTCGTCCACCGGCTGCTCGTCGTAGACGATGCCGAGGCAGGCGGAGGAGGTGGCAAGCTGGCTGTAGCCCTCGATCGTGGAAAGCTTAATGACCTGCGTCTGACCGACAACGATCTCGCGGCCGGACGCGTCGAAAGCACAGCCCGCCTGAAGAATGATGGAGACGTCGTCCGCCATGATTACGCCAAGGCCCGCAGCAATGCCGTTGGAACCCGTCACACGGTTGACAAACCTGCGCTTGTCGTTGTAATAGCGCTGTTCCGACTCAAAATCCTTCGCCGTCAACAGCTTGCCGAAATAGTACCGGTTGCGTTCAAAAGGAAAATATTTACGGTTTTGCATCGGTCATCCTGCTTTCTTTATGGAATTCGGTCCTTGATCCACTTTTATCAACAGGCCTTTCGGCCGTCAGGTACGTTCCCGCCGGTTCACTCCGTCGGATCGCCGGGCTTGAGCTTTTTCTTTTTGGACTGAAGGTAGAGAATCGTGCCGCCGCCCGCCGCGATGCCCGCCGCAACGACGCTTATCGCAATCAGGGCGGTCTTGTTCTGGCTGCCTTCCGCTTCCTCATCCGGAACCGTCACCACGAAGCGCCCGAGGCTGTCCGTCTCCACATAGGCGATGCCGCCGGAACGTCTGGTCGAAAATGCCTCAACCGTGCCGTTATCCTTGACCAAAGCGAGCTCGACGATGGAATTCTGATACTCGGCGTCGATCGCAAGGCCGAACTCAAAGGTACCGCCCGGCTCAACCTCGTCGCCGTCCTTCATCAGGCGGACCTCATAGACCTTGACGACCTTATAGCCGTTGATGTTGGTCACGCCGACCTCCTCGGCCGAAGTGATCGTGGACTCGGTAATCACCAGGCTGGCATCGGAATCAAGCACGTCTTTTTCGGAATCGACGAGCGCGCCGTATTCGGTGTTGGTGAGCATGACGTCCGTGTAGGTCGGGCCGCTCTCGCTGTCGCTGTACGTCCTTCTGCTGGCGAGCCTGCCGGTGGACGTGCCGATCTCGGCGGAGGCCATATCCCCTGCCGGAGTCTCGTCGACCGGCACCCGCACCGTGTAGGTCGCGCTGTTGACCGCGCTGTTGTGGAGGTTATCCCTGACCGCGATCGCCTTGATCGTGGCCGGCCGCGTCACCGTGATCGGGCCGGAGTAGAGCGTCATGGAATCGAGGTTATCTTCACTCGGCGTGACGCCGGAGGTGGAGTAATAGATCGATGCGCCTTCCGTTGCGCTGGTGATTTCGACAGCGGTGCCCTGATCGACTTCGCTGCTCGTGATGCTGAATTCCGGAGCGGAGACCGTGCCGGCTTTCGTATAGACGAACTGGGCGATGTCGCTGTTGGTCTTGCCCTCGACCACGCAGACGGCCTTGATGACGACGGAATCCGTCAAGGTGATCGGATCCTTATAAAGGTTGCTGGAGGTCGTTGGGTCGGAGCCGTCGGTGGTGTAGTAGATGGCGCCCTCCGTCACGGAGAGCTCGATGGACGCGCCGCTCATAAAGTAGGAGCCGGACGCGACGCTGGAACTCGGGGCAGCGGCCTTTTCCATAATGGTATAGGTATAAGTGGCGATGGTGCCGGGGTTGCCCTCGTCGTCGAAGATACAGATCTTGAGCACGACGGATTCGCCCGGATCTCCGTAAATCTTTACGGAGGTGCCGTCGTCGCTGTCTTCGGTCGGATTTTCTCCATCCGTTGTGTAATAGATGGTGCCGCCGACGCTCGAGGTCATCGTCACGGTGGTGCCGCTTGTGATCACGGAGCCATCCGCCGGGCTGACCGTTAGATATTGCTCGCTGGAAGCGATTGTGTAGCTGTAATAGGAAACGTCGCTCGGCGTAGTCTCTTTGAGCATCGCATAGGCGGCGATGACAACCGTGTCTCCCGCCTTTCCGTTGATGAGCACGCTGCTGCCGTAAAGGGCCTCTCCCGCGGCGACCGCGGCAATCGGATCGGAGCCGTCCAGCGTGTAGGCGTAGGTGATATTCGCAATCTGCGTGCTCGTAAACGTCTCGCTGAGCAGGCTCGATTCTCCCGTATCGAGGTCGGTGACGGACTTCGTCTTCAGCGTCACTTTCGAGCCGTTTCCAACGAGGCTGCCCGTGGCGATCGACGCCGTCGGCGCGGAAAGCTGCGGCAGGGCGTTGTAGGTCAGCGACGTGGTCGCGCTGACCATACGGTTCTTGACCGCATACGCCTTGATCCTCGTGGTCTGGCTGATCGTGATGGTCTGGCCGGCCGTGAAGGTCATGCTCTCGTTCTGAACCGGCTCTTTGGGCTCGGTGCCGTCCGTCGTGATCTCATAATAGATGATTGCACCGCTCGTGATCGTGTTGAGCGTGATCGTCGTGCCCTTTTCGACGTTCGATGCGCTTGGGATGGAGCCGTAGACCGCATTGACTTCCGCCGGAAGCTGATAGAGGAATCTCGCATAGTCGCTGGTGGAATACTCCCGTTTGCCGTCGGTATCGGCCTCCATCGCGGCGACCGCAAGAATCGTATAGGTGGTCTTGAGCTTCGTCTTCATCGCGATGCCGGTCGAAGGATCATAGAGCAGCGTGATGTGCGGGTTTGCCGTATCGTAGGCATCCAGCGCGGATGTCGCGCCGGCGTACTCCTGATAGATTTCGCTGTCCGTCTCCGGAGCCGAGCCGTTTTCCGTAATATAGGCATCATATGCGGCCTTGGCAGTCGTGTAGGCCTCAAGGAACGGTGCGCGCGCATCGCAGGTATCCGGATCCGGAATCGAGCCGTCCTCGGTATAGTAGATCCGGGCGCCCGGCGTCTCGGTGAAGAGCGAGATGGTCTGGCCGGGCTCCACGATGCTGATCTCCCCGTTTGTCTCGATGGCGGGAGCCACCGCGGTGACGGGAGAGGCCTGTTTCAGCTCATAATCGAAACGGTATTCCGTACTGTCCGCATAGAGGCTGTGCGTCACCATCGCATAGATCGTGAAGATCTCGCTGCCGGAATCCGGATCCATCGGGATGCCGGTGTTCGGATTGTAGATCTTCGTCGCAAGCGTATCGGTACCGGCAACAGGATCATAGCCGTATTCGGTCAGGATGTCGTCCGGCGTGCCGTTTGCCGTATATTCGGCAATGGCGGCGTCAAGGGCGATGCGCTCCGGATAATTCGGCAGCGTGCCGTTTGTCGTGTAGTAGATGGTCGAGCCGGTGACGCCCGCGGTCAGAATGATCTTATCGCCGCGCTTGAGCGTCGTCGGTTCCGCCGTGGAGGTGCTAGGCGTCGCGGTGATCGGGCCGAGCTGGAGAAGTTCGTAGTCGAAGCGATAGATCTCGCTGTCCTCATAAAGCCCGTTGTTATGTACCGCGATGGCATGGATTGTGAAGGTGGTGCTTCCGGTTTCCGGATCCATCCGGACGCCGGTGCTGGAGCTGTAAATCAGCGTTGCAAGCGTATCCGTGCCGTCGCCGTCGTAGCCGACCACGCTTTGATCGTAGCCGTTGTAATATCTGCTCAGCAGGGAGATCTCGTTCGGCAGCAGGAACGCCGAGTCGTAGCCGTAATCCTTAAACTTGGCAATGGCGTCGTCGAGGGCGATTCTGGTATCCGGATTCGGCATCGAGCTGTCGATCGTGTAATAAATGGTCGTGTTGGTCACGCTGGTGCTCAGATTGATCCGGCTGTTGCGCTTGATCGTGGTCGGTTCCGCGGTCGAAGTCTCCGGCGTCGCGGTGATCTCGCCAATCTTCGTCAGCGCATTGATTTTAAACAGGAAGTTTGCGACCGGGCTGGGCCCATAGCCGCCGTATTCGCCGTCGCCGTCCGCATCCTCCGCGCTGACGATCACCGCGCTCACATACAGGGACATCTGGCTGTTCTTGGTGACGACCAGCGCTCCCGTATACAGGCAGGTATCCGGCTCTTCCTCATAAACTCTGCTGTAATAATCCCGGGCGTCGCTGCTGTCGATCTGATAGCCGCTCCCGTTCGCCTTATTCTGCGCAAGCCAATCCGCGAACGCAATCTCCCAATCGATGCGCTCCTGTGGATCCGGCGTGACGAGCGTCGTGCCCATCGTGTAATAGATATTCGCGTTGATGTTGTCGCCGGAGAGCAGACGGATATAGTCGCCGACCGAGACCTGCGTGTAGTTGCCGTCTTTATCCGGCGTGGCCGGATCGGAGGTCGGCGCGGTGGCCTTCGGACGTACCGTGAATTCGAAATGCACCGGCATGCCGTCGGAGACCTTGCTGTCACCCGCGATGTCGTTGACCAGCACATAGTAGCTTTCAACCGTGCCCGCCGTAGCGCTCATGGTAAACACATCCGCGCCGAGCACATTGCTCTCGTATCCGTTGGACTGGATCTTCGGCTGATAACTGGTATAGGTGGAATAGACGGTACCGCCGTCGGTGTTGTAGGAGAGGGTCGGAACCAGATAGGAACCGCTGTCGAGCGTGAGCAGGCTGTCGTTCCCGTCTCCGTCCTTGGTCGGATCCATGCCCTCCGGAATATCGTCGTCATTGATCTTGAAGGCGATCTCCATGCCTTCCATCACGGTGATCTGGATGCCGTCGGTGTCGGGATCCTCGTCGGTGAGTTCCCCGCCCGGGATCGCGTTTCCGTCCTCGTCATAGTCAACCGTGCAGGCGACCGGATCGGAATAATAGGCCTCAAACTGGAGCGCGGCCGAAGCGACCGCCGGCGCCGTATAGATCGCGCTGTAGGTCGGAATGAAGATGGCTCTCACATACATCACGCCGGCTTGGGCATCGATGTCGAGCGGGATCACATCTCCCTTATTATATTCCTTAATATAAGTACCGACCGTGCTGTTCGCATCGAGGGAGGTGGTCGTGTAGTTCTTTGTGGTGTAGAGAATCTTGCCGGCCGGCCCGGAGTAGCCCTCTTCGAGGCTCGGGTGGCTCAGTGTGACGACGGTGGAGGCGCTGTCTCTGGAATAATAGGTTCCGCTGTTATAGGCCGCGCCGTTGACCAGAATGGTGACCGGATCAATGCTCTGGCGGGTACTGAAGGCCGCCGTGCTGGCAAAGCTGACCGCCGCCGTCGACAAACTTGCGGTCTTGGCCATCGCATTGACATACATGGTCCTGACCTGACTTCCGCCCACAGTCTCCGGGAACAGGAAGCTGCCGGTGTATTTATATACCGCGCCGGCTTCGAGCGTCGTTCCGGAGGTGTAATCCGCCGCGAGCGTGCCGTTGAGGGTACCATCCGCATTGAGCGGCGTGATCGGCTGCACCATGGAGCCGCCGACCGTATAGTAAGAAACAGAGAAGTACACGGTCGAGACGTTGCCCGAAATGCTCGGGCAACTGATTGAGATGTTTTTGTAGCTGCTGTCGATGGAGATCTTCGGCTGCGGCGTTCTGGTGCCGACGTTGAGGTTGGCCTCGGCGGTATTTTCCGCCTCATACCAGGTGGTCACAACAATATCGTAACCGGCGGCCAGCGTATCGAGGCTCGTGCCGTTGGAGGCGAGCTTCTCCGCCTTTCTCATCTCGTTAAAGTTGAAGGAGAACGAATGGCTGCCGAACGAGGAACCCGTCCAGACGCCGCCGTCGGTATTGCCGACAACCCCTTCCGGAGAGAAGCGCACCCAGAAATCCTCGCTGTTTACGGTCGTCGTCCAGGCCGTTACGTCGGTGTTGACCGCGGCGGAATCACATTCCGATGCGTCGCAGGTGTTGTTGCCAAGCTTTATGCAGACGACCTCGCTGGAATCCATCGAACGTCCGGCGGAATCCGCCTCGGACTGTGCCCAGATGAACAGATAGGAGTCGCCGTAGGTGCTCGACCACGGATATGTAACGCCGGCGGAGGTATAGGTGCCTCCGCTGACGGTGACGCCGTTTGTATCTTTGGAGTTATAAGTCGGCAACGTGGCGATCAGGACATCCAGTTCGTCGGCGCTCTTGCCGCCGAGCGTATCCGAGACGCCGGTACCCGTGAGCACCGGGAAGTTCTGGGATTCCGCATCGGCGCTGGTGTTATGATAAAGGATATACCGGATCAGGCGCTGCTCGGAGTTGGAGGAATAGCTCGGGAAGCCGACTTTGACGTTAAAGCTCGCCGTGTTGTCCTCCCCGATGAACCAGGTCTTGTTGGTCGCGATCTGTGTCGGAACGGAATCGCCGGTTGCGAGGAAGCGATAACCGGAAAGGACATCCTCATCCTGCGCAAGGGCAAGATATCCGGCCTCCGGTTCCTCTTCCGCCGCCGTCCAGCTATAGCTGTTGGAGACCTGAACGATAAACTGGAACGTGACCGTTTGGCCGGAGTAGGCATCCGTCGCCTTCACCTGGAACGTGCCGTCATAGTCGGAGGGACCCGTGATCGTATCGTCGTTCAGGATGTCCTCCTTGAGCGTGACCTTGTAGATATTTTTGTCAGTGGCATCCTGACCCTCGGAGTCTATGTAATCCGAAATATCGCCGTTCGTTCCACTGACGATGGAAACGCCTTCCCATGTCCAATCCGCCGCCGCGGCGCTGGAGGTGACCTTAAAGCTCAGCTCTTTGCCTGTGGTCGGGGTAACGGCGGAGGAATAGGCGCTGAAATTGCTCTGGCCGTTATATTTTATGTACTGGCTCAGCACCGGAATGACCGCATAGCTGAGGGTGACCGATTTATTGGCCGAGGCGGTCGCCCCGGTATAATACGTCACTGTGCAAGTCAGCGTGATCGAACCGGAATAAGCGTTATAAGGTATCAGATATCTTGCCGTCGCCAAGGAGGCAGTACTGGAATCCAGCGTCACGCCCGTGCTGCCCGCGCTGATGGTCCATGCGTAGGATTTGGCCAAGGCAAGACCCGTGACCGATCCGGTCAGCGTACCGCTGCTGCTGCCGCTTGTAGAGCTGTTCGGAATCGTTGCGCTGGTGACGCCGGAGATGCTGACACTCTTTTCCGCGGTATTGAACGTATAGGTCGCCGCATAGTCCGTGAGCGCGGTGCTGTTGTTGTACGGCGTGACCGTCAGCGTCACCGTGCTGCTCGGGCTGGAACCGACCGTGACCGTTGTGGAGGAGCCGGTATCGCTGCTGAGCGTGCAGCCGCTGCCGGTGGAGAGGCTCCACTTCCATGCGGTCATATGCTGGGTGTCGATGTTGGAGTTGACGCCGAACGTGAGCGAATCGCCCGGGAGCGCATATTTGTTCCCTGTTGCGCTGTTTTCAAAATCCGAGACCAGCCCCGCTCCGCCGTTGACCGACGAGAGCTGAACGCTCGTGTTGGCGCTGGTCACCGTCACCGTGAACGTGACTTTTGTGCGGTCCGTACTCGTTCCATAGATCCCGGCGGAGGCATAAAGCTTGTTCTGTGTCGTGGCCGTCGAGGTTGACGAAAGTTTCTCGTCCCCGGTGCCGGCTTTCGGCGTAATCGTGATCTGATAGGTGTTGTGCGCCGCGTCGGTCTGGGTGGAATTATACCGGAACGTGATGCTCTTGGTATAGGAAGAACCGCTGGGGATCGTAACATAGCTGGAGGCCGTGGCATCGGTTACGGTGCTGTCGACGTAGGCGACGTTCCAGGTCCAGTCGGCGGCGGCAAAGATCATATGGCTGCCGGTGAGCGTAAAGGTCCCGGTCTTGGTGCTCCCTGTCGGGACGAGCACGGTATAGGAGCCGCTCGCGTCGCTGTTTGAATCCTGAATACCGACGATCGGCCTGACCGGAAGGCTCTTTGTGAGCACGACCGCATGGCTCTGGTCGAACTGATTGGCAACCGTTGCCTGCACGACGATATAGCCCGGAAGAACATCGTCCGTGTTGACCGAATAGGTCTCGGCGGAGGTGGAGGAACCGAATACGCTCTCGCCCGGGCATTTCTTCTGCCAGCTGACGAGAGAAGGCGTCTCGGTCGGGTTCCATGCGGAGCCCGAAACATTTTCATAAGTATATAGATAGGTACCCGCGGAGATGGAGAAGGTGGCGCTTGCGGTGCTGTCCTCCACAAGGTTCTCCGGCGTACAGGCGATCGTATAGGACTTGAGCGGATTCATGACCGCCAGGTAGAAATCCTTCGTGGTCGGGTCGGTACCCTTGGTCGTGACTTTCAGCGTGAGCACGTTATACTGAAGCGTGCTGTTGTAGGTGCCGCGCTCGGTGGATGCCAGCGTCAGGACGCCGGTACTTGCGTTGACCGAGGTGCCGGACGCGCTGTTTCCGGAAAGCGACCATGTGACGAGCCCGCTCATGCTGGTGATCCCGCGCGCCGTCGCGTTAAACAGGTAGGTGCTGCCGGGATAGACGCCGTAAGAATCGCCATAGGTGGTCGGAAGCGTATAGCTGCCGGAGCTGTCCGGCATGATGCCGGTGATCGACGGGATCAGCTTGATCTGTCTGGTGATGGATTTCGTGGTGGAGGCGCCGGAGATGGTAACCGTCACTTTTGCGCTGATCGTAACGTCGTAGGACTCGGTGGTGCTGATGGTCAGCCCGCTGGAAAGATCAAAAAATCCGTCCGGCTTGCCATCCGTGCGGTTGGTCAGATAGACGTTGTGGGCGGAATCCTGCGCCGAGAGCTCCACCGTCACATTGCTGGTGGTGAGGCTGTCCAGGTTGGTGCCTTCGAGCTCCGCGGCCACACGGTAATAGCCGCCGGTTTCAAGTTTCGTCGGCTCGGTGTCGCTGAGCTCAATATAATTTTCGTAGTCGCTCTCGGCGATCTTACCGGTGGAATCGGCCGGATACAGACGGAGGTTCACCCCGTCGACGGAGGTGGCACCCGCCGATACGCTCGCGCCGGTGGCTTTTCCGAATTTGCCCTGTGTATAGAAGAGAACCTTGAAATAGAGCTTGACGGAATCATAGAGATCGGAAGAGATCCCTCTCACCGTGATCGTGCCGTCGGAGGCGCCGCTGGTCCAGCTGATGGTCGGATCCTGCGGCAGGGGGGCAAACCAGCTCATCGTCAGTTTGCCGGTGGTGGAGAGCGTCCAGACGCTGCGGGTAGTGGAGCCGTTCAGCGCGGAAACCGCTGCGCTGCTGTTGAGGTCGGAGATCACATAGGTGCTGTTCGACACCGGGCCCGCAGAGGTGGTATAACAGGAACCGGACGTGCCGGTAGAGAAATAGGAATAGGAATTGACCATCGCAATGTTGTTTGAGGAGGCGCCGCCAAGTACCGCGCTCGTCATAAACACATTGGACGGCACGCTTGTATTGGTCATGTTGTTGGCGATGGCCGCCGAGGAGGATTTGCCGTCATATCTCACATATTGAGGGGCAAGCGTCCTGCAGCAGTTTTGCAGAGACATATAGCTAAAAATATTCGAGATGTATTCTAAAATATATGCATTATCGAAAGCCTGCTGGTAGCAGATGGCGGAAACGACGGGGCTCGCCACCGCGCAGCTGGAAATGGTATTGCTTGAGGAATTTTCGCAGCTTCCCGCAATGCCGCCGGCAAGGACCTCCTGCCCGAAAATGAAACGGCTGATGGGAGAGGAGTTGTTTGTGCTCTGCGAATCGTTGCCGGAGGCCGAGACCAATGCGTTGGTATAGCAGTCCTTGATCGCCGTCCCGGATTTGCATACGCCCACGATGCCGCCCGCAAAGACGTCATAATAGTTTTCGTTTGCATCTCCGGAGATGTAATCGCTCGCTGTGTTGTTTACATAAGAATAATGGTTATCGGAATAGACGAGGGAGACGCCTATGTCGAAACCGGACCAGACCTCGGTGACCGAGCCTCCGCCGGATCCGCCCACCACGCCGCCGACGTAATAATCCGTGCGCTCATTGCACTTGTCGGTGGAGACGCCCTTGATCGTGGTTTCACTGAACTTAACCGCGCCGCAGAGGGAGGAGACTTTTTCGATCTTCGCTCCGTTTTCCATATAGCCGACCAGACCGCCTATGTAGAGGGAGTCGTAGATATCGTTGCCATCCCCCGCCGTATCGGTCGGATCGACGTCGTCAAAGCCCGAGGCATCCAGATAGATAACCGTTTCGGCGTTGTTTGTAAACGTGAAGTTCAGGAGCTGAAGCGTGCCGCCGTTCAGATAGCCGACAAGGCCGCCGAGATAGGCCTTTCCGCTGCTCAGGAGGGCGCTGTTCGTCAGGAGGCCTTTGGAAAAATCGACCGCCGTACCGGAGGTTCCGGAATAGGTAAACGTGACCGTATTCAGGTTTCCGGTCAGTTTTCCCCGGAATTCCTTCAGCGAGCCGGTGCCCCATTCCACCGTGACGTCCCCGACCAGATAGAAGATGTACCCTTCTCCATAATCGTTTTCAAGCGTTTCCACGGAGGAGGAGCCGTCCTGGTAAAGCTCATCTTTATTGATGAACTTGGCAAAATCCGCCCAGCCGTTCTCGCCGATATAACCGATTTTATTGGTTGTGTCGAGATGAAAATACCGATATTCCGTATAGGCGGCCGCCTCTGTCTTTTCGGTGGAGACAATCGCCGGAATCAGGATGGCGGAAATCAGTAGCACAAATGCAAGAATCGTGACCAGAATGCGTTTTTTCATTCTATCCTGCTCCTTTCCGAAGAGAACATCATCCCGAGCTTCTGGGGAAACGCTTTTCCCTGTTTATTATACTCGAGCCGCGCCGCTTCCACGACATCGGCCATCGAAATGGGCCGTTCCTGCGAGGCCGCCAAGTATGCCGCGTTGACCGCCGCATTGCGGATCCCCGCGCCGGTGAGCTCCAGATGATCGGCGAGAAGCCCGTAATCCAGCTCTTCTTTCGGCGCCTCCTCCGGGAAGATGTGTTCCCAGAGCGTCCGGCGCATCTTCTCATCCGGCACCGGGAAATAAACCATATATCCGATCCTGCGGCGGAAGGCCTCGTCGAAATTCTGAAAGAGGTTGGTCGCCATCAGGATGATCCCGTCGAACTGATCGGTCCGCTGAAGCAGGTAGGCGATCTCGGCATTGCTGTATTTATCCTGCGAATCCCCGGCGTCGCTCCGTCTCGAAAAGAGGGCGTCCGCCTCGTCAAAAAAGAGGATGCATCCGGAATTCTGGGCGCTGTCGAAAATTCTGCCGATATTTTTCTGCGTTTCGCCGATATACTTGCTGATCACCTGTGAGATATCCACGCGGTAGAGCCGGAGACCAAGCTCGTTGGCAACCACGCTCGCCGCAAGGGTTTTTCCGGTTCCGGAAGCTCCGTAAAAAAGAGCGGAGATCCCTCGGCCGTACGGAATTTTCTTTTCAAATCCCCAATCCCGGAAGACCCTGTACCGGGCCTTCGCGAAGGCGCAGATGTCGAGAATCTGCTGTTTCTGCGCCGGAGGAAGGATCAGATCCTCCATCGTCTTGTTGGTCCGGAAAAGCTGGGCGTTCCCGGCAAATTCCCGGCTGTTGGCGCTGCGGAGTTCCTCGAGCTTTTCGGCCTCGGAGAGCGTCTGCCGGCAGAGCGTTTCGCCCCGGATCCGGCGGGCGGCCTCCATGATCTGCCCCGGCGTCATCGCATAAAAGCGGGAGACCTCCTCCCACCCAGCGGATTCCCCGCCAAACCAGTAGCGGAAGGCGACCAAGCGCTCCTCCGCCCCGAGGTCGGGCAACTCCCGATCCAGCAGGGCGCATTCCCCCGCCGGGCTGAAACCCATGTCTTTCGAGGTGAGAAGAAGCATTCCGCAGCGTTCCTCAAGGGAGACAATCCATGATTCCCGGTGCTCCTCCGCATCCGGAACCAGCGCCAGTGCGTTATAAAGGGCGGAAACGGCGGCAGCGGTGCCGGGGTCCATCTCCGTTTTTAAAATCAGCAGATTGCAGCCGCGGCGCTCCGCGAGCTTCCGGAAAGCAAACGTTCTGCCCTGCCCCGCCCTGCCTTTGAGCAGGATGCAGGCCGGGTAGACGTCCTTTTCTGCGGCGGAATCGAGGAAGGCCCCGAACTCCGCAAGCAGCGTCTCCTCCCTGAAATACGGGCCGACCTCCGCGCAGGGGTCGAGGTACGCGCCCTCCGGCAGATCCGGCGCGCGTTCCATCAGGTAATCCACGGCGGCCGGCTCGAGACATCCGCTTCCGGCGCTGCGGAAGACCGGGGAAAGCGCCCGGTTCTCCATCCCGATCCGGGACATCCAGCCAAGGAGCTCCTTCTCCGAAGGAACCGTACTTTCTGAAAAGAGCTTTGCACAGCAAAGCTCAAATACCAACGCTTCTTTATCGTCAAGGCCATAGACCGCTTCGATTTTTGCCGCAGGAAACAGAAGGCCGGAAGCGGCTCTCTGCGCTTCCAGTTCCCGGTGCATGGCAAACAGCTTCTCGGCGCCGTAGCCCTTCGCGGCCGCATCGCCGATGGCACGGATCGCATCCCGATAG